>Ga0315289_10002296_pt1 | contig 29440 bp, 18 predicted proteins | sample YL17G11_40_MG_FD_203452 | JGI IMG/M metagenome (GOLD analysis project Ga0315289, IMG submission 203452) | Sediment microbial communities from Yellowstone Lake, YNP, Wyoming, USA - YL17G11_40 | ecosystem: Environmental > Aquatic > Freshwater > Lake > Sediment | place: USA: Wyoming | collected... | reverse complement strand
ACACCATCTTTTTTCATCTGGCCTGCCCCATCCCATCCCTACATCCTTTTTCCTGCTCTTCGAGTTCAGTTAAATCTATAAAGAAAAAGGCATATAGTCCTTTTGAATTCTGGAGAAGGTTGACAGCTATGAAGGAATTAGAAAAAACGTCCTCGGTATGTCCTGCATGTTTCCAAGAAGGAAAAATTCATAAGATTGATGCGAAAATCATTGAGGAAGATGGAAAAGTCTGGATTACGAAAAATTGCGGCGATCATGGCAATTTTAAAGATATCTACTTCGGTGATGTCAATTTGTATAAGCGGTGGATGAAATACGAAAAACGTGGGGATCCGATTCCTGATGTAAAAACAACGTTATTTGATGGTCCGATGTTATATCCAGAACATCGATCGCAGAGCGTTCTTACAAATCTGCTAGTGACGAACCGGTGTAATCTCCGCTGCGGGTACTGTTTCATGAATGCAGGAGCATCAGGTTATGTCTATGAGCCTCCGTTAGATGAGATAAAAAAGATGCTGCAGCAGGCACGCAACGAACGACCACTGGGTTCAAAAGCAATACAAATAACGGGTGGGGAGCCGACGATTCGTGAGGATCTCTTTGAAATTATTCGGATGACGCGGGAAGCCGGTTTTTCGCATATTCAACTGAATTCAAACGGTATTAAACTTGCAGAAAGTGTTGATTACTGTAAGAAACTTAAAGAAGCAAAAGTCAACACCGTATACATGAGTTTTGACGGGGTCACAAAAGAGACAAACCCATGGATTGATCAGTTAATACAAACAATTGAGAACTTCCGGGTAGCAAAATTAAGAGCAGTGCTTGTTCCGGTGCTCATAGGTGAAAAGAATCTTCACGAGACCGGCAAAATTATCCAATTTGCCCTTGATAACATCGATATCGTCCGAGGTGTGAATTTCCAGCCGGTATCATTCTGCGGGCGGATTACGAAAATCAAAGATGAAAAACGGGAGAAACAACGTGTTGATTATGTCCGTATGATGGAAGTAATTGAGAAAGAATTCAACGGTCAGATCTCTCGCGATGATTTCTACCCTGTTCCCTTTGTCTATCCGATCTCCGAGTTAATTGAGTCTTTAAAAGGACAAAAACAGGTGGAGTTTACCGCACATCCTGGCTGTGGTGGCGCAACCTATATTTTCTTAGAGGATGGGAAACCTCTACCAATCACAAGGTTCATTGACGTGGAGCGTTTCATGACGTTTATCAACGAACAGACGAAGATAAAAGGTCCGTTGAAAAAGGTCCGGGTTGCTGCTGCTTTCCTGAAAAACGTTGATAAATTTGTTGATAAAGAAAAAGCACCAAAAGATTTTGATTTAAAGAAAATCCTGATTGATGCTGCGGTCGGCGGGAGTTACGATTCCCTGCGAGGGTTTCATTATAAAAGCTTGTTTGTCGGCTCGATGTGGTTTATGGATACGTTTAACTTGAATCTCCATCGACTGGAGCGTTGTTGTATCCATTATTCAACAGAGGAGGGTATTATCCCGTTCTGTTCCTATAATGGCCTGGGGTATGGGGATAAGATTCGAGAGAAGCATTCAGTTCCGATTAAAGAATGGGAGAAAAAAACAGGGCATCCTATGCGCGATGACCTGTGGAAACATGGTCCATTGACTTAAACGTCATATCTCCTTTATGCCCTTTATTTCATGTTGATATTACCTTATCATTATAGGATTTAATAGTATGTACAAAAATATATATATAGCGCAACGAAATATATACCTGTAATAAAATAAGAATATATTGGGGATACTTGTATGAGAACTATCATATATAGAAGGAATATTTTACTCAAGGTAATTGTCGTTATTATAATGACTAGTGTTTTGGTTATACCAGGATATACTCTTGCAGGGACAACAAATATTTCACCAGATGGGACACCTCATAGACCAGCCTTCGTCGAGAGCAAAGAAGATTTGGTAGATGTACAGGTTGTCCACCGCCCAACTCCTACTCATCCGTTCCTCACTGCAACTACTAATGTAAATATTATTGAATTACTACAACAGTTAAACGAATCACTTATCCTAGGATATTTAGAGAATCTTACGAGTTTTGGGCCTCGTGAATCAGGTACAGAAGCCTGCGATCAAGCAGCCCATTACCTTTACGAGACGTTTCAAGGCATGGGACTAGCAGTTCGGTACCATAACTATACCGATAATACTGTATCAGGGAGCAATATTGAGGCAACGTTAGATGGATCAGATTCAACCAATATCTTCATTATCTGCGCCCATTACGATACTGTCCCTGCGGGACCCGGTGCAGATGATGACGGCTCTGGTGTTGCAGCGGTTCTTGCTGCAGCAGAAATCATGAGGAACTATGAGTTTCGTCATACGGTTCGATTTGTTGCCTTTTCTGGAGAAGAACAAAGGCTGATTGGAAGTCGTCATTATGCTGAAGACGCCTATAACAACAATGACTCTATTGTCGCGGTTCTCAATGCAGATATGATTGGGTTTGCACCATCCAGTTCAGATGGTATAAAGGCAAAAATCTTTGAAAATGATGCCTCTGAATGGATAGTTACTTTTACCCAGGATATTAGTCAGATCTATGCTGATTATATTGGCATTCAATTATTTCCTCAGGGAGAAACCTGGGGGAGTGATCATTATTATTTCTGGCAATACGGATATGATGCAGTGTTCTATCATGAGTATAATTTTAATGATTACTATCATTCAGCTGACGACACGATTGAACATATGAATATTACCTATGCAACTCGATTCTCGCGGCTTATTCTGGCAACGCTTGCAGAAATGGCACAACGACCACGGCCGGTTCTTGAAATCACCAGTATCTCTGGTGGACTTGGTATTACTACTCAGATCACCAACATCGGCGATGAAAACGCAAGTGATGTCAATGCGACGATTATGATTACCGGCGGGTTGTTCGGATTTATAAACGTCTCATCAACCAGTGGAACTGCAGTGCTTACTGCCCAGGATTCAATGCAGTCAAAAGCAACGCTTTTTAGGATTGGGAAGATTTCTATTACTGTGACAGCTGATGCCTCCAATGCGGATCAGGTAACGAAGCACGCAACCGGTTTTCTACTTGGCCCATTTGCTCTGAAAGTCGTCAGCACACCATAATTTCTTCCTTTTTTCTTTTTTTTCTCAGATAAAAGTTAGAGTTAAAGGGAAGAATCAGCGAGAAACTTAATACCCTCTTATTTTATACCCGTACTACCTTGTCGCATAAAAGGAGGCAATTCGATGACCATTGTGATCACCGGGTCTGGATTAAGCATTGAGAAACTCGTAAAAGTCGCAAGACGAAACGAAAGCATAAAACTTCATTCTGATGCGCTTGACCGGATTAAAACGTGTCGTACGATGCTTGAGAATAAAATCAAAGCACATGAGATTATGTACGGGGTGAATACCGGGATTGGTGAATTCTCCGAAGTGGTTCTTAATGATACCCAGATGAAAGAATTCCAGAAATATCTTATTTATAATCATGCAGCAGGAATCGGGGAGCCTGCACCTCTCGAGTATGTCCGTGGTGCGATGGTGGCTCGGGTGAATGTTCATGCGCATGGGAACTCTGGGTGTCGCCCTGAAATCACGCAGACGCTTATAGAAATGTTAAATAAAGATGTCACCCCGTATGTCTGCCAGAAAGGATCGGTAGGTGCATGTGGTGATCTTGCACCTATGGCACAAATCGCTCTGCTTATGATGGGTGAAGGGGAAGCATATTATCAGGGAGAACTGCTTGATGGAAGAGATGCCTTGAAGAAAGCAGGCATTCCTATTCCAGGTTTACAAGCACGGGATGGCCTCGCGATCATTAACGGCTCGAATCTCCTCACTGCCATGAGTGCTATTTTCTTATATGATGCAAATAACTGGCTGAAACAAGCGGAGATCGCAGCAGCGATGTCTCTTGAAGCATTAAAGGCGAATATGAAACCGTATAATGTGAAAATTCATGAAGTTCGAGGGTTCCCTGGTGCGGTGCGGAGTGCAAAGGCTATCCAGAAACTGATCGAAGGTGGCGATCTTATTGAAGGGAAGATGAAATGTAAAATACAAGACGCATATTCGATGCGTTCGACACCCCAAGTGATCGGTACTGCCCATGATGCTCTTGCGTACGCACGGTCTCAGGTTGAAATCGAATTGAATGGTGTTGGGGATAACCCGATTTTCTTCCCGGATCAAAACCTGCAGCTTTCTGGCGCGAACTTCCAAGGAACACCGGTCTCATTACCGATGGATATGGCTGGTATCGCGATCACGATGGTTTCTGTCATGTCTGAACGACGAATGAACCGGCTCAATAACCCAGCGTTGAACGTTGGGCTTCCCGCATTCTTAACAAAAGGTGCGGGGATGTTCTCTGGGCTGATGCTGAGTCAATACACGGCTGATATGCTCATCGTTGAACAACGGATTCTCTCAGCTCCTGCGTGTATCCAATCGATTCCTGCTGCCGCTGATCAAGAAGATTTCGTCTCCATGGGGATGAATACGGCGATTAAGAATTTTCAGATACTTGACAACGCATATGGTATTCTTGGTATTGAATTCATGGCTGCTGCACAAGCACTTGACTTCCGAGACTACAAATTCGGTAAAGGAGTCGCCAAGGCAAAAGATGTCATCAGAAAATATGTGAAGTTCTTAGATGAAGACCGACCTCTGTACCCAGATCATACGAGAATGAAAGAACTCGTAAAATCCTGTGAAATACTGCATGATGTCGAGAAAGTCGTAGGGAGCTTGGACTAAAGGAGCAGGGCTTCTCTTTTCCATACGTTTCTTTATTTCTTTATCATCGGAATACGAATATCTGTTTTCTTAACAAGATTAATTGCTTCTTTGTACCCTGCATCCGCATGTCGTGCGACACCCATCCCAGGGTCAGTGGTAAAAACTCGTTTGATACGTTCATCAGTTTCTTTTGTTCCATCACACACAACAACCATGCCAGCGTGCGTGGACAGACCGATGCCGACGCCGCCACCATTATGGATATGGACGCTATCCGCTCCAGCTGCACAGTTCAAGAGTGCGTTGAGGAGTGGCCAGTCTGCAATCGCGTCGCTTTTATCTCGCATTCCTTCCGTTTCTCGGTAGGGCGATGCAACACTCCCACTGTCAAGGTGATCTCGCGTGATTGCTACTGGACCGATTTCACTATCTCGTACCATTTTATTGATAGCAAGTGCAAATTGTGCTCGCTCTCCATATCCAAGCCAGCAGACACGAGCAGGCAGACCTTCCCATGGGAGGTGCTTCTCTGCAAGTTTAATCCAGTTCGTCAAGACCTTATCTTGCGGGAACATCTTCATGGCGGTTTTATCTGTTTTTAAAATGTCATCTGGGTTCCCGGTTAGCGCAAGCCAGCGGAATGGTCCCCGGCCAACACAGAACATAGGTCTAATGTATGCAGGGACAAATCCCGGGTATTCAAACGCATTCTTCAATCCCGCTTTTAAGGCCTGGCCTCTCAGGTTATTCCCATAATCAAACACAACTGATCCTTTTTTCTGAAAATCAAGTAACGCTTTACAATGCTGTTTCATGCTCTCCATGGATTGCTGGATATATTTCTTTGGATTCTGTTTCCGTAACGTGAATGCTTCTTTCAGAGAACTTCCATAGTACTCAGTAGGGACATACCCGTTTAGTTCATCGTGAGCAGACGTCTGATCGGTGACGACGTCTGGTTTGAATCCGTCTTTTACAAGCTTTGGCAGGATATCAGCGCAGTTGCCTAGAACACCAACTGAGAGAGGTGTTTCTTCGTCCTTCGCTATGGTTGCAAGTTCGACTGCTTCGTCGATATCCTTGACTTTTTGATTACAGAACCCTGCTTTGATACGTCGATCGATACGTTTCTCATCGCACTCAACAGCAAGACAGACACCATGATTCATTGTAACCGCAAGTGGTTGTGCGCCACCCATGCCGCCAAGACCACCCGTAAGAACAATTTTTCCTTTTAGGTTATTCTTGAAATGTTTCTGTGCGCAGGCAGCAAATGTCTCATAGGTTCCTTGGATAATCCCTTGGGTTCCAATGTAACACCAGGATCCTGCAGTCATCTGGCCGTACATGGTTAATCCAAGTTGTTCGAGTTCTCTAAACTGTTCCCAGGTACTCCACTGGGGTACAAGATTTGAGTTTGCAATAAGTACTCGTGGTGCGGTCGTCCATGTCGTAAAGATTGCAACCGGTTTTCCTGATTGGATCATCAGGGTTTCATCGTGCCTTAGTGTTTTAAGTGAGTCAACAATCGCATCGTAACACTTCCAGTTCCGCGCTGCTTTTCCTGTGCCGCCGTAGATAATAAGTTCCTCTGGTATCTCTGCGTTCTCAAGGTTATTTTCCAGCATTCGTAAGATTGCTTCTTGTTTCCATCCTTTACAGCGAAGTGTCTTGCCTCGTTGAGCCTTCACATGTCGTCCCATAGTCTCATGTCTGCAAAAAGAATACGATATACTAAAACTTTAGTACAGGTAGAATAAAAGGGAAGGACGGCTGGCCTCACTAGGAGGGGATGGGATGCACTCTAACAAAATAACAACTACCAGCCCAATTCCTTCCATTTAATAAATAGTAATAACCCCTATATATGCTTTTCTGTTATATAAAGGAAATACTGACAACGTTACTACCTCTCAGGATAATTCTCCCGAGTCGGCGCTTGGTTTCATCCTTAGTTTCTTCGACCTCATCGAGCACCAGGTTCATATATTCGTCATACCCTAAAAGCTTGCCTTCGATGTGTCTTCCATCCTTTAAGAGAAGTAGTAATTTTTGGTTCACTGCTTTTTCTAGGACATCTAATGGTAAGGACATGGCAGAAGGTAAGGAGAACACCCTTTTTAAAACTATTCCTTACGTCTTGGAGAAAAAAGTAAGATTACAGTGGATAGCCACCGATTTTAAGACTGGGGTCCCCAAGCAATGCCCAGGACTGCATGACCTTCGTATCAATCCATGAGTCTCCCCAGGCAGATGAATTCCAATCCACGGGATAGGTTTGCGTATACCACGTAATTGCTGCAGCCCACGTATCACCGAGTACCGTCACATGATCTTGACCGTAAGCATGGAAAAACGCGCCTTCAAGTTCATTGATACCACCCTTAAAAGATGTTTTATCTTCTTTTGTGTAACCAAGCGCTGTACATCCAAGAGCTGCGATCGCACCACCTGTTGGTTCCCTGAGTATGCGTTCACTCCAGCATTCCGGGATGCCTTCTTGTTTCCATCGGGCAGAGGCGTTAAACACACGTCTCAAACAAACGTCAAACTGACTATTATGACAACCGCTGACAACACAGACTGGCAGTTTGTCTTTGTTTCGAAAACGCCACATATCATTGCTGTTTGGTCCTTGAATGAAATTTGTGCCATTTGGTGCATTATTCCCCCATTGTTTTGGGCTGCCATGGCCGACAAGGTACACAAATCCCCATCCATTCCGGAATTCTCTAATCACGTCTTTTTTGTTTGAGAACGATCCATCAGAGGTATATAATCGGGTTGATGTAAACCCACTCATATTTTCAATGGCATGATCACCGTAATATTGACCTTCATATCCTGTCCAATTTGCATTTTGAGACTCTGGGTAGGTATCCCCCGCAGCGACAAGCATGGTGGTGAACCATGGTTGGTTGAACACGGTCGTCTCGTACGTGATGATCTTTTGAACCATGATTTTTAATTCCCTTTCACTGCGATAGGGGAGGCGACCAACCGCAACATCAGGAATCAGATCAATATTTGTGTCTTGGGCGTTTTGTCCCCCGTACCATTCCCCGTACATTCCATCATTATCGCTGTCCCAGCTGGAAAAATTTCCGCCTGCATCATAAATATCAGCGAAATACAAATCGCTAAGGTACTCAACATCCCAATCATCAACCATGCTGACGTATCTTACTGGGCAATACCAGATCGGTTGAAATTGGCTGCTTCTTCCTCCAACAAGAAGGACATACCGAACTCCCCATTCTTCCATTGCAGATTTTATAAAATATTTTACTTTCTCCGCATTATCACGACCATGCCAGTACATCTGGTGATAGATTTCGTCAAGGGTGACAAGTTTTGTGCTCAGACCCATTGCGTTTTTATGGACGACAAGTGGTTGTACTGCGTTTTTAAAAATTGAAGGAGTGATAATAAGAAGTTTATATACGTCAACATTCATCCGACTCGGATCTTTAACAAAGAGAGATGCTTGCGTGCTGCTCGGTGTTTCCGCTGTCATCGGCCCAAAAGCAAGTCCAAAGAAAAGAAAGACAATGGCAGCCATTATTGATTTTTTAGATACTGTTGTTTTCATTTATATCCCCTTTTATAAATATATTGAAGGCTTAATAAATGTTTACTTTAAAGAACTATACATTTATGATGGAGAGTACCCACCGATCTTCAGACTTGGGTCTCCTAAGAGTGCCCATTGTTGTACGGTCTTTGCGTCAATAGCGGAATCTTTTGCCGCGGAGGTCTGCCAGTTAATTGGATAGTGATTCAAATAATCGGTAATCGTGTTTCCCCATACTCGTCCAAGAATCGTGGTACCATTCACTCCATATTCATGGAAGAATGTCGGCTCAAGGTAATCCCCTGCACCACTGAAGGATAGTTTATCCTCTTTCGTCATTCCAAGTCCCGTACAGCCAATGGTTGCAATGGAACCTCCACTGCTCATTCGGGTAAGTTTCCATCCCCAGCATTCTGGAATCCATGTGTATTTCCAAAAAGAGCCAAACGGTACGGCTTTAATGGAGAAATATCGTAAACCTTCCTCACGTAATCCTTTGATGATATTCTGGGGTGTGACATCAAAATCCATGTTGTGACAGCCGCCGACTACGCAAATGGGGAACATCTGTTTATTTCTAAGAAGATCCATGTTAATCGTATTGAGACCGTTGATCCAGGAGTTTGCGTCATTCGATGGATGGGTACTCCAAGAGAAGGCATTCGCATGGCCATCAAGATAAAAGAACCCGCATCCTTTGCTGACCGCGCGGATCATATCTTTCGGCCCGGTAAATGTTCCATCGGAGGTCCAGAGTTTCGTTGGTTCAAATCCAGACATGTTCTCTAATACATGGAGTGTGTTCTCTTCACCTTCATAGGCTGTCCAGTTCGGGTTCTCAGAAGCAGGATACGTATCTCCACCAGCGACAACTATCCGATGGAACCACTCCTGTCCATACGTTGTTGTTTCATAGCGGATAATCTTACGGACCATGTCCTTTACTTCTGCTATATTGCGACACGCAAGCCGTCCAACATACACATCAGGGTACAAATCGATATCTGGATCTTTTGCGGTATCACCGTACCATTCGCCATAAATTCCGTTATTACTAGTATCCCAACTTGAGAAGTCCCCGTTCTTATCGTAGAGATCAGCATAGTAAAGCTCGGAAATAAAACATGGTTCATTCCAGAATGTGTTATTATCTGCGTTATAAACGTACCGGACAGGGATGGTCTGAAAATCTCCCACGAGCATGACATAGTTGATCCCCCATTCTTCTTTCGCGGTTTTGATGAAATATTTTATTTTTTCAGGTTCATCTCGTCCCGGCCAGAACATTTGATGATACACTTCATCAAGGGTGACGAGGCGTGTTCGAATTCCAACGTTGTTCTTATGGGTGATAAGCGGTTGTAATGCGTTGACAAATTTTTGTGGAGCAATAATCAGTAGATCATAGACTGAGGGGCCTGTGTTTTCAGCCAAATAAACATTTTTTTTACTCATTATATTGTCCTGAGTTAGAGACATTTGTGCGGTGATTGATGGACCGAAAATGAACCCAAATCCGACCACTAGGATGACAAGCAATTTCGTACCTACTATGTTATAGAGTTTCTTCATAGATTTCTTCCCTATATATAGTATATATTGTACTTAATAAAGGTTTAGCCTTGGAGAATAAAAAACAGAAGGGATATCTTACGAGGATGTTATTGCTTTTCCATGTCCTATAATATGTAGCTTCTTTGCATTGAGATTCATAAGCAGGAATGTATCATCGGAGGTGTACACTAAAGGCTTTTCTGATTCCAATGTAATTGAACCATTGTGTACATTGGTAACGTTGACGGGAACGGTCTGCATTCCAACGGTGACATGAAAGAGGCCTTCTTTGATGCGTTCGGTATAAAATCGGTTGTGTGTAAATGAAAGAGAGATGGTTGTTGTAAGAGTTGCGCTCGTTGCTGGACAAAGGAGTGAGCCTCGTTTCATTTCTTCAGCAGTAGCTCCTTTAATGGCAAGGCCGACCCGGGATCCTGCTTCTGCTTCCTCAACTTCTTTATCTTGTATTTGAATCGAACGTACAACAACTTCTTTATTTGCGGATAGCAGGAGAAGGCTGTCGTGTTTCCGTAGGATGCCTTTTTTGACAAATCCTAGGACGACCTCACCTACTCCTTTCACGCTAAATGAATGGTCAACGGTCACCATTGGACGGGCGGTAGGTTTTCGTTGGGGGAGTAATTTCATTTAAAAAGCCTAGGATGCTTGAGCAGTCCCGTTCTTTGATAAGAAATGATGCAAGCGAGGTACCTTTTATAAGGGCTTTTATTGGGTTTAGATCTGTGTATGGGAGAACGATCACGATACCTTGAGAAATGCCAAACGAGTCAAGCATCAGAATTGTCTCACCTACTTCAGGAGTCATTTTCTGAACTGACAGGAGCGCGACATCAATACTTGACATAATTTGACTTTTTGCTGCTAATTTATCCACCACTGCAGAAAGAAACGTGAAAATATATTCCTCGGTCTTTCTATTGAACATCGCAATATCGCTTTCTGTTCCTTTTTTCCCTAACTCCCGACCGAGCTCCTCATCATGGAAGATGCCAACCGCAAGATTTTTCATAAACCGGGTGTATTCATGAGACTATCATAAACTTAACTCTTCTGAACAAGAGCTAAATTCTATTGAAAAATCATTAAGACGTATACGGTCAATTTTTCTATGAGGATAAACGTATTTATAGGGGCTGTTGCATGATTTGCCCGAATGAAATCGACCTGCAATTATCCATGTTACCGCACACACAAAGAACCATCTCCTCTCATGAGAAAAAAGAGAGAGACTATCAAACTCGTTTTTTTTGATATGGATGGCGTTCTCCTTGATACAGTGAGTTCCTGGCGATACATTCATGAACACTTTGGGACAACCAATGAACGTTCTATCATGCCGTATCTCCGGGGAGATATCGATTATTTGGAGTTCATGAGAAGGGATGTCTCTCTTTGGAAAAAGAATGGAAAATCAGCGAAGAAGGACACCATTCAGGAAATATTGTATACGATCCCTTTTATCAAAGGTGTAGAAGAATGTATTTCATTTCTGAAGGAACGCCACATTCACACCGCAATTGTAAGTGCTGGTCTTGATATTTTAGCAGAAAAGGTTGCTCATGACATCGGGATTGATTATACGTATGCAAATCAAGTTAAGGTTGGTACAGATGGACGATTGACTGGCGAAGGTGTCCTTCATGTTGAACTCATGCATAAGGATAAAAACGTCAAAGCTCTTGCAAAGAAACTTCATCTTCCATTGGAAGCATGTGCAGCGGTTGGGAATTCATGCTTTGACATTCCCATGCTTGAGACCTGCGGACTTGGAATTGCATTTAATCCAGAGGATACCTGTGTGGTAAAGTGTGCTGATGTCGTCATTGAAGGGAAAGATTTGAGCAGGTTAATCCCTACCCTCAAATTATATGTCTAACTATTTATTCAGCAACAAAGCTACTTGTCCACGCAGGTCGGTCTGGTTGTTGTCCGTTCTCCAACTGTTGTTTCCATTGCTCATCCGTCAAACGATTAGACATTGGTTGTTTGAATTCATAGTAGCTGAACACCGGACCTGCGCCTGCAACGATGCTACCATCAGGGCATTTATATGCAACGACAATCAGATCAACGTAACCAACACCTTCTTCAAGCACCTGCAGAGTATTCGTATCGGTATGAACGTCAGCGATAATGGTGGTTTCTTTTCCTTGGTTGTTCACACCGGTGACAATGCTGGCGAGTTGCTCACCAAAGTTTCGAATAAACGTATAATCGTCATCAGTCAGTTCTTTTCCCTCGAGTTCATCCTGTGAAATATTGAGTAATCGTTCGAGTACCACTTCTAAGTTGTATAGACGATTTGTTTCTGTTTGATTCAAGACGTTAAGATCGGTGAGTCCTGTTCTTGTCATCTTTGTCAGTGCAAGTATTCGCGCATAAAACTCAGGGACTGGTTCGACATAACCAACAACAGGTTTCTCCTCAGGCGGAATGGATGTAATTCTTGGGGTGTAGCTCTGTTTTGCATACAGGATCGTATCATGTCTCAATTCCGTCCATGATGCAAGCGTTGTTTGGAGTTCTTTATCCGCCCATGCGTTGGATTGCATGAAGGATGGATACTTAGTATCAAACTTACTGAGGAGCGGCTTCAGAGTGTACAGCCAGCTCCAGTACAAATTACGATTCCATTCTGTCACATTCAACGAAGAAAAGTGTGCAGAGAGATTTTCTATCTGCCTTTCATAGAACTCATATTGTGTATCACCCTCGGCATTGAGGAGTTCTCGTGCTCTAGTTGAACCAAGGAGTGTCATGATGTCAAGCCCTCGCGGCATGATTCGTTGTCCCATTCCATAGGTAAATGGTGTTCCATCGCCTGTGTATTGGCCAGTAGTTGGGAAAACTAAATTTTGAAACATATAGGAATCTGGAATGAATCGCTGACCCATCATTCGCATACCCTTTGTTTTCTCGAGCACCTCATAGAGTTGATCTCTCGTGAATGGCGGTTGAATTCCAACGTTCCCTGTCCCCCCATAGATTTGTGGGCTTCGAAGTTGTGCTAATGTTCCCAAGAGGTCTAGCATTTTTGTTTCATTTGTAAATTCTGTGGTGTTGAACTGTGATCCGAATACGGTTTTGATGCTAGTGAGATACTCAAACGGGATGAGATCATCAGCGGTTCCAACAAAGAATGTGGTAACAACATAAACTCTCTGCCAGAGTTTTTCAAGTGGCTCATCGTTTATTGTGAGAGAAGATAAGGCAGTTGAGATAAGGCATGCTTGGATAGTCGCGATTTTTGCATCCATTTCATTTATAATATCACTTCCACGTAGTAAGAACGCGATTCGTCCATACCACATCATCGCTTTGAAGTATCGTTTGAGTTTTTCTGATTGGGTGTAATGTCCACGCGGTTTGTATTGAGAGTAATCCTCTTTGTAATGGACGATCGAGCTATCCTGAAACCCCTCATGTGCTTCAATGAAGGAGAGTTCTTCGGTAACATTGTCGCTGATGTAGCTAGGAATCGAGAAGGAAACGGTTTTGATGGTCTCTGAATTGTTATATTCATCTGATGGTATCTGCAGCAGAGAGAGAGCGACGCTAAAGAAGCCGACGTTTCGTCTGGCTGCTTCTTTCAAATCAGGTTCTGTGAATGTGTTGTAGTCTTGTATTGATTTATCGAATAATGCTTTGCTAAGGTCAAGAATATTGTCGAAAAATTCCCGCTCTTCGATTCCTTTCAATGTTTGATCAAACAGAATATGATAGAGATGCAGGAGTGTATCAGAGGTAACGAAAATAGGGATGTCATGATTTTTTAGATAAATGTATACTCCAGTCGAATCATTCTCTGCGCCAAAATCTCTGACAAAAAATCCGTTGTTTTTCAGCAGTTCCTTCTGTTGATTCGTAAGAGTGAATACATCATCAACAGTATTAAAATTTACGATTGTTGAGAGGTCTAACGGAAGACTGTATTGTGGCGTATGCGTATTGATTGTTATTTCTTCAGAGGAGTAATACAATGCCATCATAGATTTTGGGTTATCTGAATGTATGTTGTTCACAGAAGGGATAATAATGATATTACTACCGGGTCCTGGTTGCTGAACGCATCCGCTAAAACTCGTAGCAAGAAAGAGGCTTACAATTACTATTCCAATAAATTTTTTTATGGTGTTCATTTCGTATCATCCTCGACTACTCAATATCGATAATTGTATATATATTTGTGGAAGATGTTTGGGAAAAACCAAATGACGATACCTTTTAATCTCTCTTGTTCTATGTCACAAATAAGATTCCTATGGTTCTTGATAATCTTGGAGATTCGCTGAAGCGAACAATTAAAAAAATCGCAAACGCGGTCCATGTCGATGCACAGCTTGTAAAAGAAGTCGTACGAGACATCCAACGAGCATTGTTACAATCAGACGTCAACGTCAAACTTGTTCTTGAGCTCTCCAAAAAAATAGAGCAGCGTGCGCTTGAGGAGAAACCACCTTCAGGGATGACGAACCGGGAGCATGTTATTCATATTGTCTACGATGAGCTGGTTCGGATTGTAGGAGCGTCCCGGGAGCTTGCGATTCGGAAGCAGGTTATCATGATGGTTGGGTTGTACGGTCAGGGGAAATGTGTTCACGGAGACAGCATGATTGCTCTTGGATCCGGCGACATTGTTACCGCTGAACAGTTATACGAGCACTATGCAGCAATCCGTAAGGGGGAACAGACTGAAGATGGGACTATCATCGATGTGTCGAATGACGATCTCGTTGTTCCATCGTTTAATCCTTCTGTTTTTACCATGGAGCCAAAAAAAGTGACTCATCTGTGGAGGCTCAACGGGAAAAGCTTGTTGGAAATTTCTCTGGATGCAGGAAACGACTGTTCAGTAAAAGTCACTCCGGAACACCCATTTTTTGTCCTGAGAAACGGAAAATTCCTTCAGCTACGCGCCGATGAACTCCAACCACAAGATTATATCGCGGTTCCTCGAGAGTACCATGTTGTGAAGGATAAACAGTATGATCTGCTCACTGATTTAAGACAGCTTGATCTTGATGTATTCCTTCCAGCTGCTGTTGCAAAATCCTATATGACTACACATTTTCCTTCAATGAAAACAGCACTTGCGCAACTCAATACGAAGAGAAACTATTGCAAATTTACCTCATATGTAAAGAAAGGAAGAATCCCTCTTCGGTATCTCGATGATACTACTTGTCCAAGGGATTCACTCAGGATTAAACACTATCCGGCGCGAAAAAGCATCAGGTTTCCACGGTTTTTAACCCCTGATCTAGCTGAGTTCGTAGGGTATTGTATCGGAGATGGACACCTCACTAGAGGGTATCTTGAGATCACTTCTGCTGATAAGGAAATCATTGAGCGGATCAACCACCTTGGGAAAGATCTTTTTAATCTTACTGCCGGGATTGGGAAGGATAAGAGATCCAACGCGTATAGAATTGTCTTTTCATCAACAACTCTTTCGATGATATTCACCCGTGTTTTTGGGTTTCCGCAAGGGCGAAAGAGTGCGATCATCAAGATTCCGCCCTGTATTTTAAAAGCGTCAAATAACGTCCTGTCTCGATTTTTACGTGCTTATTTTGATTGTGACGGATCGGTGTGTAGAAATTACAGACTCGTTGAACTCACTTCGAAGAGTGAAACGATTGTAAAACAAGTGAATTTGTTGTTGCGGAGATTCGGTATCTTTTCCGGTGTTTCTGTAAAGAAAATCCATGCTCAGCGATATTGGAAACTAATGATCGAAGCGCGATACACTGAATCATTTGCTGAGGCGATCGGCTCACTTATCAAGAGGAAACAAGCACGACTAGCTGCGTTTTCAAGAACGGGTTCCTTTCAAGGGTGTGGCAAACATGATATGATACCTCTTGGGTGTGTCTTGCAGAATCTTCGAGATGCTCAGGGGATGTCCCGTGCAAATTTACAGACTGCCGTAAGGAGTTATGGCATCTACGAAAAACAGGGCAGAATCTCCAGAGAAGCGCTCACGAAACTGTGTGCATTTTATTTAGCAGAACACAAAGGGGACCTACTGGACATCCTTCATCTCGTGAAAAATAAACAAAACCTGTTTGACCGTTACCCCTGCGGGAAAGTCAATGCGGTTCTCTATTACTTTACCTCACAAAACATACTGGAAAAAACGCATGATCATCTCTTAATAACAGGGAAAGGCGAGGACTTCATTACGAACGCAGACAACTACAATGCAGAGCAAACTCTCCAGTTCCTCCAGCATCTTGCCTCTTCTGACGCCTGCTGGATTCAACTCAGACAGATACAACCTACAGAATGCCCAAGATATGTCTATGATTTCACTGTAGAAGATAACCATAGCTTTATTGCTAATGGTATCGTCGTCCATAACACAACCAGCTGTGGAAAACTGGCTACATATTTTAAGAGAAAAGGGCTCCGTCCTGCGTTGATCGCTGGTGACGTTCACCGACCAGCAGCCTACGAGCAATTAAAGCAGATATCTGAGCAAGTCGAGGTGCTGTTCTATGGGGATAAAAACGAGAAAAATGCGGTGAATGTCATCAAGGAAGGTCTTAATAAATTCAAGCGGACCGCTGATGTGATTATTGTTGATACATCAGGACGTCATAAACTAGAGGCTGATTTGATTTCTGAGATGAAGAATATTTTTAAGGCGATTAAACCAGATGAGAAGCTTCTGGTGATGGATGCAGCGATGGGTCAGCAGGCTGGTCCACAGGCTAGAGCCTTCAATGATGCAATCGGTATCACCGGTATTGTTCTGACGAAGCTTGATGGGACGGCCAAAGGTGGTGGTGCGTTGAGTGCTGCTGCTGAGGTTGGTGCGCCGATCGTGTTTGTGGGAACTGGTGAGCATTCCGCTGATTTTGAGAAGTTTGATCCGTCAGGTTTCATCTCACGACTCTTAGGTATGGGTGATATTAAATCCTTGCTGGAGCGGGCTGAAGAAAGCCTAAAAGGAAAGGATGCGGAGAAAACCGCGCGAAAACTTATGTCTGGCAAGTTCAATCTGAATGACATGTATGAACAGATGAATATGATCTCTGGGATGGGTCCGTTGTCGAAGATCGCAGAGATGCTTCCTGGTGGTATGTCTGGGAAATTGAAAAATGTAGATATGGATGAGACGCAGAATAAGCTAAAGAAATTCCGGATTATTATGGATTCAATGACAAATGAGGAGCGGGAAAACCCGGAGCTTATCCAGGCATCGCGGATAAAACGGATCGCGAGGGGTGCTGGTGCGGAGAATAAGGACGTCAAAGAGGTGCTGAAATATTATAATATGACCAAGCGGATGATGAAAGGTTTTTCCAGCGATCGGAAGATGCGGCGAAATCTGATGCGACAACTTGATTTTGGGAAATGATTGTTTTGGAAGTATGTTGTTTAAGAATTATGATGATCTGGTCTTGAATGGTCAAACACCGGTGCTTCAGCAGAAACGAAAGGACGTCCTTGATATGTTGACTGCTGCAGTTGACGCAGTACAACCCTCTCGTGTTGTAAAAGATGTCTTTTGCGGCACGCAGCTGGTATTTGCGTCGGAAGCCATTGATCTTTCCTCTTTTGATCATCTGTATGTTGTGGGTTTTGGGAAGGCAAGCGTGGGGATGGCACAAGCAGTCTGTGATGCGGTGACTGTAACAAAAGGTGTTGTAATAACAAATGATCCATCTGCAATAATTACAAGTCATTCAATAGAGGTTATTACAGGGGGGCATCCTCTTCCAAATGAAGGCAGTATCCGTGGTGCGGAAAAAATCCTTGATCTCTTATGCCAGTGTAGTGAGAACGATTGCGTGATCGTCCTAATATCTGGTGGTGGATCTGCATTGTTCTGTAAGCCTCGTGTTCCACTCAATGATCTACAAAAAACGATCGATCTGCTGTTACGGTCCGGTGCAAGTATTGATGAAATGAATACGGTTCGGAAACATCTTTCCTTAGTAAAAGGTGGACAGCTTTCCCAACATACAAAAGCAGTGATCATCTCTTTTATTCTCTCAGATATTGTGCATGATCCGATCTCGTCGATTGCGTCCGGTCCGACGTCTCCTGATCCGACTACATTTTCTGATGCAAGAGAAATTCTTAAACGATATGAACTTTGGACGAATATTCCAGCAACGGTAAGAACAGTCATAATGGAAGGTATCGCTGGGCGTATTTCTGAGACTCTTAAAGAAAATGATCCCGTGTTTGAGACTGTATTTAATTTTATTATAGCAAATAATGAACGTGCATGTCAAGGTGCTATGGAGAAAGCAAAAGAACTTGGATATGACGCAAAACTGATGACGACGTCAATCACTGGTGAAGCACGGGTTATTGGCAAATATTTAATAAACAGAGTAAAAAAGAGTCTCTGCCATAGAAAGACTGTTTTTATCACCAGTGGCGAAACAACCGTAACGGTACGGGGGAGTGGGTCGGGTGGACGGAACCAAGAATTAGTGCTCAGCTGTGTGAAGGAGATCGCAGGCAATGATTTAGTTGTCGCCTCCTTTGCGACAGATGGGATTGATGGGAATAGCGATGTTGCTGGTGCTCTCGCCGATGGTTTTACGCTTGCTCGTGCCCTGAAAAAAAAGCTGAATCCCTCTCGTTTTTTGGAGCAAAACAACTCTTATGTTTTTTTCCAAGGATTGGGTGATACGCTTCGTACCGGTCTTACAGGGACGAATGTGATGGATATCCAGATATTGATACGGTAATGAATCATCTTTTTTTCATGATATCAAATTAATAAACTTTTTAAGGAGGAAGTAGATAACAAATTGGGATGACCTCAATCAAAAAACTGTTCCAAAACTAATATATAAATATATCGCATAAATATAGTATAAAGGATGATTAGTTACCATATACCAAGAAAGTATTTAAGTGGGCAAAAGTAATATAAACAAATAAAAATCTATATATGGAGATAAAATATGCAAAAAATGCGTTCGATGAATTTGTTAATTACTGTAGGGATTATTATTTTCTTAATGATAGGATTCATCGTTCCCAATGTTGGAGCAAGTTTTGTTACATATCCTACAGATGGGATTTGGGAAGATACTTTTAATAATGCTTCAAGTGTGAATCTTACGAACTGTGTGGTGAAAGGCGGTGAAATCGTCCTTGATCAAGAGTTTAGCCAAATACCATATAATTTCGCACAAAAAAATCATGAGGCATATGCGTATCAATCGTTTTTCTTTTTTCCTCTTGGGAAATTGTTCTCTCCGAATAATCATCTGAGATTTGAACTCAAACTGGGTGATAACGATCGTTCATATATGTCAACTATTGACGATCGATATTCAGATCGATCCTCTTCTACATTACGAGTATATATCATCTATCATTTTCGTTTTAAAATCGATATTGATGCGGAATCTGTCGATAATATTCATGTACTCTGGAATGGAAAAGCAGACAGTAATGCTCGTGTTGATTTTTATTACTGGAATTCCAGTCATTTCATTGTCGGAGGATGGGAGCTGTTAGGTAACAATCGATCAGCTGGAACAGATTTTTCAGTGAATTTCACGATTCCTGGTGGCGCGGTGAAATATGCCGTTGATAATAATAATTATCTTGATATCTCTGTTGTCGCATCTTTCCCGATTTTACGGAAAATTTGCACGTTATCAACAAATTATGTAGGATTGCTTGCACGGACCGAAAAGGGTTATTCGTTGGATTATGCAATTGCTGAAACAAAAACCGCAATTGACCCAACAAATATCTCGACGAATTATCAATCGTTTTACTGGGAGGTTCTCACCTGGGATGATTATCAACCAGCAGGAACAAAAGTCCGATATCAAATTTTATATCAGAATGCAACCGGATACTATGTCGAAGTAGATAATACAACATTACCGGGAAACAAGCAAGGGTTTTGGGCTCCGCCTGTTTATCTGAATAACCTTTCTAACTATGATTATCATAATAAATATAATAAACTAAAAATTCGGGTGAACTTTTCAACCTCTTCTCCGTCTATATCACCGCATATCTTCAGCTGGGCGATCACATGGCAGAATAAAACCCGTTGGCAGGATTCTTTTAATACGTATTATCGGATTGATCAACGTACAAAGGTAAATAAAGAAAACGAGACAATCATGATTTCATTCATTCAGGATGAATGGCCGTTGTTTGGTTTTGATTCCGGAAACACAAGAGCATCGAATTGTAAAGGAGCAGCAACAAATAACCGCTATTGGTTCAGTGGAGAGTATGTTGGCGGGGGATTCCGCAACCCGGTCATTGGTAATGGGAAAGTCTATATCCTCTCAAACCAACGATCGCTCCATCAATATAGCGTTGTCCTCCCCGCAGGAGTAACCGAGGGTGATCCTCAGACAAACTCATCCTCCGCGACGTTTGGATATAATGTAGTCAATTCCCCTGCGGTCACCGATGAGCTTGTTATTATCGCAACGGGTCAAAAGGCAAAGGGTGGCTCTGAAAATCATATTTACGGCTATGAAACAAAGAATCTCACCCAGAAATGGGATTTCTCCTATGGCCAGAAGATATGCTATGATGCATCTCCGGTTGTTTCTGGTGATACGATTTTCATTAGCACCTGGGGTGGTGACAATGATAGCTATATATTTGAAAGTAATCGATATACGAATAATAAACTCCTTGCGTTAGATCTTGATACCGGGCAGCAGAGCGGGGAAGAATATTCCTTGCCTGCTCCAAGTTATTCTACCCCAGCAGTGACGAGCGATATAGTTATCGTCGGATGTAGTTCCCCAGAGAATGACAGTGTTATTGCCCTGCATCTTGATGGAACGACTGTAACAAAAATCTGGAGTAAAGCGGTTGGTGCGATTGGTCATGCATCCCCAGTTATCTATGAAGATACCGTGTTTGTAACTTGTAAACAGGTGACCAATAAAAAATCAGTCACCAAGATTGTTGCGATGAACATTAATGATGGAAGTATCCTGTGGAATGTGACTCTCGGTACTCCATCCTCTTCCTATGACAATGTGGCTGAGTCAACTCCTGCGGTGTACGATGGGGTTCTCTATGCCGCTTCTCCTGATGGAACTGTCTATGCTCTTGATACCGTGAATGGAACATCACGTTGGTCAAACAAGATATATACGCTACCGATTTTTTCTAAGGATGTCTTACTTTCATCTCCTGCGTATGCAGATAACCATATCTACATCGGTACTCCTGCAGGTCTGATTTATTCAATAGACGCGATTACGGGAGAAACAACCTGGACGTATGAAACCTTCCCTATCTGGACAGCAGTCCCAGTCCTTGGGTCGCCTGTGGTGTCGAATGGCTTAGTCTTCATTGCTGACGAAAACGGTGTTTTATATAGTCTTGGGAGGTTTACTGCTTCAACCAAGGAAGTCACTGGTCGGATCATCTCTGTTCCAATACGATTACCGGAGGCGCTGTGGTGGGATAGATTTTATGCAGACGTCTCGTACAATAAATCCTTGAGTACTATCTCCTTTAAGTTACTTGATGAAAATGAAAATCCTTTGAAGGATTTAGACAATCGAAGTCTTCTTTCGTTAGGAGGACAGGCTCTTGATCGGACGATTCGTCTGCAAGCTGATTTCACAGCGACAAACCTTACCCGAGATAATCCGAAACTTTTCCGATGGTACGTCACATTGACAACCGATACAGAAAAGCCGTTCCTTAATAGTAGTACTTTTACCCCTGATCCAAAAGGATGGTTACCAGAGATTGTTCCCTTCTTTACTATAAAAGTCAAGGATAATATTACTGGACTGCGGGTGAAATCTGCTCGCTATACCCTGGAATATACACTGGATAATATTACTCAAACAACCTCAGATGCTGCACTGTGTACTGGAGAAAATGGAACAAAGGATCAGCAGCTTATGAACATGAATATCTCTGCGTTGCCCTTTTATGATAACATTACCGCGTTACATAGCATCTCTTTTGAGATCACTGATTTAGCAGGGAATACCGCGTCAAAAACAGTGACGTTTAAGCAAGATACAAAGAAGCCAACATCGCATATTAAAGCCCAGGGGATGAAACAGAAATATAACTCAACATATGTTCGTATAAATGCTACGGCGAATGACACAGGAACCCTGAACATCGATGCAAGTGGCATCAAACTTGTTGAACTGTATTATCGATATTCACAAAACAATAACTTTTCTGGGGATTGGGTCCTTTTTGCAGACTCTACGAGATCGTTACCAACCTGGAATTTTAACTTCACCAATCGTCCGAGTCAACATGGCGGCTACTTTGAACTCTGTACGGTTGCCACTGATAACGCAAGTAACGTGGAAGATTTCCCGTCCCAGGGAGATATCTCGTTTCTGTATGATTGGAAGGCACCTGATCTTCCCAGCGTTTCAGGTGGCACCCTCTGGTTCAAGGAGCGACCAACGTTCTCTTTGGTGTTCGAGGATGATTTCCGTTTAGATACTATTCAATATCGCCCGAATTCTGAGACTTCATGGACCACCATTGCGACTGACGTGAATGCGAGTACCTATGGCAACTCCTGGAGTTTAAAAGAAGAATATTGGGATCAAATGAATGAAGACGAAGTCTATTACCTGTATTTCAAGATCAATGATACACTGGGAAATACCTTGTTAGTCACCAGTGATAACCAGGCAATCATCATCCGAAAAGACACGTCCGTACCGATCGGAACTATTGATATCCCTACGTTGGAACAGGAAATGAGCTGGTCTTCTAACTTTACCGTGTCCGGACTTGTCAATGATCAAGACGGTAGTGGTATTAAAGAAGTCTCGTTGTACTATCGGTTTTCTGAGGATAAATCGAATTGGAGCAGCTGGACAGCATACGGAGACACACTGGATTCTTCTCCTTTTGAATGGGATTATACAGCCGCAGAAGGAGATGGCTATTACGAGTTTAAGATCAACGTCACCGATATCGCAGGTAATGAAGTGGAATCTGAGGTGTTCCCTGTAGTCGTTACCTCGTTCCCAACAACCCTTACACTGGTCATGATCAGCCTTGTGATTGTCCTCTCGCTAATCAGTGCGGTCATCTTTATCAAATGGCGAAAACGAAAGTAACAAAGGTTTCTTCCTTATTTTTTTTCTTTTATCTTTTTTAAATCCTCTTGGGTATATTCAGGGAAAAACAACCCGGTATGACCACAGGTGTTACATTGCCATTGATTTAGAAGGCCTTTGGAATAGGAGTCTGCTGACATGTCCGGTTTTATATCAGTGCTGTTACATTCCGGACACATTCGAACAAATTTCTTTGGCATAACCTTCCTTTTCATTCGATATAGATTGCTGGTCGTAAGGGAGTCGCAAACCTTATTTTCTTTGTCGGGTCATAAAGGTTTATATCGTCGGCACTGTAGATTTCCACCTTACAGTTAAACACTTCGTTGAGATATAATTTTGCGTTAAGGAGATGTTCTTTTTCGTTAATAGGAATAAGGAATCGTCCACGGTCTATTTCACTGAACATTTTTATCTCGCCGCCAATTTTTGAAACAAATTGAGACACCTGTTGACCGAGTGGTTTCATCGATGGATCTGTCAATGTGTCTTTTATCATCAGACCAACATTAAATTCATTTCCAGCAGCAAGCCGTAAAGCTTTCCTGAGAATTTTTTGTTTCCATTCCGGTGACGTGTAGATACAGATTTTTTTTGGTGTAATCTTTGTGACCTTGAGAATCTCGTTGGTATCTTCGATGACCCTGGTAAGGAGGTATTCTCCTACCTCGTCCTTTTCAGAAATCTCCTCAGGGTTGAACTCTGGATATTTTTCATTAGAAACAAAATGGTTGTGTCCCTGTGTCGCCCAGAGTTCTTCAGCAAGATGTGGTGTGATCGGTGTCATAAGCACAATCCAGGTGCGGACAAACTGATCAAGTAATTTTTTGTTTGCCCCCCCTCGTTTCAAGTACCATTGTAGATCTTTCTGGCATTCAAAAAAGATTTCGTTGGATGTAACCCGCAGGTCAAAGGTCTCAAATGCATTAAGAACCTTCTGTATCCGTCGTTGCAGGCTACTTCTCAGCCAGTTATCAAGATTCTCTTGTTTCTTTTCCTTTATTGTTGAGATTTGTTGAACCAGTTTCCAAATGTTGATAGTTCTGTTTTTGTATTTAAGGACGGTTTCAGGATCCCATTCAATATCAACAAAAGGTGACCCGATATGCAAGTAATAGAGACGCATCGCATCGACACCATACGTGACGGCTGCTTCAACAATTGGTTCTGCGCCACCTTTTGATTTACTGATTTTTTCTTTCCCTTTTTGTGTCACCCACCAGTGCACAAAAATCCCGTGTGGGCGTTTCTGCTCTGGCATGATCGCAACATGATTCATAATATAGACCGGGAAGTGAACAGTTTTATGCTCTTTTCCACCCAGATTAATATCAACAGGGTACCAGTAGTCAAAATCTGCTTTAATGGTCTGCCAGATCTTGTGTTGTGGAGACCCGAGTCCATAGAACACATAGTCAAAGAACTCATCGGTCATATCTTTTGCTGAAATCTTCTTTTGATTCACATACGAAGAGAGTATATAATAAGCCGGATAAAGTGTTGAATCTGAAATTGGTTCGATTATCCAGTCTTTCTTGTAGGGAAACTCAGTTCCAAGCCAGGAGCCTCGTCTGATCGCTGCTCGGTCGCCAAACCAGTCAAGGATTTTTGGCAGTTCATCTTTATATTCCTGAGGGTAAATATTCATGGTTGCTGCATAGTCTTTGGATTCTCTTGTTAAAACAGAGTCACTGTATTTGATGAACCATTGATCAGGTATTTGTTTAATGACGACTGTTTCTTTGCATCTGCAGATTACTTTTTCTGAGAATTCTTTCATTAGAGTCGCAAGATTCTTCAGGATTAGATCGTTTTTTACCGTGTCTTTGATTTCTGCGATTTTTATACCAGCATACTTGCCGCATTTCTCATTTAATATCCCGGTATGGAATTCTTTTTTGTACACAAGCTCGGTTGCTTCGTTGAGTTTTTCTGTTTCTATTTGACTTTTTATTTGGAGTTGATCACATGCTTCTTTTGCTGGGTTATTGCCGAATCCTTTGACATCAATGATTTTGATTGCCTCGATTTTTTCTTTTGATTCTACTAGTGCTATCCAATCATATGGGGCGTGAGCTGGCACGGACATAACTATTCCGGTGGCAACACTTGGATCTGCGAATACACCAGCGAGAATCGGAACTTCCCTGTTGATTTCTGGGACTACGCAGGTTTTACCGATCAAGTCTTTGCCTTTGATAGTTTCATGAAGTGGTTGAACATTATCATATTGATAAGAAAGTTTTTGTAAACATTCTTTGGAGCAAATCCAGGTTTCGTTGTTGATTTTTGCTTTATGATATTCAACCGTAGGATTTACCCACATGTTGGTGACACCAAAGATTGTTTCTGGTCTGAGTGTTGCTGCGGGGAGAATTGTCCCGTCCATAAGAGTAAATTTAAGAACTGTAAACTCAAGAATCTCTGCAGAGCCGCCCTGGGCGACATCGGTTTCTGATTTATCGACCGCGACCGGTCCACAGTTTGGACAGTACGGAGCAAAATGTGGTTTCTGAGTTAACAGATTTTTTTCATGAAGTTTATGGAACTGCCATTGGATGAACTTCTTATATCCGTCAGAGATCGTATTCATCAATCGGGTGTAATCAATGAGGAACCCGAATCGCTTCCAGTAATCATCCACATACACTTTACTGAAATAGTTTACAACCTCTATAGGGTCTGTTAGTTTTTTGATAAACGCGTCTGTACACCCGTTTTGTTTCAACAATGTAATAGTGTCTTCGTCGTGTCGCTCGACTTTTTTTGCAAACCCGACTGAAGGAATCCCTGAAGCATGAAATCCTGCGGGGAACAAGACGTCGTACCCGGTCATTCGTTTATATCTGGCGATGACGTCACAATAAGTGAATCCTCGCATGTGCCCCACGTGGAGGTATCCGGAAACGCCTGGGTATGCAAAATGAAGGAAGAATTTTTTCTGTTTTTCCTTCTGAGCAACATTGATATTTGCATCAAACCATTTGTTTTGCCATTTCTGCTCAACAGCGACGTAATCGTAATTGTTTTCTTCCATGGATGTAATCTGTTCGGACATGAGGATTGTTTTATATATAAATTCCGTTAGAGAAGATTTTTTATGTAATCGAAAAAGTGGAAGAAAATCCTTAAGTCCCAATCCTCTCGGTTGAGGATATGTTTTTAAAGGGGATGTCTGATATAAAATTGTAGATAGGGGCGGAAAGTAATGGATAGGAATCCTATTGTTAGGAAATGTTTGGCGGTTGGAATCATTCTCTTGTTCGTTGCGACAGGTGTCATTCCAGCCATTGCACAAAACATAGAGAAACCATCTCTACCAACATCAAGAGGGAATTGGCTGTACGTTGGTGGTTCAGGTCCAGGGAACTATACCAGGATTCAGGATGCTATCAATGATTCTTCTGATGGTGATACAGTGTTTGTGTATGATGATTCGTCACCATATTGTGAAGAAATTACGATTGAAAAATCAATCAATCTAATCGGTGAAAATCATAATACCATTATTGAAGGAATGACTGAAGAAAGCACCAGCATTACCGTTCGAACCGATTATGTTACTATTAGTTGTTTCTCGATAATAAATTCTCATGTTGGTGTGAAAACTGACTCTGGAAATTACACTATGATAAGTAATATTCATTTTATAAATAATTTTTTTGGCATCATTCTAGATTCAAATTATAATGTTGTTTCAAATAATTATCTACTTCGAAATGATTATCATGGTGTGACTCTCTCGGGTGCCTCTAATAATTTAGTAAGCCAGAATGAAATAACTGAATCTTGGTGTGGAATATATTCTGCATACACTTCAAATTGTACTATTAGCAAAAATAGAATAACAAAGAATGATAATGGAATGATATTTACTGATGTCTATGAAAGTCATTATAATGTTGACAATGTAATTGTCCAATATAATAATATAACAGATAATTCGATTGGGATTTATATAATTGGAAAGTTCAAAGACGGTGTAATAGAAAATAATAATTTTATTAATAACAATAGAAGTTTTTTTTATAAAATCTTCACCCAAAAAAAATTTGAAATCAATGCGAACTTTTGGGGAAAAACAAAGCTTTTACCTAAAGTCATTCTAGGGTTCACCTTAATTTATTTATACTCATATTATGATTTTCCAGCGCACGAGACGATAAATGTTTTTTTACCTATCCCAAAGATTATTTTCGATTGGCATCCTGCACAAGAACCCTATGATATTGGATGATGATATTGAATGAAAGATTATTGGTTGAAGAAAGGTTTAGTTGTTTCAGTTATCCTCTTATTCATCGGTGTGGCAGTTGCACCAAGCATCAACTTCAATGTTGTCAAGGCATCTCAGGATTTCATATGAATATAATAAATACCCAGCATACTCGTGTATGCGGTGGAATTCCATAGGTTTAAATGACCTAGCATCTATAGATAAAAGAGAGGGAGAAGGATATGAGCAGAAAAATCTTGGTATGTTCCCTGATTATTGCCGTTCTGATGGCTTTGTTAGTACTGCTTAGTGCAAAAGATACCGATGTGTTAGGATCAAATGACGTGAGAGAAAATATGATCTCTCCACTGTTTGTAACAAGAATACACGGCTTTCTGAAGAATGAGACACCGTATATACAAACGAATTACCTTGGAAGATTTGAGAAGCCGCTGGAAGTCACTGGAATTAAACCTCCAAGTCGAAGAAGTGAGGAAGTCATCGCCTTCCATAATGGTGATATCATCGGGGGTATTGGACCTACCTATTTAAGAGTAGAATGGGAAGCAGCAATCCGTATAACACCAGCGGAACTTGCGCCCTATGAAGGCTGGGAGATCATCGGAGCACGCTTCTATCATTGGGAAAATTGGACCCATGAAGGTTCTCTAAAGATATATGATGAGGGCACAGATACCTCTCCTGGAGATCTGATTACCTCAGAGCCCTATAATGTTTCTGGTCACGGTTGGAAGAGAATAAATCTAACGGATCCTGTTCCCCTAAACATCACAAAAGACATGTGGACCTCCATTTTAATAACAAAACATGGAGCGGCTGATTATTCGATAGGTATTGACTCAGGGCCTGCAATTGATGGGAAAGGAGACTGGGTCAAGTTATCCGATACCTGGGATGAGTTACAGTGGTTTGGTTATGATAATAATTTAGCTATAGAAGCAATCGTCTCTACTTCGTATCTCAAAGTGTTTGCAGGGGGACCATATAAAGGGTTTATCGGGGAAACCATCGAGTTCAAAGGTAAAGCATCTGGAGGAGTACCACCCTATGTTTGGTATTGGGATTTCGGCGATGGGAATACATCAACGGATTACTATCCATGTCATGCCTATACAAAATGTGGAAATTATACGGTTGTCGTTATAGTGACCGATAGTAATGCAAGCACTGCATCTGATACGACCTGGGCGTTGATAGCAAACCCCCCGCCAAACCCACCAACCATCGATGGTCCATCCTGGGGTCTCATAAATGTAAATTACATCTTCTGCATCAGGGTAACTGACCCTAATGGTGACGACCTGTACTGTAAATGGGATTGGGGGGATGGGAATACCACCGAATGGCTTGGTCCTTATTCATCTGGTGAAACAATCTGTGCATCCCATGCATGGTCTCAGAAAGGAACCTATGAGATACGAGTGAGACTCAAAGATGACTATGGTCAGCAGAGCAATTGGTCAGACCCCCATGTCTTCAATGTGTATGAATTGAAGAAAGCTTTCCTCTTCGGCAGTTATTCGAAAATGTATACGAATTTGAGTACGGAAGGTGATTACAATACGGTAGAAGCAGTGAATCTGCGGATGATTCTCTTCAAACCATTCCAGTTCCTGCATTATATCGATGGGAAAACGATAACATTCTCAAAAGATAATGTCAAGGCGTTGATTACTTCACGGTTCCTTATCGGACTGCTCGATGTTGTGACCTAAAAATTCTTCTCTTTTTTCTTTCCCCCAGACTGAAAAATGTCTACGTGTGAAACATATGCAAACAAATCCTCAAATTAGTAAAGGTTTAGCGTTTGTATTCATTCTTCTTTTCATCGGTGTCGCAATTGCACCAAGCATTAACTTTAATGTCGTGAAAGCATCTAATGACAACGACCTGGTTGAAGTGACTACCGAGGCATGCGGTATCAAGGGATTTGGGAACCAAACAGTGAAACTCACAAGACAACAATACCAAAACCTGGAACAGTATCTTGTTGATTTCCGAGCAAAATTAAACACAACAACAACCAGAGAAGAAGCGGCCCCTCTTTTCAAGGAAACAGTTGTGGAGTTGAACAAGTATGGGTTGTTACCGAAGGGGATGAGTATAAAAACTGCTCAGCAATTAGTGACAGGGAGACGCCACCTTATAGGATTTGAACATCTGATAAAAAAACCCTTCTTGAGAAGTCAATTTAACC
>Ga0315289_10002295_pt1 | contig 29455 bp, 25 predicted proteins | sample YL17G11_40_MG_FD_203452 | JGI IMG/M metagenome (GOLD analysis project Ga0315289, IMG submission 203452) | Sediment microbial communities from Yellowstone Lake, YNP, Wyoming, USA - YL17G11_40 | ecosystem: Environmental > Aquatic > Freshwater > Lake > Sediment | place: USA: Wyoming | collected... | reverse complement strand
TGGCGGAGCTCGGGGAGCCCTACGGTAAGCTCTGGTCTCTCCTGGAGAGCCGTTATGGGCCGCAGGAAGCGGCACGGGTGCTGTCCCGGGTGCTGGGGGCTATCGTCGACCATGGCTCACAGGCAGTCGCCGGGGCGCTTGAAGCCGCTTTCCAGGCCGGCCGATGCGATCTGCTGGCGCTGTCGTCGCGTCTGCAACAAGCTACCGTGATGGTGGAAGTACCAGCGGCTCTTCAGGGCTATCACATCGAGGCGGCCTCACCTGCAGACTATGATGTGCTGCTGGTGGGAGGTGTGCGATGAGTGAGACCGCCATCCGAGAAGCCGTGCTCACCGAGCACCTCCGTACCTTGAAGCTCCCTGGAGCGTCGCGGGAATACCAAGCGCTGGCCCGTCAAGCACGTGACGGCGGCTGGGCATACGAGGAGTTTCTACAATGCATCCTGGAGGCGGAGTTGCGGTCCCGCCAGGACCGGACCGCCGCCCACCGGCTACGCGAAGCGCATTTCCCCGATATCAAGACTCTGGACCAACTGGACTGGAAGGCGTTGCAGGGAATATCCCGGCCTAAGCTGCTGGAACTGGCCAGTGGCGAGTACCTCAGCAAGGCCGAGGACATTATCCTTGCCGGGCCCATCGGTACCGGCAAGACGCACATCGCCATCGGTCTGGGGGTGGAGGCTGCCCGCCGACGTTTCCGTGTGAGTTTTACCCGGGCGGCAGACCTGGTGCGTACGCTTCTTGAAGCCCGCGACGAGCGTCTTCTGGGACGGCTCCACCGCAGGATTCAGCGGGCGGATCTGCTCATTGTGGACGAACTGGGGTTCGTACCTTTCGACCGCGCCGGCGGAGAATTGCTCTTCAACCTGCTGTCGGAGCGGTATGAACGCCGGTCTACCCTCCTTACCACAAATCTCGCTTTCAGTGAGTGGGTGCAGGTCTTCGGAGACGCCAAGCTCACCACTGCCCTGCTGGACCGGCTAGGGCATCACTCCCACATCCTCACCACCCGTGGTTCCTCATATCGCAGCCGGAACAAGCCAGGGGGAAAAGAAGAAAGAAGCACACCAATGGAGAGTTGATGGACAGAAGAAGAGAAGCTATACTACAAACCGAAGTGGCTCAGAAACCGAACGTTGGTTTGGCTCACTTTCTAACCGTTGCCACCAATCAGGAGATAAATTTGATGAACGTAGAGAGAATTATCGAGGTTGGGGTTGCCGTGAAAGATCTAGATATGGCGACCAAGGTGTATAGCGACATACTTGGTGCAAAAGTTGGGGTTACAATGAACGTAGATATGTATAAAATGAGATTTAGATATTGCCGCTTAGGCAATGTTGACTTTGAACTTATGGAACCTACAGCAGAAAAAGGTGTGATTGCTGATTTTATTAAACGTCGCGGAGAAGGTTTGCACCATATTGCTTTGAAGGTCACGAATTTGAAGGAATCATTGTCTTTTATGAAGCAAAAGGGTGTTAGTTTAATTGACGAAGTTCCAAGACACCTGTCTGGTGATGATAATAACGGCAGCTTTGCGTTTATACATCCCAGTTCCTTTCATGGCGTTTTATTTGAATTGATTGAGCATTAATATTTTGGTAATTTCGTTATCGGTAGCCGTGTTCTCCATCGCAATCAATTGCTGCTTTAGTATTGAGGATCGTGTTAAATGTTATGCTAATAAACTTGCTACATACTTTTTTGGACAGTGAGCCTGGCCTTCCTCATCTTAGCCATTTAGCTAAAGATTAGGAATCTGATACTAAAGGTTCTTTTATGAAAGGCATAAGACAATATATCAATTTAGTTAATTAAACGTCTAATAAAAGTTCTTGTTCTATCTTATGAAGGGTGTTAAGAATATCTTATGCTCGCCAGATTCAGCGCAATTCCAGCCTATCTCAATCCCTTTGCATAGGATTTCACGGCTCAAATATTCATCTTCTTTGCCCCTTGAGCCGTCATTTCACAAGGTATATTGAAGTGTTATCATATGGGCACATTATTATACATAGTAGGAGGTCCAGTAAATGGAATTTAAAAATATTATCCTCGAAGTGGAGGAGGCGGTTGCGACGCTCACCCTTAATCGCCCCGAAAAGCTGAATGCTTTGGGCCAACCCATTTTGTACGAGATGTCTAAGGCCATTAAGAAACTGAACGAGGATGACAACATCAAGGCATTTATCCTAACCGGCGCGGGACGCGCCTTCTGCTCCGGGGCTGATCTTACGGGGCCTCCTCTTACAGCGTATAAGAACTGGCCTGATATCAGCCGTGCTGAGCAAACGGCACCGTTCGTCAGCTACGGATGGGTAATTCAGCAATTGGATAGTTTCACCAAACCTGTCATCGCGGCGGTCAATGGCATTGCTGCGGGTGGTGGACTCGGCTTTGCTCTGGCTGCTGACATTCGTATAGCCTCAGAAAACGCAACCTTCTCTTCTATCTTCGTAAAGCGTGGACTGGTGCCGGACTGCGGTGTTTCATACTACCTGCCCCGCCTGGTAGGTATAAGCAAAGCACTGGAACTCATGTGGACCGGGGAGGTAGTCAGTGCTCGTGAGGCAGAGCGACTTGGTATGGTCAACCGGGTCGTACCACAGGCTGATCTTATGGAGACAGCGCGCAAGTTCGCCTTGAATTTAGCTAAAGGCCCATCACTTGCCGTAGAAATGATAAAGCGGATGATCTACGGATCTTTGAGGGCAGACTCAGTACTAACGCAAATGTCGGTTGAGGGCTTCATGCAGCAGGTGTGCTTCGAGTCGGAGGATGTCCGCGAGGGCGTTAAGGCATTCCTTGAGAAAAGGCGCCCCGATTTTAAGGGGAGATAACTTTTAACATTAAGTTATATTTCCGTTTTCATGTCAAAGATAAGGCCTTATCCAAGCCACCGCTTGCGCCTTCTGTAGTGCTTGACTTCGCGATAACTCTTCTTCTGTCCAGCGCCACTAATGCCGAGATAAAATTCTTTGATGTCAGGGTTTTCCCGTAACTTGTCAGATGGACCGTCATAGACAACTCTCCCATTTTCCATCACATATCCGTATTCCGCTATTTTTAAAGCAGCTCGAACATTTTGCTCCACTACCAACATTGCAATGCCTTCTTCGTGATTAATATTCACAATCGCATCAAAAAGAGATTGAGACATTAGAGGAGATAGCCCTAGTGAAGCCTCGTCGATAAGCATTATTTTCGGCTGTGACATGAGGCCCCGCCCGATGACCAGCATCTGCTGTTCGCCTCCAGAGAGATATCCGCTGGTATTATTGCGAAGGTCCTTTAACCGCGGAAAATGGCGATACACCATCTCCACCTGTCGTTTTAACGTCGCAGTGTTCCTTAGATACGCACCGAGCTTTAAGTTCTCCTCGGCTGATAGGTGCGCAAATAACCTGCGCCCTTCCTGGATCTGTATGATGCCCATTTGGGCTATTTCCTGAGGGGATTTTTTATGAATGACCTCTCCATCGAATTCGATGCTCCCATGAGAAACTTCTCCAAGCTCAGTTTTCAACAGGCCTGATATAGCCTTAAGCGTTGTGCTTTTTCCGGCACCATTGGCGCCTACCACCGTAGCAATTTTACCTTTGCCAACATTTAGAGAGACGCCTCTTAAGGTTAAAATTACATTACTGTATATGACTTCTATATTGTTTACTTTTAACATATCCAATTACCTAATGAACAAGTACTTTAATAAAGAAACGGCCATAGCCGTATTGTAGTCTTTGCCAGTTCCCACCTGTGATACAGCCCCCGGGGTTCAAAGATCAAGAAAAGGATTACTACGATGCTAAACATGATGATCATTAGACCGGAGATCAGTTGTGAGCCCAATACCGGCAAAAGTGATGACAAATCAGGCGCAAAGCCGGTCACTATAGACTCAAGAACCTTTAGGAAAATTACGCCAAAAAACGTTCCTGCAATTGTCCCCATACCACCAACTATGATATAGCCGATATACCAGATAGATTCGCGGAAAGTGAACTGCTCGGCTGATATGTAGCCGTAGTAAGCGGCAAATAAAGAGCCTGCTATGCCTGCATAGGCAGAGCAAATTGCAAAAGCCAGCAGTTTATACTTGAAGATATTGATACCCATCAATTCAGCGGCAAGATCGTTATCACGGATGGCAATAAAAGCCCTTCCTATTCTGCCTCTCACAATATTTTTAGCGAAAAATGTCAGTAGAACCAGGAAAAACATTATAAGGTAAAAAAATTTCTGCTCATTATCAAATATGATGTTGCCCAACTGTACTGTTCCTATATTGAGACCATATATTCCGCCAGTTAGATTCTCACTCCTTATGATTATAAACATTATTATGTAAAAAGCGGCCAGTGTAGTAACTGCAATATAGAATCCCTTGATTCTGAGTGAAGGTAAGCCAAATATTAATCCTATCAACGCCGTTCCTAATGCAGCCACAGGTACTGTAGCCCACCAATTCCATCCCAGGTGGGTTATCAGAATGCCGGTTATATACGCACCCACAGCGATGAAGCCGGAATGGCCGAAATTTAATTGACCACAATAGCCTGTCAGGATGTTCAAGCCGAGTGCTGCTATTATAGCTATACCGATTATATTTATCTTGGATAACATATCTGTGCTGGTGAAAAATGGCATAACAACGAAAAATATCAGCGCCGCAACTATACCTACGATCCATTGAAAGCGAGTGCGCGCAATTGCCATATCCTGGCCATAATCAGTGTCGAAAGTACCGCAGGGTCGCTTCATAGCATTCTCACCTCTCCTAACATTTTATATCCTTTCAATTCTCTTATAACCGAAAAGACCGTACGGCCTGAAAATCAGAATGATAAGCATTATGATGAATGGCATTATCTCGCCGGCACCTCCGCCAAGTGCTTTATCCAGGTACCCACCGGATAACATCTCTACCCAGCCTATAATGAAGCCACCGATAAGCGCACCCGGTATAGATTCAAGGCCGCCAAGCAATACGGCAGGAAACGCCCTCGCGCCAAAAGCCGCTAAGGTACCCCTGTCGAGAATATGGACGCTGCCTACCAACACCCCGCTGAAAGTACCAAGTAACTGGGCAATAAACCAACAGGCAAAAAAGATGACGGTTACCTTAATTCCCACGCTCTGCGCCAGCTGCTGATCCTCGGAAGTTCCTCGCATGGCAAGCCCAAGCTTGGTCTTCTGGAAAAAAAGTACACAAATGCCGAACAATATCATGCAGACGATAAAACTGGTCAAGTTCCCCATAGATAGCGAAATCGGGCCTATATTAAAGCTGCCAGTCGGTATCAAGGGCGGTAAAACCCGGCCCGGTCCGGGCCATATCACAGTCACTACACCTGAAATTGCCATCCCCAAGCATATGGTCAACATAAGCGCAACAATAACTGGTTGCCCGATTAGAGGACGCAGCATGAAATGCTCCACTATAAAAGCTACTATAAATGCAAGGATGATAACGCCTATAATCATTATTGGAACCTGGAGAGATGCCAATCCCGCATCTATAGCCCAGGTCATAAGAGACCAGGCCGCGAATGCTCCCAGGGCTGTCATATCACCCTGAGCAAAATTAAAAATACCCGAGGCTTTATACAGTAACACAATTCCCAACGCTAAAAGAGCGTAAATACCGCCTACGAGGATACCGGACAGGGTAAGCTGCAAAAAAAACATAAAATCCATGCTAATTCAAGCTCCACATACTTATATTGGTCCTAATTTTCTCACGGCAATATCGCGGTATTGAACCTCGGCCTCAACCTCGGTTTGCTCATTACTCCACAAGCATTTTCCACAAGGTATGTATGACATTTTTGAATGAAACTTAACTTTGCTTTATTAGTACTCGTCGACTCGCCTTCATCCGCATCAAACTATTTAACACGAAGGCATCCTTATTATTTGTGCTGCACTTGGAAGTACCTTATAAATCAGTTTGGAATCTGGCTCAATCAGATTTACCCCATTTTTCTGGGAGATTTCTGCCGTCGTCATATAATGGATATGGTTTTTCATTGCCATTTACTTGAGGATTTGTAGACCATCTTACGGTATGTTAATTACATGCCTTCTACTCCAAGATAGGCTTCAATTACTTTAGGGTTAGTTTTTATCTCATCGGGTATGCCTTCAGCGATCTTCCTCCCAAAATCAAGTACAATCAACCTATCCGCTATATCCATTACCACACCCATATCATGCTCCACCAGAACTATGGGAATCCTCCAGCGCTCAAAAATATCCACGATGAACCTCGCAACATCCTCTTTCTCTTCGAGGTTCATCCCTGCCATAGGTTCATCGAGCAAAAGCAATTGCGGTTCCAGGCAGAGGGCTCTGCCCAAGTCGACCAGCTTTCTTTTTCCATATGGCAAAGAGCCTACTACCGTTTTTCTGATCGACTCCATCTCTAGGAAACCGATAATTTCTTCGACCCTTCTCCTGTGTTTGATCTCTTCATCATGGGCAGGTCCATAGTAAATAAGGTCAGATAAAAAATTATGTTTCATGTAAATGTGGCGCGCGGCCATTAAATTGTCTAGGGTATTCAATCCGAGAAACAACTGGATCCCCTGGAAGACCCGGCCAATTCCCAACCGGGCGATTTTATATGATGGTATATTATTAAGCGTACTATCCTTATAAATGATATCTCCCATCTGGGGACGATAGAAACCGCTTACGCAATTCAGCAGACAGGTTTTTCCAGCGCCGTTGGGCCCGATGATAGCCGTTATTTCGTTGTCCTTGACCTCACAAGTAACCTCGAACAATGCAGTTACACCGCCAAAGCTCAAAGATATATTATTGAGTTGCAAAACATTTTTACCTGTTGTCATGATCCCTACTGTCTTCAATAAGCAAGAAAAACCTATTTTAATACCTCGTCTATTTTTCGTCTCAGACAATACCGTTATTTATTGATTGTTATAGCATTTTATTTCTTATTAGGACCTGGGAGCGTCTTGGTCAATATCATCACGGCCTGATTCACAACCTCATCTACGACTTCCTTGGCACTTCTGATCTCCTTAATCATACCGGTAATCTGACCAGCAAACATAGCCAAATAATCTGTTTCGCCCTTCTCTACCAGTCCTTGATGCAGATCACCGATCAATAAACCTTGATATGGCATGCGGAGAGTCTTCAACTCTGATTTATCCCACAGTTCTACCAATTTATTCTTTATAACGCGAGTAGTTTTTCCACTGTACATTCTGGTTATCTGTTCATCCTCATCAATTCCCTCTATGAGTTTGCGTTTATAAGCATCAATCATCGCCTGATTAGTTAGGCCAAGTTCTTTGAAGTCATCAAATGCCTCATGAGTAGCCAGAAAGGCAGTACCCATCCACACGCCTATCGCACCAAGAGCCAGAGCAGCAACTAGCCCCCTGCCATCACCTATACCACCAGCTGCTACTACCGGTGTAGGATTAACAGCATCGACTACCTGCGGTACAAGGGCCATTGTACCGATTCTGCCCGTATGTCCACCGGCATCATAACCTTGAGCTACAATAATATCTGCACCTCTGTCTTTTAACCGCTTTGCGTTACGAACATTTCCACACAAGGAGATGATCTTGATACCGGCCTCATGCGCCTCGGGGATAAGCCACTCCGGGCTGCCCAGACCAAGGGCAAAGAAAGGAACTCGCTCCTCTTTTACAACCTGAAACTGGCTTCTACCGAACTCTTCAGATATGGGCCATTCTCTAGCCTTGGCATCCTCCACCCCGAATTCTTTTTTTAATTTTTCGACAAATGCAACATGTTCAGGGGGGAGTGTAGCCTTGACCTGGTTAACATCAAAGATGTCTGTGGGGATAGCCGACGGGAATAGAATGTCAACTCCGAATGGCTTATTTGTCAGTGCTCGAGTCCTCCTGATCCATTCACGCAATTGATCTGGATATAAAAAGGTTGCACCGAGCATACCTAAGCCTCCGGCATTAGATACGGCGGCAGTCAAAGTATATCCACCGGCAGTTCCCATGCCGGCCAACATAATAGGATATTCGACACCCAGGATATCACATAGAGGTGTTTTTAATATTGGATGCTTTTTCATCTTGCTCCTTTATAAATTCAGTATTTAACCAAATTTCAAAACACTGCAAGGATATCGGGTACGATGATACCCGATATCCTTGCATCTGCTTCCTACTTCTTGAATACACAATCCAAGGGAACGTCAGGTTCATTTGGCATAAGACGTGGAACTGACAATTGCGGCCAAGACATGAGGCTATTATCCAATGTTTCTGGTTTAGTGTCCCAATTTTGAATGAGCAGTAAGTCTACCGAATTCGCACCGGCCATCTTCACCAATTTAGGATTATTTGCCCATGTAATCGACGTTTTAAAATTCATGGGTCTAAAATCTTTTATGTCACCAGCACATAAAGTTTCATAACAAGCCATGCCATCCACCTTGTCGGCTCCGACCCGCTCTGCTGTTTTCCTAATAACTTGAGATGCTATATCACCCCAGCTCCATCCGACCATGTACGACATAAAACTTTCTGGATAGCCCCTTGCCTTGTGGGCTGTCTGTATATATGGTTTAAGATTAGAAAATTTCAAGTCCAAAATAGCTAATGCACCATTGTTGTTTGCTAGATTAGGCGCAAATTTAGCTACCTCAAGTGGAGAAAAATAAACGGGGCCAATATCTATAAATTGATCTCGCATCCCAAGCTGATCAGCCGCTTTCAGCACTGAAGACCACCCGGATCCCACCAAACCAATATAGATAAAATCAGCCTTGTCTTTTACTCGGGAAAGTTGGGGCGTAATATCTGATTGTGCCAGTGGGATATATTCCACTCCAGTAAACTCAATACCTTTAGATTTCACATAGCATACCGCTTCATCAGTATAATTTGCACGAGCCATAGCCATATCCCAAGATATCATAGCTAATCTGGGTGCTCTATTTTGATAATGAGTCTTAATCCAAGGCACTTTGCTGTCGGGTTTCCATTCTTTGACAATCCAATCAGCGAAAGCTCCCACTTGGCCTTCCCAGCTCGGTTGATAGGCAAAGTACCACCCTACCGGATAGATAGCGCTTCTGACGGCCGATGCATCTATAAGTGGCACTTGATACCTAGTAGCTAAACTTTTCAATATTGGCATAGCATCACTGAAAATTCCGGCATTATGAATCACGGGCTTCGGTGTAGCAGTCATTGCATCCTTGAAAGAAGACACACACCTTGTCATATCCAGCCCATGGTCATATGTTTTGGCATCAAGCTTTATACCGGGAATATAGTTATTTTCATTTGCCCATTTGGCAAAGTCCAGTAATCCATTCAAAGGGGGACCCGTTGTAACCGCGTATGGACCGGTAGCATCGGCCGACATGGCTATTCGCAATGTAACTTCTTTAGTGGGTGTAGCCGTTTTTGTCTGCGGAGCTGGCTGAGTTGCGCAACCCAAAACGAAAGTGATTAAAAAGACCATGAGAATGATAGCCACTAGAATTTTGTTTGATTTTTGCCTCATAATTAACCTCCTAATTTCCGTAAACTCAATCAATGTATGAAATCCTGTTGTTTATCAATACATATTTGAACTGCCTCCTTTAAATAGATTTAATAATCGATGCGGCAAATATAGTACCTTCTACACAGGTCTGAAATACTCAATGTCTAAAATATTTCCCTGGCAATTATCCCGCCACTTAGCCTGAACGTTCATTCCAATGCTAACCATGTTTTTTACTTTCTCTGGGTCAGAGAGATCTATTCCGCCGATAAAATGGCTCAAACCCGTACCGGCGCCCTCAAGGTCAATGACAGCTAGAACATAAGGTGGAGGAACGAGCTGACCGGAAAATTTAAAGTTGATTAATGACCACGTTCTGACCTTCCCCTTTTCGCTTACCTGAACCCATTCTAGATCATCGACAAAGCAGCGTGGGCAGAATTTCCTTGCAGGAACAAGTACGCGTTTGCATTTGGGGCACTTCGTACCCATGATCCTTTTATTTTTAAATTCCTCAAAAAACCTGGTAAATACTGGCCCTAAAACCCATCTATAGGGTAAGGAAATACTGCCTTCGACGACTTTTACTTCTGCATCTACCATTTGTTGAACCTCCTTTCTTATGATTCACTGCTTAAAATCATGATGCCATTAAACTGCGCAATCCCTCCCATGGCATGTGCCATGGCTATCTTGGCTCCTGCTATCTGGTGGTCGCCCGCTCTCCCTGTCACCTGGAGAGCAGATTCCCCCACGCTGATGAGCCCCGTGGCTCCTATTGGATTAGTACATAGAACACCGCCTGATGGGGTAACGGGTAGCTCACCTCCCCGTAAGACGACACCATCTTCAACCAGTTTGCAAGCTTCCCCAAAATCGCAAAAGCCAAGGCATTCATAAAAAACTAGTTCCTGATATGTAAAGGGGTTATATACTTCTGCGACATCGAGTTCTTTTCGAGGATTCTTTATGCCTGCCATGTAGTAGGCCTTTTTTGCTGCGATTATTGCCGATTGCCAGACTATCTTGTCACTGTCACCGAAAAAATGCTCATCACCGGCATAGCCGGTTCCTTTGACCCATGCCACTTTTCGCCCCAACTTTTTAGCGATCTCTTCAGATGCAAAGATGACGGCACAGGCACCGTCAGACTGAGGGCAGACATCCAAAAGGCGTGTTGGGTAAGCGATAATGCGCGATTTCAATACATCTTCCATGGTCACTCTTACCCTGATATGGGCATATGGATTGTCCATGGCGTTACCATGATGGTTGACCGAAATGCGGGCGGCCGCCTCTCTCACCCTTTCTTCAGGCAAATTGTATCTGTGTGTGTATTGATGTGCCTGCATACTGAAAGCTCCCGGAGCTCCACCCTGGAAAGGCCGTTGAATCCAGGGATCGGATATTGTGCCCATAGTACCCTGGGCGTCACCCTCGGAAATCTTCTGGGCACCCACCGCAAGTACGATATCGAACATCCCCGATGTAACATGGCTATTAGCTAGTTGGGCAATTGACATCCCTACTGAGCCACAGGTCGCGGTACGGATCAATGGCTTGCCAGAAGAAGTCATAGCATCCGACAGATAAAGATGATTGGCATTGACTCCCTCCATAGGAGTAGGCATGGAGCCCTGGGCTACAGCCTCGATATCATCGGGCGAGATCCCGGCATCTGCAATAGCCGCCTTTACAGCCTCATATACGAGCTCAATAAAATTAACATCATCCCTACGGCCATGTTTAGTTTGGCCAACTCCGATAATAGCTGATCTTATTGCCATCGCTCATTACCTCCTATTTGCCCAGAATGACTACTGAATGATATTGGCCAGCAGGACCATGTGTGGAATGTGCTAACGCAGTATTGACACCATCGACTTGATGTTTCCCCGCCTTGCCCATCAACTGAAGCGCCGCTTCGCCGATCCGAATAAGTCCCCTCGCCACATAGGGATTGTGAGCCAGGACACCCCCAGACGGGTTGACTGGCAACTTCCCTTTCATATCAGTATTCCCCTTGTCTATGAACTTACCCCCCTCCCCAGCAGCACAGAAACCAAGCTGCTCATAATACAATAGCTCCTGGAAGGAGTAGGGTTCGCAGATCTCAGCAACATTAATCTCATCCGTGGGATTTTTAATACCTGCCATAGCATAGGCCTTTTTGGCAGCCTTAATCAGAGCGCCATCGAGCAAATCGCGGTCGCCTAAGAACGGATGGTCAACGCACCACCCCATTCCCTTGAGCCATACTGGCTTTTTGGTCAGCTTCTTCGCTTTTTCTTCCGTGGCCAGCAGCAGGGCTACGGTACCGTCGGAATAAGTAGCGCAATCCATCTCCTTTATGGGATATGCCATAATCCGTGACTTAAGCACATCATCTACCCTGAAATTCCCTTTCTTATAGGCATAGGGATTGTGCAGGGCATTGCTCAAATTTTTCACAACCACCTTGGCCGCCTGCTCCTCGGTTATATCGTATTTTTGCATATATAACATAGCCTGTAGAGCGGCGGTGGAGACATCATCAAACCCGATAGGACGCTGGAAAAAAGGATCTGCATATAGATTGGTTAAGGTGCTCAGGCCTGGGATCTCGGTGCCCTTGGTAATAGCGTGGACTAGGCAAGTATCATAATGCCCCTCCATGATCCTCATTGCGCCATAGATAAAGGCGAAGGCCCCATCCTCCTCAGTCTTTGACGAGTCCTTGAGATAAGCGCCAACCGCATCATAATAGATCGAATTAGAGCAACTGATACCCTGCCAAAAGTCCGAGGACGAGGAGACGATGGTATCAATATCTTCTCTGTTCAACCCGACTTGATTTAATAAGTTCTTGCTTACCGTGAATGTGAGATCCCGAACATTGTCGTTAGCACACTCGGCAGGCCCTAGCTGTTCCACTGCAATGATAGCTACACGTTTTGCCATAACATAGCCTCCTCAAACATTGTGAAATTGATAACCAGAGCTACCCTCTAAACAATACTCAATCGCACCATATACGGTCTATATCATAGAGCAGATTAACAATACTGCTCCCTCAATAACCGATAGTCACATTCAGTCCATAGTGTTCAAGCAGACCAACCTTATCCTGCAAAGAACCCTCGCTTAAGGGTGTGCCATCTGGTAAGGGATAATTTCGATCTAAAGCGTCGTACTTACCCCGGCCCCATTCGTGATAGGCTAATAAGGATATTTTGTCGATAGACTTCTCTAATTCAGATAAAAATTTAATGACACCTCTCATGGCATCTTCTGAATCATTGTAGCCAGGGATGACCGGAATCCTTACCCATATCTTTTTACCTTTTTCAATGGTTTTTATGACGTTTTCAAGGATGATCTCGTTCCCGACCCCTGTACCGGATTTATGTATAGCCGAATTCATATGTTTAATATCGAAGAGCACAAGATCCACATATTCTAAAACAGCATTCATGCTCTCCCATTTCGCAAAACCACATGTGTCAATTGCTGTATGAAGTGATGCCTCTTTACATTCCTTTAATAAGGCAGTAACAAATTCAGGCTGAAATAACGGCTCTCCCCCGGAAACAGTTATACCGCCACCTGAATTCTCGTAAAATATTCTGTCTTTTTTTACCTCTGATATGACCTTTTCAACAGTCACTGCCTCACCAATGCGACTTAGCGCGGATAGAGGACAGACACCAACACATTTAGCACAACCGTCACATTTTTCCCTATTTATTATCATTTCTCTACTATTTAGATTGATTGCTTCAACTGGACAGACTTTAAGGCATTTACCGCAAAAATTGCAGTTCACCCGTCTAAAAAATATTTCCGGAAAAATACTCTGTGATTCTGGATTGTCACACCACTTACATTTCAGCGGACAACCTTTCATAAAGACCGTGGTCCTTATTCCAGGACCATCGTGAATGCTATATCTTTGAATATCAAATATAGTCCCAGTCAATGTGCCATTCTTTATCACGGTCATTTGGATGCAGTATTTAAAAGCATTGAGGAGTTCTAGAAATAATTTGGTCCTGGAGATTTTTATTCAGATCGATGAAGTAAGCTGAATATCCTGCGACCCTGACCATCAAGTTAGTATATTTCTCCGGATTCTTCTGGGCCTCAATAAGTGTTTCTCTACCAACAACGCTGAATTGTATATGATGAACCCCCAAGTCCATGGATGATTTGAGGTATTGAGCAAAGGCTACAGCGTTGTGTCCCTCAAGATATTGCGGCATGAAGGTTTGATTGAAAAGATGGTTCCAAGTTAATAATGGATCCACCTTAGAGACGGACTTTAACACCGCTGTTGGCCCCTTACGATCTCTGCCACCCATTGGAGAGATTGTCCCGTCATGAAACGTTTCCCCGGCTTTCCTTCCATCTGGCGTAGCCGGGCATAGACTGCCGATCATCCACCACGCAGATGCCACTGTGCCATCGGCATAAAGAGGTTGACCAAGATAGGCACTGCAATTTTTAGCCTGCTCAGAAACCTGTTTGGCTATCTGAAATGAAATAGAGTCCACATAATCATCGTCATTACCAAACTTTGGGGCCTCCAGAAACAACTTCCGAAGAGCCTCAGAACCATTCCAATCGTTCCTTAGCGCCTGGATTAAATCGGCCATAGATACCTTTTTTTCCTCAAATACCAGTCTCTTGATCGCAGCTATTGCGTCAGCAAGATTATTCAGGCCAACAGGACACACTTCTCTGTAGCCGAACCCCCAATTCCATTCTCTGATGTCCTGAGCCCTTTCGATAGAGTCATCTAATATGGCGGAAAGGAGTGGTCGAGGCAAGTATTCCTGATACAGTGCGTCGCCGATATTATGTATCTGCACCTCGGCCTCCATATAGCTCCTGCAGTTTTCCATGGTAGCATTTAACAATTCATCTATGGAGCTTATCTTTTCCGGCTCATTTATTGGTTTACCCAGAGGTTTTTTGAAAAACCCGGGTATTACTCCGAGTCCCAAAGCCGCGGTAAGGAATAACGGTAGAGGAAGCGATGTAGCCCAGGCAGACCGATGATTGAGATTCTTACCGGGAATGGTCGGTACCATGCAATTATTTATGGAGTAGTTTCTTGCATCTTCTATGGAGATACCGAAACTAACCAGCCTGGGTATGTTTACTTTATCATTAAATACTGCTGGCTGAGGCATTCCATCAGCTAATACCTCAATAGTCTTTTCAATTAATTTCTTTGGAATTTTATCGTGCCATCTTAGGGCCAATGGAGGCGTAACAGTTCTCACATTCTTCATCGCATCCAAAACAATAAGGCTGACTTCATTAGATGCATCATTGCCATTGGAATCAGTTCCACCTATGGTGAGCGTTTGAAAGCCGATCGCCCCGCCTCCTGCTCCAGACCACATAGTCGGATGTAAAAACCCAGTCTCCTGAGATTTAATAAATATGCACTCAACTAACTCTTGAGCACCATCTCTCGTTATATTGCCTTCCTTTAAATCCCGTTCATAGAAAGGGCTCAAACATACATCAAATCTGATTCCGTCTCCTACCATGGGTAGTTCAATAAAGTTAATCACAAGGTGGATCAACCAAAAACTCTGTAACGCCTCCCAATATGTCCTGGCAGGATTTTCTGGGACCCATTCACAATTCCGGGCTATGTTTTCTAGTTCACGCCTCCTAACCGGATCCTTTTCTGTTTGAGCCGTTTCCATAGCCAATTTGGAATATCGCTTTGCCCAGTTTATTGTTGCCTTCAAAGAAATTACAACTGCATCAAGGAAATTCTTCTTTTTAATATAGTTCATGCCATCAACTGCCTTATTTAAGTAATCTCTTTGCAGCTTTTTTATTCTATTTTCAGTTTCTTCCAAGAAACCTTTTAATCCAACATGCAGGATTTTTTCAAAATTGGGAGTTGCACATTCAAAATTGAATGCATATGCTATATCTGCCAGATCTTTAGGCAGATAGTTCCTAATGTTGTTGTGGACAGCATAGTTTTTCCAGTAAGCATTTATTTCCTTCAGTTCTTTCCTTTCCTGGTCATTTAGCAGGTCTTGATAAATATTTCCCGGCGATGTTTCTCTTTCTATCCAATGATATGCAAGTTCTGGGTAATAAACGACAGCATCAGGGTTGGAGGCAAAGTTTCCCACAATTAACTCACCCGGTCGAATATAAATAGTCATATTATTTAAAATATGTGCCAAGCCCTTTGCCCTTCTTATGACCATTGGCTCGCCTTCGGTCTGTTTATAGGATTCCGTTAATAACCGTGCTCTTTCAAGCTCTAAAACCCACTTCATCCCGGGCCTTGTTGCCCTGGCATCATTTGCAATAGCTACATTTGATATTTGTAATGATTTTATAGGTGTCTTTAACATGAGGTCTTGCGTCCTTTTGGTCATTTTTACCTCCTGAATTTTTTCTAAAAATTAAGCAAAAATACTTAGGATTTTGTGGTTAGTCCTATATAATTATGCTATTTGTCTTTTTAGCTGTACAAAAGTTGGTATGTCGTTAACTTTATCTTCGACTGGGAGTCTCCCACTTTATATCTCGATTGCCTGTTTCACAGTCTCTTTTACCATGTGATCGGTATTGACAGCGATTTTGTTAGCTGCAATATATGGTTGCACAAATTTACCATATTAAAAGCATAATGTCAATCATGTTATAGAATATTATAACTTTAATGCAAAATATTTTCTAATAAGTTGATTTTAATGAATTATTTATGTAATATTTAACTATTGACTGACGGCGGCATTTTCAATTTATTTTCGTAGAGTTAGGTGAGGGTAATGATAGATGATATGGACCGTAAAATTATCATGGAACTCCAAAGTGAAAAATATTGCCGGCATGCTTCCCTGGCTAAAAAACTTCAAATAAGCCAGTCCACGGTATCCAGGCGAATTAAGAGGCTGCTTAAAGAAAAGATCATAAGGATGATAGGTGTCCCGGATATCAATGCGATGGGGTATCATGCAATCGCCATGATCGCCATAGACGTCGAAATCAAGAAAATCGAAGAAATATGCCAGGAGTTGGCTAAATACCCTGAGGTACATACGATAGCCATGACCTTCGGCCGCTTCGATATCCTTGTCTCGGTCTATTTTACTACCATGGACACGCTTGTTGAATTCATTAAAAAAGAGCTTTCGCATATCGAAGGTATTCTCAATATCGAAACTTTCTATATCGCCGAAATGAAGAAACTCACCTTCGGTTGGCTGCCAAGATAAAACAACTAAAATATCCGGCCAAACTAAATTTTAATAATACCTGATTCCAGCTAAAGTGACCTGAAAATTAAAAAATATTTATTAGCGCGGAACGCGATACAGTAAATAAATGGGGAGACAAGGAAGAATGAAAAAACAGGCCCAAAATGAAATTTTAGAAAGAGTATCTCTTGATACTCTGCCCCAGTATTTACTTAGAAATGCACAGTATTATCCTAACGATATGACGATGCGCAAAAAGGATTTTGGCATCTGGAACAGCTATACTTGGAAGGAATGCTACAACATTATTAAAAATTTTGCACTGGGGTTGACCAGTCTCGGCTTAAGGGCGAGCGATAAAATAGCGATTATCGGCGATAATGATCTGCAATGGTACTGGTCTGAGTTGGCTGCGCAATCAATGGGTGGAGTGGCGGTTGGTATTTATATTGACTGCATGCCCGATGAGATAAAGTATGTTGTAGAAAACTCCGACAGCGTTTTTGTTGTGGCCAAAGATCAGGAGCAAGTTGATAAATTCTTAATTCCCTATAAAGATAAGGCAGGCAAAGAACATAAATCCATTAAAGAAGAGTTGCCAGGCATTAGGAGGCTAATATATTGGGATGAGAAAGGACTCTGGGATTATAACGATCCATGGCTAATAAAATATGAAGATGTGATAGCTCTAGGTAAGGAATATGAAAAAAAACATCCGAATTTATTTGAAGAGACTGTATTAAGCGGTAAATCAACAGATCTATCTGTAATCTGTTATACATCAGGAACCACAGGGTTACCTAAAGGCGTTCTGGTTGGACATGATTATCTTGTTAAAGCTGCCAGATCTTCAGAATATACTCGTGAACTATACCGTAATGAAGAGTATCTTTCTTTTATAGCTCCTGCCTGGATTGCCGAACAAAATGGAATTGCTGGTTGGTTGGTTAATTGTGCAAGAGTAAACTTCCCTGAGTCTCCCGATACTGTTATGTATGATTTGAGAGAAATAGGTGCTGCCTCATTCATGTTTGGACCACCACAATGGGAAGGTTTATTAAAACTTGTTCAGGTTCGTATTAATGACTCTTCGTTAATTCAGAAATTCGTTTACAAGCTGACACTACCAGTTGGGTATAAGGTCGGAGATAGCAAGATGTGTTTGGAGAAACCCTCTATATTCTGGAAAATACTCTACACAATGTGCGATTGGATCTGCTTCCGTCCGATTCGTGACTATCTGGGATTGTCTAAACTCAAGATTGGTATTACTGCCGGTGCCTTATTGGGTCCGGATCCCCTTCGGTGGTATAGGGCTATAGGGGTCAACCTAAGCCAGGTTTATGGATTATCTGAGGCAAGTATAATTACTTTACCATTAAGTGGCACTACAATCAAACCTGAAACCGTTGGGCCGATAAGTATAGGGAGCGAGGTGCGGATAACTGAAGAACAAGAAATACTTGTTAAGAGCACCGGACAATTTCAGGGTTATTATAAAAAACCAGAGGCTACTGCGGAGAAGGTAGTGAACGGATGGATCAAGACTGGTGATGGTGGCATGATTGAGGAAGAGGATGGCCATCTGGTTTTTTACGATCGTGTTCAAGACATGCTCAATTTGAAAGATGGAACTAAATACTCTCCTACCTATATAAGCAACGCCATGAAATTTAATCTTTACATTAAAGATTGTGTTGCCATAGGAGGAGAAGATAAAGATTATATCTTTAGCATTGTGGTGATAGATTTCGATTCTGTTGGCAGATGGGCAGAGAAGAATAGAATCCCTTATACAACTTTGGCTGACCTATCTCAAAGGAAAGAGGTATATGATCTTATTGAGCCTGAAGTGAAAAGGGTGAATAAAGTTTTACCCAAGGCAGCTCAAATTAAAAAATACCTCATTCTTTATAAGGAATTTGATGCAGATGAGGGAGAACTAACCAGGACACGAAAAGTGAAGCGTGGGTTTATAGAGCAACGGTATTCAGACCTGGTTGGTGCTGCTTTTGCTGATTTAGATAAATTGGAAGCTAAGACCAAGGTTAAATATCGTGATGGTACAGAGAGGGAAATCATCACTATGGTGAATATTAGGAGCGTGGAATGACCTCGGATTCTACACGATACCTTCAAACAAGGACCTTTGAATATAACAGTATTTATAGTCCGATAATTTGCTGTAAATTCCCAGAAAATTTTAATTAAAAAATGGACATAAAGAATGAAGAAATTAAACCATTTGTTCCAACCAATTAGAGTAGGTAACCTGAAACTGAAAAACAGGCTGGTTCTATTGTCGATGACATTAGGCTATGCAGCAAACGGTAAACCGCTGAAGAGATTGATCAATTTTCTTGAAGAGAGAGCAAAGGGTGGCGCAGGGATTATATGTACGACATTCAATATATGTCCATCTTCTGAGGGACATGTAGGCTCGATGTCAAGTGATGCATCAGAAGACGCCTTTGTACCAGCCCTAAAAGAACTAACTGGGATTGTACATAGCTATGGAGTCCCCATTGTTGGGCAGCTCGCCACTACACATTTATGGCGTAAAGATAAGAACTCTCAATTTGAGCTAGTAGGGCCTTCCAGTATTGCCGTTCGGCCTAAAGCGCCAATGCCTCGGGCTATGACCATCGATGAGATCCATGCATTCATTTTTCAACATGGTGAAGCCGCTAGAAGAATCAGAGAAGCAGGATTTGATGCAGTTGAAGTCATGGGTGGTGTAGGTGGCACTATAAGTCGGTTTATGTCGCCATGTGCAAACAAGAGAACCGATGAATTTGGCGGCAATTTTGAAAACAGAATGCGGCTTCCTTTGGAAATAATTGATGATATTAAGAAAAAAGCAGGTAAAGACTTCACTATTTTATGGCGCTACTCCGGTCATGAATTTTTAGAGGGTGGGTATGACCTCGAGGGTGCCAAAGAAATCGGGAAGGTCTTTGAAAAGGCAGGTATTAGTTGGCTAAGCATTCAAGCAGGCTGGCATGATAGTCCCATGCCCTTAATTACCAAGGAGGTGCCTGAAGGCCATTTTTCGTATTTAGCGGAAGAAATAAAAAAAGCTGTTAATATCCCAGTAGTAACCAGCTATCGCATTACTGACCCATTTATTGCAGAGCGAATTCTGGCGGAGAAGAAGGCGGATTTGATTGGCATGGCCAGAGCATTAATCGCAGATCCGGACTTTGCAAATAAAGCGCGAGAAGGGCGGTTTGATGAGATCCGCAGTTGCATTTGTTGTTGTCGCTGTATAGACCAGTGTGTTGCTGCTGAGCAACCGCTCGATATATGCAGCGTTAACCCTAGGATGGGAGTAGATCTGGATAATAACATAGAAAAAGCCATAAAGCCCAAAAGGATTTTTGTAATCGGTGGTGGTCCTGGTGGTATGGAAACAGCAACTATAGCTGCAGATAGAGGGCACAAAGTATCACTGTATGAAAGAGGTCCTAGACTGGGTGGTGCTATGGTCTTTGGTGCACTGTTTAATACACAGTTAACAAAATTAATAAATAATTTCAAATGCAGGATTCAAAAGCTTCCGATCGAGTTGAAGTTGGGGAAAGAAGCAGATATAGACATAATATCTAATGCAAGTCCTGATGTGGTTGTTGTAGCATCTGGTGGCAATCCTATTAGCATTGAAACGCCAGGCATAGACGGTGCTAATGTAATGGGCCTCCGTGATGCAATGGGCTTGCTCACTGGACGACTCACAAAACGGAAAGGGCTATGGCAGAATTTCCTCTGGAGAGCAGGCTTGCTTGCGTTCAAATATTTTTACAGCTTGCCACTGCTAAGGTGGGCATTGGGTTCCAATTTCCTTTTTGGCAAAAGCATTGCGATCATAGGCGGAGGCTTTGCCGCTTGCGAACTGGCAGAATTTATGATCGATCACGGGAAGCAGGTGACTATCATTACAGAAAGCAAACGTGTTGGAGAAGATATCGGTCCCAGTACCAGGTGGGTACTTATGATGAAGCTACGAAAAGCTCAAATAAAAATATTAAATGAAGCTAAGGTGGTAGAAATTACAAAAAAGGGCGTCAAAGTGAATCGGAATGGCGCTGTAGAGCTTGTCCAAGCTGATACCATAGTGCCCGCTTTGGGAATGAAAGAGACTACAGAGCTCGCTAAGCTATTAGCCGGCAAAGCACCTGCAGTTTATTCTGTCGGCGATTGCGTTGAACCACGTAAGATAGCAGAAGCTGTAAAGGCAGGCTACCGTTTAGGGAGGGAATTATAAGTGTCCAGGCTTCTCTCAGCTTTAAACGAGTATTGTTGGTAATAAATTTGCAGGGAGGTATGTTTTTATGAAAGTGTCCAAAGCTGATTATCAGGACAAAGATGACGGCCTTCATCCATACAACACGGAGGACTATTATGAATGGTGGTATCTAGATGCCCAGTTTGATAGCGGATATTCATGCGCCCTGGCGTTCCATTATCGCACACTGTATCTAAAACCGCACATCCCAAGCATTCAGATTCATATTTACGGACAGGATGGCAAAAGCCATGTGGGTATGAGATCGGTCGATCAGAATGTATGTAGCGCTTCGGAAGATCACTGCAATGTACAATTGGGTACCAATTTTATACGTCAGGACGGTGACGTTTACAAAGTGTCAATGCATACTAGACGATTAGGTGCTGATCTCACTCTCAAAAGGACGCTTCCTGGTTGGAAACCGCTAGGCACTGGGTTGCTTTACAAAGGCCAAGATAACGGTGTACAAGGATGGATCATTGCGCTACCAAGGGCAGATGTTGAAGGGACGTTGTATATTGAAGGTGAGTCGGTAAAAGTTAAAGGAAATCGCGGATATCACGATCATAATTGGGGAACCACATATATGCATGATTGTTTTAGCGGATGGTATTGGGCACGGCTTTATGACTCCAAATATACGCTGATATACGGGTGGGTCTATCCTGCAAACAAGTCGGATGCTGCCATTTCACGACTTTATATGGCAAAGGACAATAATCCAATTCTAGAAACCGATCAATTTGAACTTATAGAAAAGGAGATGGAGCATGACGCGAAATCGGGTAAATCGTTTGCTAAAAGCCTTTCGCTGGTCAGGCAAGAGGGAGAGGTAAAACTGCGCTGCAATATAGATGTTAAGAGTACAGTCGATCGATACGAACTTCCCAGCACTACCAATTGGCCACAATATTACTGGAGGTTTTTAGCTGATTACAATACAGAGATCGAAATGAATAATCTGTTTGATAAGATATCTGGGGTAACTATTCAGGAATGCATGATATTGAGATAGGTCATATTTTTTACAAATATCAAATTTAATCAGTATCACTGGCGTTTCCTGGTAGTGCACCTCATTAAATCAAGCCGCAACTAAGAGAGTAATCTGGCTGTTTTGATATTCCTCCTCGAACTTTATGGGTGATTTATATGCAAGTGAAGAGTGCAAGTAATGCCTGTTGTAGTATTCGATCCAGTCTTTCAGGGCGTCTGCCAGTTCAAATGGGCTCGTCCATTCCCGAAGCCATAGCAGTTCCTCTTTCATTGTACGGAATACCCTCTCTGTATCAGCATTGCCTTTCGGGTTATTATTATAGCTGGTAAACGCCTGGTTAATATCCAGTCCCCTGCAAATTTTCATGAATCCGATAGACGTCGGTTGGCTGCCATTATCAGACATGAGATGCAGATGCTTTTCACGTACACCATCCGGGAACTGCATGTTTACAGCCATATCCAATGCTTCAAGCCAGTGCCTGCCTCTGCATTCCATGCCGGCATAATAGCCCACTAGCTTCTTTGTATACCAATCTAGGACAACCACAATGTACATCCAGCCAAATCCCTCCGCCATCACCTTGGTCATGTCTATCCCCCACCATTGGTTGGGACGATCCGGTCTTGGTTTGCTCCTGGTCGGTGTCCTTATTGCCTTTAGCTTCATGTTAGGTTTTACTGATAGTTCGTACTTCTGCATCAACCGCAGCACCTTTTTGTGATTAACCACCAGTCCGTCTCTCTTAAGCTGAGCGGTAACCCGCCTGTAGCCATAACCAGGCAAATCAATGCAGATGGTTTCCATCCTGTCCAGAAGGTCGATATTAGCCACGGCCTCCAGCGGATCTACGCCAACAGGCTTATAGTAGTAACTGCTCCTGGCCAGTTCCATCAAGCGGCATCCCTCTGCTGTGCTTTCGACCTGTTTATTATTGGACCGGATGAATTCTCTTTTCCGTTGTGGTGGCTGACGTTGTTCTGCAGCGCTTTTTTTAAAAACTCATTCTCCATGGCCAGCTTGCCAACCATCCGCTCCAGCTTCTCAATCTTGTCGCGCATAGCTGCTTCTTTAACCGGCTCATTGTTGAGTTTGCCAAGGCTGTATTGCTTCTTCCAGTGGTAAAGCAGGCTGACGGCCATATTATGGCGGCGGCATAACTGAGCGGGACGGCTAACTCCGCTCAGTAGTTCCTCGACCACCTGGCGTTTAAATTCCGGGGTGAAGTTCCTTCTCTCTTGCATGGCAGAATCCTTTCTCCTTCATTTTAGTTTACCCTGTTTTGATTCTGCCGGTATTCCTAACCTCATCTGTCCAGTTACAGGGGTTCAGTCCAACATATTTAATAAATTTGACAGTGATGACATGTTGAGTTAAATTATATCTTCGTTTACCTGATAAAACACACCGTATATAATACTTAGGTTTGCGCAGATTGTTTTTAGTTGATGGAGGTTAGCAGTAATGAATAAATTAGCCGCCTTAGTATCAATTATTTGCGCCATTGCAGTGGCATTTATATCAGTTTTGCTTTGTATAACATCACCGGCAGTAGCCACACAGGCCTATCATAAAGATGGGCATGATTTGCCCGTCCTTCAAGATACGGCTCAACAAGAAAAGATAGAGTTGACCTGTCAATATCCAGTGTTAAGTAGCTATGCAGGGCTTAACTATGCTTTTGATATCAACCTGAATTACACTGGCGGCAAAGACTCAAAGATATTTGATTTGAAAGCCACGGTACCTGAAGGTTTTAATTACACCATTTCCCCGGGATATGGTGATGGCAAAGAGATAGCCGCCATTCGCCTTGATCCTAATAAGGGATACCCGGAGACGGTTAAACTCACAGTCAGGCCGTATGTGTGGAAAGTTCCATTGCCGGGAGAATACCCGATCACCATAGAGGCAAGCTCCGGGGACATTAAATCAACTATTAACCTTAAGGCCATTGTAACCGCCAATTACGATATGAAAATAACAACCCCTGATGGCCGGCTTAATACTGAAGCAACAGCCGGGCAAGACAACAATTTCATAATCGTTATCAACAATACTGGCTCCGCCAATCTGGAAAAGATTTCAGTTGAGTCTAAGGCAAGTAACAGACCCAGTGGCTGGACGGTCAGTTTTATGCCTGAAAAGATAGACTCACTTAAAGCGGGGGATTCCAAAGAGGTGCTGGTTACCATGAGGCCATCTGACAAGACTATAGCCGGCGACTACCAGATGACTATCGAAGCTGAACCGGAATCAAAGTATGCATACGGTAATCTGCAGTTAAGAGTGACCGCACTCACACCTACCATATGGGGATGGGTTGGGGTCGGGATTGTCGTTCTGGTGATCGTTGCACTGGCAATCATGTTTATCCGTTTTGGTCGCCGTTAGTATCTGTTATGAAGAATAATTTCGTCATTGAAACTCAGAACTTGACCAAGGCCTACGGCAAATTTATCGCTGTAGATAATCTAAGCTTGCAGATATCTGCAGGTGAGGTCTTTGGCTTATTGGGGCCCAACGGTGCCGGGAAGACAACTACTATTTTGATGGCAATAGGTCTTTCAGAGCCAACATCTGGTCTGGTCAGGGTAATCGGCTATGACCCGGCCAGGGAGCCAATCAAAGTTAAGAAGGTCGTGGGTTATATGCCCGAAAAAATCGGGTTCTATGACGACCTGACAGCCAGGGAAAACCTGGAATACACAGGGAGATTAAACAAGCTGGGAAGTCAGGAGATCACAACTAAAATAAATGAAGTTCTCGAATCTGTAGGTTTGCAGGATGTACCGAACCAGCTGGTGGGCAAGTTTTCACACGGTATGAAGCAGCGTTTGGGCATTGCAGATGTAATGATAAAGAAACCGAAAATAGCTATATTTGATGAGCCTACATCAGGTATAGATCCCGAGGGCACTGACCAGGTTTTAAATCTGATAAAAGATATGGCAAGCCAGAACATTACGGTTTTAATATCTTCTCATCAACTGCACCAGATACAGAAGATTTGCACACGGGTTGGCATATTTTCAAAGGGCAGATTGGTTGCCAGCGGCTCTGTAGATAAACTGGGCAGGGAGACTCTCCGAAAAGGGAAATTCAATATTATCTTGCCCATAGCTCAACTGACAGGGAAATTGCGCGACGAGATATCAAAAATCCAGGGCATAATGAACATAGAAACTAAAGAAAACTCCACGGTGATCACTGCTGAAGACAACATCAGCAAACAACTGGAAGAAGCTGTGCTAAGCTGTACCGGATTAAAAGTCCAGATGAGGGTCGAGGAATTTGAACTGGAAGATATATACATGCAGTATTTCAAAGAGCTATAACTATGTCGGGCTTAATCGAAGTATTCTGGAAAGAACTGGCAGACAACTTTAATAGTAAACGGTTCATCATATTATTTTTATTGATATATCTTGCTGGCATTGCCACCATATACATAGCCGCGCAAAATATCAGGTCAAGTGTGGATGATTCCACCAAATACATATTTCTTAATCTCTTTATTGCATCCGGCAACAATATACCATTTTCCTTCCCACTGTTCCTTTCAATCTTCATTCCTATTGTTGGTATTGTCCTGGGCTTTGATGCGGTAAATAGCGAGCGGGTAAGCGGTAATCTCAGCCGTTTACTATCACAACCTTTATATCGCGATGATGTGATCAATGGTAAATTCTTAGCCGGTATAGTAATGATGGCGATATTAATATTCAGTATTGTTACACTGGTAGCAGGGCTAGGCCTGCGTATGATAGGTGTTCCTCCACAAGCAGAAGAAGTGCTTAGATTATTTGTATTCATCTTAATCAGTATACTTTACGGCGCTTTCTGGATGTCACTGGCTATTTTATTTTCGGTATTATTTAGAAAGACAGCAACATCAGCTTTAGCTTCAATCGCTATCTGGCTATTCCTTTTTCTTTTCATGTCTTTGATAGCTGGCTTGGTAGCCAGTACGGTCATTCCTATCACGCAGAATTCTACTGTTGAAGAGGTATCTCAATTCGATACCTTATACAGGATGTTGAGCAGGATCTCTCCGAGCACCCTGTACGGTGAAAGTGTACAGGCTATCTTGCTTCCTGAGTTGGGAAATACTAGCCCTACCATGATGATGATTGGCATGTATGCTGGCCTGAGACCTACCCCATTACCACTTAGCCAGAGCCTTCTGATTATATGGCCCCAATTAATTGGGCTGCTGGCGCTAACGGCCATTTGTTTTTCAATCGCATATATTAAATTTTTACGCGAAGAAATTAGATCAACCTGATAGATTTGTTTATTGCGTTCGCAAGGTTTACCAATCAGGTCCGCATGTTTGTCTTTATTTCCGTCATATCCCTTAAAGTTTTTATACGCCGTGGCAGGAGGTGAATATGATACTTGAGATGTTGACCGTCGGCTTTGTGGCGACCAACTGCTATATTGTTGGTTCAGAAAAAACCAGGCGGGGCATGGTAATAGATCCGGGTGCAGAGTCAAAATTGATATTGAAGACCATCGATAATCTGGGATTATCGATTTCGCTCATTATGATAACCCATTCTCATTTCGATCACATTGGGGCTGTTAATGCTGTAAAAGATGCCACAGGAGCTAAATTTGTTGTTGGTGCAGGTTCGACCAAGAGTTCGCCCGGAGCATTTGTAAAGCTTATGGCTGCCATGACAGGTGGTTCATCCAAGGTACCTGAGCCCGATATTATGCTTAAAGACGGAGATAAAATCGATATAGATGATTTGCATTTTGAAGTGCTCTTTACCCCCGGCCACAGCCAGGATGAAATCTGCCTTTACGGCCACGGCATACTCTTCAGCGGTGACACCCTTTTTAATGCGGGTATCGGGAGGACGGATTTTCCCGGGTGCAGCGAAGAGCAACTTTTCCATAGCATTAAAAATAAATTATATACGCTTCCGGATAATACAGTGGTTTATCCCGGGCACGGTCCACAGACCACAATCGGGGATGAGAAAAGGGGCAATCCCTTTGTCAGGTGATTGCCCCTTTCTTTTTCAGAAGTTGCTGTAAATTAGACGAAGATCGGGCAGAGAACCAGCGTGATGGTGGCCAAGAGCTTTACCAGCACGTGAAGTGATGGACCGGCAGTATCCTTGAAAGGATCACCGACGGTATCTCCAACAACAGCAGCCTTGTGAGCTTCAGACCCTTTACCGAGGATGTTGCCTTTATCATCTTTGAGTTGATCGTCTTCAATCATCTTCTTGGCATTATCCCAGGCGCCGCCGCCGTTGTTCATGAATGAAGCGAGCATTATGCCTCCAATAGTGCCAACCATCAGCAGTGCAGCTACTACCTGGGCAGCATCATAGCCCTTTGACAGATACTTGAATAGGAGGCCGATGACCACCGGGGCCAGGATGGGCAGTAGCCCAGGGAGGATCATTTCCCGGAGGCCTGCCTTGGCGGTGATGTCAACGATCTCGCCGTAGTCAGGCTTCTCAGTGCCAGCCATGATGCCAGGATGAGCTCTGAATTGTTCACGGACTGCGGTGATGATTTTACTGGCAGTGCGTCCGACTGCTTTGATCGCCAAGGAGCTGAAGAGGTAAACAAGCATAGCCGCAAGCAGCGCACCGACAAAGACTTCGATGCGGGCAATGTCTACGACAGTAAATTTGCCAGCTTCGCCGAACCTGAGGAAGGACACCCTGTCGAGGTAGGCCTGGAAGAGAAGGAAGGCGGCCAGTCCAGCGGAGACCATGGCATAACCCTTGGTCAGCGCTTTTGTAGTATTGCCCACAGCATCAAGCCTGTCGGTGATCTTGCGGATTTCCTTGCCTGCACCAGCCATCTCGTTGATGCCGTTGGCATTGTCTGTGATGGGTCCGAAGGTGTCCATGGAAAGCACGTATGGACAGGTCATGAGCATGCCCATGGTAGCAACGGCGGTGCCGAAGGCACCAGCGCCGGGTACACCGCTCATGTTGCCAAGAGCATAGGAAATTATAAGAGCGGCACCAATAACAACGGCAGTGGCAAAGGTAGTTTCGAAACCGACTGCCACGCCCATGACGATATTGGTAGCAGGCCCGGTCTTGGAGGCCTCGGCAATATCCTTAACCGGCTTGTAACGGGACTCAGTATAATACTGGGTCACGTAAATAATGGCAATGCTGGCGGCAATGCCGACCAGGCCAGAGCCGAACAGCCACATGTTCTTATCAAGCATGAACCAGACGGTTATGAATAAGCCAACTATGGATAATGCAAGGGCCACATAGTAGCCGCGGTTCAGCGCGTTCATGGCATTCTCGTTTTCTTTTGCCTTGACGATCAGCAAACCGATCATGCTGGCAATCATGCCGAAGCCTCGAACACACAGTGGGAAAAGGATCCAAGCGACATTCTGGGTAGCTATATATGCAACTATACCGAGTATCATGGCGCCGATATTCTCGGCCGCCGTTGATTCGAAGAGGTCAGCACCACGGCCAGCGCAGTCACCAACGTTGTCACCGACCAGGTCGGCTATAACGGCAGCGTTGCGCGGGTCATCTTCGGGAATGCCAGCTTCGACTTTGCCAACGAGGTCAGCGCCCATGTCGGCAGCCTTGGTATAAATACCGCCGCCGAGTTGGGCAAAGAGGGCTACAAAACTGGCACCAAAGCCGAAGCCGACGATAAGATGAGGGGACAATTCAGGGGTTTGGGCTCCACCGAAGGCAAAGAAGATAACGGTAACGCCTATAAGGCTTAGTGCGGTTATCAGGAAGCCTGATACGGCACCGCCGTGTAGCGCTACTTTGACGGCCTCGGTCAGGTTTTTCTGCGCAGCAGCAGCGCAGCGGACGTTGGATTTCACTGCTATATACATGCCGATGAAACCGGATACGCCGGAACAAATAGCACCAACCAGGACTGCAAGCGCAGTATGCCAGCCGATAGAGAAGGGGTCATAGCCGGCTTTTTGAAGCGCTTCCTCCGGCGGCAGAACGGCTACAACAACGCCGATGATGATAGCGACTACCACTGAAAAAATTGCGATAGTGCTATACTGCCTTTTAAGGAATGCCCATGCACCCTGGAAGATCATGTCACCAATTTCTTTCATCTGTGGTGTACCTGTGGGGCGGCGCATGATGCTCACTGCCAGCCAGATGGCAAAGATCACCGTCAACAACCCGGCAGCAGGCACAATCCAAAAGATCGGGGGAATTTGTACCATAGTACCTCCTTATTCTAATAAGTATGGCCACGCAACATTACGACTGCGTGCCCACCAAATCGGAGATTTTAGCAGCGGTAACTAGCAAAGTCAAGGTATATTTTAATTTTTGTTAATGTTATACGATTTTGTCACCCCTAACTGTTAAGGGAAAATGTCACCCATGAAAGAGAAGGTGACATTGAACAGGAAGGAACAGAATAGATTGATAGTGCTAAACCA
>Ga0315289_10002294_pt1 | contig 29459 bp, 26 predicted proteins | sample YL17G11_40_MG_FD_203452 | JGI IMG/M metagenome (GOLD analysis project Ga0315289, IMG submission 203452) | Sediment microbial communities from Yellowstone Lake, YNP, Wyoming, USA - YL17G11_40 | ecosystem: Environmental > Aquatic > Freshwater > Lake > Sediment | place: USA: Wyoming | collected... | reverse complement strand
GGCGGGGGGGGGCGGGGGTGGGGCGGGGGAGGAAAAAGAAGAGGTTGAGCGAGAGAGGGAGGGAGGTCGCGAATTCGTCTCCACGCCCGGAAGTCCTCAATCCTCAAACGGCAACAAACGTACCGGTACGCCTGCTTGATGGCCTTTTTGTCCGCGTCGCGCTTGACACCCAGCACGTCGTAGTAGTCCTGCGAGGCGCGGACGCGCTGCGAGAAGAGGCGCGAGCGGGACGAGGAGGAGGAAGACTGGTTGTGTTTTTCCCGACGGCTTGACGGCAGAGGACTCTGGCCGCCAAAGGCGAACCGGTTCGCATTGCTGCTGCTGCCGCCGCCGCTCGAGGAGGCCGCCGCGGCCGAGACCGCGCGCACAGCGGCGGCACCGAGAGGTCGCTGCGACGGACGCGCCGAAGCGGCGGGCTGAGCTCCGCACGAGCAGGAGCAGCGGGCAGCCGCGACGAAGGGGCGATAAAACATCGGTGCTGTCGACGACGACGTCGACGCGGCGGAGGCGCTGAAACCGCGCATTCCCGCTACTTTTGGGTCCTGTTATTGAGGGGGTGGGCGTTGATTCGATAGATGGGAGCGTGAGGGCGCGGTTGTTCATTACACCTGCGTTCCGGAAGGTGGACACAAGGGCGCGGGGAGGAAACGAAGCAGAGGAGTCATCATTCACGACAGCGATGCCCCTCCTTTTGCTTCCCCGCCGCCGTGCTCAAGAAGAGAGAGCAGAGAACTAGCTCTTCGATGCCCTCGCGAGTGGAGGCAGTGTATACGTAGAGAGAATCCGTACCTACGCAGAGAGAAAAGAGCGGCGAATGAAGAGAGGGGGGGAACAGAAAGAGCGCACAGCCGCGACACGACAGGGACGGAGAGCTGTCTTTCTAGAACGAGCTGAGAGATTCTTTCGACAACGCCCGCGGGTGCGAGAGAGGAAAAGCTACTGTGCCACACCGCCTTTTTTTTCCCTCTCGACCTTTCTTTTTTTTCGAAACCCCTCTTTTCAAACGCAACCATGCGCTCGCAGGCCCTCAGGTCTGCGCCCGGAGCGCAGCAGACCAAGGCCGTCGGTGCGCGCCGCGCGGCCAAGCAGGTGAGAGAATAAACAAAGCAGAGGCGACGCTCTCCAGAGAGAGGGACGACCGAAGCGACGATTGTTGCAGCAAAGCGGCAGAGAGAAAAACCGAAAAAAAACGTTGGCTGTTTTCCTCCCCGATCGAATGACTCCCCCTCGCGGTCACTGTTTCCGTTGTCTTCGCTTTGATTCTGTGCTCCGATTGTCACAAGACATCGTAGCGCATCTGAATCTTACTGTCGAAGAGAGCATCGAGCAGAGGAGAGCACGCGAGAGAGAGTTGAATTCGAACGACGACGGCGGCTAGAAGAGCACCGAAAGGAGAGCGACGGCAGCGCTCCTTGCAACCTCGGCCACGAAAAAAAAAAACCCTCACTCTGAGCCGTTCTCTTCCCTCTCGCTTCCAACTCTTTCCAGCCCTCGGCCTCCCTCCGCCCCGCCACGGCCGCGCCCGGCCCCGCTGCTGCCCCCGCCCCCGTTGCCAAGGTCGGCGCTCCCTCCGCCGCGGCCTCTTCCTCGGCCGCCGCCCCCGCCCGCCGCGGGGACCGCCTCGTCGCCGCGGCCGCTGCCGACGGCGGCATGTCGCGCGCGTTCCCGCTCTCCAAGTACCGCAACATCGGCATCTGCGCGCACATCGACGCGGGGAAGACGACGTGCACGGAGCGCGTGCTGTTTTACACGGGAAAGTCTTACAAGATCGGCGAGGTCCACGAGGGTAGGAGATTTTTTTTTCCCCCTCTGAAGAGACGGCGACGGGAATGTTAAAAACCCGACGGAGAAAAAAAAACTCACTTTTTCCTCTTTTCGAAACGACAAAAATCGCGAACGAAACACCCCCAGGCGCCGCCACCATGGACTGGATGGAGCAGGAGCAGGAGCGCGGCATCACCATCACCTCGGCCGCGACCACGTGCGAGTGGGACGGGCACCGCATCAACATCATCGACACGCCCGGCCACGTCGACTTCACGCTCGAGGTCGAGCGCGCCCTGCGCGTGCTCGACGGCGCCGTCGCGCTGTTCGACAGCGTCGCGGGCGTCGAGCCGCAGTCCGAGACGGTCTGGCGCCAGGCCGACAAGTACGGCGTGCCGCGCATCTGCTTCGTCAACAAGATGGACCGCATGGGCGCCAACTTCTTCCGCACCGTCGACATGATCAAGGGGAACCTGGGGGCCAACCCGCTGGTGCTGACGCTGCCGATCGGCGCCGAGGAGGGGTTCCAGGGCGTCGTCGACCTGGTGCAGATGAAGAGCATCACGTGGGACGGGGAGGAGCTCGGGGCGACGTTCGACATCGGGGAGATCCCGGAGGACCTCAAGGTGAGCGAGGAGGAGAAGAGGGGGGAGAAGAGTTTTTTCTTTTTCCAAATTTCCTCTCTCTTTTTTTTCCCCTCGTGCGGGGTCGGTCGAGATCGCATGACGAGAAGGGAAAAAACTCACCTTTTTCTTCTCCCTCCCTCTCCGAAACCCCCCCGCCAAACCCAAACCAACTCCCCCCTTCTTACCTCCCAGGCCCAGGCTGCGGAGTACCGCGAGATGCTCATCGAGGCCGCGGTCGAGTGCGACGACGCCGCGATGGAGCAGTACCTCGAGGGCGAGTTCGACGCGTCGGACGAGGCAGCGCTCAAGGCGCTGATCCGCAAGGGGACGCTGGCGGGGAGCTTCGTCCCCGTCCTCTGCGGGTCCGCGTTCAAGAACAAGGGCGTGCAGCCCCTGCTCGACGCCGTCGTCGCCTACCTCCCCTCGCCGCTCGACCTCCCGCCCGTCAACGGCACCGACGCCGACAAGCCCGAGGTGGCGCTGACCCGCAACGCCAGCGACGACGAGCCCTTCTCGGGCCTCGCCTTCAAGATCATGGCCGACCAGTTCGTCGGCTCCCTGACCTTCGTGCGCGTCTACTCGGGCACGATCGAGGCCGGCACCTACGTGCTCAACGCGAACAAGGGCCGCAAGGAGCGCGTCGGGCGGCTGCTCGAGATGCACGCCAACTCGCGCGAGGACATCAAGGCCGCGCGCGCCGGGGACATCATCGCGATCGGCGGGCTCAAGGACGTCGTGACCGGCGAGACGCTCTGCGACGAGAAGCACCCGATCGTGCTCGAGCGGATGGAGTTCCCGGACCCCGTCATCAAGGTCGCGATCGAGCCCAAGTCGAAGGGCGACCTCGAGAAGATGGGCGTCGGGCTGAACAAGCTCGCGCAGGAGGACCCCTCGTTCCACTACACGCGCGACGAGGAGACCAACCAGACCGTGATCGAGGGCATGGGCGAGCTGCACCTGGACATCATCGTCGACAGGCTCAGGCGCGAGTTCAAGGTGGAGTGCGACGTCGGGGCGCCCCAGGTACGTTTTTTCCTTCGAGATCGGGAGAGGGAGAGAGGGAGAGAGAGAACGAGGACGGCGAGAGGGGGGAAAAACGCCAAAGAAGGAAATCTCAAAGTCGCTTTATTTCCTTCATCTCCTCCTCAAAAACAACCAGGTCAACTACCGCGAGTCCATCTCCAAGCTCGCCGACATCCGCTACGTCCACAAGAAGCAGTCGGGCGGCTCCGGCCAGTTCGCGGACATCGCCGTCAAGTTCGAGCCCGGAGAGCCGGGATCGGGCTTTGTGTTCAAGTCCGACATCAAGGGCGGCGTGGTGCCCAAGGAGTACATCCCCGGCGTCACCAAGGGCCTCGAGGAGATGATGGTGGGTAGTGAAGAGAGAGAGAGAGAGAGAGAGAGAGAGAGAGAGAGAGAAGGAAAGAGAGAGAGAGAGAGAGAGAGAGAGAAGGAAAGAGAGAGAGAGAGAGGGAGAGAGAGAGAGAACCAAAAAACTCACACTTGTTCTTTCCTTCCCCGATCCCCTCCGACTCCTTCCCAATTCAATTATTCAGGCCTCCGGCATCCTCGCCGGCTTCCCCGTCGTCGACGTCACCGCCACGCTCTACGACGGAGGCTACCACGACGTCGACTCCTCGGTCCTGGCCTTCCAGATCGCCGCCCGCCAGGTGCGTTTTAATTATTATTTTTTTCCCAGGGGGTGGTCGAGAGAGAAGAAAGGTGCGGACGAGAGAGAGAAAAAAAGGGGGGCGAAAAAACTCACGCCCTCTTTTTCTTTTTCTCAAAAAAAACTCGCAGGCCTTCCGCGAGGGCATGCGCAAGGGAGGCGCCCGCCTGCTCGAGCCGATCATGAAGGTCGAGGTCACGACTCCGGAAGACCACATGGGCGACGTCATCGGCGACCTCAACTCGCGCCGCGGGCTCGTGGCCGAGTTCATCGACAAGCCCGCCGGCATCAAGCTTATTAAAGCTTCGGTGCCGCTCTCGGAGATGTTCCAGTACGTTTCCACTCTTCGCGGGATGACCAAGGGCCGGGCGCAGTACACCATGCAGCTCGAGAAGTACGAGGTCGTGCCCCCGAGCATCCAGGAGAAGATCGTGGCCCAGAGCGGGGGGTCCAAGGTGACTATTTAGAGTACGAGAGTTTTTTCTTCTTTCGGGTTATTTTTTTTTCGACGACGAGAGAGAGAGATCATTTTTATCGTTTTTGTTGTCTTTCCTTTCTCTTCCATTTTGTTTTTCATCTGCCCCCCCTCCCTGAAAGAGAGAGCGCGGGCGTTTTCCAAAGAAAGAGAGACTCAAAACAATTTGTGTGTGTGAAAAGAGAGAGAGAGATAAAAAAAAACTACTTTGTTCTTTTGTTTTTTACTTTTTTCCACTCTCCGTCTCCCTTTCTCCGCCTCTCTCCCTCCCTCTCCCTACCCCGCGCAGGCAGGGAACCCCCCCCCCCCCTTGTCTCCTTCGAAACCAATTCAAAGCCCGACCCCATACCCGAACACGCCCCTGATCCTCCCGAAGATCCGCCCGCGCCACCCGGCCTCCGCCACCTCGCGCGGCACACCGCCGCCGCCGAAGCGGTCTGCCGACGGGATGCCCGACTGGACGAGGGTCAGCTCGGTGAGCCCCTCGGAGGGCTCGCGCATCCGGATGGAGACGCGGGACATGGCGGCGTCGGGCCACTGTTTGTTTTTGGTGTTGTTTTGTCGTTTTTGGTGGTGGTGGGGGTGGAGGAGGAGGATGGCTTTTGAGAGCTTGTTCTTCTTTTTCTTCGACCTTGTGCTCTCTCTCTCCCCCTCGCCTTGTTCCTCTCTCCTCTTTTTCCTCTTCTCTCGAAAACAAACAGCGCCGGTTTTCCTCTCACCTCTTTGAACCTCCAGTCCAGCTCGATCCGGTGCCTCTCCGCGTCCGTGCCCTCGGCGAACTTCGCCTCGACGGCCCCGGCGAAGATCGAGTACTTGTTTCCGACCCGAAACGGCGGGCCCTCGATCTCCGCGGGGGCCTGCGTGAAGGCCATCACTTTCCGCGGGTCGGTCAGCGCCTCGAAGAGGTCCGAAGGGCGGCAGTAGAACTTTTCGGTGAGCATCAGGGTCGTGGTGGCGGTGGTCGCTTCTTTCGAGGAGGAGGGAGCGGCGGCGGGTTTCGGAGCAGGGGCAGCAGGTTTCGGAGCAGCGGCGACGGCGGCGGCGGCTGCAGCGGGCTCGGACTTGTTTGCCGGAGCTGCTTTCCCTTCCGCGGCAGCGCCGCCCGCGCTCGCCCCGTCGCTTCCTCCTCCTCCCGGTCCTCCTCCAGCGGCCAGCTCCTTCACAAAGTCCCGCAGCTTGGGAACGATCCCGACCTTGGCCGCGTCCCTGAAGCGCCTCGCGGACTCCTCGGCCGCCTCCCCTGCCCCGGGAGCGACGCTCGTCTTGATTTCGGGGTCGTCGCCCTGGTTCTCGTCCGCGAGGTAGATCTCCCAGTCTCCTCTCTTGTCCTCGTCTCCTTCCTCCTTCCAGGTGCCCTTGATCGTCAGCTCGTAGGCAGGGATCAGCTTCCCCTTGCGGCTGTTGACGACGGCCTCGCCCGAGGTCTCGACCTCGGGCCCCGTCTTGAACGTCGACGACGACGGAGAAGAGGACGAAGGAGCGACGACATCGGCCCCCCCGAGCAGCTCCCGCAGCCGCCGCTGGGCCCAGGGGAGCACGTCCCTCTCCTGCCAGTGCCAGCCGCCGACGTTCTTGCCGTCGGCGCGCTCCTGAAGAGAAGGGGGGGTAGTTTTTTGTGGTTTGTAGGAGGCGAGGTGCAGCGGTGAGAAAGCGGAGAGCGGGTGCGAGGGAAAGGTCGAAGGAGAGAGTTCCGGAGACCATCAATCTCTCGTGTCTCTCTCTCTGCTCTCTCTCTCTCTCTCTCCTCTCTCTCTCTCCCTCTCTCTTTCGTCGCAAGCGCATACGAACCTCGACGATCCAGCGATTATCGCCCTCGCCGAGCTTGGCCATGATCTTAAGTTATTGTGCACAGCAGATGCACGGAGAAAGAAAGAGGAAAGAAAGAAAGAAAAGAGAGAGTGATTCGATCCCGGGTACACTCCTCACATTCTGACAGTGTTTCTCTCTCACCCTACTCCTTCTCTTCCCCCTCCTTCGCCCTCTCCCTTTCCCGATCCTCGAACACGGCCTCCGCCGCCTCCGCCGCCCCGACCTCCCCCTCGGCCCTCAGCGCCCTGCTCAGCTCCGCCGTGCCCCTCTCGTCGAGCTGGTACGGGGTGTGCGAGGGCCCCGGAAAGGCCCCCGAGCGCACCTCGTCGCGGAAGGCGGCGAGCGCGTCCTGGACCTGCCGCCCGACCAGCGCGAACTTCTTGCAGAACTTGGGCGTGACGCGCCGGTAGTGCGGGTGCGCCATCATCCCGAGCAGGTCGTGGTAGACGAGCACCTGGCCCGAGCAGCCCGGGCCGGCCCCGATCCCGATCGTGGGCACGCCGCCGGGCCTGAGGGCCTCGGTCACCGCCGCGGCCAGCGCGGCCGGCACGCACTCGAGCACGACGGCGAAGCAGCCGGCGTCGCGCAGCGCGAGCGCCTCGCGCAGCACGCGCACGGCCGACGCCGCGCCGGACGTCCCCTGCGGCCTGAACCCGCCCAGCACCGAGATCGCCTGCGGCGTCAGCCCCACGTGGCCCATCACCGCCACCCCGGCGCCGACGACGGCCCTGGCCGCGGCGACGCGCGGCGCGGAGCCGCCCTCGAGCTTCACGCTGTCCATGCTCCCCTCCTTCATCAGCCGCACCGCCGCCTCCACGGCCTGTCTGGGAGACGCCTCGTAGCTGCCAAAGGGCAGGTCGCCCACCAGCAGCGGAGCGCGGGCGCCCCGGGCCACGGAGCGGCAGTGCAGCAGCATCTCGTCGAGCGTGACGGGCAGCGTCGTGTCGTGGCCGTGGACGACCATCGCCACCGAGTCCCCGACCAACAAAATGTCGACCCCGGCGGCGTCGACGTGCGTCGCCGAGGGATAGTCGTAGGCCGTGACCATGGTGATGGGCACGCCGGCGGCATGCTTGGCGCGCAGCGTGCGGAGCGTGACGCGGCGAGCGGCGTCGGCGGGGGAGGCCGAGGGTCCTCCGTAGACAGCGTCAGGGGGCTTGATGGAGGCTGCCGCTGCTGCCGCGGCTGCTGCTGCTGCTGCTGCCGAGTTGTTGGCCGCTGTCGTGGAGATGCTCGCCGTCCAAGAAGATCCTGGGGATGAAGACGACGCCGTGGAGGCGAAGGAGCGCGAAGAAGAGGCTGTTTTTTTGGAGGGGAAGGAAGGAAGCAGATAGAGAACAGAGGTGGAGGTTGAGCCGTCGGCATCGTCACCGATCGATCGAAGGAAAAAGATGCGGCGCCAAACTCATCGTGATTGGAAGAAATTCTCCTCTTTCTCTTCCTTTCGTGACCGCTACTCCTCGCGTTTCGATGTCGGAGAGGCAGTGAGAAAACGTGCCTGGTGTCGAAATACTCGAAGACGAAGTGGAAACAACGGGAAGGAGGGGCCAAGGTTGCGACGAAAAAGCCGCCGCCGATGCTGCGGGCAACGATGACGACAAAGTCAATCGGCTTTCTTCTCCGAGCAGCGCGCGCGAGCGGGCGAGCAGGGCCGCCGCGGCTCGTCGGGAGGCTGACATGACGTCGATGGAGAGCTGCTGCGCCTGAGGACTGCCGGGTTGGGGATTCGAGCTCAGGGCAGAACGGGAGAGTAGAGCAAAGCGAGAGCAAGAAGAGAGTGATTGAAGACGACTGTGGCAACGGCGCTCGACAGAAAAAAACTCCACTGGCTCCAAACTCTTTCTCTCTTTCTCTCCCTCTCTCTCTCGACGGGCGTCTTCCCTATCCCCGCCTCAAACGAGCCTGCCTCTCTGCTTTCGCGATCCCTCTCGATATCATACGAGTTTGGTGGACCTCTACTGCGAGCCAGCTCGGAACGTTCGCGTATGCAAAACACTTTTTCGTAAAAAAAAAACCTAGTTCTTGTCTTCCGTTGGAAACGCTATTTAAACCTTGCAAGCAACCCTTATTACCAAAAACTCAGCTTCAAAAAAAAAACCCGACTCTTCACTTCTTCCCCTCCGCTCCCCTTCTGCCACTCGCCTCCCCTCAGAAAAACGCTCCAAAGGATAAAAGAGACCGAGTTACAAAAAAGAACGTCTGCTGATGTGCAAATGAAGCGGGTGTATGCCATGAAGCGAAAAAAAAACCATCGAGGTGGAAAAAAGGAAAAACGGAACCCCGAAAAAAAAAGGGCAGCTCCCCCCCTCTTCTAGCGCCCCCGCGCGCCCTCGGGCGGTCTCCTCACGCTCAGCCCGCCCCCTCCCCCGAGCGCCGCCCGCGGCCTCGCCCTCGGCGTCGGCCTCGCGTCCAGCTCGATGATGTCCTGCACGCAGAGCCAGAACAGCGCCTGCTGCCTCGCGGACAGTAGGCCGCCTGGCGGCGGCTCCGACGCCCTCGCGGCGACGAGCGCGCGCAGCTCGTCGGCGTGCCTGAGCAGGGCGCGCATGTCGTCGACGATGCCGCAGGCGGCCGGGGAGGGGGCCTCCAGGAGGCGGTCGGCCGCTCGAGGGGTGGCGGCGGGGCGGCGGCGGCGGCGGCTGCGGCGGCGAGGGGAGGGGCCGCCGTCTTCTGCTCCCTCGGCTCCCGAGGCCGCCGCGGCGGCGGCGGCCAAGGCGGCGGCGCAGCCAAAGTCCGAGCCCGAGCCTGACGTTTCGCCCTCCTCCCCTTCCTCCCTCTCCCCCTCCTCGCCGCCCTCCTCCCCCTCCTCCTCCCTCGCCGCGCACGATGCCCTGACGTACCTCGCCACCGCCGCCGTCCTCGCCAGCCGCTCGCTCAGCTCGGAGAACGCCGCCGTCATCGACTGCTGCTGCTCGGCCACGGCCGCCTGCAGCTGCGAGAGCGCCGCGGCCGCCTCTGGGCTCAGCGCCTCGCCCCACACAGCGAGCATCGCCCGCGCGCACGCCAGGTAGTCCGAGGGCCTCACGCCGCCCATCCAGGCGAGCAGGCGCTGGCCAGGGTGCACGAACGCGCCCGCGGCGACCTCGGCGACGCGGCCGGCGTCGAGCGCGGCGCAGCGCGCGTCGCGGAGCGTGCGGACGGCGGCGCCGCACTCGCCGATGAGCGAGAGCAGCAGCGCATCGTGGGCCGCTCGCTCCTGCGGCGAGTCGTCCTCGGGGCCCTCGTCCATCGCGCGCGCGAGCCTCGCCGCGACGCGCGAGTAGCGCTCGACGTAAGCCGGGACGGCCGGGTCGCAGCAGACGAAGTCGGGCGAGGCCGAGTGCGCGCGGGCGGCGGCCACGGCGGCGGCGGCGGCGGGGTGGAGCGGAGCGAGGGCCTGTTGCCCTTGCTCTCGCTGCTGCCTTTGAGGAGGGGCAGTGGGAGGCGGAGGGGGGGGAGGGGCCTCTCCTCCTCCTCCTCCCGCCCCGCCCTCGGCCGGGACTCGCAGGTGCGACGAGGGAGCGGCGGGAGGCGGCGGCAGAGGCGCCGCTGCTGCCGCTGTCGCTGGGGTTTTTGCTGCCTCCTCTGGCGGCGCCTCCTCCTCTGGCGCTCTTGTCGCCCCGACCTCTCCGTTCTTCTCCTCCTCCTCCTCCTCCACTTCTTCGGAGCCGACGCGAATCTCGTGCTGCTGCTGCCGCCGCCGCTGCTTCGATTGCTGCAGGTGCTTCAGCAGGCCCGGCTCGTCCTCGGACATCACGTCGCACTGTGAATGTTTTTGGAAGGAGTCGAACAGAGAGAGAGAGAGGGCGGTCGTTTTCTTGCTTTCGTTTTTTTCTTCTTCTTTGCGTGCGCCTCCGCTTTCGCTTTTTTCAATGGCTCTATCTCTCTCTCTCTCTCTCTCTCTCTCTCTCTCGCGCGCGCGCGCGCGCTCGCTCGCCGTTACCCTCTCCGACCCTTGAACCCTCGCTCTCGCGGCCTCTCCCTCCCAATCGCGCACCTGCTGTATTGTCTCCCTCCCTGGGACGGCCGAGCGGGCCGAGTCCAGCGAGGAATGGCGTCTCCCGGAGGTCGCCAGATCGGCAGAAACTTCGCCTGCAGCGGTCGTCATGATGCCCCCGCGCTCGAGCAGGTGGAGCGCCGGGAGGCTCTCCCCGCCCGCGAGCGGGCGCGCTGAGGGGTCGGGGCCCTCAAAAAAGCTCGTCTCCATGGCGTCGAGGACAAAAAACAGCTCGGAAAAAACGAGCGTGCGCGCGAAAAGGAGACGCCCCCTCTCTTGAAGGAGAAATAGTACAACGTTTGTATGCAGTGAGAGAGAGAGAGAGAGGATAGAGAAACCTCCTCGCTCGCTCTCTTCCCTCTCTCTTCTCTCTCTTCTTCCTCTCTCTCTTCCCTCCCTCCAGTCTATTTATTTTTTCGGTTGTTTTGTTTATGGATGGTTACTTTTTGCAGAAGTTTAAGAAGTTGAAGGTAAAAATGGAGATTTTTTTTTTTTTTTTAAAGGGGGGGGCAACGAAGAAAGGGCACGGAAAAGAAAAAACTTCAAGGGTCGTTCCTTTTTTTTAAATCACTCGAGCGCGCTCTCCACCTCACGCGGCGGCCTGCTTCCTCGCCGACGCACGCGTCGTGGCGCGAGACCCGCTGAAGATTTTGCGCAGCGAAGACGGCGTCAGGGGAGAAGCAGCAGGCTTCTTGGCGTCCCCCTTGTTCCCTCCGCCGCCGCCAACCGGCGCGTTTTCGTCGTTCTCCCCCCTGCCCCCGCGGCGCCTCCCCGCCCTCTTCTCCTCCTCGTCCTGCCTCTCTAGGCTCGCGATGTACTCCCCGACGACGCCGGGAACGCTCGCCGTCGCCTCCCCTCTCCGCTCGCGCTTGATCCGGGTCCAGGGCCCCACGCTCTTGTCGGTCAGAAAGGTCCAGATCACCCAGCACCAGCTCGCGTGCCTGGCCAGCGGCTCGTAGAACTCGGGCGCGATCTCGCGCAGCCTGTGCAGCCTCGAGTGCGGCACCTGCGGGAAGTCGTGGTGCTCGTTGTGGAACCCGACGTTGTAGGTCAGCGCGTTGAGCGGGCCGTAGTAGGAGTAGGTCTCCTGCCCCGAGACGAAGCAGTAGTGCTCCGCGATCAGGTGCCCCGCCATCGGGTGCAGCCCCCCGCCGAGCAGCGTCCCCGCGAGCAGGTAGGCCAGGGACTTGGGGCCCCAGAAGTAGAGCACGCCGGCGTCGAAGCCGAGCACGAGCGCGAGGCACAGGACGTCGGAGGCGTCGGGCTTCTTCGGCCGCACGACCAGCGGGCGCAGGCCGTAGACGGCCAGGTACGAGAAGACCCACGCGAGCTTCGCGGCGAGGTTGGACACCGCGGACTTCTCGAGCGCGGTCGGGAGGTCGACATCCCAGCCGTCGACGCCCTGAAAGAGGGAGTTGTTGGAGGGAGGGAGAGGGAAAGGGAGCGAGCGAAGGGCAGAGGGTGAGAAAGAGGAAACGTTGGGGACCCGCCGAGTTCTCTTTCGAGGGGGCGCCGGAGGCGAAAAGGAAGAAAACCAGAAAAAACTCCTCTCTCTCTCTCTCTTCTCACCAAGTGCGAGTGGTGCTCCTGGTGGTACTTGCGGAACGCCGTCGCCATCGGCACCACTAGCGGGCAGTTGGACGCGAACGACAGGACCCTGTTGTAGATCGGCCTCTTGAACGCGAGGAAGTGCGAGAGCTCGTGCTGCGCGCAAAACAGGTTCTGCGAGGCCGTGCCGCCGATAGCGTACGCCGCGAGCCAGACCTTCCACCACGGCGCGTCGCGGACGAGGAAGGCCGTGGCGATGGTGACGGCCATGACGGCGACGACCTGGGATGGGGATGGGCGGTGGGGTGGGGGGTGCAGGAAAGAGAGCAAGGTGGGGGAAGTGAGAGGTCGAGAAGAGAGAGAGAGAGAGAGGTTCGAGGGAAGGGAAGAAAGAAAGAAAAGAGGCGGGGAGTGGCAGCGGGCGTTGAAAGGCGTTGCCTTTTTCTGGGGGCGTCGAGAAAGAGAGAGAGGCGAGATCGACAGCTCCGCTTGCTGGCTTCCGTTTTCTTTCTCGTGCTTCGACACGAAGAGAACTGTCGTCGCGATGACGAGAAGCGCCAAGGGAGCTCTCAGGCACGGGAATGCGGGAGGAGCAAGCTCCGGAATGATTTTTTTGGCCGTTTGCTTTTCTCGTGTCGCCTCTCTCGCTCGTCCCCTTTTTCCTCGTCTGTCTTTTGCCTCTCATCTCGTTTTCGCTCCTCGGCTCCCGTCGCCTTCCTCCTTCGGTCCGCAAGCCAAGTGCCCCTATGCCTCCGCGCGGCCAGGCCACCGCCGTGACAGCCAAAAGAAAAGCAAAAAGAGGCGCTCAGAGAGAAGCAGCGGGCGCACACGCGAAAGAAAGGCAGCATCTTTGTTGCTCGACGTGGGAGCGCGACAGCGTTGCTTGTCGCCCCGACCGATCAACCTCTTTCGTCACTTCCTTACCTGCACGGCCGTCCACACGTCGTACCCGTAGAGCTTCCGGACCTCGTCGCCGTGCGCGGCCAGGATGGCCTTGCGCCTGGCGGCGTGCGGCTCGACCGTGGCCGTCCAGAGGAACTCGTGCGTCTTGGAAGGAGCGGCGGCGGTGTCGTCAGGGACGACGCTCTTCGCCGCCGACGGCGCAGATGCCGCTGCCGCTGCTGCGAGGCCCATCTTCGGTTTCGGCGGCGGTTCGGAGGGGATGAGGAAGAAGAGCGAAAAGCTCACAGCTGCTGCGCCCAAAGGAAGCAGCGAGAAGAAGACACGGGGGTTTGAGAGAGAACGACGTTGAACCCGAAGCGTGCCCGTTTCTTTCTTCTCGAACAAAGTGAGCTGCTTCTCATTCTGTCTCTCGCCGCGATTTTTCTTCTTCTTCTCGACCTCGACCTCGACCCCCCCCCTCCCCCTCGTTCTCTTTCTTCGAGAGAGACACGCTAGAACCAAACAACACACAAGCATCTTCTCTTCGAAGAGCAAGAAGGAAGACGAATGACGCGACGTGACGCTTACTCTTTTTTTTCAAACAACAAGAAGAAGTGGGAAAAAGAATAGTTCGTTGACAGCACTCGGTGATCCTCTCTCTCCTTTTTGAACTCCCTCTGAAAATCTCTCTCAACTCTCTCTCTCAGTTGCCTCCGATGTGTGGTCGTTGTTTTGTTTTATTGGATTTACTCATTCAGTGCGCCTTTGTAGGCGCCCCTTATTTTGAAACTAGTAGTGGTGCCTCTTTTTTTTAGTAGTAGTATGTTGGGCGTCGCGTGTCGTGGGGGACAGTGTCTCTGGGTTTTTCTCCGTATTATCTGGGAAAACGTTTTTGTTTTGTTTTGTATTTTGGGGATTCGCCTCTTTCTTTCTCTCTCTCTTCTTAGCGGGCGTCTCCGGGGGGCGTGAACTCAACCGGGGCATCTGTGAGGTCGTTCTTGACCGGGGCGTAAGCGACCTGTTTTTTCATGGAAGGAAAATTCCGTTTTTTCCCCCAAAATAAAAAAGTGAGTTTTTTGACCTCGAGAAGATGTAGCCAGGCAGCATTCGCGCTTGCGCTTGCGTGGAGCTAAGACATGATGCTTCCCGTGCCCGCCAGAGAAAGAAAAAGAACAAATAAGACATCAAACTCACCCCCTGCGGCCCGTAGAGCGTGTCGACGGGCGCGATCGCGATGTCCACCGGCGCCACGAGCTCGCCCTGCGGTTGCGCGATGGCGCCCGTCGGAGCGACGTTGATGAGCGTCGGCTGGATGTTCACGCCCTGGGGCTGCACGAGGGCGCCGATTGGCCCGACATAGAGGAGGGCGGGCTGATGCGGTTTATTTTGGGTGTTGTTGTTTAAATGGAGGGGAAGAGAAAGGTCGGTGTCAAGTCGGGAGGGAAAGAAAAAGGCTGCTCTCTCTTGTTCGTTTCTTGCAAGCGCGTTTTTTCTGTTTCTCTTCCTCTTCTCTCTCTTTCTCCGCACCTGGATGTTGACGCCCTGCGGGTTGACCTGCGCGCCGAGCGGCTGGACGAAGATGAGGTTGGGCGTGATCGTCAGCGGGTTGGCGTCGAAGGCGAAGCCGGTCGCGCCGAGCTGTTTTTTTTTTTTTTTTTTTCCCGTTCGTTCTCGATGTTGTTCGGCGGTCAGTTTTTTAATTCTTTTTTTCCCCGCTCCCTTGTCTCTCTCGCCTCTCCCTCCCCCCACCCCTCCTCACCTGCAGCAACACCGGCGCAATGTTGAGCCCGGTCACCGCGGCATTCGCGCCCGTGTACGACTCGGAGAGCACGCACGGAGCGTAGTTGAAGAAGGTCGCGTCCGACGCAAACATCATGCCCGCGACTTGCGGCAGCGGCGGCAGCCCGCTCACCGTGCCGCCGATGGCGTTGGCGGCGTCGGCGGAGAGCACCGGGTCCTGCAGGTGGAAGCGCGGGAAGAACTCCTCGCCGTCGGCGACCTTGCTGAGGTGGCCGTGCGTGGCCAGCATCACGCGCTGCAGCACCTTGGCGGCGGTCTCGAGCGAGTCCTCTTTTTTCAGGAGGACCTGCGACAGCACGGACGCCCAGTTGCGGTAGTCCTGCGGGAACTCGTCGGAGAGGTCCTGTGATGTGGAAGAGTTTTTGTTTGTTTTTTGGTTCGGGGACGGGAGGTGGAGAGAGAGAAATGGAGTTGAAAAGAAGATCACGGTGAGCTTTTGGTTCCTTTTTTTTGTTGTTATCGAAATTCTCTTTCTCGTCTTTTTTTGGGGTGGAAAAAAAGAGAGAAAAACTCAAAACGCACCAGCGGGTCCTCTGAGATCGTCAGTTTGCCGCCGAGGTGGCCGCCGAAGGGGTCGACGTGCGGCGGCTTCACCTCCTCGACGACCTCCTCGTCGTCAGAGGCCATCATCTTGCGGCTCGCGGCGCGCCTCTTCTTGGAGCCGGTGCTGTCGTTGTAGCCCGAGGCGTCGCCGGTGTCGTCTCCCGGCTTGGGGGGCGTGAGGTCGATGCGCACGGGCGCGTATGCGCTGTTGACGGGGGCGTAGACACGTCCCTGTGAAGATAAAAAAGAGAGAGAATTGATTTGAGTTCAGGAAGAAGAGGGAGGAAAGAGTTTTTTTTTGTGTTGGGAAGTGTCAGAGTCTTTTTCGCTTTCTCTCGGAGCGCCCGAAAAGGAAGAAGAAAAAACTCCTTTCTTTCTCTCTCACCTGCGGCGTGTACGCCTTCCCAACGGGGCCGACCGTGATGCCGGAGGGGGCAATGTTGACTCCCTGGGGCTGCACGCCGGCGCTGTTGTGTGCGTGTGTTTAAAAAAAAGTGGTTGAAGAAAAGAGAAAAAAGGGCGCGGCGCTATGAGAGAGAGCTTTTCCCCCCTCTTCTGATCCTTTTTCTTCAAAAATGGAAAGCTAACATAAAAAACGCACCCAACAGGCGAGACGGCGATCAGGAAGGGGGAGACCTGCACTCCCTGGGGCTGGACGTTGGCTCTGTTGGAGAGGAAGAGAAAGAGAAGTTTTTTTTTTTTTTTTGAGAGGTCAGTGCAGGGTCGAGGTTGAAAAAAAAAAAGGTCCCCCTCTCTTCTCTTCTTCTCTTACGCGTTGGGCTGGATAAGGATGACCGAAGGATTGATTGCAACTCCCTGCGGCGCGATGTTGGTGCCCACTCCGGTGAGGCTGACGCCCACGGGCGCGAAGTTGACCAGCTCGGAGGTCAGGGAGACGCCCGTGACGGAGTAGCTGTTTTTTTTTGGTTTTTGAAAAATCGAAAAGTTGAGTTTTTTTTCCCCGCCGCTGAGAAAAAAAAAAGTTCAAGAAACGCACGAGATCAGGCACGGCGCGAAGTTGACGGCCTTGGCGGAGAGGCTCATGCCCGTGATCGACCTAGAGACGAGGGCGGCGGCGTCGCTGTTGAACCTCGTGGGGGGTTTGATGCCCTTGCCTGCCGGAGTAATGAGAGAAGAGTAGTAGAGAGAAAGAAGAAAGAAAGAGGTCAGCGAAAAAGAAGCGAGGTCGAGAGTTGAAAAAACACTTTCGAGAAAAAGAAAAAAAGTCGCGTTTTTCTCCTCAAAAGCAAGTAAAAAAACGCGAAGTATAACATACCTTCGAACTTGATGTTGTACTTGGCCAGCCTGGAGTTGAGGTCGTCGATAAAGTGCTGATCGTCTGCTTTACCCGCGGTCACGAACGAGCCGAGCGCGTTGAGCGCGTCCATCGTCGAGTTGGTCTTGGCGTCAGTCTTGGGCACCTCGGGCCCGAAGGTCGCGTCGATCTGCGCGCCCACGGCGTCGCCCGAGGCCGTCAGCGGGTCGTTCTCGAGCAGCGCGGTGTAGTTCTTCGCCATCTTGAGCGCCGCGGCGTCGGACATCCCGGGCCACGAGGTGAGGTTGAAGGCGGCGGAGCCGAGCGCGGCGTTGCTGTCGGCCATGAGCGACGCAGCAGTGAGGTAGGCCAGCGCCTCGTCGTGGAGGACCGGGACGGCTTCTAGGGCGGCCTCGATGCCTTTTGGTTGGTTTCGTTGTTGTGTGTGTGTGTGTGTTTGGATGGAAATGGAGTCGAGATAGGAAAAGGGCGAGAGAGAAAGTTAATTTTGTTTTACTTCTCTTAGTTTCTTCCTTCCTCTCTCCTTTGAAGAAGAAGAAAAAAAAGAATAAGCAAAACCAAGTTTTTTTTTTCTTACCTCCCTCGCGCACCAGCATGACCGTGCCCAGCAGCTCGGCAAAGTGCGCGTAGTCGGCGTCGCGGTGCGCCAGCTCGGGGTCGGCGAAGAGGCCCTTGACGCCCGGCGGCGCAGAGCCGGCGACGGCGGACTTGGAGGCGGCGAGGACGCCGCCGAGAGCGAACATGCCGCCGAGGCGGACGAGGCGGAGGGCCCCGCCGGAGCGGCGGGAGCGGCGAGGAGGGGGGATCTGTTTTTTTTTTTGGAGGGGGGCGGAAAGAGGAAAGAGAGAGGAAAGAGGCGAGAAAAGAGGAGAAAAGAGAGGCGTTGAGAGAGAGAGAGAGAGAAAGCTTTTTTTGTCGAGTTGGAAGCACGTCTGTTGGGCGAGTCTGCTCCGCCGAGCGGAGACGCCTAGCGAGGTTGCTCATCTCAAAAACCACGCCGAGAGACCGCTTCTTTCTCTTCCTCCTCCCCATAACTTGCCCACGAGACCGAGATATAGAGCGGATGAGCTCACAGGCGCAATACTTGGGACAAAAGGCTCTTGGAGCAACGAACGCGACCGCGGGAATCGAATCAATTTTTTGACCCTATGGCGAAGATTTCTTCAGTTACGAAGAGAGTCTCATGGCGTCGACTTTTTTGCTCTCTCCTTCTTCCAGCTCGCTGCCGCTGGCACAAAAGTGCCCGCAATCAAGAAAACGGCCTTGCAAGGCTCCTCTCGACACGCATGCTCGCTCGAGGGCACGCGGAATGGTCTCAGAGACGAGGAAGACGACAGGAAAGAGAGCGTAAACCGTTGACCAAAGGCAGCGAGGCGCTTGGCCGCCCCCACAGTCGGCACCGAGAGCGCGCGAGGGGAAAAAACAAACAAGATTTCGATGCCTTTTTCCCAACAGCTCGGCCTCTCTCAACGAATCTCCAAGGCGCGAGCTCCCGCGCAAACACAGAGCACTCACCATTTCGAGGGGAAAGACGAAGACGCGGAGAAGGGAGAAAGCTCGCAACTGCTAGCGCAAAGGAAGCAGCGAGAAGAAGAACAGTGGATGGAGGGAGAGAACGACGTCAAAGCACAGGGTGCCCGTTTTTTTTTTTTCCCGTTGTCAACGAAAGAGGGAGCCGCTCGATTTTTTCCTGCCCTCCGCCGTGTTTTTTTTTCTTTCTCGACCTCCCCCCGTTCGTTCTCTTTCTTCGAGAGAGAGACGCGCCAGAACAAATAACCATTTTTTGATCAAAGTGCAAGAAGAAGTGGGAAAAAGAATGTTCGTTGACAGCACTCGGTAACCCTCTCTCTCTTTTTTGAACTCCCTCAGAAAATCTCTTTCAAACTTTCTCTCTCTTTTTTCTCCGATGTTTTGTTGTTGTTTTGTGGACTTTAACTCTTTTGGTGCACCCTCGCAAGTCGCCTTAGCGGGTTGCCCTTTTTTTTGAAAACAGTAATCATGCCTCTTCAGTTCGTAGGCGTTAGGTGTTGTGTAGGACAATGTCTCGAGTTTTTCTCTCTTTATTATCCGGGAAAAGTTTTTGTTTTGTTCTGTATTTTGGGGATTCGCCTCTTTCTTCCTCTCTCTCTTCTTAGCGGGCGTCTCCGGGGAACGTGAACTCTGCCGGGGCTTCTGTGAGGTCGTTCTTGACCGGGGCGTACGAGACCTGGTGTTTGAATGAAGCGGAATTTTTCCGTTTTTCGAAATCAATAAGTGAGTTTTTTTGACCTTCTCGAGAAAGATTTCTCGCCGAGAGGAGGCGCGTCCTCGGCGGTGGTCTCTGCGGCGTCCGCCGACCTTGCGAGGCTCGGGGGGCTCGGCGGCCTCGGCCCGCACGCGCCCGGGGAAAAAAGAAAAGAAACACCAAACTCACTCCCTGCGGCCCGTAGAGCGTGTCGACGGGCGCGATCGCAATGTCCGCCGGCGCCACGAGCGCGCCCGTCGGCTGCACGATGGCGCCCGCCGGAGCGACGGTGATGAGCTGGGGCTGGATGTTCACGCCCTGGGGCTGCACGTTGGCGCCAATCGGGCCGACGTACCTGAAGTTTTCGTTTTCGTTTTTTTGAAAGGGGAGAAAGAGAAGGAGAGGAGAAGAGGTCGAGAAAGAGGTGAGTCCCCCCCCCCCGTTTTGTTCTGCTTATTTCCCCCCCCGAAACGCAGGAAAGGAAAGGAAGGAAAGTAGGAAACCTACAGGAGGCCGGGCTGTTTTTCGTTTTCATTTTTTGTGTTTATGTTTTTCCAGGGAGGCGGAGGAGAGGAAGGGAAGGAAAAAGTCAGTGAGTGTCGAGGTGTGGGGGAGAAGGGAAAGGTTGCTCTCTCTTCGGCCCGTCACGTCCTGCTGGCCGCTCTCTTGTTCATCTTCCTTCTTCTCTCAATAAAAAAAACCAGCGCCTTTTTCTCTTCGCACCTGGATGTTGACGCCCTGCGGGTTGACCTGCGCGCCGAGCGGCTGGACGTAGATGAGGTTGGGCGTGATCGTCAGCGGCACGGCGTCAGCGGTGAAGCCAACGGCGCCGAGCTGATATATTTTTAGAAGTTTTTTTTTGGGGTGGTCAGTTTTTCTTCTTTTTTCCCACTCCTTTGTCTTGCCCTCTCTTTTCTCTTTATCTCTCTCCTTCTCCTCCCACTTCTACTCACCTGCAACAGCGTTGGCGCAAAGTTGAGCCCGGTCAGCGAAGCCTGCGCGCCCGTGTACGACTCGGAGAGCACGCACGGAGCGTAGTTGAAGAAGGTCGCTCCCGACGCAAACATCGTGCCCTCGACCTTGGGCAGTGGGGGAAGCCCGCTCGTCGCGCCGCCGATCGCGGCGCCGGCGTCGGCGGAGAGCACCGGGTCCTGCAGGTGGAAGCGCGGGAAGAACTCCTCGCCGTTGGCGACCTTGCTGAGGTGGCCGTGCGTGGCCAGCATCACGCGCTGGAGCACCTTGGCGGCGGTCTCCAGCGAGCCCTCTTTTTTCAGGAGGACCTGCGACAGCACGGACGCCCAGTTGCGGTAGTCCTGCGGGAACTCGTCGGAGAGGTCCTGTGATGTGGAAGAGTTTTTGTTTGTTTTTTGGTTCGGGGACGGGAGGTGGAGAGAGAGAAATGGAGTTGAAAAGAAGATCACGGTGAGCTTTTGGTTCCTTTTTTTTGTTGTTATCGAAATTCTCTTTCTCGTCTTTTTTTGGGGTGGAAAAAAAGAGAGAAAAACTCAAAACGCACCAGCGGGTCCTCTGAGATCGTCAGTTTGCCGCCGAGGTGGCCGCCGAAGGGGTCGACGTGCGGCGGCTTCACCTCCTCGACGACCTCCTCGTCGTCAGAGGCCATCATCTTGCGGCTCGCGGCGCGCCTCTTCTTGGAGCCGGTGCTGTCGTTGTAGCCCGAGGCGTCGCCGGTGTCGTCTCCCGGCTTGGGGGGCGTGAGGTCGATGCGCACGGGCGCGTATGCGTTGTTGACGGGGGCGTAGACAGCTCCCTGGCGAGATAAGAAGAAGAAGCGAGAATTGAGATTTTAGGGGGGGGAGAGATGATACGTTTTTTTTTTTTGTGTGTGGGGGGGTCGGAGTTTTTTTTTTTTTTTTTTTTGCTTTCTCCTCGCTTGCTTAGCCCCTCAGAGCCCGAAACGAAAAAAATTCAAATTCTCTTTCTCTCTCACCTGCGGCGTGTACGCCTTCCCTACGGGGCCGACCACGATCCCGTTGGGGGCCACGTTGACCCCCTGGGGCTGCACGCCGACGCCGAGCGGGGAGACGGCGATCAGGAAGGGGGCGACCTGCACTCCCTGGGGCTGGACGTTAGCTCTGTTGGAGAGGGAGAGAAAGAGAAGTTTTTTTTTTTGAGAGGTGAGAGAGCACGCTTGGAGGTGGGGTCGAGGTTTAAAGGGGAAAAAATGATTTTTCTCTCTCTCCCCCCTCTTACCCCGTCGGCTGGATCAGGATGACCGAAGGATTGACCGAGACTCCCTGGGCCGCGATGGTGGTGCCCACAGCGCCGACGCCGAGTCCCACGGGCGCGAAGTTGACCAGCTCGGAGGTCAGGGAGACGCCCGTGACGGAGTAGCTGTTTTTTTCCGTTTTTTTTTAAAATCGCAAAAATGAGTTTTCCCCTCTTCTTTTGGACGGACGGCGGAAGAGACAAAAAACCGAGAAACAAAAAGGTAAAGAAACAAAAAACGCACGAGATCAGGCACGGCGCGAAGTTGACGGCCGTGGCGGAGAGGCTCATGCCCGTGATCGCCCTGGAGATGAGGGCGGCGCCGTTGGAGAACCTCGCCGGGGCGCCGACGTCCTTGCCTGCAGGACGAGAGAAGAGAAGAAACAGAGAGCGAGAGAAAGGAGAGGAAGAAAAGAGAAGAGGTAAGCAAAAAAAGTATGGTCGAATTAGTTCCTTCGAAAACTCCTCTCTCAGGTCAAAACAAAAAAACGCGCATCATACCAGTGAACTCGATGTTGTACTTGGCCAGCCTGGAGTTGAGGTCGTCGATGAAGGCCTGATCGTCGGCCTTGCCCGCCGTCACGAACGAGCCGAGCGCGTTGAGCGCGTCCATCGTCGAGTTGGTCTTGGCGTCAGTCTTGGGCACCTCGGGCCCGAAGGTCGCGTCGATCTGCGCGCCCACGGCGTCGCCCGAGGCCGTCAGCGGGTCGTTCTCGAGCAGCGCGGTGTAGTTCTTCGCCATCTTGAGCGCCGCGGCGTTGGACAGCCCGGGCCACGAGGTGAGGTTGAAGGCGGCATTGCCCAGCGCGGCGTTGCTGTCAGCGATGAGAGACGCTGCGGTGAGGTAGGCCAGCGACTCGTCGTGGAGGACCGGGACGGCGTCGAGTGCGCCCTCGATGCCTTTTGGGTTTGGTGTTTGCATGTTTGGAGTCGAGAGAGAGGAAAGGGTGAGTAAGCGCGCGAGAGAGACAGTGAGTTTCTTTCCTTGTCTATGTTTCTCCCCTTCTCTCCTCTTTGAAGGGAGAAAAGATGTACTTCTCACCTCCCTCGCGCATCAGCATGACCGTGCCCAGCAGCTCGGCAAAGTGCGCGTAGTCCGCGTCGCGGTGCGCCAGCTCGGGGTCGGCGAAGAGCCCCTTGACCCCCGGGGTGGCCGAGGCGGCGGCCTTGTTGTTGGCCTCTGTCGCGGGCGACGCGATCCCGCGGATCGGCGTGTAGACCGCGGCGCCGGCCCTGGCGGCGAGGACGCCACCGAGGGCGAAGATGCCGCCGAGGCGGGCGAGGCGGAGGGCCCCGCGGCGGGAGCGGCGAGGAGGGGGGATCTGTTTTTTTTTGGGGGGGGGGCGGAAAGAGGAAAGAGAGAGGAAGAGGTGAGAAAAGAGGAGAAAAGAGAGCCGTTGAGAGAGGGAGAGAAAGCTTTTTGGCCGAGGTGGAGCGCCTGTCAAGCGCAAGCTCCCTCCCCGGCGAAGACGCCGAAACGAATTGACCACCTCAAAACCACGCCGAGAGACCGCTTATTTATCTTCCTCCTTCCCATAACTTGCCCACGAGACCAAAAAAATAGGGCTGATGAGCTCGCACGCGCAATAATTGGGACAGAAGTCTCTTGGAGCACTGGACGCGACCGCGGGAATCGAATCAAAATTTGCAGCCCTAACGGCAAAGATTTCTTCAGTTACGAAGAGAGTCTCATGGCGTCGACTTTTTTTGCTCCCTCCTTCTTCCAGCACGCTGCCGCTGCCACAGAGATGCCCAAAATCAAGCAGACGGTCTTGCAAGGCTCCTTTTGACACGCTTGCTCGCTCGAGGGCACGCGGAATAGTCTCAGAGACGAGGAAGACGACAGGAAAGAGAGCGAAAATCGTTGGCCAAATGCATTGAGGCGTTTGGACGCCACAGCCACAGTCGGCTGTGGCTGCGGCTCGGCCTCTGTCGCCGAATCTCCGAGGCGCGAGCTCCCGCGCAAACACAGAGCACTCACCATTTCGAGGGGAAAGACGAAGACGCGGATGAGGGAGAAAGCGAAAAGGCGAAAAGGGAAACGGGGAAACGGGGAATTTGTGAGTAGTCTTTCAAAAAATTTTTCTCTCTCCCTCTCCAAGGTTTCCTCACGCTCCACACACTCGCTTTCCTCTCTCGCTCTCTCGTTCTTTCAACCACCCTACCGCCTCTTCTGCTGGCCCCTCCTGCTCTGCTTACAGTCCTCCTCGCTCACGCCCCGCACCCGCAGCTGCCCGTCGCAGCTCCTCCTCGGCAGCAGCGCCAGCGTCGCAGCGAGGGCGGGACCGCCGCCGCCGTCCCCCCCGGCGGCGGCCGAGCTGGACAGCGGCAGCACCTCGACGCAGCAGACGACGTCCGGACTCCCGAGGTCGACGGAGGGGGCCGTCGCTTCCGCGGATAGGGCGGCCTTGAGAGAGGTGGCGAGGGCCTCGGCGACGGTGCGGACGACGGCGGCGCGGCAGGCGAGGCCCGGGCTCGGCGCCGCAGCCGCCGCCGTTGCCGCCGCTGCCGCTGACGCTGCCGCCGCCGCCGCCGCGCCTCCTCCGCTGCCCTCTGTGCCCCCTCTCCCTTGCTCCTCCTCGTGCTCCGACGGGACGTGCCTGCGGTAGCACACGGCGAACTTGATCCCCCGGGCCGAGAGGAGGGCCCCTTTCTCCTCGTCGCCGTCTCGGCCTTCGACGAGGGACCGCAAGTCGAGGCCGGAGACGAGCGCCCGCGTCGCGTTGGCGAGCCTCTCCAAAACGGAAAGCCCGCTCTGCTCGCCGCCCACTCCTGCTCCTTCGACGACAGCGGCGTCGACGGGAACGACGCGCCGCACGAAGGCCAACGGCGCGAAGGCCGCTTTCTCTTCTGCTTCTGCTTTTTCTCCTTCTTTTTGTGCTGCTTCTCCTTCTGCTTCTGCTTCTGCTGCTGTTTCTGCCGCTGCCTCTGCTGCTGCTTCAGCGCCGTCGTCGTTCTCGGCAGCCTTTGCTCCTCCTATCCCTTTCCCTTTCCCTTTCCCTTCCTTCGCCTCCTTCCCTTTCTCCCTCTCCTCCCTCGCCGAGAGCACCGACCGCACCAGCTCATCCACGCACCGGGAGGCTGCTCCAGGCTCGAATTGCTTCGCCCTTCCTCGGTACACCAGCAGGCTGAGCCCGCGGCAGCCGAGCTTGACCTGTGAAAAGTTTTTTGTTGTCCGTTTTCCGTTTTTCTTTTCCATTTCGGAGTGAGCAAAAAAAGATAAGAGGAAAGCGAAACCCCTCTCTCTCTTTCCTTCCTCTGTTCTTCTCTCTTTCACGCACCGGGGACAGCGTCGGGGTCAAACAGGGGCCCGATGGCTTCTTCTTCTCGTCTTCGTCTTCGTCTTCGTCGCCTTTGCCGGCTTTCTCTCCTTTGTCTTTCTCCTCCTCTCCCTTTCCTCCTTCTGCCTCTTTTTCTTCCTCTTGCTCTTCCTCCTCCGCCTCGGGAACCCCCAACAGAGAGCAGAGCACGCCCGTCGCCTCCCTCGACGCCGAGCGCTCCTTCCGGATCATCGAGCTGACGACGAAGCCCAGCGTGGACTCGTTCTCGAGAAAGCTGGCGCCGCTGTAGGCGAAGCGGAGCCAGGGCCGCCTCTGGGGCTGCTGGGAGAGGTCGTCGCCGTCGCCGTCGCCGTCGCTGCCGCCTTGGCCGCCGTCGCCATTTCCATCGTCTTCAACATTGACGCGTCTCCGCTTAGAGCTTTCGCCCAGCGCTCCTCTGGGAGCTTCACGGCGCATCTCGCTCTCTGCGGCGCGGCGGAGAGCGTCCATCGCGTTAGCAATTGGACGCGATGCAATCGGGCTAGAAAGTGAGGAGAAGCGAAAAGAGGAAAGAGAGAGGGAAAAAAAATCACTTGTTTTTGATAAGGGAAGAAAGAGCAAGTGATGTTTTTCTTTTGTTGACAAAAAAAGAAAGGAGAAACGAGAAACAACTCTAGTAGTAGGAGTAGGACGTAGACTGAAGTGAAAAACCAAAATGGAAGAAGAATGGAACGCGGGGACGGAGAAGAAAGGGAAAGAAGGAAAGGCGAAACCTTTCTTTCTTTTCCTACCCGTCGCCCCGCCGCCACTTCTCAAGAAACCAAAAAAAAACGCAAGTTCATTTTCTCTCCCCTCCCTCCACCCCCCCTCTTCCACTCTCCCCCCCTCTAGTTCAGGATGATCCCGTCGCAGATCAACTTGTCGTGCGACAGCAGCCCGTACCCCTGCAGGCACTGGTCGTAGGTCCCGGTGGCCTGGTTAAGCGCCGCGGCCGCGCCCGTCAGCCCGGCGTTCTGGTCTATGCCCACCATCGTGTCGTTGGACGTGCGCGAGTCCTCGAAAAAGTCCCACGAGCGCGGGTTGGAGACGAGCGCGCCGCGGAGCACACTCGGGTTTGCTTTCGGAGTATACAGCGCGTTGAGCGAGGTGCAGTTGGCCTTGCGGTCAACGGGGCACGACGCGCCGCGGTCGGCGGGCCGCGTCGGCGGCCTCTTGCCCATGCCCGCGACGAGCGAGGGGGAGTGGTCTCCGAGGACGTACCGCATCTGCTTGCGCGTCCAGCAGGTGTAGCGCTGGGCTTTCAGGGCATGGTGGTACTTCTGGGGCTCCCAGTCCTTGAGGGTGGCGTTGGGGGTGATGAGGTTGCCTGTGGGAGCGAGTTTCAGAGTAAAGTCGAGAAGAAGAGGAAGAGGAAGAAGAAGAAGAGGAAGAAGAAGAAGAAGAAGAGGAAGAAGAAGAAGAAGAGGTGAGTTGTCATTTTCTTCTCGGTCCCCGCTGCGGTTCTTCTCTCTCGTGCCTCTCTCGACCTCCCGTCTCCCAAAAAAAAAAAAAAAACTCCCTCTCCCCCTTTCCCCTCCTTACCGTAAACGGCGCTCAGCATCGCCACGTTCATCGTCGTCCCGACCCGCGGGTCAAAGTGGTTGTACGCCCTGCCCAGGTCCGTGTAGGAAACCACGGAGCTCGTGCAGAGCCAGCGCGCCAAAAAGTCCTGCGCCGGCTTGTGGAACGCCGCGTCGTCGGTGATCGAGGCCAGCAGCACGGTCGCGGGCCAGGCGACGTGGTCCCAGTCGACCAGCAGCCGCTGGTCCGCCTGCCCCTCCTCGTTCGAGTGCTGCACGAAGTACTTGTACGCGTCGTCGAGGTAGGCGCGGTCGCCCGTGGCCCGGTTCATCCAGGCGGCCGCCCAGGTCAGGTCGTCCCTGTACGAGGTCGAGTTGAAGAGGCCGACGGCCGAGCCCTTGAAGACGACGTCGGCCGGCTTGCACTGCGGCTTGTTGGGCGCCCGCAGCTGCGCGTTGGGGTCGTCGGGCGCGCACTTGTAGACGAAAGGCTTGGTGTACCGGCCCGAGTGCCGCGTCGCGGCGCCGTAGAGCCGCAGGGCCGCGGTCATCAGCTTGTCGCTGTAGCGGTCGTCGACGCCGCGGAAGGCGATCGACGAGGACGCGAACGCGGCGACGAGCTGGCCCGCGAGGTCCGAGGTGCCGTTGTACGTCGTGACGTAGTACGCGGGCCTCTTGTGGGTCTTGCGGTCCATGTCCTCGGGGCGGGTCCAGTGCCTCTTGTCGACGGTGAGGTTGCCGACCTGTTTGTTTTTTTGTCGAGGTGAAGAGATTTCGGAGGTTTTTTTTTTGGAGGGGGGGGTGAGATTCTCGAAGTTTTTTTATGGTTCTTCCGTCCTTCGTTTCTCCTCCTCTTTCCCTCTCTCCTCTCCTCGCCCTCTCGTCCTCATCTCCTCTCTTCTCTCTCCTCACCTGGTACACGATCAGGTACTCGTTGTGCCTCTGCGACCTCTTGCGGTCCTTGGTGAACGTCTTGAGGAGGTAGTCGTTCGACCACCGCAGCGTGTCGAGCGCGTGCGCCGTCGCGTTGGCCTTGGCGTAGCCCTTGGGGAACTCCAGCAGGCCCCACGCGAGCAGGGCGGTGGCGAAGGCCGCCGGAGCGGTCATCTTGACGGTCCCTGCGTCCCCTCCGGTCACGAAGCCCCCCGTCAGGTTCCCAAAGCCGAGCGCCGAGGGCCCCTTCTCCCAGGCCAGGGACGTGTTCCCTCTCCACGCGACAGGGAACTTGGGCCCCAGCGTCGAGGTCAGCACGGCGCCCGTCGTGGCGTTTTTCGTGGTGACGTTGCGGAACTGCGGGCCCAGCCTCTGGGCGTCGTAGAACGAGTAGGACGCGTCGATGACGGTGCCGTAGTCGTACTGGTGTTGTTAGTTGTTTTGGATTTTTTTTTTTGGGGGGGTCGAGTGAGAAAAGAAAGAAGTTCTTTCCTGAAAAAACCCGACTCAAAACTCGAAAGGAAAGAAAGAGCTTTCTCCCCTCGAAAAACCAACTGACCTCAGGCGGGTACACCAGCCACAGCAGCACCAGCGCCCCCAGGCTCAGTCCCGTCGTCATCAGGTGGCAGATGGTGCACGCGAGCCGCAGCGTCTGCCCCTTGCCGATGAAGTTGTAATGGAGCAGCAGGTACGGGGGGATCGCGTTGTAGATGATCCAGATGAGCGAGATCGAGAGCGTCGAGACGACCGCCGGCCCCGTCGCGGCCTTGAACATGCCGAAGCCGAGGGCGGAGGCCAGCGCCAGGAAGGACGTGGTCGGCATCCACAGGTCCCCGACCGACTTGGCGCGCAGCGCGTCGGCGCCCTTGAGCGTCGTCTTGAACGTGATCGAGCGGCCAAAGGCGCCGCCGAGCGCGCGCCAGCAGGCCTTGACGAACGTCCACCACAGGATCGCGTTGGCGATGTTAGCGAACCACAGCGCCTTCAGGTCGCGGAAGCGGTGCACGTAGTTCATGACACAGAACTGCGCGGCCATGTAGACGGACAGGCCCAGCGCCGCCCACCACGAGACCACGATGGGGAAGACGCCGCCCCAGATCGTCACGAGCGGGATGACGATGAAGGCCGGCGTGGTGACCGCGCCGACGACGTAGGACCAGACGCCCGTGCAGTACATCAGGCGCTGGAAGAGGGACAGGCCTGGTACGGGCGTGAAGTGGGGGGAAGAGAGAGAGAGGACGAGAGGAAAAGAGAGAGAGCGGAAGGGCGTGAGAAAGAGAGCGGGTACAAAAAAACGGAGCGAAACGATTAAAAAAAAAGAAAAAAAAAGAAAAAAACCAAAAAAGCCCCCTCTAAACTACTCACCCTCCTGGAACAGCGGGCAGTGCACCGGGCTCAGCATGATCTGGAAGTGGCCCTTGCACCATCGCGACCGCTGCTGGAAGCAGTTTCGCAGCTGCTCGGGGGCCTCTCCCACGGCCAGGTACTCGTCGACGTAGCGGCACTCCCACTTTCTCTTCTTGAGCTCCATCCCCAGGGCGAAGTCCTCGGTGAGCGTGTACTCTGGAGACCAGCCCGCCTCCTTGAACGCGCGGGACCGCACCAAAAAGTTGGTACCGGTGCACGAGATGAACCCGAACGCGTCGTACCCGGGCTGCGCGTACTCCCAGAACTGGACGTTGCCGTGGTTGAAGATGTCGGCGTGCGGGTCGAGGTTGTAGAAGCACTGTCGGGGAGGATTTCGATTTTTTCCGGCGTTTTCATTTGTTTCGTTTTCGTTTTTTTTGGGGGGGCGGGGGGCTGTGAGAACGAGCAGAGGAAGGAGCATGGGGAGACCAATACCGCGGCGGCGGTCGTCGCGAAGCAAGCGAGACACAGAGAAAGACAAAGACAGAGAGGCGAGAAAAAAGCGAGCCCCTAAAAAAAACTCAAAACTACTCACCTGCGGCGACAGCACCATCCCGACGTCGTCGCCGGCGTCGAAGAGCGGCAGCGTCTTGAGGAAAAAGTCGGCGTTGGCGACCTGGTCCGCGTCGAAGATGCACACCAGCTCGTGCGGGGGCATCGCGAGGTCCGAGGGGTACACGTGCGCGAGGCAGTTGTTGAGGTTGGCCGACTTGCCGTTCATCTCCCCGGCCTTGCGCGTCCGGCCCGACACGTAGACGACGTCGTCCCCCGCGGCCTCGCACCAGCGGCGCTTGGCGGCGTCCTTGCCGTCGTCGCAGAGGTAGACCGTGCGGCCGCAGCCCTGCGGCATCTTCGCGGCCAGCGCCGCCGAGATCGTCTTGGCCACGATGTCGAGCGACTCCTTGTAGACGGGCACGAGGATGCGGACGTGGTAGGGGTAGTCGACGAGCACGAGCCCCGGCGCGTCGGCGTCCGGGCGCGCGGGCTCGTGGACGGGCCGCGCGACGATGTTGAGGCCGTACAGAAAGGTCGTGGAGGCGCCCATGATCTCGACGCCCAGCACCAGCACGCCGTACCAGGTGTAGCCCCCCAGGTCGAGCGTCTTGGCGACGCGCACGTAGAGGTAGAAGACGAAGGCGCAGAGGTAGAAGACCATCGCGAGCGAGCCGCCCCAGTCGACGCGCCAGCCGCGGACAAAGGGCTTGGCCGGCCAGGCGGGCTCGCCTCCCTCGGGGGCGACGTACCTGGTGTTCGGTTTCGTTTGTCGACGGGGCCGAGGGGGGGGAAAGGGGAAGAGGGCGCAAGGAAAAAAAAAAGGGTGTGAGCGGGGACGGAGGAGGGCGAGGGGGCAAGGGGGGCGTTTTTTTTCGTTTTTGTTTTGGGGCGAGGGGCGAGGGGGGGGGGGGCGAGTTTTTGTTTTATGTTTGGGGGGTATGGGGGGGGGGGGATTGGGGCAGGGGGGGGGACGGGAAGTGTAGATAG
>Ga0315289_10002293_pt1 | contig 29463 bp, 25 predicted proteins | sample YL17G11_40_MG_FD_203452 | JGI IMG/M metagenome (GOLD analysis project Ga0315289, IMG submission 203452) | Sediment microbial communities from Yellowstone Lake, YNP, Wyoming, USA - YL17G11_40 | ecosystem: Environmental > Aquatic > Freshwater > Lake > Sediment | place: USA: Wyoming | collected... | reverse complement strand
CGTTAAGTGATCCCTGGCAGATATTTCGAAGGGCTACATCCAAACGTCTCTGTGGCGCTACATCAACTGCTTTGGGAACTGATATCCCACCAAATTGCAGTCTGGTCGTTTCTTCTTTTGGTGCAGCATTCTGAAGGGCATCTACAAGAACCTGTACGGGGTTGGTTTTAGTTCTCTTATCAATAATTTCAAAAGCAGATTTTACAACCCTGTAAGACTTTGTTTTCTTGCCATTGTACATTTCAGTTCTCATCAAATTGTTTATCAGACGCTCTACTATGGACATCTTGGATTTGCCAAACATTTTGTTTGCAAAAATACCGCCAAGGAAAATGTTTTCAGCATTTATGTTTATATATCTTGCAAGTCCCCTATCTTCTACTTTAACAGCACTCATATCGTATTTAGACAAAAAAGGAAAAAAATTATTTTCTGTGATATCTTTCTTTTTCTCAGTCATATTTACCGTCTCATTGCCTTTTCAACTTTTCCTTTTAGCATTTCATTTAAGGATATATCGTTGACTTTTACCACTTTGAATCGTACGCCAGGAAGATCTCCGTAACTTCTTCCCATTCTCCCGCCAATTCCTTCTACAATTACTTCATCATGCTCATCAATAAAACTAATGGCGTTGTTACCAGGGGCAAACGCGGTGATTTGTCGTCCGTTTTTTATAAGTTGAACCTTTACGCACTTCCTAATGGCAGAGTTGGGCTGTTTTGCCTCTATTCCTACTTTCTCGATAACGATACCTCTAGCTTGAGGTGCACCCTCAAGAGGATCTGCTTTTTCTTTCAAATGGAGGACTCGTCTCTTGTAATATCTATCACTCCATCGACGTTTTTTCTTGCCTTTTTTGATTGTTCTTGCTGCATTTAATCCTTTGCCCATGTTTCACCCTACTGGTAAAGAGTAAGCCAGTATGTACTTTTAATATTTAAATGCTTACCATCAAATAAACCCATATCTAAGGATAATTATTCTTCTATAGAAATCTAAAAATAGATTATTCATATGCCCTATTGCCGTTTTTGTCTACAGTGAGCTCTTTTGATTCCAGGACGATGTAGTTATAAATTTCTACGAAAGCCGTCATCTCAACTTTCATCCCAGTGTCGTAACGTGCCATTGGTCCAGATATAGATGCACCCATGGATTCATTACTTCCATCATCTCTAAATAATCTTAAATGACCAACATTCTCAATGCCAAAATTCTGGTTAACCTGGACAACCATATCTTTAGATGAACAGGCGCATTCTACAGGAATCCATCCTTGATTACCAATATTGCCACCGACGAAAACTTCCGTCCATGCATGAGCAACTGCACTAACAACTCCGTCGGTTTCTTCCACAAGATATCCTCTTATGAATCGTGCAGGTATGCCTAGTGAACGACACAAGGATATGTATAGAAATGAAAGGTCATCGCAATCCCCTGTCCCAAGTTGCATAGTTTCACTTGCAGGTTGAACTTCATTGTTTATTGTATGCATTTCGTAATCTGTATTTTGTTTAAGCCAAATAAAAAGTTCTTTTGCTAAGATAAAAGAATTATTGCTATCTGTTTGGTCTGATATATCCTGAGCGGTTGATTTTATATCAACGTTATTTGGGTCAATATAAACCGTGCCATTTGCTGATTGTTCATGACAATATTGATTAAAAATAGTCAGATAGTTTGTTTTAATTTCTTGCAGTGATGATGCTCCATCACTACTTAGATCGTATATAAGAAAACCTTCAGCCGTAACGTTTGCATTTATTCCCAGCTTAAAATCACTATCGCCCGTTCCACTTATATTCCAATTTATAACTATGTTGTTTGCCAGTGTTTTGTTTTTGTAGTCATTACTGTAGAGCAATTCCGATGGCGCCTCTCCGATTAAGATCTCCGGCTCATCACAATCGTAATCTATTAAATATTTCCCGGTTCCACTAAAGTTTATCCAATACCCATATCTTATATTATATCGAATTTTTGTAGGATGCGATTCATAGGTTATGCTGCCATCACTGATATTGAAATAATCCATACATCCAGATGTGCTCAATATAAGCAAAATGAGAACAAAACTTGCAATAATGGCGCTATTTTTGTTCATAAGAACCTTACATCTCATCCCTATTTTTTCCTATGAGAAAGGTGATATTTACAACCTTGATTCATTGGACATTGTTTGCAATTCGGTTTATCATTCTTACAAAAACTTTTTCCAAGTCTAGCTAGAGAATCTAGATATTTGTAGACATTTTCTTTCATTTTCTCGGCTTCTAAGGTCAATGACTTTATCGTCGCATCCGGATTTTTTGTAGATACCCAGCCAAGCCTATTTGCAACCCTGTGAAGATTATCTGCCTTTTCAGTAAAACTATCATTGTTTTGATTTTGTTTAGACAACTGTTTTGGAATGGCAGGCATCTTTGGTATCTTGGGTACGTAATCAGAGGAGATATCTCCCTTGAATATGGTTACTGATTTACCGCCGTGACTAGTTTCCCTTGTGCGTATCTCGGCCATTATGGGAATTTGAATTGATGCCCCAGAAATCAACGCGACCCCGATAGGAAGTCTTTGTATCTCCTCATAGGTCGCACTTGTTAGCCCTTCAACAGATTGAATAATGGCTTTTAGGTCGTTTGGATTAGTTACCTTTAGTATGATATTTGTATTACATTGTGAGATGATATTTTTATCAACTTTTGCAGGACGTTGACTGATGATGCACAGTCCCATGCCGAATTTTCTTCCTTCAGACGCTACGGTTCTTAGTATACTTAACGAAACAGCATTTCCATATCCTCGCTCAGGGCAGTAGTTATGTGCTTCTTCTACAATAAGTAGGAAGGGAGGTAGTTTTCCTGCCTTACGATCATTGAATAATTCCTCGGTCAAACGCGCTACGACAACATCTTGTATGTCTGGAGGAACACCTTTCATATTAATCAAAGAGCATTTTCCTTTAACTACAAGTTCTTCAGTAGAAGTACCCTTTTCTGAAAATACTCCTATGGAATCAAGCGATTCAAGTGAGGCGGTAACATTCCATCTTGCGTTGCTTTTACTTCGACCCACCGCTTCTATTATATCTCTAAGATTATAGACTTGTTTGTACTCTTTTACCTCTTTGACAGCTTGATATAGAACTCCTATTTGTGGGCCAGAGAGTTTTGCTGATAGTAGATCAATGATTTCTCGTGCTTCTAGATTCATTCCATTTAACGTGAGATGTTTGGTAGTTTCTTTTCCTGCATTTTTTAGTGGAGAATATTCAACTATTTGACTGGAATATTCATGCGGCTGCACATGGAACTTTTCCATGTTTTTTAGATCTTTTTTCTCTTTATTTGGTGTCGTAAGCGATGTGTATTCACCATGCGTATCAATTATTACCATCGGAATTTTTTTCTTAAGCAATTCTTCAACAAGTACACCACAGGCATAGCTTTTCCCGCCGCCTGTCTTTGCAAGTACACAAATATGTTTCTGAACCAATGAATCAATGTTTAGATATACTGGTAGATCATGGCCTTTTAACAAGCCAATGTACGCGCCACTTTCTTTGCCAGCATTTAATCCAAGTATATGCCTTACGAGTCCCTCATCGGCACGTATTATCTTGCTACCTGCTTCAAAAGGAGTACGAGGAACTAGAAGAGTGCCTTGCTTGTCCCTATATCCGATCACGCCGGCATAGGCCGAAGCATCACTTTTTATATAGGGCGTGTCCTCACTGCTTTTTATAGAAGTATTTAGGGATGTAGCATCTTCAAATTTAAGATCCGAGTGTCCCCTGATATCCATTACTTGAGCTAAAATATACCCCTCTTTATGGGGGGCGGCAACATAGTCAAACTTCTTGACATCCTTACCATTAACTGCGAAATTAAATTCTGTCGAACCGACATCCCCATATATAACGCCGATAAATTCGTCCTTGTCGTGCATCCAAGTACCTTATTATTATAACTGGTAATTATAGTTTTTGTATTTTTTTACCCAATTTCAACTCCCCGGGCAAGCCCGCAAGTTTAACAAGAGCTTCAACCTCCATAAAATGTAGATTTCCAGGAATAACTAGTGTGTGAAGAGGTGGACCAAAGTCTTTATCCTTTAGAAAGCCAATTGTATTGGCCATCACTGTTGGATTTGGTGAACCTGCACGGGCCACAACACAAACTATGCTATTTTCAGTAAAAACATCTTCACCTAGTTTTTTCTCCATCTCAAGTAGCAATTCAATACCTTCGTTGGCAGTCATGTATCGCTCTTTTTCAGCCTGGATATCAAGAAGGACAAGAGTATGCAAACCCATTAATTTATTACCCTTTATGATTTGGTAAGGGCTCGTTGGAAAATACTCTTTTTCAGGAAACGCCAATGTGGTTGTCCTGCCAAACTTGTAATTCTGTAGGCCAAGTAACCCTGGAACAGCAGTGGCGATGCTACTGCCGTGTATAATTCTCGTTTCAATTCCTTTATTTTTAGCTCTGAGTCTGAGATCCACGTGTGTCGTAGCAGTCATTGGATCACCGCATATCAAAAACACAACGTTTTTTTCCATTGCAGACGCTAGAATTTTGTCTCCTTTTTCAGTTTCTTCTCTAGAGAATACCTCTATAGCCTTTCCAATCTTTTTTCCAATTTTTTTAATATCTGTTCCAGTAAGTTTCGCAGTGTAAAACTCAGCATAAACCTTATCGCATTTTTTGATTTCTTCTAAGCCTTTTAATGAAATATCTTTTTCATCGTAGAGGCCAAGGCCGATAAATGTCAATCTTCCCTGAGGCATGTTGATTCAAAATATCTTAATGGAAGGTCATACAAAAAGTTTTGTTCTCATTTATCAAACTCTATAAATAGGTAAAAACTATTCGTGAAAAAAGATGAACGAAAATAAAAAAATACAGATTGGTGACATTTTTCCTGTCGTTCTAATGGGTGGTTTATTTGTTGTTATTCAGGGACTGGCTTTGCTGTTGGTAAAACCATTTTTTAAGGAGGGTATGCAAGCATTTCCAAACGTAAACGACCCATTAAATTTGGCATATATTTTTGTTATAATATTAAGCGTAACAGTAGTAATATTGCTGATTGCTAAATACTGGAAGAAAAAAGCGATTCAAATTATTCTATTGGGGGCAATCGGATATACTGTATTTTATGCATTTTTTTTACCTTTGTTTGGCATTTTTCTGCCGGATATAGCGCTATGGCTTTCTTTAATGCTCGCAGCATTAGCAACAGCCATTCTACTAGTAGCATTAATCAAATATCCTGAATGGTATGTAATTGACATATGTGGTATTATAGTGGGTGCGAGTGCCATTGCGATATTTGGTATTTCATTAGGAATTTTTTTGGTCATTATTTTGCTGGCTGGTTTGGCTATTTACGATGCAATATCTGTCTATAAAACCAAACATATGATCGATCTTGCTGATGCCGTTTTGGATCTTAAACTGCCAGTAATGTTGGTTATCCCAAAGATCAGACATTATTCTCTGATGAAAGAGACAAAGAGTTTGAAAGAAAAACTTAAAGACGGCGAAGAACGAGATGCTTTTTTCATGGGACTTGGAGATGTGGTAATGCCTGGAATTCTTGTTGCAGCTGCCTACCACTTCATAGAAAAAGACGGTCTTCTTGTTGCGTTGTCGGTCATGATTGGCACACTTATTGGTTTTGTAATACTAATGTCATTTGTTATGAAAGGTAGGCCACAAGCAGGATTGCCATGCTTAGGCGGTGGTGCAATAGCGGGATATATTATAGGCAGCCTAATTTTGTATGGAAAGATAGTTGGTCTAAATTTATTCTTTTAATAATTATGAATCAAATTATTAATGAAAAAAAAGCTGGTTATTACATAAAGAGGATTAAAGGATACTTTAAATCGGCACGTTTGGAAAGTGTTATTGTTACTACCAACTTTTTACTCGTGGGATTATATTATTCGGCAGGTAATTTACAGTTAAAAGATTCTTTTGTTGGTTTTTTTTCAATATCACTGTTAGTAATAGCGGGTTCATGGCAGAATTATGTTTTTGACATAGAAGTTGATAAAAAAGCAGGTAAAAACATCGAATTCTTCAAAAACATAACACCAAGAGAAATGCTATTATCTTCAATTATTATCGGGATAATAGCACTTGTTATATTATATTCTGTTGACTTTTATTCCTTCATCTTAGGAGATTTAGAGTTTATTATATTCCTATTTTATGCAGCACCTCCATTACGTTTTAAAAATCGATATTTTTTTGATTTTATCGCAAATGGTTTAGTTTTTGGAACATTACCTTTTTTAATTGGTTTCAGTCTTAGCAACACCGTTGTTCAGTACAATTATTTAGCTTTAAGTTTTATACTAGGCTTACTTGCGGGTTCATATTATCTTTTTATTAGTAGTTTTGAAATTGAAACTGACAACAAAGCTGGTGTGAAAAACGCTTGTACTTTTCTTGGTAGTAGTAATACTATCAACGTTGCCATAGTTATTTTTTTCATAAGTATGATTAGTTTTCTTTTGTTTTTTAGTATTTCAAATATAATTATTCTTGTTGGATTTCTAATTACTGCCCCATTTGTTGTTTTCACTCGTTTTGCAAAAAAATCACGCGTTCTTCTCTTTCTTGTGAGTTTAATATTCCTTTTTTGGAATGGATCGATATCGCTGCTTCTGTCAATTTTCACAATGTCTATTTTGTCAATTGTTTTATTTCTTATAATTATTATCATTATTGCTGCAGCTGTTTATACTTGGATGGTTACAGAAGTATAATACAACTTAATTTTTTTTATTTTTTTCTCCAAGAAATACAATTTTTAAAAAAGTTTTCCAAGAGTTTGGTTTAGGTATCATAGCTGGAACACATTTTTTGAATTTTTTAAACTCATCTCCAAATCTTTTTATAAGTTCATAGTCCTCGATCTTGCTTAATATGTAGAAACATAAGAAATGAATTATTGCGAGGATTATAGCAATTATATTGTTTGCAAGTATTCCTATTCCAAAAGCTACTACTCCTCGACCTGCATAGCTAGGGTGTCTGATATAGCTATATAATCCTTTGCTAAGTCTTCTACTATCTTCTGGAAATATTAGGTACATATATGATCCTATATCAGAATCGTATCCACCAGTTGGTCTTCTTAAAAGAATTCCCAATATTACAAAAAATATTCCAAGTGGTAATGCAATATATACTGGTAGCATTGTTTTTGTGAAGCTGTTAGATGGTAATTCAATAATTTTTGGCAGGAAATAATCAGTTTTGAGAAGTAATGGGAAAAAAAGTCCTGCTGCGCTCAAAGGTTCATTATATGAAAGGAACCTAAACCAAAATTTTTGAAAAGCTAAATTGCCATATTTTTCTCTATATTTTTCTTTTAAGTTATTACTTTTAATTGTCACATATGCATATGGTAGAATTGCAAAAAAGGATACAAGTGTTTCTCCCACTATTGATAATTTCCAGTTAAATGACGTTATTTTGAAGAGTAACATCAATAGGGCTACAAATAATAACAGTTGAAGAACACATATAGTTATAAATTTTGAAGCGTGTTTTGAAATAGGTAATTTTTCTTGTAAAAGATCTTTTCCTGTTTTATTATCCATCTTTGTTTCTGGATATATCTAATAGAAATAAAAAACTGTCTAAAAACAGAAAAAATTAAAGAGTAAGAGATTTTAAATTGAATTTCTTAGATTACTTCTTTTTTATATATCCAACAATGTATGGAAATAGTCCATTCATTGGTAATATCGAGCATGCCATTTTTATTTCACCTATAGTTATAATCAATAGGTATTACATATTTATATACTTTTTGTTATTTAATTGACAAATGAAACATATTTTGTTATTATAATAACATTTATTGCTTATTTATCTCATTCTCTAGAAAAGAGTATCAACTTTCTAATAAATAAAAATTTTAATACAAAGTTGCATTTCATTAAATCAATTTTATTAACGTTCCAATGAACTGTAGGATGAAGAAAATATGAATAAAGTGGTTCTAAAAGACATTTCTTCAGATCATTTGAAAATGTATCAAAAAGATGTTGAAAACAGATTTATAGAGCAATGTTTGGATCATTGTGGGGGTATGATTAATTATCTTAGAAGACATGAAAAAGAAGGGAAAATTGGATCGAATATTTCAAGAATATTACAGACAATTTATATCCTTGATTACACTAAAAAATTTGTAGGCCCTAAAAGGTCATATGATTTTCTTTCATCAGAGATTTTTTCCAGTTTAAAACCTAAAGTTTTCTATGATTACTGGGATTTTGAAGAAGATTTAAAAAATAAATTTGAGAAAATCATTAGCAAGAATCCGAATTATATAGTCACATCAGTTGATTTTGAAGATATCAAACAAAACTGGAAGAACCTTTCTCTGGATATTAAAGAGAAAGATGAAATTATTAAAAAGATAGAAAAAGATATGGTTTTTCAATATCATCAGATAGGTTCTGATGTTGACAGAGAAAGAAGAAATCTTGTAAGAAAAATCGTTAAATTTGAAAAAACATATAATGGTTCCATCACTGAGGTAAAACTTGGAGCGTTAATTTTTGCTTTCACCAAGAAATGCCGTAATAAATGCCGTCATTGTATGATTCGAAAACCAAACTTTGAACCTTTTGTATTGACGAAAGAAAAGATAAAAGAGGTTTTAGATGCGTCATATGATTATGGCATAATTGCGTGTGATTGCTCTGGCGGTGAGCCTCTTTTAGAGATAGATAGTGTTTTATTCACCATTGAAAATGCAAAAATGTCTCAAATTTTTGTTACTAGCAGTTCAAATGTTGCTGCAAATAGAGATCAACTTGAAGAAATAATTAAGCGAATTTGGGGCGCTTATATTAAAAACAAAGATGATCATCGTATAGCAATTCAAATAAGTCTTGATAAATTTCATCAAGAAGTTATTAGAAAAAATGATGACACGCTCAGAGAGAATTCTCCGCTGATTAAGGTTGTTGATTTAATAGAAATTCTATTTAAAAAATATCCAGATATCAAGGTTAATTTTTTCTCCCTCAGATCAAAAAATGAATATATATTAAAATATTTATTAAAAGAACTTGAGAGGCGTGATATAAAAATTGTTGATGATGAAGAAGCTTTTTGGTTCTGGCATGAGCTTACAAGTAAAATACCCGAGAAAGGAATGGATATACTTCAGGCTGTTTTAAGATTTGAAGTCGATGGGCGAGAAATCGATGCCTATTGTGGCGTTCAATCTGTTTCAGAACTTGTTTATACAAACGCTTTATGCCCTTGGGAATATCTTGGTTCTCCCTATAGTTTTGATGATTTCAAAGAAATGAAAGAAGCAGATAGACTTTGGATGGAATCGGACATGCTTTTCACAGAAGTCGATGGAAATGTTTTCCTGGGCGGTCATCTCGAGGGTGCATGGTCCTTGGGATGTCTTGCTGAGGAAAGCATGGAAAGAATCATTGATAGCGCAAGGTTTGACCCATTGATCTATTATATTAACCACAACTTTGGTCAAATTGTGAGATGGGCTGAAGAATTAGAGCCAAATATTAGATACGAGTTACATCCTTATCCGACAGGTATGTCAATTATGCATAGGCTTTTTGGAGACCCTGCTATGAGGCTATATTTAACAAAAAGAATCATCCTTGAGGAATCAGATAAAAGCTATCCTGTGGACTTGATTGAAACGCTAGGAATCTCCAGCAAAATTGATGATTTGAAAAACGAATATAACTCTAAAAAACTAAGCAGAAATAGATATTATTAGAGCATAACTGTAGAGCAAGTTTTTTATATACAAAGATATAATATAAATGATAAGATGTTGTTCAATGCTAGAACTTTAAAGGTAATTACAATAATTCTTACTATTTTTGCAATATCTGGTAGTTTAACTGTTTGTTCAAACAGTATTCCAAATATTAAAACAAATGAGAATTACGACACTTTATCTGAAAAAAACAGTGATTATGACTTGCTAATAATTACTCCTATGAGATATACAGTTATTCTTAGAATCCTTGCGCAACATAAGGAAAAACACGACATTAAAACAAAAATAGTCAACCTGGAAAAAATATACCAAAATGATGAAATAAACGGCAGAGATAACCAAGAAAAAATCAAATACTACATCAAAAATCAACTAGATAACCACAACATTACATATGTACTACTAGTGGGAGATTTCAAGTGCATGCCAATTAGATACATACATAATGTAGACCTAAACGTCTCAAGGACTGAATTAAAATACATATCTGACCTGTACTATGCAGATATCTACGACAAAAATGGTAGTTTTTCCAGTTGGGACACAAATGGCAATGGTATATACGGAGAATGGAATGGTTCAACAGCGCAAGATAAAAACATTGATCTCAAACCAGATATTTGTCTCGGTAGACTACCATGTAGCAATATTTTCGAAGTAATGATAATGGTAAAAAAAATAATCAATTATGAAAAAAATACAAATGAGCAACCTTGGTTTAAAAGAATAATCGGTGTTGGTGGCGACTCGTATCCAAAGCATGAAGGATACGAAGGTGAAATTAACACCCAAAATGCTATGAATAATATGCAAGGTTTCGTTCAAGTAAAATTATGGACCTCTAATGGTAAATTAAATAATGAACAAAGTGTTATAAAAGAAATGAACAAAGGATGTGGATTTATTTATTTCGATGGACATGGAACACCTTATGCGTGGGGTACACATCCTCCCAATGATGGTAAAACATTTGTTTTTGGCCTTAAAAATAGTAATATGTTTTTTCTTCATAATAGAAACAAACTACCCATATGTGTAGTTAGTGCCTGTCATAACTGTCAATTTGATGTGCATCCAGCCAGGATTTTTACTGATCCTTATTATTCATATACTTGGGTAAAAGAATGTTGGGGCTGGCATCTAACAAGTAAATACAACGGTGGCGCTATTGCAACCATTGGCAACACTGCTACGGGATATTCAAAAGAGGATAAACAAAGTCAGAAAGGAGCGGATAGCTACTTAGATCCAAAATTCTTTTGGGAATATGGGATAAATGGAACTGATATCTTAGGCAAAGCTTGGGCAAATGCCATTAATGATTATCTTGATGAATTCCCCATAGATTGGGATAGTCCTTCCGGTAGCGATTATTCAATTGACGCAAAAACTGTGCAACAATGGGTTTTAATTGGCGATCCTAGTTTAAAAATCGGTGGTTACCAGATTTAAATAACTAATAATTACTTTTAAAACCACAGCTTTCACACCAAATTTCATTATCAAGATGGTTCAAAGTTTTTCCGCATTTGGGACATTTTGTTTTTTCTAGAAAATGATCAAGCCAGATGTCTCTTACCTGCGGTACTGTCTCGCTTTCTATGCGTTTTAGCATTTCTTTTTGTTCTTTCGTTTCTGCTAGTTTTTCTAGATTGGCAAAGTTAATTTTTTTTGATTTTTGTTGGATGTAAGAATTATAATGCATTGTCTCTTGAGGATTTTCTTTTTCTGCTCTAGTTTTAATAAGTAATGCAGCTAAGACGGCTCCGCTAATCAGACCTCCAAGATGTGCAAAATGAGCAGTATTATCCTGAACCTCGAGCATCACAACGAATGTCTCTAGTGCTGCAAAAATTATCGTTGCATAAATGACTTTAATGCGCATAATGAACATAATTCCAATTGGAACGGGCATAACAACTTCGTCTCGTGGGTAAGAATAAGCAAATGCTCCCATAATACCAAATATTGCACCAGAAGCACCTATGAGTATTATTTGATTATTGGGGTAACTTAAATTTAATAATGAATGGGTGAGCGCACCACAAACTCCCGTTATAAGATAAATAATTAAAAATTTCTTTGCTCCTATTCGTTGTTCAAAAGCAATTCCCATAAAGAAAAATACTAACATATTACCAAAAATATGTAAAAAGCCGCTGTGGACAAACATGGATGTGAACAAGGTATAGATATTTGGGAAATACTGTGCCGAAAGATAGGCTGGTTTGAAGCCTAAATCATCAATGATTTCATTTTCAAAAACAAAAGTAAGAGCAAAAATAATTAGATTTGCAATGATGATTGCATAGGTAATCATCAACTTTTTAACATATGCAATTACGATTGCCCCGACCATTATACAAATAGCTACTAATGAGATCAAATGTATAGGCAGTATTACTATGTCCATTGTCTTTTTCTCCAATCACGTGCTATAAGAGCAAAAGTCAAGGTAAATACAATCGCTATATAAATAGTGTTTTTATAGCTCACTGATGACTTTGCTTCCTGTTTTTGTGATTGAGGGGAGCTTAGGTTCCAATCGTAGAAGAAAACATTAGCATAATAACGTGCCACATCTTCATTATTTATTATAATTCCTGCTTCACGATTAAGAGTAACTGAGTCTTCGTTCCAATTTATACTCGAAATTAAAACAGATTTGTTGTCAACAATCATTCCTTTGTTGTGTATGTTGGTAAAATATGACCAATTTGTATATACAAATTTGACTTCTATTCCGTAACTTTCAAAGTATCGTTTCGTCTGATTGCATTTGTCGTTAGTAGATCCATAATAAGGATTATAATCCAGTATTACTTTAACATCTAATCCTTGCTTTGACTTATTGACTAAGCGTTCAACAAAAGGACTTATTATTTTGCTCCAATTCTTGTAGATGTACATCTGCTCGATGTAGATGCTCTCGTTAGCCGATTCTATCATATCACAAATCGCTTTTTCGCTGGTGTCTGGAGAAAAAACTGGCGTTACAGAAAAATTTCCGCTAAATGTTTTCGATTCAAATTGCGGCTCATATGAACCTTTCAATATCGATTCATCCATGTAAAGATCAGGTGGAACTGAAAAATCCATTTCATCAAAACTATAGCTATCGCACCTTTGTGGATTGTAGTCATCTAAGAAAACTTCTAAGAATTGCTTTGCAACATCGCTATTTCTAACTATGATTCCCCATTCCCTATTTCCAAATGTTGGATCTGGTGGTACCCCTGTTTTAGCCCAGTTGCAGCTTTCTACAATCACTGTTTTGTTATCTATCACTAGATATTTTGCATGATCAAATGTGTAACGCGCATAAACATCATTTTCATTGTCATTGACTATTAATCTAATGTCGCCTCCATGACTTGATATTCTGTTTAATATAAACTTCTCCCTGTCATCGATACCACCAATCGGTGTAGCTTCTGCAAATATACATACAGAAACATTCCTTCTTAATGCTGCAATTAGCTCATCACATAGAATTGGGTTTGTAAACTCATAGATATTGAAATAAATAGATTCATTGGCCTTTCGAATTTCATCAACTATTGCTTTAAAACTGCAATCCGGCGAGACAAAAGTTTTTACCTCTCCATTGAACGTTATGTTAACTAATGAAAAATCGGACTGCCCCATACCGTATCTTCGTGGATGAATCCAGTCATTGGAAGTATTGGTATCAACTGGTAGACCATGCTCAAAATTCCTTTTTAAAACGACTCCAACTTTTGAACTGGGAATTGATGATCCATTCCATTCACTGAAGCTACAATTTGAATCACCATAAACAACCATATCTATAGTATGATTGTATCGATCTTTTAAAGCAACCATGCAACCCTTGTTACTAAGGGTAAACTGTTTCGGTGCAATCATCTGTGGCACATCATTTTTCGAATCAACGTTATATTCAAAATCCGGCCTTCTTCCCGTTTCCCATATGTAAGCACTTGCGTTTTGTGTGATATACAAACTAGTTTTAGAGGATATTGTTGTATTTTCTGGAAAGATAATCTTTGTTTGTTTCTCTCTATTTTTCTGAGGTTGATTTGTGATATACCAACCAGAAAGATTCAACTTGCAATCTCCAGAATTATATATTGCGACAAATTCATTATTAATTCTTGAGTGCGTGTAATAGTAAATCTCAGTTATCAGAATATTTTTTCCTTCGGTAGATGGATATGTGTTGAATAATCTTATTTGGGCGGCTAATTCATTATTCGTTTCGTCCAACTCGTCGATTTTTTCCCTCTCATCCACGACTACAAAAACAGTATGATTTCCTGGTGGTACATCTACGGTATCCCACTCAACAGATGGATATTTCTGATATTTTCCAATGGAATCGTAGTGATCACTACCAATGAAATGCTTAACATCTTTGTAATCGTAGTAGAACATTACATCGAAATCAGTTGCATTTTCGTTTCCAAGATTTTTTAGGAACGCTTTTATGGTTAATATTTCTCCTTCTCCAAATTCGCTGTTTTCCGTATCATTTTCATCATAAATTTTTATTGTTGTTATTGTTAAATCTGGTGCAAGTATGTCAATCTGTAATTTTATTTCATCAGATTCTCCTATATCTTTTTCAGAAACCACCGAGATGGTGACTGAACAGCTTCTGCTGCTGTATTGTTGACAAGGAATTATATATAAATTAACATCGCACGTTTTCCCAGAGTTTAGAGACAATTTTTCTTGTTCTAAAGTTGCAGACCAACCTGGAGTAATATCAATTACATCTAAATCTATGACATCGTAGAAATCACCGGTATTTTTCACAGTTAAAGGAATATTGAGAGTTTCACTTCTTCTTACTAAATAGATAGTTTTTTGTGATGAAATGTCAACTCCAAAATCACCTTGTTCAATAGTCACATTTTGTATCGCATGCGCTAAGCTACCATTATTCTCATAAAATTTTATGGTGTTTCCAGTACCAACAGGAGCTGCCAATTTATAGTACCCCGGTTTGGTAACTAATTCCTCCTCTACCCCATTGTTTTCTGTAACGTAAATACCAGTAGCAGTGCCTGTAGAGTTTTCAACAATTATGATTTTGTTTTCTAGGAATGTATTGTTTTTTGTTGCCCTTCCTACGATATATCCTCCCTTTGTGCCATTTGATGTTGATTCATCCGTGTCAAGAAGATATAATTTCTTAGAAATCTCATTTGAGGAATCATTTCTTTTCATTTTGACTTTCAAATATGCTGTTCCATTTCGTTCAATATTTTTCTGATATTCCTGGTAATCTTTGTTTAATCTTAGATAAATCCAGTCCGACCAGTTTCCATGCTCGTCAGTAGTTATGTCAAACGTGTAATAATATGAATACTGCCAGTTCGTTCCATTCCATGTCTGGGTTGCAGGCCATGTATTAGATTCATTTCCAACGACATACGCTTTTAATTGATAGGTTTCGTTAGGATTGTAATTGCTTGCATTTATCTTTATTGCAAAAGGAATACTATAATCAAAATCGTCTTGTATTTTTGGTACGTAAAAAGGATATAATTCTATATTTAAATTTGAATCTGGTACGAATTCGTTCTCCCAACCTGGCGTGGGAATTGCACAGTCATAAAAATCATTGCTGGAATTGTTACTATCTATGCCCCGGTGCCGAGCTAAAGTATGTCCTTCATCTACTGAATCCGCAGGCGAACCAATTACATCCGGGTAATCGTATCCCCATTCTAAAGAGTCTATTTCATTACCTGTGCTATTTTTCAATATTAATTTGTCTTGGTCATTTCCTAAGCCATTTCCTATGCCGGAATCATCAACGTATATACGTATTGCATTGTCCGAAACAGAGAAGTTTTCATAGATTTTTGTCCCATGATCAGCTATTATTGCATATCCATTTGGAGGTATGATTGTTGTGTCATTTCCGTGATCTGAGTCTCCCTCTAAAAAGTCTTCTGCAGAATTATCTGTTATACTCCAACCCGAAACATTTATTGATTGATTTGTAGGATTGTACAATTCTATCCATTCATTGTAGTTGTCATCTTGAGTTGGATCATACATGACTTCATTTATTACAATGGTTGAAAGAGCGCCCGATATACTTATTTGATTTATTAATAAAAATATAAAAAACAAAATAAAAATGTAGTGCGAGGCTTTAAGATACCTTTTCTTTTTCTGCACAAAATTCCCCCAATTTATAGAGGGCGGAGTGGGATTTGAACCCACGTATGCGGATCTGCAGTCCGCCACATAGCCCCTTTGTTACCCGCCCAAGATGTACCCTATACATTCTATTTTTAGATATAATTCTTTTGGTAAAATAACTGATATGCACTTCAAAATAATTAAAAATCCTTAAATATTATTCGGCGCTACTACTTTTGCTGGGGAACTTATGAGTGGATTATTCGGTATAGTGAGCAATAACAATTGCATATCAAGCCTATATTATGGAACCGATTACCATACTCATTTGGGGACTGAGTACGGCGGTATCGCATTTATCGATAAAAATGGGAAACCTGTAAAAAAGATCCATGATATTAAAAATTCACAGTTTAAATCCAAGTTTTATGAAGGTTCCGATAAAATCAAAAGTCACATAGGCATCGGAGTGATTTCTGATAAAGATCCTCAACCATTAAATTTTGAAAGTAGATTCGGCGCATTTGCGATATGTTGTGCCGGTCTGGTTGCTAACAAAGATGCCTTGGCAAGTGAACTAATCCGAAAAGGCATCTCTTTCAGCGAAATAGATCGCGGCGATATAAATACAACCGAACTTGTTGCTCATTTGATAAATCAAGGAGAGAGCATCGTTAATGGTATCGAAAGAATGTATGACAGAATCATAGGGTCGATATCGTTGCTGCTCTTGACAAAAAAAGGTATTTATTGCGCCAGGGATCGCAATGGCGTTACCCCATTGGCCATTGGACAGAAAGAAGGAGAGGTCGCAGTCGCGAGTGAAACCTGTGCATTTCCGAACCTAGGTTTTAGTGTTAAGAAATATATTTTACCTGGAGAAATTGTGTTTATCAGCAAGAAAGGCATCGAAGAAAAAAAGAAGGGACGACAATCAAGTAAGATTTGTGCGTTTTTGTGGATTTATACTGGCTTTCCCGCATCATCCTACGAGGGCATCAATGTTGAGAAAGTGCGAGAGAATTGCGGGAGTTTTTTAGCGAAGCGAGATAACGTGAAAGCGGATTTGGTCTCTGGAGTTCCTGATTCAGGGGTTGCTCATGCGGTCGGATATGCTATGGAATCAGAGATACCGTACCGGAGGGTGTTAATTAAGTATACGCCAGGTTATGGACGAAGTTATACACCTCTGTCACAGGAATTGAGGGATCGTATTGCTTTGATGAAGTTGATCGCAAATGATGCGATTGCGAAGGGGAATAGGGTTGTTTTATGTGAGGATTCTATTGTGCGAGGAACACAGTTGAAAAATTATACGATTGCAAAGTTAATGCAGGCGGGTGCCAAGGAAGTTCATGTGCGACCTGCATGTCCTCCATTAATGTTCCCATGTGTTTTTAATTTGTCAACAAGAAGTATCCATGAGTTAGCCGCTCGGAAGGCAATCAGAACGCTTGAAGGAAAAGATATCGAGGACGTATCCGAATATTTGAATCCAAAGTCTGAAAAATATAAGAAGATGGTGGAATGGATAGCAAAAGACCTGGGGGCAACCTCGTTAAAATATCAGTTGCTGGATGATATGGTAAAAGCGATTGGGTTGCCGAAGGACAAGTTATGTCTTTATTGTTGGATCGGGAAAGGAGTTCAGAAAAGCTTGCAATACTATCAAGGATTTAATTGAAATTTTTAGAAGACATCTCGTAACCATTAATTACTCCATTGCACAATATACTGAACTGAAACGATATGAAAAAGCACTCTGTCCTCGTTATCGAGCACTGCGAACCTAATTTGTCTGAATGGTTAATGCTTGAATACAAACATGCAGCAAAACTTTGGGATGACAAGATTTTATTTACAAATGCCTGCAACGGAAAAACTGCAAAAGTGCTCAGATCACTTGGCATGGTTGAAAAAAAGAAAGCAATAGAAGTTTTTTGTGATAAAAACTGTATAGTACTTGATCCGCAGTCAAAAAAACCGCTTACGACCAAAGATTTCGCTCATCTAGATGCAATTATAGTTGGCGGGATACTTGGCTATGAAAAACCTCAAGGTCGCACAAAGAAGCTGCTCAGCGATAAATCTGGTTTTGAAACAAGGCATATCGGCAATATTCAACTTACCATTGATGGTGCAGTGGTAGTGGCAAAAGCAATCTCTCTTGGTATGAAACTTCGCGATATAGAAATCACTTACGAAATTGAAATTGTACATGATTCAGTACATTCTACAGTACTACCATTTGGTTATCCCATTATTGATAACAAGCCCGTAATCACGCCTGGACTCATTGAATATCTTGCCAAGAAATGAGCATTTCTTAAGGCGTCTACGTCAAAATTTTTGCCAAATCTTTACTTGTTTATCTTCTCGATTGGATTATAAAATAACGAGACTCCATTTAGGCTTGATCCGCCTTTTTCACCTAAATGAAAGACGAACGTTTGGTCATCAATTACTAGGAAATCAAACATAACAGTGTTAAATCCTTCTGCTTCTATAGTTACCCGATAATTATAATTAATCTCCATCTGTAGGATACATTTGCCATCGTCATCAGTAATACCAGACGTACTGTGGTCTACATCTAAACCCCATGCAGTTATCGGTGCATTACGAACAGGTACGCATCCGCATCCAGTGCCCTCATATAAATTGAAAGTTATTTCTGCAAAAAATAATGATTGTTGTTTATAAAAATTTATTATTTGTTTCTGTCCACCTATTTGATTAGCTTGTTGTGTTTTTATATTGGCAGCGTCTACGGTTATGGCAAATACAAATGTCGCCAAAACCACCAAAATGGCCATTAAAACAGATATTTTCGTTCTTCTCATATTCAAACCCCCATAATATTTAACAGATGTTAACTACTTATATTTTTGCATAACAAAAAGAAAATTTTGAATATATTATCCATGCAAAAAAAGTTCTAACAATAGAATGAAAACAAAAAAAAATAAAGAAAGAAGTAAAATTACTTCTTCTTCAAATATGGAAGACTGGTTCTTTTATTAACACCAACAACATACCCATTTGGTAAGTCGCAGGGTGTTCCGCTTTTTGGTGATCTTTTGCTGAAGAAATAGATTGTTTGATTTCTTCCGCCTTTAAGCTTCACATCTCTTGTATATAAGGTCCATCCTTCGTGTTTGTATGACATAATTTTACCTCCAGATGGGGAATACATATCTTATAATTTAAATCTTTCCTTATTTTCCACTATAAAATAAGGAGTGTATTTAAAGTCTATTTAAATAAAATAACTAAACATTAATTAAATTCTCATTATTTATTAAGATATTTTTTTACAATCTCGATGGCGCAGAGTTCTCCACACATGGAACATGCTTTGGTATGTTCTAATGGTAATCGTTTTTCTCTGTATTCTTTAGCCTTTTTAGGATCTATGCAGAGATCAAACATTTTTTTCCAATCAAGAGCTTCCCGTGCTGTACTGAATGTTCTATCAATATCTCGATCAATTCCTCTCGCAAGATCTGCAGCATGTGCTGCAATTCTTGTTGCAATAACCCCCTCCCTCACATCGTTTTTGTCAGGAAGTGAAAGATGTTCTGCTGGAGTTACGTAGCAGAGAAAATCAGCACCAGCAAAGCCCGCAATTGCTCCTCCCATTCCACCGACAAAATGATCGTAACCTGGTGCGATGTCAGTAACTAAAGGACCAAGCACAAAATATGGTGCCTCTTTTGTTACAGTTTTCATTACTTGGATGTTTGCTGGTATATCATTCAAAGGCATGTGGCCGGGTCCTTCCACTATGGTCTGAACACCATATTCTCGAGCTTTTTCAACGAGTTCTCCAATAACGAGCAACTCCTGGAATTTCGCTCGGTCATTCGAATCATGCAAAGCTCCAGACCTCATTCCATCTCCAAGTGAAAGAGTGATATCATATTTTTTTGCAATTTCTAAGAGATAATCAAAGTTCTTGTACAGAGGATTCTCTTGTTCATTATGGAGTATCCATGCCATATGAAAAGCACCGCCTCGTGAAACCATGGGAATAAGGCGTTTCTGTTTGCGAAGTCTTTCTACGCTTTCTTTTGTTACACCTACATGAACAACGGCAAAATCGACTCCTTGTTTTGCTTGATGTTCAAAAGAGTTAAACATATCATCTTCGGTCATATCAACAATGGCACCGTGCTTCTTTATTGCTTCAATTCCTGCTTGATAAATGGGCACCGTCCCAAAAGGTATACTAACAGTTTTAAGAAGACTCTTACGGATTTTATCTAGGTTCCCACCTGTGGACAGATCCATAAGTGCATGTGTGCCTGCCTCTACGGCTACTTTTGCTTTTTCAATTTCTTCCTTTAGACTGCAATGTTCTCTAGAAGTTCCAATGTTGGCATTGACCTTAACCCTTAATCCCTTGCCAATACCTAGCGAATGTGGCGAATGAATGGGATTGTAGGGGATGGCAATTTTTCCTGAAGCAACACGTCGTCGTATAATTTCAGTATCGACATGTTCTGCTTTAGAGACTTCTTTTATTTGCTTGGTAATTTTACCTCTTTTTGCCTCAGAAATCTGTGTCATACTTGCCCCCAATCAATCTGATACTATAATAATTTAAACCATGACTAGATATTAACACTTATAGATAACTTTATAATATAAATTATTATTCGCCGTGAGGATAGGGTGAAACCATGATAAGTGCGTACATATTAATAACAATGCATCCAGGAAACGTCGATAAAGCTATAAAAGAAATGAGAAAAATAGAACACGTAGCAAAAATATCAGTTGTTGCTGGTGAGTACGATATTGTTGTTAGAGTGCAAGTCAAAAGTCTGGAAGAACTTTTAGAAGCAACAGATAAAATCCAGATGATTGAAGGCGTGAAAAAGACAACAACCCAAGTAATAGAGAAAGAGCTCGCTCTATGATAATTAGGAAAAAATACCTATTCTACGCTTTAGCGTTTACCTCTGCACTTATTGCGGCACTAACTACCTCTATTGATAGTATCATTAGTAGAAATTACATTAAAGACTCATGGGCTTTCTCTTTTTCCCTTTTTTTTGTAGGTGCTGCTGTTACCTTCCTTATTTCGATTATTCTTTCGATACAATCTAAGGGTAAAAGCATCGGATCAAAAATTATAGATCCTTCTTTTAAACGGCTGAGACTAGTTCAAAAAAGTGAACTCAAATATCACATGGCTGCAGGAGTAATGAATGCAGTTAATACCATTGCATATTGTGCCCTAATTTCGATAGTTTTTGAACCTTCAGTGTTACTTTCTTTCTCCCAGATAGTCATATTATATCTATTGATGATGGAGTCAATAACAGAGAAAAATGTCCCTACACTTGCAGAAATACAATCTGCAGTCATTGTCAGCTTTGGAGCTATTCTTGCTTCAATTAGTCTAAAGGGGGAGATCGAACCGATATCTTTGGCCCTCGTCTTTCTTGTGATAAATCCAACCTGGGCTCTCTTTTCAATCTATCAAAGAAAATTAAAGATCATGAAAATTAATCACAAACCAAATGATTCAATCAATATTCGATTCTGGAATGTTATATTCTCTTGTTTGTTCACAGGAATAATACTATTTGCCTATGATTCAATAATGGGATACAATCATCTCATTACGGGAATTAGTTTATCCATCAAATACTTCCCATGGGTTGGCCTAACTATGTTCGTCACGTTTTTCGCCTATGTTTTTTACATTCGAGCTCTTGGACTTGGCAAGGCAAGTATCAACAATGCAATTCGCGCATCAGCTATTATCTTTGCAGTCCCATTCTCTATTATTTTAACCTTATATTTCGGTATTCCATCGTTTTCAACAGATCCAGTCATGTTGATAATTAAGCTGATCGGTATGACTCTAATTGTTCTCGGAATTATTTCCTTTGCACTGACGGTTGTGAAAGCATATATTTTTATCACAATCAAGCCAGGGTATCCTCGCAAAGACGTAATGAAAAAATTGTGGAACATTTCTGGTGTTACACATGTTACTGCAACTGCCGGTACGTATGATTTCATTGTGAAAGTTTCTACCCGTACGTTGGTTAAAGGCTATGAAAAGATCATCAGAAAAATCGATGATATTGAAGAAGTACAATACTACAAATGGGAATCTGTACTAAAAGACTGGGAGAACATTTAAAATCCGCCAGGAAAACTATTTCATCATTCTAGGCATTCCTTTTCTGGAGATGTATTATGATCGATAAACGATTAGAGAAACTTGCCCATATTTTGGTGAATCACTCTCTAGGCATCAGAAAAAAAGACCTGTTTGTAATAGGTGGTAGTCATCTTACGGCACCATTGATAAAAGAGGTATACCGACAGGCTCTGGAGTGTGGGGCAAATCCATATGTAAGAATTGGCATAGATGGAATTGGTGAGATATTTTACAAATATGCATCTAATGATCAGCTAAAGTACGTCTCGCCTATTGCTAAATTTGAGATTGAGAAAATTGATGCAAGACTTTCAATAATTTCCCCAGAGAATACGCGAAGTATGACGAATGTTGATCCAAAGAAGCAGGCGATCAGTAGTGCTGCCAATCAGGAAATTCACGATATATTTTTGCAACGAGCAGCAAAAAAAGAGCTAAGATGGTGTGTCACACAGTATCCAACTAATGCGTCCGCACAAGATGCTGAGATGTCTCTGGAGGAATATGAGGATTTTATATTCAAGGCCGCCAATGTTGACAAGAAAGATCCTATTGCCCACTGGAAAAATGTTTTCAAAGAGCAAGAAAAAATTAAAAAATTGCTGCAATCAAAGAAAAAACTACATGTTATTGCCAAAGACACAGATCTAAAGATTTCAGTCGATGGTAGAAAATGGATTAACTGTCATGGTAAAGAAAATTTTCCAGATGGTGAAGTCTTTACCGGGCCCGTTGAATCATCTGCAGAGGGATTTATCAGCTATTCGTTTCCTGCATCCCATGGCGGAAGAATCATAGAAGACATACAATTTTGGTTCAAGAAAGGCAAAGTTGTAAAGGCAAAGGCAAGTAAAGGTGAGAAGTTCCTTCAATCAATGCTTGATATGGACAAAGGAGCGCGATCAATCGGTGAATTTGCTTTTGGTACCAACTACGGTATCAAAAAATATACCATGAATACGCTGTTTGATGAAAAGATTGGTGGAACTATACATATCGCTGTAGGTAGTGGATATCCTGAGACGGGAAGTAAAAACAAGTCATCACTGCATTGGGACATGATGTGTGATCTTCGTAAAAATGGCGAGGTATACGCAGATGGTGAACTTATTTATAAGAATGGAAAATTTCTAAAAATTTGATAAAATCATCAAGGATAAATATATAAATAGAAAACTTTTTATTTACAATATCACATATAATAGCGCGCATGTTTGATTTCAATGCTAAAATTAAAAATAAATGTGCTTCATTATTGATTACGGGTATTTTTTTGTTTGTTGGTGTTGCTATGCCTTTGGTATCAGCAACAAATACTTATTCAAATAAAATTGGTTGGGATATAATTGTACCAGATGATTATTCTTCCATACAAAATGCCATAGATAATGCCAATCCAGGCGACAAAATCCTGGTTAGATCTGGAGTCTATAAAGGGAGTATTGTAATTGATAAAGAAAGAATATACTTGAGGGGGGAAAACAAGTTTACCACTGTTATTGATGGCGGGAGAAACTCAAAAAGTACAGTTACTATAACCTCCTCTGATGTAACCATTCAGGGTTTTTCGATAATAAATGGAGACGGAGAGAAGACACAATGGGATACTGCAGGGATTAGTGTTTCTTCATCTAATGTTATCATCAATGAGAACCTTATCATGTGGAATCGACTAGGGATTAATGCCCTTGATATAGCACATAATCTTACAATCTGTAATAACATGTTTACAGATGATAGCATTCTGCTCGGAAACTATGAATATACTTCTTTTCAGTTCACAAAAGAGAGTTTTCTACATACTATTGTGAATAATACGGTTAATGGAAAACCTATTTACTACTATAAAAATCAAGATAATTTCACAGTTCCCAACAACGCAGGTCAGATTATCCTTGTTAATTGTACTAATGGGACAATCAAAAATACCTCTTTTACTCACGTTGATTTCCCAGTATCAGTAAATTTCTGTTCTCATTGTATTATTGAGAACTTGACCGTGGATGAAACCTGGGGTGAAATAATACTGTTGCATTCTGAGAATTGTACTATTCAAAATAATACTGCTTCGCATATTATCTATGGTGTTTGCCTTGATTACAATTCTAAAAATAATGTTGTGAGATACAATGAAGTTTCAAATAACTATGGTGGTATCGTAGTAATGACGTCATCTAGTGGCAACAGGGTTTATCAGAATAATATACATGATAATGGTGTTGGTGTTTTTCTACTGAATAAATCCAATAATAATCATATTTTTGAGAATGATATTTATAGTAACGACATCGGAATTAAACTTGAAAAAACTCCTTTTGATAACATAATTGAGAACAACATGATTAGAAGATGTAGTTTTGATGCTATGTCTATAGGTCGTTCATATAATAATATTTGGGATCATAACTATTGGGGTCGTCCTCGAATAACTCCTAAACTAATTTTTTCTTTCAAAATGATCGGTGGAAAGATCCCGATTCCTTATTTGATTCCTGGTTTTGATTGGCATCCTGCAAAAAAACCATATAATTTCTAGTTATATTTACACGATAATTTCTTATTAATTCATTTTAAAAAATCTATAAATAATGCATTGTTCATTCCCCTATCTGCAATGTGTGGTATTGTAGGCATTATTGGAGGAAAACCTGTTTCTCGTCTAATTTACCATAGTTTGTTTTCCATTCAGCATCGAGGTCAATCATCTGCTGGAATGCTAACCTATGACGGAAATATCCATGTGACTAAAGATGCTGGATTAGTACGAGATGTATTTAATGAAGAAAAAAAGATTAACAGATCGGGGAACATCGGCATTGGCCACACGCGATACTCGACTGCAGGGATGGATGACTTCGAGTCCTTGAAGAAAAATTCGCAACCAGAGTACCTGGTTAACCCTTTCTTGGCGGCAGTACATAACGGCAATATTTACAACTGCTCCGAACTCGAGAAAATAACAAAAAGGAAACCTCGAACAGAATGCGACATCCAGTGGCTCCTGTTACCTATGGCGGATGAACTTTACAAAAAAGAACTCACCGTCGGTATTATAGTTCAAGCCTGCAAGAAACTCATGCATCAAGTCAAAGGCAGCTATTCGGTTTTGTTCATTGCCGATTCAGGTGATGCCCCATTCCTCTTTGCTATGACTGATCCTCGTAAAATTAGGCCGCTAGTTCTCGGAAAATCTGATGGCATGTACTGTCTCACCTCTGAAACACGGGTGTTTAAGAGAATCAATTTTGAGTATGTCAAGGACATTCCAGGAGGGACCGTAGTCATTATCGACAAAGACGGCAATATCTATGAAAAACAAATTATCAAAAAGCCAGAAATGCCCTGCATGTTTGAATTTGTGTATTTCGCCAAACCCGATTCGCGAATTAACGGGCTTTCAATCCATAAAGTTAGAGATGAAATTGGCCGGTTACTCGCGCAAGAACAACCTGCTGATGCGGATATTGTTATTCCTGTTCCTGAATCCGGAAGAAGGTATGCTCTAGGTTATTCCCGGGGATCCGGAATATCGATTGATGAGGGAATCATGAAGGATAAAGATGAACGATCATTCATTCAACAAACACAGGAGAGTAGAGATAAAGTCGTTGAAGAGGGTTTATCATTTATTCGTTCCGTTCTTGAAGGAAAACGTGTTGTTTTGGTTGACGATTCTATTGTTCGTGGAACCAACATTCGAAAAATTGTACGAGGGATGAGAAATGCTGGTGCGACCGAAGTCCATGTAAGGATTGGTTGTCCACCACTCATTGCCCCCTGTTATCTTGGCATTGATATGCGAAGTAGAAAGGAGTTCATTGCAAGGGATAGCAAAGGAAACATTAAGGCATGGGATGAAATTACAAAGGAAATCGAAGCAGATTCTCTTGGTTATATTAGCATCGAAGGATTAAAAAAAGCCATAGGATCTGAAATTTGCAAGGGTTGCATCGAATTTCCAGATGGTTATCCACCTGAAATGCGAGACGATGTCAAAAAACTCTTTAAAAGTGATGGAACGGGATTACGCGCATACGAATGCGTGTAGTTTTGCAATTCTTATATTGGTTCGATCATGATTGAAATTACTACAGGAACAATTGAAGAACGGATCATCAAACTTTTGCAGAAAATATATCCTATAACTGTTTATGATATCGGAGAAAAATTACACTTGTCAAAGAGCACAGTCATGAGAGTATTAAAAAAATTTCAAATCAAAGGCGTTGTAAGACTAGAACCGCTTCCAGATAAAATATACGTACGGCTTTTAAGACGCGATTTTAGTTTTATCGGAAAAAAACAGCAGCGGAAATTCATAAAGCATCATTCTGAAGTAAAAAAACAAAAGTCAAAAGACTATGACGGCATGATGTATTCTTAATCATATAGTTTTTTAATTGCAGTTTATCCAATTACTTGTACTACTTGTTTATCCACAACCAGAAACTCCACAAGATCGCCAGATTCTTTCAGTTTCTTTAACAACTCATAGTCCAATGAGTGTTCGTATGTTGATAGAACTCTGCTTCCACTTGGAGACCAACTTCCGATTTCTACACGTTCCAAATCAAAATTCCTTATACTTCCTAGTATGGTGAACGATTCTGCTTTCATATTAAATGAACAATTACAGCATTCGATAACTGTTTCATATGGAACATATGCATTTTCCGCATCTTGCATCGGTTCTACTTGCACCAATATCAATTTTCCTCCGCACTTAGGACAGACCAAGGAATCTTCATCTTTATCCCAAATTTCAGCTAAAATTTCCATATCTTTTTTATCGTGCCCCATATAAAATCTCCATTCCATATATATTAAAAGCTTCTCATATAAATACTTTTGTGAGAAAATGCCAAAACTACCAAAAGTTCGTTCGTTATATTAAATAATCAGATGATGCATTTTGATTTTTAAGGATTTAAGGTAAATATGAAAATAATAACGTTTCTCACTGACTTTGGCATGAAAAGCGGATACGTCGCTCAGATGAAGGGAGTAGCCTCATCCATAACAGATGCTAGAATTGTTGATATAACCCACGATATAAAAGCCCATGACATTCGTGAAGGAGCTTTTGTCCTTCAAACAACCGTATCACATTTTCCTGTTGGAACAGTTCATGTGGCTGTTGTGGACCCAGGTGTTGGTACTGATAGAAAAGGAATAATAGTTACTACCAAGAGTCATGTGTTGGTAGGCCCTGATAATGGTCTTCTAATGCCAGCTGCACATTTTTTGGGAGATTTCACTGTATATGAGATTACAAACAGCAAATATATGCTCAATCCCGTTTCCAACACTTTTCATGGAAGAGATATTTTTGCTCCAGTAGCTGCACATATAACTAAGGGCGTACCATTCGAAAAAATAGGTCATAAAACCAGCGACTTTGTCGATATGGATTTTGGAAGGGGCGAAATAAGTGATAAAACTGCAACTGGAAAGGTTATCTATATTGACCGGTTTGGAAATATTATAACAAATATTGATGGCCTACGACTTAGGGGCGTTTTAGGTTATGATAAAAAAATCATGGCATTTATAGGAAATAAACAGGAAGAAATAATGTTTGTTAAATCCTATGATTTTGTAAAAAAATGGCAACTCCTTGCGACCATAGGCAGTAGCAACTATCTAGAGATTGGTATAAATCAAGGAAATGCAGCAGAGAAATTAAATGTAAAGCCTGATGAAGAGATAAAAATAATATTTTGTTAGAAGCTCTTCTTCTCTTTTTTGTCGATGGCTGTGTACTTGTTGTCTCCAATATAATATGTAGGTTGGATTTTCTTGTTATCTAGTAAATCATTTACGAATGCATCTTCGTCAACCAAGATATTGACGACTTCCCCTACAAACAAGGTATGATCCCCGATTGTTCGAGTCTTAGCGAGTTTGCATTCCAGATGAGCGTAGCACTCTTTTATCAAAGGGACTTTTACTTTTTGAGCTGGCAGTAATGTTAATTTTGTTTCTTCTATTTTGTTTGTTGTTCTTCCAGAATGTGTGCCGCAGAAATCTACCTTGTCTGCCAGTGTGTAAGGAGCAAAGTTTACAACAAATTCTTTCGTTTTATGTATCAATTCATGTGAATATCTTTTGGGTGCAATAGAGATTCCATATAGTGGCGGATTTCTTGAAATAGGCGTGTGCCATGCTAATGTGATAACGTTGGTTTTTCCTCGTTCGTCGTTACATGTTACCAGTACTGCTTGCATGGGAAATGCATAATGGTAGAATTTATCCATATTTCCATTGATTTTCATAATCTACAACTCCTCATTTTAAAACAGAAAACATGTTTTTAAAACTTTATAATAGCATCAAGTAAACCATGTGCATAGTTTATACAACCAAAAGCAGTGAAAAAATCTTTTTTATCTAGATAGTATTTTGCATCCTCGTAATATTGACTTGCTAGTTCTACTGTTTCCTTCTGAGATTTTGTTAAAGTTTTGGTATTTGTTTTTTTTATGTTTTCTTCGAACATTACGATATCTTTTTTTATCCTTATTTTATTATTCATCCTGTATCAATTTAGAGGATGTTACAGTCTTACTTAGAAATAAACTTTTCTTTAAAAAACAGTACCCCCGCAAGTAAAATAGGATAATTTTTGATTCCCACTTCCTCGTATCCATGAGTAGGGATACACTCTATGAATAAAGGAAGTGGGAATAACAAAAAGATACTTTATCGGATAAATAAATTTGCTTTGTCCACCTTGACTGACGTACTCTCTTTTGTAATGGGGAAGAATGCGTTATTTCATGTACAAGAGATCCTGACGGTGGTCCTCTATGCCTCTCTTAGAAATCTCTCTGTTGAAGGTGCATCAGAAGAACTCTTGAGTCTTTCTGAAGATGAAATATGTTCTCCTGATGTTGTACAACGAAGAGTACAACAGAAATCAGAAAAGGAGATCATAGAAGATTTCAAACATGCCCAACAAAGGATATATCATGTTCTTCGGAAGATGCGTTTTTTGTTTTCCAGGATGACTGTTGCGATTGACTGCACTGATAAACTCTACTATGGTAATAAAAACGATCGGGGTGTTGTTGGGACAAAACATCAACGTGGCACCTCCTATTGCTTTCGGTATATGACCGTGCATATCGTGATCGGTGACGCAAAAATTGCGCTCCTGTCACTACCTGTAAAACCGTTGTCTGATAAAGTAAAGCTTGTTGATGCTCTTCTGACGTATGCAGAGGAGAATGTACGGATCAATCTGGTGTTACTGGACCGTGGTTTTTTCAGTAAAGCGGTCATCAAAGTTTTGAAGAAACATCAGGTGAAATTCCTCCTGCCTGTTT
>Ga0315289_10002292_pt1 | contig 29466 bp, 21 predicted proteins | sample YL17G11_40_MG_FD_203452 | JGI IMG/M metagenome (GOLD analysis project Ga0315289, IMG submission 203452) | Sediment microbial communities from Yellowstone Lake, YNP, Wyoming, USA - YL17G11_40 | ecosystem: Environmental > Aquatic > Freshwater > Lake > Sediment | place: USA: Wyoming | collected... | reverse complement strand
ATCCCACCAGAACAACCACCACTGTCATCAAAAGCATATCCTTATTCCCAATGTGTGAAAGTTCGTGGGATATTACGCCTTCTAATTCGGTTCTGTCCAATTTCTCTAAAAGTCCCCTGGTAACTGCTATCACCGCGTGGTTTTTATCGCGACCGGTAGCAAAGGCATTGGACTGGTCTTCCGGCAAAATATAAATTTTAGGCAAAGGAAGACCAGCGGTAATGCAAAGATTCTCTACAACTCTATAAAGCTCGGGTTTGTCTTCCTTCTCTATTGGATTGGCTCTGGTCAAAGCTAAAACAATTTTATCAGAGTACCAGTAGCTGCTAAAACTCATTAAAATACTGAAGATTACAGCAAAAACCAAAATCCCGGGATTCTGAAAATAGTAACTAAAAACCCAACCCAATCCAATAATGAAAATCAAAAATAGGGTAATTAAAATTAAGGTCTTCCGAATATTGGATTCGGCGTAAGTATATAGTGTTGACATACAAAGTTAGTCGTTCGCCCTTGCGGGCTCGCTCTTTAGAAACCCTCGGTTTCTAACGCGGGCAAAGCCCGACTGTTTTCCTATGCTGGGAAACCGGAGGGTTTCCCCGACCCCCTTCCGATGTGGGATATCTTTTGCCATTTAGAATTTCACTTTTACCGGTTCCCTGGCAGCTGTTTCCTCAATTTCGAAAAAGTCCATTTTGGTAAAACGAAAAATATTGGCAATAATGTTTGACGGGAAACTTTCAATCTGGATGTTCAAATCTCTGACATTGGTGTTATAGAAGCGTCTGGCTGCCTGAATTTTATTTTCGGTATCCGTTAATTCATCCTGGAGTTTCTGAAAATTTTCTGAAGCCCTCAATTGAGGATAATTTTCAGCAACGGCAAAAAGAGTTTTTAAGGTACCGGCCAGCATATTTTCTGCCTCACCTTTTTCTTTTATGCCCTGAGCTCCCATTGCTCTTGTCCTGGCTTCGGTAACTTTCTCAAAAAGCTCACGCTCATGAGAAGCATAACCTTTAACCGTTTCCACTAAATTGGGAATTAAATCGTATCTTCGCCTCAACTGGACGTCAATGTCAGCCCAGGCCTCTTTTGCCCGATTGCGGAGGGCGACCAAGCGATTATAACCAATAATCAACAAGACAATTATCGCTGCAACTGCTATTAAAATTATTTTAATCATATCAATTATATTTTTAAAAGTCCGCTTAAACCGACCTTTGTTATCACTAACTTATATTTTAGATTAATTTCAATTTTTTGCAAATAGAAAAGCCCCACTAAGCGGAGCTTTTCGGAATAACAAAAGTTTGTGGTTTTTTAATACTCTTCACCTCCCATCGGTGGCATTCCTTTTCTTCCGCCGGCTGGCGGATTCTCTTCCGGCTCTTCAGCCACCACTGCTTCTGTTATCAGAAGCATTGAAGCTGCCGAAGCCGCATTTTCCAAAGCCGACCTCACCACTTTAGTCGGGTCAACAATTCCAGCCGAAATTAAATCCTCATACTTCATACTTTCGGCATTAAAACCGAAATTTCCCTGGTGTTTCTTAACTTCCTCGGCCACAATTGCTCCGTCCAAACCCGCATTTTCCGCCAGTTGCCTGATTGGTTTTTCTAAGGCTCTCTTCAAAATATCAATTCCTGTTTTTTCATCTCCTTCAAGTTTTAAATTCTCCAAGACTGACACGCTTCTCAAAAGAGCCACTCCTCCGCCGGGCAAAATTCCTTCTTCAATTGCCGCCCGAGTAGCGTTTAGGGCATTTTCAGTTTTTTTCTGTTTTGCTTTTTGCTCAACCTCAGTGGCTGCTCCGACTTTAATAACCGCCACTCCGCCAGCTAATTTAGCCAATCTCTCCTGTAATTTTTCTTTGTCAAATTCAGATTCGGTCGTCTGAAGTTCTTTTTTAATCTGTTTAGTTTTGGCATCAATTTTTTCTTTATCGCCTTTCCCTTCTATAATTGTGGTGTTTTCTTTTGTTGCCACCACTCTCCTTGCCCGGCCCAATTGTGCCAATGTGATATTTTCTAATTTAAATCCCACTTCTTCGGAAATAAGCTGACCGCCCGTTACCACGGCAATATCTTCTAACATTTCTTTTCTTCTGTCGCCAAAACCCGGAGCTTTAACGGCTAAAGCATTAAAAATTCCCCGAAGCTTATTAACTACCAAGGTAGCCAAAGCATCACCTTCAACTTCATCAGCAATAATCACTAATTCTTTCTTTCCAGCCTGAGCCACTTTTTCTAAAACTGGCAAAATTTCCTGAAGGGAGGAGATTTTTTTATCAGTAATTAAAATATAGGGTTCTTCATAATCAGCCGTCATTTTTTCAGCGTCAGTAATCATATAGCCAGAAATATATCCCCTATCGAATTGAAGGCCTTTCACGATTTCAGGCGGTTCCAGTATTGATTTTTTTGATTCTTCAACCGTAATTACCCCATTTTCTCCAACCTGGGATACGGCTTCGGCGATTAATTTTCCGATATCCGGATCTGTAGCAGCGATAGTGGCAACTTGAATATATTCCTCTTTTGAAATTTTTTTTGAAGTTGTTTTTAAATAATCAACAACTGCTTTTACGCCTTTTTGGATACCTCTCTTTAAAGCGAGAGGATGAGCGCCAGCCGCGACATTTTTAAGGCCTTCGGAAGCTATAGCATGAGTTAAAATCATGGCGGTAGTTGTTCCGTCGCCGGCATTCTCGCTGGTTTTCTCGGCCACCTCCTTCATAATCTCTGCTCCCAAATTTTCTACTTTATCTTTTAATTCAATTTCTTTAGCAATAGTTACTCCATCATCTGAAATTTCGGGTGCCCCAAAACCCTTATCCAAAACCACATATCTTGCTTTGGGACCCAGTGTTACCTTTACGGCGTCAGTTATTTTATCCATGCCAGCTTTTAATTTTTTTCTGGCAGCTTCATTAAATAAAATTTGTTTTGCCATAGTGGTATTACTCTAAAATTGCAAGTATGTCTTCCTCTCTTGCAATTAAATATTCTTTATCATCGACCTTTATTTCGTTCGGTCCGTATTTGGTAAATAAAACTTTTTGACCCGGCTGAACGCTTAAAGGAACGATTTTCCCAGAAGCAGTTTTTCTTCCCGGGCCAACGGCAATTACCTTGCCTTGTTCGGGTTTTTCTTTTTCGGCAGTTTCTGGAAGCAAAATCCCGGTTTTGGTTTTTTCCTCTTCTTTTATTGGTTCGATAAGAATATGATCTGAAAGTGGTCTAATTTTCATAAAATTAAAGTTGGGTGACATTTATTATTTTAGCAAATATGACCTTTAACTGCTAATTTTGATTTATAGCAAAATTTGAATTTCTGTCAAGTCTTTAGCGCTTCTTTTAAATATTTCCCCGTGTAGCTTTTTTTCCGCCAACTGGCGGATTTTGTAATATCAAGGGGTATTCCTTCGGCAACAATATAACCACCCTTGTCCCCTCCTTCCGGTCCTAAATCTAATACCCAATCTGAATTTTTAATTACATCTAAATTATGTTCAATAACCAAAACCGTATTCCCCCGGTTTACCAATTCTTTTAAAATAAACAGCAGTTTTTTAATATCATCTGGATGAAGGCCAGTAGTTGGCTCATCTAAAATATACAAAGTTTTACCGGTCGCCTTTTTTGATAATTCAGTAGCTAATTTCACTCTCTGAGCCTCACCTCCAGAAAGTGACGGCGCCGGTTGGCCGAGTTGAATATATCCCAAACCCACGTCATATAAAGTTTTAAGCTTAACGTACAATCCCGGAATATTTTTGAAAAATTCCAGGGCTTCTTCAACCGTCATTGATAGAACATCGGCAATATTTTTTCCCTTGTATTCAACCGTTAAAGTTTCTCTATTAAATCTTTTCCCCTTACATTCGGAACATTGGACATAAACGTCGGGTAAAAAATACATTTCAATTTTTTTTACTCCCTGACCTTCGCAAGCTTCGCATCTCCCTCCTTTAACGTTAAAAGAAAAACGACCGGGCTGATATCCTCGCATTCTGGCTTCTTTGGTTTTTGAAAATAAATCTCTGGTATAAGAGAAACATCCGGTATAGGTTGCAGGATTGGACCTCGGGGTTCTGCCAATTGGAGACTGGTCAACTAAGGCCACTTTGTTTAAATTTTCGGCGCCCAAAATCTCCTCGTATTTCCCCGGTTCCTCTTTTGAGTTGTAGAACTTTCTCATTAAAGCCTTGGCTAAAATGTCGTTCATCAGAGAGCTTTTTCCGGAACCGGAAACTCCGGTAATACAGACAAATTTACCAAGAGGAATTTTAACATTGATATTTTTTAAATTATGTTCTGTTGCCCCTTTTATCACCAAAGTCTGTTGATACCTGGTTTCAACAGATTTTGGTTTAGATAAATACTGGGAAGAGGAATTGGAAGCTGATTTTGTTTCCACTTTCTTTCGCCCTGAAAGATAATCTCCGGTAAGAGTATGAGATTTTAATAATTCCTTTGGTGTTCCCTGGAATATAATTTTGCCGCCGTTTTTACCTGCTCCTGGTCCAACATCGATTACCCAATCGGAATTTTTTACCGTTTGAGGATCGTGTTCAACAACAACAATGCTGTTCCCTAAATCTCTTAATTTCTTAAGAGTTTCAATCAATCTTCCCTGGTCCCTGGGATGAAGACCTACCGACGGTTCGTCTAAAATATATAAAACACCGGTTAATTTTGAACCGATCTGGGTAGCCAATCTTATTCTTTGCTCTTCCCCGCCGGCCAATGTCCCAGCTTTTCTGTCCAAAGTTAAATAATCCAGACCAACATCAATTAAAAACTGCAGTCGATTTATTATTTCTTTTATTATTAGTTGGGCTATTTTTCTTTCGTTTTCTTTCAAGGAAATCTTTTCAAAAAATTCTTTAACTTTATCGATTTGCATTTCTACCATTTCGTCAATTGCTTTTCCGACCACTGTTATTGCTAAAACTTCCGGTTTTAATCTTTTTCCCTTACATACCTCACATTTTTTTTCTATCATATATTGTTCAATCTCTTCTCTGGCATAGTCAGAATCGGTTTCATGATATCTTCTTTCTAACCAGGGAATAACGCCTTCAAACATCGAGCTTTCGCTCTGCGAATCAAAGAGCATTCTGTTCTTTTCTGCCCTTCGCTGCTCTTGGGTAAGCGAAGATGGAGAAGAAAGAATTTTCTTCGACCCGTTTCGGCCGTATAAAACCGCGTTGAGTTTTTCTTTTGGCAATTCTTTAACCGGAGCATTTAAATCAATATTTTCTTTTTCAGCCAATGCCTCTAACTTCCACCAGAAAAATCCCTGGCGACCTACCTTGTGGGACGCATGGGCCCAAGGGAAAATCGCTCCTTCGGCAAGTGATAAATTGGGATTAGGAATGACCAATTTCGGATCTACTTCCAGTTTCTCGCCGAGCCCCTGGCAGGCCGGACAAGCTCCAAAAGGCGAATTAAAGGAAAAAAGCCGGGGTTCCAATTCAGGTAAGGAAATTCCACATTCTTCGCAGGCAAAATGTTCCGAGAAAACTAAATCGTTTGTTTTTTGTTTTTTGTTCTTTGTTTCTTGTTCTATTATTACTATTCCTTTTCCGAGTTTCAGCGCCGTTTCCAGTGAATCAACCAATCTCGATTTATCCAGGTCTTTATCTAAAATTAATCTGTCTACGACTACTTCAATACTGTGTTTTTTGTGCCTCATTAAATTTTTTTCTAATGCTTCTTCAACTCTGTAAATTATTCCATCAATTCTTACTCTAATAAAGCCGGCCCTTTGAATTTCTTCCAAAACTCCGTGATGCTCTCCTTTTTTTCCCCGAATCACCGGACCCAAAATTGTAATTTCGGACCCTTTGGGTAATTTTTCCCGCTTTTGACGGGATCCCGTCGCGGCGGGAAAAATTTGTTCAGTAATTTGATCGATTGTTTGGCGCGAAACTTCCTTTTTGCATTTTGGACAATGGGGTTTTCCAATTCTGGCGAATAAAAGACGGAGATAATCGTATATCTCCGTAATTGTCCCGACGGTTGAGCGAGGATTGTGAGATGCTTTTCTTTGGTCAATTGAAATTGCCGGGCTTATTCCCTCAATCTTATCAACGTCGGGTTTATCCATCACCCCTAAAAACTGCCTGGCATAAGCAGAAAGCGATTCAACATATCTTCTTTGACCCTCGGCATAAAGAGTATCAAAAGCAAGCGATGATTTCCCCGAACCCGAAATTCCGGTAATTACTACTAATTTATTTTTCGGGATATCAACGCTGATATTCTTAAGATTGTGAACTCTCGCTCCCTGTATTTTAATGAAATCTTGGTTCATACAAGTAGGTTATTATACACTAAATTTCAAGAAAAATAAAGACCCCGCCTGACGGCGGGGCCAATATCTTTAATCTTATTCCTTTATGTTTACATTCCCAACAACTTGTTTATTTGTTCTAATAAAGCAGAAATCGCTTTTGAAATATTTGCCAATTGATTCTCAATATCAATTAATCCCAATCCATTCATTATCGTCACCTGGTTTGTAGTAGCTGGCAGTCCGCTTACTGTTCCTCCGGTTGCGGAAACTGAATTTATCTCCCATTGCATCGGCGTATATGCGGGCCATATCATGGTATTTGTAGTAGTAATTTGGAGTTTTAATGTCTTTAAAGAATTAGCGGGAATAGTAAAAACGCCTCCAATTAATACCGTGCTGTCAAAGGTTATTGTTCCTGCTGAGTAAGACACTACAGGATTCCCTAAGGTTATGATTGTGCCATATTCATCTGTCAATCTAAACAACATTGAGGTTGATGTTGCCGAGATAGTCGGTGGTAAACCTGTCTTTGATTTAAGGGTTAAGCTAGTAATGTTTATATTATTACTACCTGTATTGTATAAATCCCAAATAGCATAGGTTTGAAAGGTTCCGCGGGCAACTGTTCCAGAGGGTGATGTCGCGGCTTTAGCGATGTTTAAAATGTTAGTGGAAGTAGCTAAGCAAGCACCGTCCTGACAGCCGTTTGGACACAAATAAGTTGCCTGGACAGGATTTCCATTAAGACAATACTGTTCAAAAAGATAACCAGAATTAGAGCAAACATCTGTATTAGCAGCACCACCAGAGGTTACTGTCCCTTTTACATTGTAATTCAAGCCACCATCAGAATCGGTACAGACGGTTGTTGCCGCCACAATGCTAAAATTATTGTCGCTGTAATCTTCAGTTAAAACATTACTCGCATCCCATATGTGTATTTTATAATTATTTCCTACCTGTTGATTCGATGGAATCGTCCAAGAATAAGTCCCAAAAGAAGCATCTACATTATAAGCAACAGACCATCTAATAGTACCATTTGTAAGTTCGATATTCACCTTTTCTGCTGTTCCGCTAGTTTTGGTCAAATCAGAAGCCTTCCAAGTGGTATTATATGTTTTTCCTATCACCCACGTCTCCCCTCCGTTGGGAGATATGACGGTGAGGGATGGAGTAGCTTGTTCAACGCTCTCTAATGTAATTCTAAGAGCAAAATCTTCCGGCTTTACCGAAGAACTTAATGTCAAAGAAAAATGCAATTCATGCGTCTGCCCTTTATCTAAAGAAACCGTACTCCCTAAACTGTAATAAGTATCCGGATTTCCAATTAAAACTATGGCTCCTCCTCCGAGACCCGTAAGGTTTTCTCCGGTTATGGAATTAACCGCCTTATAGTTCAATTTTATTTTATAGTCGGAAATATTCTTTATCTTATATATCCAATAATATGTAAGACCACTCGGCGAACTACCCGCGGCTGGTTTTTGAACTACTTCCCAAGAAACAATATTATTGTAGTTGGTTAAATTGGTTAAAAATACATCTTGCCTAGAACTAGTTGCCGCAACAATGCTGAAGTAGTTGTCGCTCTCGTCATAAACACTAAGATACATACTTTCAACCCTTACCTTAAACATATTTTCACCAGGAGTGATACTCTGGGGAACTGTCCAGGAATAGGAATAGTTGCCACTGCCTAGGTATATAGAAGTAGTATCCTTGGCTATGTAGGTATAATAATCATTTCTAGAATCTTTCAAGGAAATATTTATTAGTTTTTGCCCAACATCAGAAGATGCATTCCAAGTAATAGTATAAGTATTCCCAACCACCCATTTCTCCCCTCCGTTGGGAGATATGACGGTGAGGGAAGGAGTGGACGCCGCCACAACATTGACGGTCTTACAAAAATCATTATTTGACTCGTTACTTTCCGCCACCGTATTCCAAATATCTACTCTTGCACATACCTGATTAGGACCAAGTATTGAAAGTCCAAAGCTCGCATTTACTGTTGCGGTCTGCCAGGCCGAGAGCGACGAAATATTCGTTGTTATTCCTCCCAAATTGACAACAAATAGCGTTGTTATGTTTTGAGAACTATTATTTTTAACTGTGGCAGTATAATTGGTAAACCGATTCTGGACCACTGATGCAGGGGTTATATCAGTAATCTGAATATCCGGTAAAGTTGATGTCGCAACAATACTAAAATAGTTGTCGCTGGCATCGCACACATCTCCACCTTTTGCTTTTGCACAAACTTCTATTTTGTATTGACCAGGTTCCTCAGAAGCGGCCAATTCCATATTCATAGGAAGAGTATTAATACCATCATTTTCAACAGTTTTAACAGATGTTCTTTCAACATTTCCTGCTGGATTCTTTAAATATGCCGTAACTTCTGTTCCGATAGATATATTAGAAACTTTGTATTTAATATAAAGATATCCTGTTCCTATAATATATGTCTCCCCTCCGTTGGGAGAGAGGACGGCGATGGAAGGTTGAGTGGTTGAGAGACAGGCGCCATCTTGGCAACCGTAGGGACAGGTGAAATTTACAGTATTTTGTAGATAATCAGTGTTACTATTACATACTCTTTCTTGTAAAAGATTAGAGTCAGCACAAGCATCATATAATTCTAGAACTGGTCCCTGTGTCATTTTGACCACTCCTTTTACATAATAATTCAACCCACCATCAGAATCGGTACATGGTGTAGACGTTGAAACAATACTGAAGTAGTTGTCGCTAATGTCTGTAGCAATAATCTTTCCACTCTGATTGGTAAATTCTATTTTAATTTTATAATCATTCCCCGTACCGACCTCTCCTTTTATATCGCCCACTTTCCAAGGATACCCTGTGACCCCACTGGTAATTGAAGCAATATCTCCATAAAAACTTCCTCCTTTTAAAAGAGTAATTTTCCCAACATATTCTTTGTTTTGACTGAAATTATGCTTCCAACTGATTGTATAAGTATTCCCAATTGCCCAGCTCTCTCCTCCATTGGGAGAAAGGACGGTGATACAGGGTTTTACTTTACACCCATAAAGTTCATTCAATTGTGCTCTGGTTCCACTGCCTCCAAAACCAGTGCAGTCAATTTCATAACCGGCTGATTTTGAAATATCAACTTTGTATTTAAGTTGGAAATCCATCACTGCTTCAAGCGTGCTGGTATAAAAATATTTGTTTGTCTTTTCGTCAGCCGAGATTTGAAAACCTTCTTTCTCTAAAATAGTTTGAAGCGCCTCTACTTCGTTTCCTGTATCTTTCCACTTTATATTTGTATTAAAATCATGGCACCAAGCTTCAGTCGGACCCTGAAGAACGGCTAATTGTCCTTGAATTAGAAGAATCTGAGTCTGAAGCTGCTGGATTTTAGCTAAAAGCTCTTCAACAGTTGCCGCTTTGACGGTTGGTACATTAAAATTAAACAAAAAACCAAAAAGAGCTAAAAAAGAACTGAAAAGAATAATTTTTTTAAAACCCATAATATTGTTATTTTCCCTACATAAGTTAGGGAAATTTATTGAATTATCTTTATTTATGACCTTTGTTTTAATTTAGCGTAAGGAATGATTATTGTCAACAATTTCTTAAAGCTAACGGAAATAATATATCAAATAAAAAAATTTGATATAGGTTTTAAGAAGAACTAAGATAAAAACAGATGAAAAAAAGCTTAATCGGAATAATTATTGTTTTATTCATTGGGGGTTTTACCTCTGGCGGTTTGTATTATTATTCTGAAAAGCAAATCAAGGAAATCGGAATGCCCTTAATTATTGAAAAATCCGAAAGGGTAATGCCTGAAAAAGTAATACAGGAAGAAAAATCATCATCGCCTCAGATTATTATTTCTTCCGATGTTTTAGAACAGGGTGATACTTTGTTAATCCAAATTAAAACCCAATCTTCCCTCAATGAAATTGAAGGAAATTTAGGAGGAAGAGGATTGACGAAAATAAATTTTTTTAAATTGGGTGAAGATTGGATGGGGATTTTGGGAATTTCGGTTAAACAAAACCCCGGGAAATATACTTTAGCCATTGATTTTCCCGATGGCGATATTTTTAAAAAAGACCTGGACATTGTTGAAAGAAAATTTCCCGTTGAGGAATTTTTAGTTTCAGAAGAGCTCAAAAAAGAAGGATATACCCAATCAAAAATTGCTGAAGAGCTTATTGAAAAAGAAAAGCCGATTTTAGACGAGGTTTTTAAAATTTTCACTCCCGAGGTTTATTTTGACAAGCCATTTTCATATCCTCTCAAGGAAATCGAAGTTACGGGAGAATTCGGCAATATCAGAAAAGAAGGAGAAACGGCAATCCAACATTTGGGAGTTGATCTTAAAGCAGAAGTTGGAACTCCGGTTTATGCTGTTAATGACGGAGCGGTTCTTTTTTCTCAAGAGACGAAAATGTATGGTAACACTTTAATAATTGACCATGGTTTTGGGATTTTTTCTTTTTATAGTCATTTAAATGAACTAAAATTTTCAACCGGAGAAAAAGTTAGGCAAGGAGAAACTATAGGCTTGTCCGGAAAAACTGGCTATTCAATAGCTCCTCACTTACATTTTTCAATAAAAATTAAGGGTTCCAGCGTTGACCCTTTAAGGTTTATTGAGACAACAGAAAAGGAAATGATAGAATAAAAAATATAATGTATGGAAAAATTTAAATTTTTAATCAAAAAGAAAATCTCTCAACTTCCTAAGAACCCTGGAGTTTATGTTTTCAAAAAAGGAAATGAAATTTTATATATCGGCAAGGCGGCAAATATCAAAGAAAGGGTGAAAAATCATTTTTCCCAATCAAGCTACCGAGATAATCTATTTATCAATCCACGAGCCGCCGCGAAGAGGAGAGAAGAACGAATGTTCTTTGATCAGGCTAAAAAAATTGGTTATATCAAAACCGATTCAACAATTGAGGCCTTAATTTTAGAGGCAAATTTAATCAAAAAATACCAACCAAAATATAATGTTGTTTGGAAAGATGATAAAAATTATTTTTTCGTTGGAATAACTAAGGAGGATTTTCCAAGAATTTTTATTACCCATCAACCATCCAGAGATACCGAATACGTTGGTCCTTTTGTTGACGGAAAATCTCTGAAGGAAACCTTAAAGATTCTAAGGAAGGTTTTTCCTTACCGAAGTTGCAATAATCCGCCAGCTGGCGGACTTCCCAAACACCCTTGTCTCTGGTATCAACTAAACCGTTGTCTCGCCCCTTGTCTATTAGAGACAAAACTTGGAAAACAACTTGAGCGATATCGGATATCAATCACTGAAGAAAGTCAAGGGAATGTTAAGAATCTTCTGAAAATTCTCCAAGGAAAGAAGAAACAAGTTTTAAATGAATTAAAAAAAGAAATGAAAAAGACCTCCGCCGCTCAGGATTATGAAAAAGCAGCAAAATTAAGAGATAAAATCTTGGCCCTGAAGAAGACTTTCGCCCATGCCAAAGTCTTCGAAACCCTTACCACAAGTGAAGAAACGGAATGGTCTAAAACTCAGAAGGTTCTTCAAAAAATCTTAAAAATAAAGGGGGGCCTTCTCTCCAGGATTGAAGCCTATGATATTTCAAACATCCAAGGACAGCAAGCAACAGGTTCTATGATAACGTTTATTAACGGGTCCCCGGATAAAAATTTCTACCGCAAATTCAAAATTGAAATTTCTGGCAAACCGAATGATATAGCGATGATAAAAGAAGTCTTAAATAGACGATTTAAACACGCCGAGTGGCCTTTTCCAGATTTAATTTTAATTGATGGAGGAAAAGCACAACTGAATGCTACGTTAAGTTGCAAATTGATAAAAGTAGTGGCTTTGGCAAAAAAGAAAAATGAACTCTATATTGAAGGTCAAAAAAAACCAATTTTACTTAAAAGTCTGCCAAGGGAAATTTTTAATTTAATTTTACAGCTGCGAGATGAAGCTCACCGATTTGCCATTTCTTATCACAAAAAATTAAGGGAAATGTCCTTTATTAAGAATTGACTTTGTTTTTAGTATCTGATAATATTAAAAAATGTTGTGGTCTTTTTTTCTCCAAATTATATCCGGAGTTTTAGGTCTTTATTTAGCTGATCGTTATATTCAGGGAGTGGAATTCACCGGTCCCCTATTTTTTATTCCTAAATCTCTTGATGAACTGAGTATTTTTTTTAGTTCTCTTGTTTTCGTCGGGGCTTTCTTGGGCTTTCTTAATTCTTTTATCAAGCCAATTTTAAATAAAATTGCTTTACCTTTGAGAATCATCACTTTTAATCTTTTCAGTTTAATCATTGCCATGGGAATGGTTTTGATAACCGAGATTATTTTCCCCGAGTTGGATATCCATGGAATAATTCCTCTTTTCTGGACAACATTAATAGTTTGGGGCATAGGCCTTATTCTTTTAAAGTGGATGCCCGGGAAGAAATCAACAACATGAAGCTTTTTTTGTCTTATTTCCAAATTGCGGTTTCCATACTTCTTATTATCTTTATTCTTTTACAGCAAAGAGGAACGGCCCTGGGATCGGCTTTTGGAGGGGAAAATGAATTTTACGCTACGCGGCGGGGGATTCAGAAAAAAATTTTTGGAGCAACAATTGTTTTTGGGGTCTTGTTTTTAGCTTTAGCCATTCTCAATCTCCTCATACCATAATAATGAAACTCCCCAGTAAAAATCAGTGGACCCCGTTAGAGTTTCTGAAAAATTTTGGAAAGGGGTTAAAACGTCTTTTAACTCTAACGGGGTGGAGACATTTTTTTAAAATTTTATCAAAAAGAGAGAGAATTGCTTTTTTTATTTTTTTATTTTTGTTTTTATTTTCCGGCATTTTTCTTTCTGTTTGTTTTTATTTTGAACATACTAAAATTGTCCCAGCTGAGGGCGGAATTTTTACCGAAGGAGTAATTGTTTCTCCCGTTCCGATATATATAAATCCGATTTATGCCTCGAACGACATAGATCGCGACTTGGTAGAACTTATTTTTTCGGGGCTCATGAAATACGACGGCCAGGGTCAAATAATTCCTGACTTAGCCAAAAATTATGAATCTAAAGAAGATGGAAAGGTTTATGAGTTTTATTTAAAAGAAAATCTTTTTTGGCAAGATGGCTCACCTCTTACCGCTGACGATGTAATTTTTACAATAGAGACGATTCAAAATCCTGATTATAAAAGCCCTTTTCGAGCAAATTGGTTAGGCGTGGAACTGGAAAAAATTAATGATCTCGGAGTTCGTTTTAGATTAAAAAATCCTTATTTTCCATTTCTTGAAAATGCCACTCTAAAAATAATACCAAAACATATCTGGCAAAATGTTACTCCTCAAAACTTCCTCCTTCGCAATACTCTAAGTCCTGAGAATCTAAACCTGGTTGGTTCGGGCCCTTATAAATTAGAGGGATTAAAAAAGAATGAAAAAGGAGATATAGAATCATTAACTTTAGTTCGAAACCCGAATTATTTCGGAAACAAGCCAAATCTTCAAAAAATTAATTTTTTGTTTTTTGAAAAAGAGGAGAAATTAATCGAGGCTGCTCAAAAAAATGAAATCCAAGGGCTTTCTCTAAATTCTCCGGAAAATTTAAATAAATTAAATCAGAATTGGATAACTTACGAACTTTCCCTACCAAGATATTTTGTTGTATTTTTCAATCCTGATAAATCAAAAATATTAACCGAAGAAGGCGTCAGACAGGCTTTAAATTACGGAGTCAATAAAAAAGAAATTATTGAGAAAGCCAAAATTTCTGGTGAAGTCGTTGATTCTCCTATTTTACCAGAAATTTATGGTTTCCAACCCCCAACTTCGCAGTATGAATTTAATCAGGAAAAAGCTGTGGAGCTTTTGGAAAAAGCTGGCTTTGTTAAAGACGAAACCGGCCAAAGGATAAAAATTGTCAAAAAAGATCCTGCCTTTCAATTTAAAAGCACTTTAGAGATGGGTTCCAAAGGAACGGAGGTTGAGAAACTTCAAGAATGTTTAAAAAAATTTCCCGAAATTTATCCCGAAGGTGAAGTCACGGGTAATTTTGGAGAAAAGACTAAAAAGGCAGTAATTAATTTTCAAAAGCAATATGTTGAAGGCAGTGAAGGAACGGGTCTTGTGGGCAGTAAAACCAGAGCTAAATTAAATGAAATGTGCTTTCCACCGGTGGAAGAAAAATTGCAACTTAAATTTTCTTTAGTAACGATTGACCAACCGCTTTTAGTAGAAGTAGCCAACCTTTTAAAAACACAGTGGAAAGCCATAGGATTTGAAATTGAAATCATATCAGTCCCAACTTCTCCGACTTCACAACTTGAAAAAGATTTTATCAAACCAAGAGAATACGATGCTTTGCTGGTCGGAGAAGTTTTAGGATTAATACCCGATCCATTCCCCTTCTGGCATTCCTCTCAGAAAAAGGATCCCGGGTTAAATTTGGCTGATTATGAAAACAAAGATGTAGACACATTACTGGAAGAGGCCCGTCGAAGCTTAAGTGAAACGGAAAGAAAGGAAAAACTGGAAAGGTTTCAGAATCTTTTAATTGACGATGCTCCAGCAGTATTTCTCTATACTCAGGATTATCTTTATTTAATTTCCAAAGAAATTAAGGGTTTCGATGTAAAAAGAATTTCTGACCTTTCGCAAAGATTTTCGGGGGTAGAAAATTGGTATATTAAAACTAAAAGGGTGTGGCAATGGAAATAAAAATTTCAATCTGTCTGGGATTATTAAATTTTTAAACATTAGGATAAAATATAGAAAAGGGGTATGGCAATAAAAATCGACAAATCGAATATGCGAAAAATTATTTTGGACTTTCCAAAACAGTTTCGAATTGGAATTGAGGCTGCCAGAAATGTTTATTTAAAATCGGGAAGATTATTAAAACCGCCAGAAAACATTATTATCTGCGGAATGGGAGGTTCGGGATTACCTGGCGATATTTTATTAACCCTGAGACCGCTTGACGTTTTTGTCTACAAATCCTATCGCCTTCCTCTCCAGGCCGGGAATGAAAGCTTAATTATTTGTATTTCTTATTCGGGCAACACAGAAGAAACAATCTCCGCCTTTCAAACAGCCGTAGGCAGAAATCTACCGATAATTTCCATCACTACTGGTGGAGAATTAGAGAAGTTATCTAAAAAATATAGAGTGCCCTTAGTAAAACTTCCTCCTCCTTATATCTTGCCAAGATTAGCTTTAGGACAAATGTTTGCCGCCTTGATCAAAGTTTTAGAGAATAACTATCTTTTGGACGAGAATATTACAAATGCCCTTTTAAAACTTGAAGATTCTTTAAAGCCGGAGGAGTTGGAATTGCAGGGTAAAAAATTGGCGAAAAAAATTTTTAAAAAAATTCCTATTATCTACACATCAAGACGCTTTCGAGAAATAGGCTGGATTTGGAAAAATAGTTTGAATGAAACGGCTAAAATTATAGCTTTTTGTAATTATTTCCCGGAATTAAATCATAATGAAACCGTTGGTTTTGAAAAAATAAACGAAGACCAGATTTCAAATAAGAAAATCGGTGTATTAATTTTGAGAGATAAACAAAGTTCCTATTCCAGAATCTTAAAACAAATGGATATTACTAAGGACCTCATTGAAAGAGAGGGGGTAAATGTTGACTTTGTTGATATAAAAGGAGAAATGTTTTTGGAAAAAATTTTTTCTACTATTATTTTGGGCTTTTGGACCGCCTACTGGCTAGCTTTAGAATATAAGGTTGATCCAACGCCGGTTGAACAAATTGTAGAATTCAAACGGCGACTTGCCAAAATTTAAAATATCATGGAAATTAAAAACATTTATCTTGGCGCTTGGTTTCAACGAACCAGTTTACATCTTAAAGAGTTTTATTATTTTTTAGAAACTGGTGAAAGTAAGCTGTCTTTAGAAAAAGAAAAACTTAGTTATTTATATAGAGAGTTGGGGGTAAAAAAATTTTCCTGGCAGGAAAAGGAATTTTTTGATAGGGTGTGGGCTCAATTTGATGGTTTGGAAATGAGTTTTGATGAAGACGGATTAATACTATTTAAAAAAGAATACCAAGATTTAAAGACAGATTGCGGACTTTTAAAAGAATTCTACGAAAAGAGATTTAGTCCGGTAATAAATTATATTTACAGCCTTGGCGCTCCCCTGCCAAAAGAACTGGCAAAATTAGAACTAATACTTCCCTATATCATTGAAGTTTATCAATCAGACAAAAAAGAGGTTGAAAAACTATTCAGTCAGCTTGGAGATAATATTCAGTCTACTACCGAATCCCCTGAAGCATCTCTTTATTTTGGCCAAAAGTTCTTTCTTTTTAGCTTGAAAAGGGAAGAGTTTCAAATCGAACCTATTGTGGATATTTTAATTTTTTTCCGAGAGTTTTCGGCTCAGCTTAATGGATATTTACAAGCCCACCGCACTATCTGGGAAAAGATTTCTCAAGTCCGTTCTCGAGAAGCACTCCGTTTCAAAGATTTTACCAGCATCAGAAATTCTTTAATGGAGGTAAAACAAACCCTTTCTTTCGTTGAGGCCCGTCTATCTCAAATGGAAAAATTTATCGCCGTCCGCAGAACCTGGAGTCAAAACCTGGAAAACACATTAAAATCACTTTCAATCTATCAATTTGATACTTTGGCCAATGCCCAAAATTATATGACCTCGCTCTGGAAAATGACCAAAGATTACGCCGACTCTACATTTAACCTTTTAACCATACTTTATCAGGAAAATATTCAAAGAGAAGTAGATGCTTTAAAACTGGTTACCATTATTTCCATGGTCATTGCTTTCTCACGATTGGCAATATTTCCAACTCAACCTTTGCTTAGTCTCAAATTTATTGGCAACGTCCTTTTAGTATTTGTTTTTGCCGGAATTTTCTATTTCGGTATGAGATACCGATTCAGATCCCGGAAATTCGAACTACGATAAAAAAATTAATAATATGATAATAATATGAAAGGATTTATTTTAGCGGCCGGTGAAGGAACAAGATTATATCCTTTGACTTTGGAAATCCCAAAGCCCTTGTTGCCGGTTGGCAAAATTCCAATAATTAACTATTTAGTGGAACTTTTTCTGAAGAGCGGGGTTGATGATATTAAAATGAATGTCCAAAAAAAACACCTGGAAGATTTCTATAAATGGAAGGCAACTTACTTCCCGAGAGAAAAAATTGAATTTATAGTCGAAGAAAAACCAACAGGCACTTTTACTCCCCTAATGAAGACAGAAGAAGATTGGTTTTCGGAACCGATTGTTGTTTCCAACGGCGACGAATTAAAAGACATTGATTTGAAAGAAATGATAAGATGGCATTTCGACCAGAACAGTATCGCAACAATTGGCTTGGTAAAAGTAGAAAACCCTCAGGCATACGGCGTAGCAAGGTTGGAGGATAATAAGATTATTGAATTTGTAGAAAAGCCGAAAAATCCGCCTTCTCAATACATTAATTCAGGAACCTACGTTTTAAACCCCGAAATAAGAAATTACTATCCCAAGGGCGCTGAATTTGCCATGGTAGAAACTGACTTATTTCCAAAACTGGCTAAGGAAGGAAAACTTTACGGTTACAAGCTTTCAGGCAGATGGATGGATACTGGCACCTTTCAAAGATGGGAAGAGGCTATAAATAACTGGAATAAGAAAACAAAATAAATTTTTTAACCTAAAATAAAATGCCAAAAATAATTTTAATTACCGGCGGCTGCGGCTTTATAGGCACCAACGCCGCTAATTACTATCTTAAAAAAGGATATAAAGTTATATCGTTAGACAATCTCTCGCGAGCCGGCAGTCAACAAAATCTTGCTTGGTTAAAAAAAACTGGGCGTAATTTTGTTTTTGTAAAAGCAGACATTAGAAATAATAAAAAGATATTAGAGATTTTCAAAAAACATAAACCCAATCTAATTCTTCACCTCGCTGCCCAAACTACAATGGTAACCTCAGTAACAAATCCCCGAGAGGATTTTGAAATAAACGCTATTGGTACCTTTAATGTTCTGGAGGCAATGAGGCTGGGCAGCCCAAAAGCTAGTCTCATTTACTCAAGCACAAATAAAGTAATGGGGGCTCTAACAGATATTCCGGTAAGGGAAAAGGAGAAACGATATGTTTTTAAAAACATAAAAGCCGTTTCGGAAAAATTTCCCCTCGATTTCCACGGGCCCTACGGTTGCTCAAAAGGATGCGGGGACCAATATACAATTGATTATGCCAGGATTTTCGGCTTAAATACCGTTGTTTTCCGCCAGTCGGGAATTTACGGACCCCACCAATTCGGCATTGAAGAACAGGGTTGGCTAGCCTGGTTTTGCAATGCTTTATTGTTTAATAAACCGGTAACGATTTTTGGCAACGGAAAACAGGTAAGAGACGTTTTGTACGTTGACGATTTAATAAGGGCTTACGATTCCGTTCTTAAAAATATCAAAAAAACTCGTGGCAAGGCCTATACTATTGGTGGTGGTCAGAAATTTTCTCTGTCAATTTGGGAATTATTTGATATTTTAGAAAAATTATCTGGAAAAAAATTCAATTATTCATTCGACACCTGGAGACCCGGTGACCAAAAAATTTATATTTCTGATCTTACCAGTGCAAAAAAAGATTTCGGCTGGTCTCCCAAAATTTCTCCAAAAGAAGGGCTCAAACGGCTCTATAATTGGATAGCTCAAAACAAAAATCTCATTAAAAAAGCAGGAGTTTTTAAAAAATAAAAAAACTTCGCACTTTTAGAAAAAGAATTGTTATTTGTTTTTTTCATTTACTTATTGTCTTGATTTATTTTAGAATATATCTTATTATAATTAAATAACTACCGGTTTGTTTTCTCTTTAAGGGAATAATTTTTAGAATTACTAAAAAATTACTCTTTTTGTTATAACAAAAGAACTGATAAAAATTGAAAAGGATTTTAAACGGCCTTGGGGCGGATTTATTAAATTTATTGACAATAAACCCTGTACCGTAAAAACCCTCTATGTTAAAGAAGGAGAACTGCTTTCTTTACAATTTCATAAATTGAGAGAAGAATTTTGGTATGTAGTCTCTGGAAAAATAAGGGTGACTCTTGGTAGGGGCCTAAAATTGCTCAAAAAGAAAATTTTACGAGAGAAAGAATACATTAAAATTCCTAAAAATTTTTTGCATCGGATAGAGGGGATAGAAGATTCAAAAGTATTAGAGATTTCTACCGGCAAATTTAAAGAGAACGACGAAATAAGAATTGAAGATAGATACGGAAGAAAAAGCCCGAAATAATGTTGCGGGCATGGCGGAATGGCAGACGCACTAGGTTCAGGACTTAGTGGGAGCAATCCCGTGGAGGTTCAAGTCCTCCTGCCCGCACCCTTAAATTATTCTTAATTTTCAATTGATTTAAAATATGACAAAAATGACAAAACATAATTATCTTCGCATTATTCCTCTCGGAGGATTGAGCGAGGTTGGAAGAAATATGATGCTCCTTGAATATCAAGGAAAGATTTTAATTATTGATGCGGGATTTCGGCTTCCAGAAGAAGATATGCCCGGAATTGATTATATCGTTCCGAATGTTTCTTATCTTAAAGAAAAACAGAAAAATATTTTAGGTATTATTTTTACTCATGGACACTACGACCACATTGGAGCCGTTCCCTATTTACTTGAAAAGGTCTGGCAGCCAAATTTCGAGATTTTTGCCTCTCTCTTAACCAAAGGAATAATTTTGAAAAGACAGGAGGATTTTTCCCATCAACCAAAATTAGATATTACTGAAGTCAGGGACGGTTCAAAGGTTCAATTGGGCCCTTTTAGGGTTGAATTTTTCAGACAAAATCATAATATTCCCGATAATTTAGGACTGTTTATTGAAACGCCAGTTGGCAATATTTTGCATACTTCTGATTTTAAATTTGATTCAAATCCGGTAAATGATCTGCCAACTAATTTCCAGAAACTTAGAAATTTTTCGAAAAGAAAAGTTTTATTAATAATGGCAGATTCCACCGGAGCTGAGGAGGAAGGCCATTCTCTCTCAGAGGCAGATATTTCCAAGAATTTAGATCAAATTTTTCAAAGGGCAACCGGTCGTATCATTGCAGCCACTTTCTCCTCGCTTATAAACAGAATCCAACAAATAATTTCTCTGTCAGAAAAATATGAAAGAAAGGTTGTTGTCGAAGGATATTCAATGAAAACAAACGTTGAAATTTCAAAAGTTTTAGGTTACATCAAAGCAAAAAAGGGGACAATTATTAACGTGAAGGAAATTACAAATTATCCCGATTCCAGAATCACAATTCTCTGCACGGGGGCCCAAGGAGAAGGCCAGGCGGTCTTGATGAGAATTACCAACCGAGAACACCGCTTTATTCGGCTCAAAAGAGGCGATACGGTTATTTTCTCCTCTTCTGTAATTCCCGGTAATGAAAGAACGGTCCAGATTATGAAAGATGAAATTTTGCGCCAGAAAACCAAGGTCTTCCATTATAAAATGATGGATATTCATGCCGGAGGCCACGCTCAGAGAGAAGAATTAAAAGAATTGATAAGAATTATGCGGCCTAAATTTTTCCTTCCTATCCATGGCCAGTATTCAATGTTGGTTTCCCATGCTGAATTAGTAAAAGAAATGGGTCTTCCCGAAAAAAATATTGCCATAGCCGAAAACGGTCAAATTATCAATTTAAATCAAAAAAGGATTTTTATTGAAAGAGAGACCGTGCCCTCAAATTATATTATGGTGGATGGCTTAGGGATTGGTGATGTTGGAGAAATAGTATTAAGAGACAGGCAAATGTTAGCCAAAGACGGAATGTTTGTTGTTGTGGCCATTGTTGACAAAACCACTGGTAAGGTCAAGGGTTCTCCTGATATAATATCAAGAGGATTTGTTTATTTAAGAGAATCAAAGGAATTGCTCAGAGAGACGAGAAAAATGGTTATCAGCATTGTAAATCTAGCAGTTGGTTCAGGAGGGGCGGTGAATTGGAGTTATATTAAAGATGAAATCAGAAATAAAACAGGCCAATTCCTTTTTTCAAAAACCCAAAGAAGGCCGATGATATTACCCGTAGTTATCGAAGTTTAAAAGTCGAAGAGAACTTTGTTCGTCGAGTCAAGACAAGACGAGAGAAGAAATAATTTTCTTCGAACTCTTCTTCACCTTCACTTTAATAAATTAAAGTTCGGTATATGAGGGTTTTTAGTGGTATTAGACCAACCGGTGAATTGCATATTGGAAACTACTTGGGAGCCATTAAACAATGGGTGGAACTCCAGAGAAAAAATGAGTGTGTCTTTTGTATTGTTGATTTACACGCTGTCACCACTCCCTCTAGGCCCGGGGAAATGAAAAAAAACATTTTGGATGTGGCAACTGCTTATTTGGCAGCCGGTTTAGAGCCAGAAAAATGCATTTTTTTCGTTCAATCTCAGGTGAAAGAGCATACCGAGTTGGCCTGGCTTTTGGGAACAATTACTCCTTTAGGAGACCTAAAAAGAATGACCCAGTTCAAAGAAAAATCTAAAAAACATCCCGAATACGTTAATGCCGGGCTTTTAAACTATCCCCTTTTAATGGCGGCTGACATTTTGCTTTACCAAACTGATTTGGTCCCGGTAGGTATCGATCAACAACAACACGTGGAATTATCCCGGGAAATTGCCCGTCGTTTTAATAAAAAATTTGGCAAAGTTTTTCAGGAACCGGAAGTTTTACTGTCAAAAATAGGAGCGAAAATTATGTCTTTAAAAAATCCGAAGAAAAAAATGTCAAAAACCGATGGGCCCGAGGGCTGTATCAGTTTATTTGACGAACCGGAGGTAATTAGAAAAAAAATAATGTCGGCTGTTACCGACACAGGGAAAATCATAAAATACGACCCGATTAAAAAAGCGGGAATATCAAATCTTTTAACAATTTACTCTCTTTTTTCCGGTAAATCAATTAAAGATTTGGAGAAAAAATTCAGAGACGGAGGTTACGCAAAGTTCAAAAAATCGTTATCCGAATTATTAATTAATTCTTTAGAGCCCTTCCGCCGAAAAAGAAAAGAACTTCTCTCAAGAGAAGTTTATGTAAGGGAAATTCTGGGTCAGGGAGCAAGACGGGCCCAGATTATCGCCCAATCCACCATGCAGGAAGTTAAAAAAAGGATGGGATTAACTTAAAAGAATATCTTTATCATTCAAACACCTTGACATTCAAATTTATATCCGAATTCCAATCTACCTCCTCGTAGCTGAGGAGTAATTTTTTTATATAATTTTTTAAATAATTATATTGTTCTTTCGTCTTCGCTTCAAATTTAATTGTGAGATAGGGGCCATTCTGAGAGTAACGAACAACAAACATTTCATCGGACAATTCAAGCCGAACGCCGTCGCCCGCTCTCTCATCATCAATGACCTTTGCTTGAGGAAAATCTTTTTTTAAAACCTGGCCGATTTTAGCTATCAAATCTATCTTTTTATCATCGGCACAATATATTTTTATTTCTGGGCTCGATATATATTTGGGAAGCGAACTAATGGCGGCTGAGAGCAACTGATTGGTCTTGACCAAATAGCTTAATAATCTTAGGGTTGAATAAAGACCGTCGTCGTGGTTATAAAAATCGGCTGAAAAGAAAAAGTGACCCGACAATTCCCCAATAAAAGCCGCTTTAACTTCCTGATTTTTTTTCTTTAAAAAGGAATGACCAACCCGCCACATAAAAGGTCTTCCGCCATATTTTAAAATGGTCTCCTCAACGGCTTTTGAGCAAATGATGTTGAACATAATCGTCGCTCCTGGATGGTCATTTAAAACATCGATTGCAAAAAGTGCCGCCAAGACATCGTTCCAGATAACATTTCCCTTATCATCAACTATTCCAATCCTATCGCCGTCGCTGTCATAGGAAAAACCAATATCAGCTTTTTCCCTAAGTACTCTTTCTCTTAAACGCTGGGCCATAGTAATAGAAGTTGGATCTGGTGCTCCCAAAGGAAGAGAAGGATCTAATTTGCAATTGCTTTCAATAACGTTACAACCTATTTTTCTTAGCAAGTCTGGAGCGATAGCTCCTGCTGTGGCATAGCCTGCCTCAATAACCACTTTAAATCCTTTCTTAAAAGGTAATCTCTTTAATAAATCCTCAAAATAGGCTTGGCGAATATTTTGTTTTTTAACTTCGCCCTTTACTTTGCCTTTTTCATAATCTTCATCTTCAACCATCCTTTTCAGTTCTTGAATACCATCGGTAACCAACGTTTCAGAAAAATCATTGGCCAATTTAAAACCGTTATATTCAGCCGGATTGTGGGAACCAGTCACATAAACCCCTCCTTTGCAATTTAAATAATATTGCGACCAATAAAAAGTTCCAATAAGCTCCATACCAACGTCAATGACGTCAATGCCAGTCCAATTTAGCCCCTTGATAAGAGATTTGCTGTATCGAGGGCTGTCAGCCCTGGAATCATTACTCACTACTACTTTGTTTATACCGCGTCGTTTTAAATAAGTACCAAAAGCCATTCCAATATGTTCAACAATCTCTGGATTTAGGTCTTTATCCACTCTTCCCCGGATATCATAACCCCGGAACATATAAGGATTGATTTTCATACTGATTTATTTTTTATTGATTAATTTTATAATTTTATTATGAATTTTTCCGTTAGTAATTAAAACATTGTTTGCGTTTATTTGCCAATCTCTTCCTCTGAAATCGGTAACTTTTCCTCCTGCTTCTTTAACAATAAAAGCACCGGCGATAATATCATAATAATGAGCTTTACTATTAAGAAATCCTTCGTTTTTTCCCGAAGCTATAGAGCAAATATCCGAATCGGGTGATCCATAAAATCTGACCGTTCTTATACGGGGTGCAATCTTGATTACAGCTTTAAGTCCACCCTCCAGGTCTGTACCTCTGTCAAAATGTAAATTAATCCTAGAAAGACTATTTGTTCGATTCACCTTTATCCTTTGACTATTTAAATAAGCACCTTTTCCTTTTTCTGCAAAATATAATTCTTTAGTTATAGGATTAAATATTATACTTAAAATAGGCTCCCTTCCTTTAATCAAAGTTAAAGAAACAGCAAAAAGTGGAACCCCTAATGTATAATTTGTTGTGCCGTCAATTGGATCAATTATCCAGGTAAATTCCTTACCAAATGTCCCCCCACTTTCTTCACTGATGATATTGTGGGAAGGAAAATTCTTTCTAATAAGTCCTATAATTGTCTTGTTTGCTGCCAAATCGATGTTGGTTAGGGGGGTTAAATCTTTTTTGTAACTGATATTAATCCTTTTTCCGAAATTTTTATTCAATATTTCCCCTGCTTGCTTTGCCGCCAAAATAGCAACTCTTTTAAATTTTGGGTTGATTTTCATACAAAATTATTATATTATTATATCATATTTATATGTCTTTTTCAGTAGGTATTGTCGGGCTTCCTAACGTTGGTAAGTCAACACTATTCAAAGCCCTAACTAAAATACCGGTTGATATTGCTCCTTACCCCTTTACCACCATTCATCCAAATGTTGGCGTTGTTCATGTTCCCGATGAAAGACTGGAAAAAATTGCTCGGGTTATTAAACCTGAAAAGATTACGCCGACAGTAATTGAATTTGTCGACATTGCTGGTTTAGTAAAAGGGGCTCATAAGGGCGAAGGACTGGGTAATCAGTTTTTAGCCAATATCAGAAATTGCGATGCGATTCTGGAAATAGTGAGAGGATTTTCCGATTCAAACGTTGAAAACGTTTTGGGTCAAATCAGTCCCGAAAAAGAAGCTGAAATCGTTGAGACCGAACTTTTAATGAAGGATTTAGAAACTTTAGAAGCTTTAATGGGAAAATTAGAAAAAGAGGCTAAATCAAAGGACAAAAAAGAAGTAAAAAAATTAGAACTGGCCCAAAAAATTAAAAATGAGGTGTCTCAGGGGAAATTGATTTCTGAAATTGGACTAACTGAAGAAGAAAGGTTAGAAATTAAAGAATATCAATTTTTAACCCAGAAACCAATTTTCTACATTTTAAATACCAACGGGAAAAATCCTTCTTTAAATTTCAAATTTCCCCACCTATTAATGAATTTAAAGGACGAGGAAGAACTGTCCGAGCTTTCTGCCTCCGAAACTAAAGAATTGGGACTCAAATCTCAGCTTGACCAGCTAATTACTTCTTGTTATAATATCCTTGATCTAATTACTTTTTTTACGGTCGCTGGCGGAAAAGAAACAAGAGCCTGGACGATGATCAAAGACAGGGGTGCTCCAGAGGCTGGGGGTGTGGTTCATTCAGATTTCAAAGAAAAATTTATTAAAGCTGAAGCAATTCCTTGGCAAAAATTGGTTGAGGCTGGTTCGTGGAAGGAAGCCCGAGAAAAAGGCTGGATTCAAATTGTTGGTAAAGATTATATTGTTCAAGATGGAGACGTAATGGAATTCAAGATATAAGCGAATTTCAAACTACATTTGTATGAAATTGTACGAGTTTACTTATTTAATATCGCCCGAATCTTCGGAAGACGATTTAAAGACCTTTGGGGAAAAAATAAACTCCTTAATCCAGAACGAAGGGGGAATTTTAGATGAAGTAGCTACCCCAATAAAAAAAGGCCTGGCTTATCCGATTAAAAAACAGACGTCGGCCTATTTAACAACTCTGGGTTTCAGGTTGAGTTCTGAAAAATTAGAAAATCTTGAAAAAAAAATAAAAGCGGAGGATAAAATTCTTCGCTATTCCGTTCTGATAAAACCTCGGGTTAAGGAAATCCCGATGCGAAGGAAAAAATTACCTAAAAAAGTTGAGATATTTCCTAAAAAAATAACGAAACCAAAGGCCGAGCTAAAAGAAATTGAGAAAAAATTAGAAGAAATTTTAGAAGAATAATGAACCTCAATAAAGTTATTTTGGTCGGTCGTCTTACTCGCGACCCCGAAATTAAATCGTTACCTTCTGGTCAAGGAGTCTGTTCTTTTGGTTTAGCTACCGGCAGATTTTTTGTTGATAAATCCGGTCAGAAACAACAGCAAACAGAATTTCACAATATTGTTATGTTCGGGAGGTTAGCCGAAATTGCATCTCAATATCTAACTAAGGGCTCCTTAACCTTAATTGAGGGTCGACTTCGAACAAGAAACTGGCAAGATGCTCAAGGGAATCAAAAATACAGAACCGAAATTGTAGCTGAAAGAATGCAATTGGGCCCCAAGTCAGCCGGGAAAGTGGTTCCTGCCGAGAAACCAGCAGAAGGATTACCGCAGAAAGAAGAAATTCCAGTTATCGAAGAGGAAGAAATCGACGTAAAAGACATACCTTTTTAGAACGCTGAACTCTGAACATTGAACGCTGAAGTAAATATTTTCATAGTTCATAGTTCAAAATTTTATAGTTCAACTATGGCGTGCTATTTTTGTCAAAGAAATGTAAGAGAAATTGATTTTAAAGATACCGAACTTCTAAGGAAGTTTCTTTCAGGTTTAGCAAAAATCAAAGCGAGAAAAAGAACCGGAGTCTGTTCCAGCCATCAAAGAAAATTAGCCAAAGTTATAAAAAGAGCAAGGCATTTGGGATTACTACCTTATACCATTAAATAGTATTCTAAAATTTTTACGTAAAGAAAACCCCACCAGAATTCTGGTGGGGTTTTCTTCTCAAACTAGAGTGGAAAATTTAAAGTTTACTGAAGAATTTCTTTTTTAATTTTTTCGGCGACCGCCGGATTTTCTTTTAAAAATTGCCTGCCCGCTTCCAGCCCCTGGCCAAGTTTGGTATCCTCATATTGAAGCCAGCTGCCTAATTTTTTCACCATCCCTAATTTTATTCCGGTATTCAAAATATCGGAAAATTTAGAAATTCCTTCATTATAGTAAATGTCGAATTCAGTAATTTTAAAGGGAGCGGCTACTTTATTTTTTACAATTTTGGCTTTGACTCTGTTACCGATAATTTCCTCTCCGTGTTTTATCTGGGCGATTCTTCTTAAATCAATTCTTACTGAGGCATAAAATTTTAAGGCCAGACCCCCGGAAGTTGTTTCTGGGTTGCCCCACATTATTCCTATTTTCATCCTGGTTTGATTCAAAAAAATGACCACTGTTTTTGTTTTAGAAATAATTCCAGAAAGTTTTCTTAATGCCTGACTCATGAGTCTGGCTTGAAGACCGATTTGAAATTCGCCCACCTCGCCATCTATTTCTGTTTGGGGGACTAAAGCTGCCACCGAATCAACCACCACTACATCGACTTCGCCTGACCTAACTAAGGTTTCGACAATTTGCAGTGCCTGTTCTCCTGAATCTGGCTGGGAGATTAACAAATCATCAATATTTACTCCAATTCTTCTAGCCCAATCCGGATCTAAAGCATGTTCAGCATCAATAAAAGCTCCTACTCCTCCCGCCTTCTGGGCCTCAGCTAAAATATGAAGTGCCAAGGTTGTCTTTCCTCCTCCCTCGGGACCAAAAATCTCAATTACCCTTCCCCGCGGCACCCCTCTTACCCCCAAAGCCATATCCAAAGAAACAGAACCTGTTGGAATCACATCAACATTGGAAGGCCTTGCTTCTTTCAATTTCATGATTGCACCATCGCCAAACTTTTGTTTAATTTCTTCTATTGCCTCTTCCAAATCCTTTTTTTCTCCGCCAGCTGGCGGATTTATTTTTTTCTTTATCATACACTTTGATGATACTAATTTTTACACCTTTTGCCAACCTTCATCTTCTTCCTCGGTTTTTACAAATACTTCTCTTGGCTTTGCTCCTTCTCCCGGACCAACAATCCCTTTTTCTTCTAACATGTCAATTAATCTTGCTGCTCTGGCATAGCCAATCCTTAATCTTCTTTGCAAAAGCGAGGCAGAAGCTTTTCTGGCCTCAATAACCACTCTTTTTGCCTCTTCGTATAAAGAGTCTTCGCCGCCATAGAAACCTTCAAATTCAGTTTCTGACATCTCCAGGCTTTTTTCTAAATTTCCAGCGAGGTTGTTTTCCAATGCCCCTTCTTCGATTTTTAACACCTGGCTTTTAACCTTTGATTTTATCCAACTTACTACCTTTCTCACCTCCTTTTCCGAAACAAAAGTCCCCTGAATTCTTCTTGGTTTAGCAACTTCGGCTGAAACAAAGAGAAGGTCTCCTAAACCTAAAAGTTTTTCTGCTCCGGCCACATCCAAAACTGTTCTTGAATCAATCTGGGAAGCTACTTGAAAGGTGACTCTTGAGGTAATATTAGCTTTGATTAAGCCGGTTATCACCTCTACTGAGGGTCTTTGGGTCGCCACTACTAAATGAATTCCAACCGCCCTTGCCATTTGAGCCAATCTAACAATTCCAGCTTCAATATCCCTTCCCTTAGCAGCCATTAAATCAGCTAACTCATCAACAATTAAAACAATATAAGGAAGAGGCTCTTCACTTCCTGAGGAAATATCTGTTTCTGGTTTTGAAAAAATTTCATTGTAACCGTTGATGTCTCTAGCCTTAGCCGCAGCCAATATTTCAAATCTTCTTTCCATTTCTGAGGTTAACCACTTTAGACAATTTACTGTCTTTTGGGCATCATAGATTACCGGACATAAAAGATGGGGAATATCATTATAAACAGGGAATTCAACTCTTTTTGGATCGATTAAAATAAACCTTAAAATTTCTGGAGAGTTTTTGTAGAGAAGACTGGCAATCAAAGAATTTAAAAAAATAGTTTTTCCAGTCCCGGTGGAACCTGCTACCAGAAGATGTGGCATTCGAGCCAGATCGGCATAAACCGGGTTTCCAGAAACATCTCTTCCTAAAACAATAGTTAAACCGGAAAGAGATTTCTGAAAATTTGGATTTTCAATTAAATTTCTCAATCTAACCTGAGTTCTGGTTTTATTCGGCACTTCAATGCCAACAAGGGACCTTCCGGGGATAGGAGCTTCAATCCGAATAGGATGACTAGCCAGAGCCAGAGAAAGGTCATTAGATAAGGTAGTTATTTTTGATAACTTCACCCCTTCGGCCGGTTTAAAAGTATATTGGGTAACGGTTGGACCAATGTTTATTTCTGACATTTCTACTGGAATATCGAAATTTTGGAGTGTTTTTTTAATAATAGCTGAATTCAATCTAATATCGCCGGTAGTCGGGATTCCCCTTTCCGGCTCC
>Ga0315289_10002291_pt1 | contig 29468 bp, 22 predicted proteins | sample YL17G11_40_MG_FD_203452 | JGI IMG/M metagenome (GOLD analysis project Ga0315289, IMG submission 203452) | Sediment microbial communities from Yellowstone Lake, YNP, Wyoming, USA - YL17G11_40 | ecosystem: Environmental > Aquatic > Freshwater > Lake > Sediment | place: USA: Wyoming | collected... | reverse complement strand
GACATAAGGTTGCTCTTGTACACGAAGGCAAAAAATAGGCAGACAACTGCCAGCAGCGCTACGACACCGCCGTACCGGCGCCATGGCCTTGGCCCTGGCGTTGTCTGTACCGGCTTTGGCTCCGGTGGTATCGTATCCTCTTCGTCCTTGACGTCGATCGCGAGGGCCTCACGCATAGCCTGACTTTCTTGAGCGATCTCTTCCTGGAAAAGGTCCTGCATATACTGCGCAAGTCCTTGAGTGGTCGGTCTCATAGAGAGCTCATTCATGCACGCCTCTATGTCAGCAAGTATCTCGCTGCATGACTGATACCTGTTTTCAGGCTTCTTCGTAAGAGAACGCTCAAGAATGTCACAAACCTTTCCCGGCAGATCGCTCTTCATTGTCTCCGGCCAGGGAATCTTCGCCTCACGAACCTGGGCAAGGATCTGGAACGTATCCCCGGTGAACATCCGCTTATTCGTAACCATCTCATAGAGGAGCACCCCTGTGGAAAAGATGTCTGACCGGTGATCGATTTTTTTTCCCGCTGCCTGTTCAGGTGACATGTAGGCCACTTTTCCCTTGATCATCCCTGTCTGGGTTAAGTTGCTCTGGCTTGCGGCCTTGGCAATGCCGAAATCGACTATTTTTACATCACCTTCATAGGTCACGATGATGTTTTGGGGACTGATGTCCCTGTGGATTATATGGAGGGGCTCCCCCTGAAGATCTTTCAACCTATGTGCATAATCAAGGCCTGAACATATCTTTGAGGTTATGGAGAGTGCGTATTCGACACTAAGCGGCTTCCCCATTTCCCTGGACTTCTCGAAGATGTGCCGGATATCTCTGCCGAACAGGTATTCCATGGCAATGAAATAGGTCTCTTTTTCCTGTCCGAAGTCATTAATCTGGACGATGTTCTGATGGGTGAGCAGAGCCGCAAGGTGGGCCTCGTCGATGAAGGAACTGACCAGCTCCTTTTCTGCAGCAAGGTCGGAAAGGAGACATTTGATAGCGATAAGTTTCCTGAAGCCCTGCGCCCCGGTAATCTTAGCCCAGTATAACCGGGCCATACCGCCACGGGCGACTTCCTTCAGCAGGAGGTATTTCCCAAAACGTATGGGCTCGAATTCAGGCATATAATCATGTACCGCTAAAGCGGACTGGGATCAGGTCTCCTAAATGCTTCTGGCTAATCCTCTTCAACATCTTGTCACTCTACCTGAGCCGGTGTGACGGTTCGCCCACGTCCTCGTTGACCATCTCACCCCACCTGTCATCCGATGATCACCGCCGGGCAACAAGGGCCTACAATCACGCCGCCGTGCGCGGTCTGATCTCCCATGCGCGCTGCTGGCTGACCGCCTATCATCACCGTCATTGATCCCATCGCGATTACGTCCGGCGGACCGACGCACGTTGCCATATCCCCCACGCGCGCTGCGGGGAGAAACCCGATCATTACCGTCGGACAGCCAGGCCCAGTTATGGGGCCGCCGACATGGGGCACCGGTCCATTCCAGAGTGGGCAGGTGTGCATATCTGTTAGTCTCGCTGCTGGTGGCACGATAATCCTCCTTTGTTGAACGTTATAAACTTTTTGTGAGCAGAAGCTTCTCCTGCTGTAGGGTACCGAAGGCGTTGCGAAACCGCAACGCGGTGTTCGGATCCTCATCTTCAAGCAGATAGTATTCGATCGGGCCAAAAACCGTCTTCAGTTCCTTGGCGTTGCACGTCGGCAAGTACACCCTCATAACCCGGGGGTCGTAATAGCGGAAATAGAGCGGATTGCCGGCTCCGTCATAGATCATCAGGAAATTTCGAAAGTGGCTTCGCAGGGTTAGAAGATTGCCCTGACTGACGGCAAATATTCCCCAATGCTTGCCCCAACCCTGCCCGATCACCCATTCGGTACATGTAGCACCAGGATCGAGGCGCACCAAGTACGGAGCGACCTCAGCCATATCTGTCGCAAGTTCGCCGCGGTAAAGGCACACGCACTCCGGCTGGTGTTCATAGAGAATGGAGGGCAGATTGGGAATTGATGCCCCGTCAAGCACGGCAAAAACGTTGACCCCCTCCCCTGCGAAGAGGTGACCACTTACCGTTTGAAAGATATCTTTGACTGTCATCAGCATATTCGCCTCCGTGGCTCGTCATCATCGTGGTCAAGTCGGACGACGGTTTTTTCTCTGCCCAGCTCAAGTTTCGTCTCCTCGGGCAATGGTAAAACCTTGATAGGACGCCATGCACGTTTTTCCCGTTATGCACTTCCCGCGTCGCTGACCCTCCAGTGTTCTCTGTTGAATGTGATCTCCAGGTAATCCTGGCTCGCCCGTGTGCGCCCGACCTTGCTTCACTCTTGCTAAAAACAGTCGGATAGATCGCTGATTGAGACGGGTTATCTTTGCATCGAATCATGTTTGTGTCGAGGAATTCTTTGGCTGCTGGGAGAAGTCTTTCCACCACTCGTGCCAGCGCTTGATTGCTTCACCCCGCACCTCACCAGAGTCTTCAGCCCCATAGCCGACTGCACGACCGCTCAGCAGGCGCAACGCTGAGTCAGCGGCCCTGCGTCGTAGCGGGTTCTCCGACTCTAGATCAGTCAGCATCTTCGGCACTTCTTCCTGCAGGCGGGTGCTTTGTTGAGCCTCCCACCATTGCTTCCATTTTTGTGCAGACGCCAGCCGCTGCTCGGGAGGAGCAGCCGGGTCAAAGCCATGTGTCTCACGAGTGAAGGGCGATGCCACGCTCTGAAGTGACTTAAAGGCTGTATCCCGCACTGCAGCGTCAGGGTCATTCAGCCGGTTGGCGAGACGGGGAACAGCAATCGAGGAAGGTGCAGTTTTCAGCATCTGCATAACCGCATGATCAACCTCCGGATCTAACCGTTCAGTGCCTTCCAAGAGCTTGGCCGCAACTGAGAGACGTACCTCCTTTAATCCCGCCTCGCGGCCGGATTGCACACCCCCCCAGCGTCCATCGTCTGCGGCGTACCGAGCGGCAGCAACCTTTCCCAAAGGCCCTGAAGGGATAAGCTCGTCCACCAAACCGGCCACCCGCTGTTCGTGTGTTTTCCTCGCTTCTATGTCAAAGAGCTTTTCGATGACCTTGGTGGTTTCCGGAAGGGAGCGAGGAATACCAGCAGTGGACATCCAATCTTTCCGCTCCCAGCTATGTCGAATAAGCTGGCGAGAATCGTCCTCCTTCATGTTCTTAAGCCGGTCAGGAGAAAACTTCTTTAATTGATCAATCATTCTACCTTCGAAGTTACGCAGAGCAATCTGCTCGAAGAATTTCTTCGCTTCATCACCGATTTCCAGGATCTTGTCTTTCCACTCGCCTATTCCTTCCATTACCTCTTTTATTCTTTCCTTCGCTTCCTCGCGCCGCTCTTCCCGTTCTTTCTTCTTTTCCTCTTTCTTCCCGCTTATCTTTTCCTTCGCATCCTCTATTCTTTCCTTCGCTTCCTCGCGCCGCTCTTCCCGTCTCTCTTTCCGTTCTGCTCTTAGCTCCTCAAGGCTGACAACCAGACTACCTCTCTGGGCTGCATGTTTCATGGCCTTAGTTTGCGGGCTTTCAACTGCTGGCGCCGGCTGAGGCTTCTGCACCTTTTCCCCGGGCTGGGCCTTGTCAGCCTCCTTGGGTGGTTTAGGTATTGCCGGTGAAGCCCCGGAGCCTGATCCGGCTGCACCGCCGCTGTTGATAAGGACCGGCGTACCGGATATTGTTACACCGGCTGGGCCGACAACCACAAAACCTCCTCCTGCCTTCAGGGTAATGCTCATGCCAGCCTCGATCACGATGTTCATGCCCGCTTTCAAGTGAATTTCCGTTCCTGCGTCAAGCGCGTATTTCATCCCGGCTTTCCGCTGAATGTCCATGCCGGCAGTGAGCGAGACCGAGCCGTTAACTTTCTCGTTCTGGTCTCCCGTAACTGTCAGGTGCTTGTCTCCTCCCACCTGCTCCATCTGGTCCTGCGTGACAATCAGGTGGCGATCCCTTCCTATCCATTCGAGCGAATCCTCCTTGACCCGGTTGTCCTGCTGTTTCTCCGCCTGGAAGAAAAGCTGCTCTTGCCCCTTCTTGTCCTCAAACCGGATCTCATTGCAGCCGCCGCCGCCCTGAGAGGAATCCGATTTAATGGTGCTCTTTGTCTTCTCATCGGGCAGAGTATAGGGTGGCTTATTGTTGCCGTGGTAGACTCGGCCGGTAATGATCGGCCTGTCCGGGTCGCCTTCAAGGAACTCGACAATCACTTCCTGGCCGATGCGGGGTATGAAGATAGCCCCCCATCCCGGACCTGCCCAGAGCTGGGCAACCCTGATCCAGCAGGAGCTGTTCTCATCCCGCTTCCCTTCACGGTCCCAGTGAAATTGCACCTTGACCCTTCCATGCTCTTCCGTATAGATCTCTTCACCTGAAGGCCCGACGACAATGGCGGTCTGGGTACCCTGCACCAGAGGTTTTGCAGTAACCCTCGGCGGACGGTACGGCACATCGAAGGGGATGCAGGTAAAGTGATTGTGATAGGCGAGTTCAGTCTGGCTTTCAAAGCTCTGGTTCGCCACATGCTGGAGAGTGGTTAAAACATACTCTTTATCATTCACATCTTTCCGGTAAAAGGCCGAAAGTTTAAACCGGTATCCGCTGGTGAATGCCCTGCAATTACTCGACCCGGTGATGGTTGTGATCTGTGCTTCTTCTTCTTCCATGCGTATCCTGGCTAACCGGTCCCCTGCTGCCTTCTTGTCATATAACCCGGGATAATCATAGATCTCCCGCTCTCCCGGTCCCACCTTTTGTTTGCTCGGGACGTTCGCCTTCAGATCTGTATTCGGCATCTCGAAGTTGAAGTCGTTCAAGGTATACTTTCCGGGCCTGATCTCCTGCAGCTTCTCCAGGGCGGTAATAACATCTTCCTCAAACCAGCCACCGAGGCTTATCTGGTATCGTGCGGTATCCTGTTTCGGGCACGGTTTATTCTCCTGCGGTGAATCGGCCAGAATAAGGGTATGGTTTCCATCCGTGTGCTCGAAGAAGTAGTGGATACCCTCTTCTTCAAGGAGGCGCGAGACAAAGTTAAAATCCGTCTCCCGGTACTGCACACAGAATTCCCTTTCCGCATAGCTGCCCTGGAGTTTCCGTTGGAAATCAGAAAACCCCTTTTCACTGAAGATCTTCTCCACAATGTCGGGCACAGAGAGCTTCTGGAATATACGGGAATCAGCCGTCCTCGTAAGAAGCCAGAGCCACGGTACCATTGTCGCCCGGTAATGCGAAAAACGCGGGTCTCCTCCTTCCTCGCCTCCTCCTCTCCCTTGTGAGAAACTCGCGATGATGCCACTAAAAAACCGTTTATCGCCATCCGCCAGGACCACAGAAACAGTGACGTTTTTCCCGATGATACTATCAAACGGGATGTTGTGGTTTTCTGAAAGCATGTCCAGTTCAAAGCTGAAGAGGCGGGAAAGACCTTCTGTCCCATTAAAACCTGCAAGTAGCAGCACATCCTTACCCAGGGGGGTATCGATGGCAATCAGTCTGTTCTCCTGTGTATAGGGCATGGCTTTCTCCTTTGTTACGGTTTTTGCCCCTGACTACCTGAGCCCATTCTCCGTCTTAAGAGCGTTTTACCCATTGTCGGGCACTCTGACATGTTAACCCCACCGCCCGGCCAGATAGGTTGAAGGATCGGCCAGAGACTGGAAACGTGCCAGGCGAACCGTATCCTGGTTTTTGAAGGACAGGAGAGGCATGATTCCTTTCTCGAGGATAGCCTCAGCGGCACCTTCGGTGAGCACTACCTCAGCGCAAGGCTTGGCCTTTGATTCACCCTGTTCTTTGTAGACATGCAGAGGAAGACCCCCTATCTCCTGGATAATCCCGGACCGCAGGTCCCAGCCATATTCGTTGAAGGCCTGTGCCAGTAGGCAAACACATGCAAAGGAAGGGTTTCCCCACAGGTAGTGGTCGTGCACGGGCCCGGCTTCCATCTCTTCAAATGCAAATCGTTCGATCGGATCTGTTGCCACCCCATAGGGGAGGCGGAGCAGGAAACGGGGCAGGGTTAGGCCGAGGTACGACGACTCGGTAAGTTTCCTGAGTGCTTCCCATGTCCGGGTTTCTTCAGTACCGGTTATTCGCTTCCAGGTTCTCGGGTCAGGAGTTTGAGCCAACGACGCGCAGCCCAGCAGTTTGTCGCTTCCTGCAGCGATAAAGGGGGCACCCGCCGCTTTGGCTATGTTCGCCATGCGGCCGAGCAGCTCAGCGTCCCTCGGGTTTCCGCCAAAGGCATAGTTCCCCGCCAGAAGAGCCCAGAGCTCGGCACCGGGAGTCTCTACCGTCTGCTCGACGAGCACTTTGTATATCCCCGTTGACCGCAGATCTTCTTTTGAACAAAGATCTTCTTTCAGTTCTGCCTTCGCTATATCGAGCAGATAAACTTTCAGTTCGTCTCCTGTCTCGATCCGGGAGATAAGGAAATGGATGCACCGCCAGGCCGCCTCTATCTCCTGAAAATCAGAGTGGTGAAGGATCATCCGCATCAGCTCGCTTGTAGCAGCGTCCACTGCCGCGATCATCTCTGCCTGCTGGGGCTCAATGTCGGGTACCAGATGGGGCTGGACGATTCGCTTCAGGAAGGTATCCCACTCTGATGGCGGCCTCTGTGCTTCGGGCTTTGGCCCTTTACCCTTCGTTGCATCAAGAACCTGATCGAGAAGGCCGCCTTCCGTCTGACCCGGTACGCCTTCCAAAGAATCCCTCATAGATTCCGGAGGGGCAGAAGGTTCTGGAGTCTTGCGCTTACTTCCATATTCTTTTGCTAATGCGGCGACAGTCGAGGGATCCCTCAAGCTCTGACGGGTCTCCCGCAACGCCTGAAAGACTTCAAGACTTTCAAAGAGATTGTCAGGATGGAAATCGTCCATCCCTGAAAATCGGAGAGTCACAGGAGGGGACCCCTTCCCCAAGAGGACAAGGCGGATCTCAACGCCGAGCTTTTCCAACACCTTATCAAGATTATCCCGGTCCACAAGCTGGAGGCGTCGTTCAGATAGAGCAGCGCCCGGCTCAAAAATCCCCCTGCTATCACGACCGCTGAAATCACCCATGATAAGAATCCGAAACGGCGTCTCAGGCTCTGGCACACCACGTGCTTTCTCCATCGATGCGACGATCTCGAAATCAATCTTTCCGAATGAGATAGGTTTTTTTACCACTTAAAATATCCCTTTTGGGGTCAAGATGTCAAAATCCCGGCACCCTATTTTATAATAAATCTTTATCAGCCCAATGTATGCACAGCATCTTTCCGTCAAGCGTTAGATTACGTTAAATAAAAATCCCCCCTCACCACTCAAAGCTATGTTTACTTCTTTAAACTGCTCCCCTCTTGCCATCTTCGACAGCAGTTCCTTTGACATCTCGGGAAGCAATGTATTGGTCAAGATATGGTCCACATTCCTTGCGCCGCTTTCTACTTCCTTACATCGGCTGGCGATCAACTCGATCAAACCTTCATCATACACGAAGGAGACATTCCTGTTTTCCTGCATGCGCTTTGCGATACGGTTCAGCTTGAGTTTCACGATGAGGCGCATGTTCATGTCGGTGATCGGATAATAAGGCACTACCTTCAGGCGGCCAAGAAAAGCGGGCTTGAACCGTTTCAGGAGTTCCGGCCGGAGCATTTCCGTGAGGGCCTGCCAGTCTGGCATGGTCTCCTCATCTGCACAGACCTTCATAATGGTATCTGTGCCGAGGTTGGATGTCAGGATGATGAGGGTATTCTTGAAATCGATACGCCGCCCTTCACCATCCTCAAGGGTGCCTTTATCAAAGACCTGATAGAAAAGCTCCATCACATCCGGATGTGCCTTCTCCACCTCGTCCAGAAGAACGACGCTGTAGGGCCTCTTGCGCACGGCTTCCGTGAGAACACCTCCTTCACCGTATCCCACGTAGCCGGGGGGAGAACCTTTGAGTCCCGACACCGTGTGGGCCTCCTGGTACTCCGACATATTTATGGTGATTACGTTCCCTTCACCGCCGTATAGCAGCTCTGAAAGGGCGAGGGCTGTCTCAGTCTTGCCGACCCCGCTCGGACCAACAAAGAGGAGGACCGCCGTTGGTTTGGACGGGTCTTCGATGCCTGCATGGGCGGTCTGGATCATCTGGGCGATGGCCTTCAGGGCGTGGTCCTGCCCGATTATCCTTTCACCCAGCAGGTTCTCCATCTTAAGGACCGTTTCAATTTCATCCACGAGCATGCGTCCTGTGGGGATACCGGTCCACCCGGAGATCACCTCGGAGATGGTCTGCGGGTCCACTGAGATCTGGACGAGCGAGTTACCTGACTGTGCCTCACTGAGTTCCTTTTCAATCCCCTTCAATATATCCTGCTTTTGGGGAAGCGCTTCGTCAGCGGGATTTTTCCCATGGATCTCCTGGATCTCTTTCTGCAAGCCCATTATACGGGTTGCAATTCCCATTTCCTTTTGCCATTTTGTATTCAGTTCATCGAGGCGGGCCTGAGCATCCTTCTTCTCCCCCTTAAGCGCCTCAAGACGTTCACGGTGATCACTGCCCAGCAGAGATTCCCTTTCGAGGATCTTCATCTCCCGGTCGATCTGGCCAACCCGCCTTATTATCTCTTCAACCACAGGCGGACTGGTGGTAAGGCCGATCGCTACCCGAGCGCAGGCAGTGTCCAGGACGCTCACAGCCTTGTCCGGCAGTTGCCGGCCAGGGATATAGCGATGAGAAAGACGTACCGCATCAATGAGTGCTTCATCGGTGACCATTACCTGGTGGTGTTTTTCAAGGAACGGGGCGATCGCCCGCATCATGACCATAGCCTTTTCCTCGTCAGGTTCCTCAACCTTGACCACCTGGAACCTGCGGGCCAGGGCCGCATCCTTTTCGAAGTATTTCTTGTATTCAGACCAGGTGGTCGCGGCGATCGTGCGCAGCTCCCCCCGTGCCAGGGCAGGTTTGAGCAGGTTGGCGGCATCGCCTGAGCCTGCTGATCCTCCGGCGCCGATGAGTGTGTGGGCCTCATCAATGAAGATGATGACAGGAATGGGGGAAGCCTTTGCCTCGTTGATGACCGATTTGAGACGGTTCTCGAATTCTCCCTTTATCCCGGCCCCGGCCTGCAGCAGTCCGAGGTCGAGGGTACGGATCTCGACGTTCCTCAGGGGTGGCGGAACATCGCCATCAACGATCTTCAGAGCAAACCCTTCGACCACAGCGGTCTTACCAACCCCGGCCTCACCGGTGAGGATCGGGTTGTTCTGCCGGCGGCGGATCAGGATATCTATCATCTGCCTGATCTCGAAGTCCCGGCCGAGCACAGGGTCTATCTCACCCTTCCGGGCTCTTTCCGTCAGGTTAATCGTAAACTGATCCAGCGCTTTCGTCCCTACGGGCCTTACCCCTTTTTCACCAACATCAGCAGGACTTGAAGGAATACCCGCATCCTTATCTTCAATGGAGCCCGAGATAATGTCACGCAGGCTCTGGTTCAACGTCTCTACAGAGATCTTCTTAAAATCCTGGGAGCTGGATTTGAGCATGCTGGCCATCTCATCGTTGCTTAAGAGAGCGAGGAGGATATGGCCCGAGCGGACGCCAGGCACCTGAAAGTTCACGGAGGCGATCAGCCACGCTTCCTCAATCATGTGTGGAATGCGGGGAGAGAGGGCCGGAGTCCGTGCATTTCCCGTTTTGAACCCTTCCAGGGAGCGGGTGAGATCCGATACAAGCCGGCTCTCTGTGATCTCAAAGTGCCTGAGGATCTTATGGACATCGGTATTCGTCATCTCGAGCAGCTTGATGAGGAAGTGTTCTACATCAACCTCATAGTGGGTCTCGGAAAGGCAGAGACCGGCTGCCGATTCAAGGGCACTTCGGCATGTACTGTTCAATTTTCCTATCAATGATCTAAGCTCTGTTTTCGGCATTCAAACTCCTCTTCTACAAGTTTTTTCCCTGCATGTGACAGTAATCTCACCCCGTATTTCAGATCACGCCTCGGCCTCCTGAAACATAACAGAGGGGTCCTCACGGTGGATCACTGCGGGGCTTTTGAGCCACGTTGACCACCCGAGCCTCGGAGACGTCGGGCTTTCCAACCCTACCGTGCACAGCGGCACTTCTTCGCGCTTCAAGATAACGCGGATTTCGAACTCATACTCAATTCCCACCATATACCTCACCAGCGCGAAGATGGGATGAAGCATGTCACCCACCGGCAAAAAACGAACAAAACGGGCATACCCCATCGGCCCCAGGTTGACCCGGAATTTCGTTTGATTCTCCCAGGCAAAGCTCCCGCAGACCGCATCAACACCCAGCCGGCTGTTCGCCGAGCCGAGTCTGGTCTGATCCTCAGTCTCAAAGGAAATGACCCGGTCAATAAACTGGTCAACACATGTTCTGGCTTCGGAGTAATATTCGATTGCGGCCTCGATGGCCGTGGCCGATGGGACCAGTCGTGAGAGAAGGCCACTGTAAAATAAGAGCGATTCTTCAGGCAATCCTAACCGGTTGGCAAGTTTTGGGGTCCCCAGACCCATGAGGCTAAAAAGGTATCCTGAATACTTGTCTTTGGCTCCGGGGAGATAGTTCGCGGTCCACCGGTCCCTTTTCCAGGCCAGGTAAAAGAGCGAAATGAGCCGGTGATGGAAAATGTCCAGGAAGTCGGTAAGGCTGAAATCTTTCTGCCGGGCCCTCTCGAGAGCGAGTTCATTGTACCAGTGCGGCAGAACTCCAGACGGACCGATAAGCCCCATGAACGTGACTTCCATGTGAGCAGGCTCACTCTCTTCTGCCTGTTTCAGGTTCGAGATATCGCTCGGGGGGAATGAGAGGCCGGGCTTCACCGAAAACCTTACTGCTTCTTCATTCGGAGAAAGCGCCTTGCCAACAGGCTCTTTCTCAGGAAAGAAGGACTGGAGCAGATTAATTGCCATGAAAAAAGAAAAACCGAAGAACTCCTTGAAGAGATGATCCTTCAGAGGAGTACCTGGTTCCCGCTTCTCGGTGGCCATTTTTTCAATACCTCTTTTTTCTGAATAGTCGTTGCAACCAACTGGGAAAAGGAGTTGACAGAGACATACTGCCCCAGAAACCTTTCCAGTATGCATGCTAACAGATAGAGTCCTGTTCCGACAAACTTCTCCTCATCAAACTTTAAGGTTACCTGCACTCCCCGGCAAAAGGATTGACCGATTCTCTTTGTGATATGCTGCGATTGAAGGGATACGAGGCCGTTTATCTGTTGCTGGGTAGCGGGTGAATTGTCAAAGTCGTAAAGCTTGAGAATCTCCTTCAGTGCCTCCTCTCCTCCCTGCACCAGTGAAAGGTAATTGAGGGAAAGGTGGGAGATGAGACGCCACTGCAGGGCTCCGCCAAGAGAGGACCTGCGGGTCGGTGTCGGTTTGATCAGGCAGTTTATGCGGGCAACAGGGGCCGCAATCTCCATCTCAAAGTCTCCTGCAGAATCCCCGAAAGGGAGCCGTGCGGGCAGATCCCTGTTTGTGCATGTGGTGTACATGGTCAATGTTTCGACCCCGGGGTCCGCAGGTTTCAAATTCCAGTCAGTAAAGGAGAGGAATAGCTCGGTTCCCTCATCTCCCTTTCTGCCTGAGGGCCTCCGCTCCATATGCCAATAAACCCTCTCCCGAAGGTCATCTTCATGTTCAAGATGGTGCCGCAGGGAATAAAAGGGTTTGAACTCACGCTCTTTTTCCGGCGAGGCTGCCGAAGAAGCGATAACCCGGTCTATGTTGAAGATCTCAGTTGCCTCGAGCCTCCTGATGTCCGGTATGACACGGTATTCAGTCTTTCGCTGATCAACCCGGACAGGTTCCGCAATCCGTCTGAACAGATTGACTACCGGCACAGCATTCAGGCAGAAGGTACCGGCGTTCACCAGGAGATTTGGTTTTGCGAACCTATCCAGGTATATCCATATCTCAAGGGTATCGCGAACGGTGAGGTTCCTGATCCGGTTAAGACCATTGAGATCGAAGAAGAGGAATTTTTCCGGAAAGCAGAAATACTCGTACAGGAGGAGGTAACCGGGGAAAGACCGTCGTGAAAAGGGGAGCATTCCTTCATCGGGATCGAATCCCACTGGTTTTATGTCGTCCGGGTTCATTGATACAATCTCTGTCCTGCCCTGAAGGTTTACCGACTCGCATTCGACATGGCACACGTTATTGAAGAGGAGCTCATAGAGGTGATAGACATGCTGGCCCGGCCCGTTCAGAAAGAACCGTACATTCTCCCAGCCTATCTGGGAGAAACTCAAGCCGTTGAGGGTCTTTAGCTGGATCACCAAAGCCTGCTGGGCATTTCTGAGCGGTTTCTTTGGGTCCCGAAGCCCTGCCGAAACTACCTCAACAGGCCACAGGGTGACAGGATAGGAAGTGGCAAAGTGGCAGGGAAAGCCGCCAACCGGTTTGGAATAAAGAGACGTATTTTTTTCGATCTGGTACCCTGCTGGAGGTACCGTCTTGAGAGCCTCGAATCTGACAACCGACATTGAGGGTATCGGGTTGACATAGTGCGGGTAGATGATATTCAACAGGGATTGGGTTATTTCCGGAAAGTCATCCTCAATCTTCTTGTGGACGCGTCCGCAGAGGAAGGCGAAGGCCTCAATCAGTCGTTCGGTATGTGGGTCTTCACATTTGTCGGCTTCCAGTACCAGCCTGCTCGCGATCTTGGGATATTTCCGTGCAAATTCCGCCCCCATCTCGCGTATGAACGTCAGCTCACGCTCGTAGTAGTTCAGGATCTCTTCATTCATGCAGGTCTCATTTAGGGATAGTGTACTCACCCTTGTTGATATCAAAATAGGTATCGAAATTCACCGGCTCGGTCAGGGGATCCAGGATCAGCAGACCGCTGATCTTGAACCTTACACTCCGTTCTTTCTCCATCGGTGCCTCTACCCTTACAGTCACATTCGTTAACCGGGGTTCAAACAACGAGATTGCCTTCTCAATGTCCTGGCGCAGATGCTGCCTTACGGCGAGGCTTTTCGGATTCTCTGAGGTAAAATCTTCCAAGCCGTAAACAAACAGGGAATTATTAACCTCTTTGTACGCAGGAGGCACAGGCAATATCTGGCTCTTGGTGTTCAGCAGGTTCTCTAAATCCCTTATCACGGATGCCTTACCCTGTTCGAAGTTCAGAAAACGCCTCTGGACAGGCTCATGAGAAACCCCCGGTTCCCGGTCGATGAGCCTGTCCAGAATGGACGCCTGGATGTTCTGCCGGTTCTGGTTCATCAGCGCATGCTATGCTGTCCTATACCTTCTTGTTTTTCTCAAGATCCCAGCCTGATGCTACCTGGCCACCGCCTTTTCCGTCTGTGCGTCTTTGCTGGGTATAGGTCCATTCTATCTTTCCGTAGTTAAAGGAGATTTGCTCGCCCGGCAGCGGATCATCTCCATAAGCGGGGCCACTGGGGTGGTATTCACTTACGATGCAATTGCTCAACTTATACTCCATGTATTTCACCTTATCGCCGCCTGCACGGCAGATACTGAGGATAACCTCTTTGATGTGGGTCCCGTCTGCGCATACAAGCGCGAGCTTCGGAGAGGCCTTATCAATTGTCTTGACAATAGTAAAATCACCGAAATGAACCCGCTCAGCCGATGCCCCCCCTGCGGTGCTTGCAGATTGTGATGTCGGTTGTTTCATGTGGAAATTGAACGATTTTACCTCAATCCAGTCTTTGTGCTTATCATCCGTGCTTTCTCCCGGTATTCCATCAACTTTCAAAAACGCATCAAATGCCATGGTTAGATCCTCCTTGTTCTTTTAAATTATTTTTCATAAAAGGCTGCAATCTGTCTCTACCTCTGTGCAGGAGGTGGCAGATTTGCAACCAACCTTAACGAGATTGTAAGTTCGTCCAACTGATAATGGGGCCTGAGAAAAGAAACAGCCCGATAAACGCCGGGCTTTCCCGGAACCTCGCTGACATCGATCCTTGCTTCCCGTAAGGGATATTTCGCCTTCATCTCCTGTCCGGCACTATCATCAAGGACGACATAGTTGCTGATCCATCGGTTCATATAGTCTTCAACATCTTTTCTCGATGCAAAGCTGCCGATCTTGTCTCTCATCATCGACTTCATGTAATGGGCGAACCTCGAAACAGCGAGGATATACTGCAACTGGGAAGAGAGTCTGGCATTGGCATTGGCTGCATCTGTGTCATACGCCTTGGGTTTGTTGGCTGTCTGGGTGCTGAAAAAGGCTGCATAATCAGTCCCCTTACAATGGACGAGTGGGATAAAGCCGAGATCGGCAAGCTCCTTTTCCCGCCTGTCGGTTATGGCTATCTCCGTGGGGCACTTGAGCGCCACATCTCCCTCATCCGTCCGGAACGTGTGGACAGGCAAACCCTGCACAAGGCCTCCGCCCTCAACGCCCCTTATCGCCGCTGTCCAGTGGTACTTAGCAAAGGCGTCGGTCAAGCGGGTTCCAAGCGCATATGCTGCGTTTCCCCAGAGGTACTTGCTATGGGCACTGCCATCAACATCTTCCTCGTAGTTGAAGGCCTCCACCGGGACATTCGCCTGGCCATACGGTAAACGCATAAGAATGTGGGGAAGAGCCAGTGCAACGTATCTTGAATCTTCCGAATTCCGGAAGGACTTCCATTTGGCGTATTCCGCGCTCTGGAAGATCTTGGTAAGGTCACGGGGAACTCCCAGTTCGGTAAAGCTGTCCCAACCGAATATTTCCGGTAACGCCGCGGAGATAAACGGGGCATGTGCGGCAGCAGCTACCTCGGATACCTTTTCGAGAAGTGTCATATCCTGGGGGGACTTACCGAACTCATAATCGCCGATTAAGGCGCCGTAGGATGCACCGCCGAACATACCGAACTCTTCCTCGTATATCTTCTTGAACAGGGTAGACTGATCGAACTCGCTCGCCTTTTCCATATCTTTGAGGAGATCTTTCTTGGATGCATTCATTACCCTGATCTTCAGCACGTCTCCTGTTTCACTCTGGCTCACCAGATAGTTCAAGCCCCTCCAGGAGGCCTCCAAGCGCTGAAACTCCTGATTGTGCATGACCTCATTGAGCTGCAGGGATATCAGCCTGTCGATCTGACTTATCCTCGAATTAACCATAAGCTCCGTGTCTTTTGAAACGACCATGGTCCCTTCCATGATTTGCTTGACGAATTCCCCGATGAGGTCCCTGGCCCATGCTTTCTGGCTTTCGTCACGTATTATGCGCCCCTCTTCTATGATTTGGTCTAAAATACCTTTTTCTTCTGCTTTTGTTTCGGGCTGAGCAGTTTTTGCCTGCTCTACTTGCTCCTTTTTAGCCATGTGTTACCTCCTTTATTCCTCTTTTTTCTCTTCTCCCGGTTTTCTTACCCCAGTCTCATCTCCCAGTTTCTCTAAGGATCCCGTGCTGGCAATGACCTTCTGGAGAAGCTCGTCGAGCTTGTCATTACCATCAAGCTTGTTGAGCAGATCGGACAGCCTCTGTCTGGCTTCCAGAAGCTTCTGTAGGGGAGGTATCTGTTTCACAACATTCTCGGGATGAAAGTCGTCCATGGACTTGAAACGGACTTCTACCGCCATTTTGGTGTCTTCCTCGGTCAGCTTGTTATCGACCTTAAAGGCCAGCCTCGGCTTCATCCCCTCAAGCACTCGGTCGAAATTATCCCGGTCTATTTCCACGAACTTCCTGTCTCTCAGTTTTGGGAGAGGCTCATCAGGTTTGCCTGACAGATCCGCCAGCACCCCCACGACAAAGGGAATCTCTTTCATTTCAATTGCATCCCCGATTTCTACGTCATAGGTTATTTGAACCCTGGGGGCCCTCACCCGATCGAGTTTATGTTGCAAACTTTCCTTTTTTGGCATATTCCCTCCTTTCTATTTGACAATCTCATCCTTAAACGTAATTGCCTTTGTTACGGCCGTCGTACAGAGACGCTGGAAAAGTACTTTCGCCCTGGCGATATCTTCATCCGTGGATTCTCCACTTGTCAGACATTGATAGAGAGTACCAATGACCTCTGCAATCCAGAGGGGGGATTCCCAGCGTTCCAGGTGCAGTTCTTCGATCAGCGCATGCAGCTCTTCAACAACGGGTTTCGCAAGATCCTGCCTGTCCGCCTTCAGGCACAGCTTGGCGATGAGGAGCCGGTAGCGACTTCTTTCTCTCACGGACGGAGCAGTGTAACAGGCACTGAGAAGACGGTCGAGGGCCTTTTTGATTCCAGAAGTCCTCATGGTCTGCAATGCCTCTTCCCACAATGCGCTTTCGAGAGCACCAGTATCTTGTAGTTCTCTTGTGAGAACCGGCGAAACTCCATGAGCGGCCACTGAAGCGGCTATGTTCGATTCTCCCTCCTCTCTCTCCTCCTGCGGCATTGAAGCCTTCACTTCCGCCGTTTTGGGCCCTGCTTCAGGGACAGATTCACGCTCTCTCTTGCCGTTATAAAATTTCAAAACGATCCGCTCACAGTCTTCAATCGCCTGACCAAAGTCAGAAAGCCTTGGGGCCTGTGAGCCGAATTTCTGATCCACGATTTCATCGAGATGCTTGAACTCTTCGCGGCAGATGGAAAGGCTGTCGGCCAGACCTTTGTAAAAAGAAGCTGAAGAGAGTGCCACAGCCGAATCAAATTCCTCGGCAACCATTTTGCCTTCGGCTATAAATTCATTTCGCCTTCTCTTTTTGTCATCATCGACATCACCCTGCTTGTTGAGCGTGTCTTTTTCATAGCCCACCTCCCGTGACTCCTGCCATTTGAGCAGGGAATATCCCGGGGTCACTTTCCTGTCAGTAAGCGGGAGCTGCTTGCTAAGGGTCCGCAGTTTTTCATTGATGAATTCCAAAGGAGCTGACCTGAACTCCAGGTCTCCTTCCTCGATCAGGGGATAAGCATTTTCCCAGTAATCAGTCAGGAGGCCAGCCAGTATCCTGAGGCCTGCAACAAGCCCATCAAACCCCTCCATAACGGTCAATGCCTCAAGGAGCCAGGCAGCGATCTGCAGGTCTTTTGTCTTCTTTGAAAGCATCTCTACGGTTATCGTAATTACCTTATCCCAGTCGGCGGTTTTTACTTCTCTCTTCCAGTCTCCGCGTTCAAGTGTTTCTTCTGTCCTCCTTGCATCCTTGATTTCGTCATAGGTCGGGCTGTATCGCAGGTCTTCCCCAGCCGGGTTTTCTCCGGGGATAGGGGCAAGGAGAGCATCTATGTCAATTACTCTTTTCATTTATTTCTCCTGAGTTGGAATTGTGAATATGGCATCGCGGATCTCCAGGATGGCAACTTCTTCATCACCTGCCTGATACATGTGTTGGCCCACACCTTGATAAAACTCTCCCCCTAAGGGGATCCAGTCGGTAATCCTTCCGAGCTTTACGAGATCATCATCATTGAGGAAGGTATCCGGGTAGAGGACAGGAAGGTAACAGTTAAGGGTGAGCCCTTCCCAGGTGGTTATACGCGCGGTCGTCCAGAGGACATCAAAGAGGGTTTGAGGAGGAGTTATCGATAGCTCTCGTAATGCCTCAAAGGGGAACCACACATACCGGTCATGCACAAATGCCTCGATAAAAAAGGACAGGGAGGTATCCATGTCCCTGAACCCGCTGAATGTCTTCCCATCCAACGTTCCAGATATCAGGGGGCGCTGTTTGTTTATCTGTTCGTAGAGTTCTTGTGCCTTTTCGATCTCTTTTGCATTGAGCGTATCCCAGGCTGCAAAATACAGGTCCAGGTACGGGGGTGTCCCGGTGAGAAATTCTGGATAACGGTTACGATTCAAGACTTCCTTTCGTTCTTTCTCTGCATGAATCAGGTTCTTATACACCTGCACGCCTGTTTCAGCTTTTGGATCCTGGATAGCTATTAAATCGATCTGCCGTTCTGCCTTGTCCCATTCAGCACAAAAAGAGAGCACTTGAAACAGGAGTGTTCGGTTGCCCGTATCGGAAGGCGCAGCTTTAACCTCTTCTACAAGTTTTCTCCGTGCCTCAGAAAGTTTTCCTGCTCGAATCAATTCTTTTGGGTTCATGGGAACTCTCTTTGCGTTGAGATAAAATTGTTATTATTTTAATTAACCATATCCCTCATCATCCAGAGAAATCCTCAAATATCTCTCTGCTTTTCTTCGGCGCCCTCTAAAGGGAAAGACCACAGGTGCACAAAATCAGACGAATTCAAAGGCCGATTGAAAAAAGCCAAGTACGTCTTTTCCATAGTGCCCCCGATGAAGACAGCATTTGGAACATTTTTCCCGGAGGACTTGAAGAGAAAATGCCAAAGAAGAATCAGCGTGAACTCGTCATGAGACGTTTTCTGATCAAGAGAGATAAAGCCTTCGAGCTGCGCTGATAAACGTACAGCCTGCTCCTTCATTTTTCTGAAATTTGGAATTAAATCCTCATGGTTAATGGGTGTACCAACATCCACAATGGCTCTTCGCTTTTCTATGAATTCCGGCCACTCAGGATGGGGCGGCCTGATATTTCTGACACTTGTCTCCAGATCCTTAACGTCGTTAAACATACGGGAGGACAAATATTCGATTTGACTCCAGGTCTTTTCAACTGCTAACGGCAAGAGATCCCATTGATCATCCCAGTATTTCAGTTGACCTGTTCCCATAATCAAGAGGGGATAGGGCCTACCGAGGCTATCACTGCTATTCATTATCACTCCACAGACAATATCCTGCTTCCCTGATCCTCTCGCCCAAAACCGCCAGGAACAGCGCCCTTTCAGGTTGTTCTCTTTTGAGGCAACCGCAGGGTATCCCTTGTCAACCCAGTCTGCAAAAAGATTCATCAAGGGTAACTTTTTGCCCACCCTGAAATAGTCATTGGCCACTGGATGCTTACCATAAGCGCCCCAGCTCCAGTTTTGGGTAGATCCTGTTATCGATTCCAACATCGAGCAATACTCCCTGGTGCCTGTCCCGGAACTGAGCGACCGCGCCCAAGAACGGCCTTATTTCCTGTGAACTGATAGTTTACCTTGATATATCGTATCCCTAAACGTTCCAGAGCCGCCTTCTCTTTCGGAAACTCATTCGGGTAGAAGATACGTGTCCCGCCCCTGAAATCTTCTAAAAATTGAGGGAATGCCTGAGGACCCGAATATCTCTTGGTGAGAGTGACATCACCAACCTCAACCTGAAAAAGGACGTCATTGCAGGTTTCAGGCGACCACGTAAAGGTCTTGGCCATAGGGTAATTGAGATTGATAAGGCTCTGGGGACCACCCGTACACTGGAGTTCCAGCCGACTGCGATGGGGTTTTAATTTAGCTTCGGGATTGTCATCAGTGGGGAGCCCCTTGATCGTCACATTATAACTCTGTTTTACCTGTGCCTGCGCTGCCGCCTGGACGCTGGCTCCTTTGACGAGGAAAGTAAAGAAGTTGGGTTCAAAGGCTATCGTTCCTCCAAGGACCTCTTTCGGATAATAACCTTTCTTCACGTTCCACCCGATGAAAGGAGATGCTGTCCCTTTTACGAATTTCGAGACGGGCCCTTCAGGCGCCAAAAGGATCTGGATCACCTGATGGCCGGTCGCTCCCTGCGCCTCAGCCAGTACCTTCTCTTCCCATTGACTTTGGAGGTAGCATGCCGTTTCCACCCGTACATAAGTCCAGAGATACTCAAAAGGCCCGGTAAGAAGCCTCCAGAAAACATCATCTGCCGTTCCCCGGACCATATTTGTTTTCAATCGATTCAGGGCACCCTGAGCAGTGTAAAAAGGAGACTTGCTGGTAACGGGATCATCGCTATAAACCTGTAAGGCTAACTGATAAGCCTGAGTAATCGAGGTTGCAGCCGGAGCAATAGCGTTTAAAGCAGTGAAGTAATCCTGGCATGCTTTGCCGGCTGAAAGTTGTGACGCCAGTACTTCTCCACCAGCCGTCTTGCCGATTTTTTTCTCAAGGGTGGCTATCAGTCCCTGTGCTTGCTGGGCGGCTTTTGCGATCGCCCCCTTGTCCTTTATAAAGCCTTGCGTCCTGACTATCTGAAATTGGTAAATCTGCTGGAGCCATGTTGGTAGGGTTTCCGTTCCAACAAGCGGTTCAAGCTCCAAAGCAATTTTATTCAGCAATGCGAAATATGGCCCCCGGTCCGTTGCCATACTGGCAGCGGTCCTCTGCAATTCTTTAACCCCTTTCAGCGTCTGAACCCCGTTTGGAAAAAAATCACCAAAAGCCAGCCACGATTCGAAGCAAACGCTTCGGTACCATTTCTCAAAAACCGATTTTTGATTTGCAAACAGCATCGGTTCTGATAAAGCAGATTCAATCTCTTTAACAAGAGAATCGATCATCGCCTTTCCATTCCGGGTAAAGGCCGGAGTGACTGATTTCTCGTTCGGCAGCTTCAGACTTCCTCCCCAGAAATCTCCGAGAGTAACGTACGGCAGTCCTCCCTGTGTATCCACCCAGAGGACTAGCCACTGAAGGGTTGACCCTCTCGATGTAAGCAGTTCCTTTAACCATGTCTGTAAGATGGCTATCTCCTTATTGATATCAGCCGTGTCATATCGCCAGACCAAGTAATAAAGGTATAATTCCCCGAACTTTTTTTTCATTTCGGGTCCAACCCCCTGGTCTTGCGATGACAGTAAGGATATATACGAGGGCTGTGGCTTCTTTTTAAGCATGTCAAACCCCTGCCCTTCCAGACGTGCCTTCAGAAGATTAATACGTCTTACCAGGTGTACAATATACTGTCCCAAGACGTCTTCCGATGTGTATGGGGAATTAACAAGCCTGGGTAGAACATTCGCCATCTCTTTATCAGAGGATACCAGGAAACCGTTCTGGAACTGCTTGCAATACTTTTCCTTGAGTCCGATCTCGACTTTTATGCTTTCATTCAGACCGAATCTCGGGATCCACCAGTACTGATTCTGTTGTTCAAGCGTGAGTATGGTCTGCCGGAACCTGTCCATTGTAAGCAGGTTTGCCATCATGTTTCCGGTGAGCACAGGTGGGCGAGCAAATTCATGAGAAACTCCCCGGATAATTCTAAGGTTCTTCACAAAGGAAAAACTCATCAGGCCGCACACAGCAATGCAGAGTACAATCCAGGAAGTCACACCAAGGTTTCTCGTCAGCGTACGCCACTCGATGGATCTTCTGGTCGGTGCAAACAGTCTCTTGTCCGTAGGTAGAATCTTGGCAAAGAAGTCATGGAGGAACAGACCCTTGCTGGTTCCTGGCAGGATTTCTTTCTCACCGATCATCCCGATGGCATTCAGGAAATGAGAAAACGGGCTTCCCTCCTGACGGCCACTGCTGAAAAAAAGACCCCTGAGGATGGGGGTTTCCTGATAAGGATTCACCTGAAATGCACCGTTCATGAACGAGGTAAGACCTCTTTTGATATTTTCAAACTCTTCAGGAAAGAGCAGAAAGCCAGGATCAACAACCTTGGATTGAGGCTGATGCAGAAGCAGTATTCTGAGATTCTTCAATCGTTCTCCGATCGTATTCATGGTGAGATCTAAGAAGGCCCCTACATCTGTGGTCAACTTCTGATTAATGACTCCCATGGGCTGATTAAGGCTTTGTTCCGGCAGGTGTTCGCTGAATTGGGTCATTCCCTGCACCAGATCACACTTGGTTACCAGCACATAGATGGGGAACTTGACCCCCAAGACCCGCATCAACTCATCAATACGTCGGCGTATATTTTTCCCGTCCTTTTCCAATATCTCCGGAGAGGCCTCACACAATTTATTAGCCGCTATGGTCACGATGAGTCCGTGCAGCGGTTCTTTCTTCCTGTATTTTACTAACAGGGTCATGAACTTTTGCCACTCTTCTTTATCCTTTCCTTCGTCAACGGGTATGGCAAACCTTCCGGCCGTGTCAATAATGATGGCTTGCTCAAAAAACCACCAATCGCAATTTCTCGTCCCGGAAATACCGGAGGTACGTTTTACCTCGACAAAGGGGGATGAAAGGTGGGCACTGCTGAGGGCCGTTGTTTTTCCGGAGCCGCTCTCTCCGATGGCCAGATACCACGGGAGTACATAGAGCGGGTTACCGAACTTCCTTAACTGTGACCGTTTCAGGGCTTCAATCGCTTCTTTCCAGCGTTCTTGAAGCTCTTTCATTTCATCCTTTTCTTTGCCGGCAAGGGTTTTGAGATGCTCCTCATCCTGTTCGATGACCTGCTGAACGAAACGCTGCTCGCGGCGCATGAGAATAACCTTTCGGATGAAAAGCGCTCCGATCCCCAATCCGACGAGGATCAGCACCAGGAAGATCCCAACCCACCACGGCCAATTCAGCCTCAAGACAAGCCCGAAAATGAGCAGGATGATGAGGATGCAACCTAAAAGGGCAAGAGAAATCTTTAGAATCTTAAGAAGTGTGTCTTTCATTTATGGCACCGTCCTTAGGAAGTTCTCAGCAGTACCACTCAACGCAAAACGATAGATCAGAAACAAAAAGCCTAACAGGAAAACTGGCCCTGCCAGACCAATGATGGTAACAAGGGAAAAGTCAAACTTCCTTCTTTGAGGACCAATATCTGCCGATTCCGCAGGATAAGCCTCTGGGAAAAGTTCAGTCCTTTCAAGCGAAGGAAGGCCAACCGAACTCCCGATCAGGAGCTTAAGATTAGAGGTCCTTAACTGATCAAGAAGAAATTCATCACCGGCATGGATGAAACGTCCCTTGAATCCCAGTGCCAGGCAGAGATAATAAACCTCGCGTATCTCTCTTTGATGGAGGCCAAGCGTGTTTAAACGTTCAAAGACTTTTTCTCCTGCCTCCGTTGTATTATAATAGAGACGCTGGAGTTGCTCTCTCTGCCAGAGATTTCTTGAGTTCCAGGAAGACGAGAGAATCATCTCATCAACCCAGGCACAGACCATAAAGCGTGCCTGGTCATGGTCCTCTCTGGGGTACAACCCTTTTTTGACGAAATCCTCACTTTGCGTGAGGAGACGTAAAATATCGGCCCGTACCTGATCATAGGGAGGTTGTTTCCTTGATACCGTCCTTTGAAAATAGACGACATAGGCGACAAGTTCCATGAAGCAATCAGTCAAGTGCATAAAAAGTCTCCAATCCATTGAAACATGTATGACCTCACATGGTAAAGATCCACATTTAAGAAAGAGTGCACTGCATGCTCCTCAATTCGTCTACACAGAGGAGCAATTGCTATCATGTTTTCACAACCATCAGTTCAACTTCCAGATCCTCCGGGGCATTTACCCAATAAAAGGCGATGTTATGACCCTTCTGAACAAGGTTCCACTGATCACAGTGGTAGTCAACTGAAAAGTACATCGTACTAGCCCTTCGCGGTAATTCTTGTGGCGGAACGGGAAGGTGCTCCAGTCCAACGCCAGGAAGGGCACGTGCAATCAATAGGGGCATATGTTCCCTCGAGCTCAGCTTGGCGAGGGTCTCAATGGTCTGAACCGCGGATTTGGGATCCGTGTCCGTTTTGAATACCAGATAGAAGCGGTTACGTCCTTCAAATATTGCTGGTTTCAATTCAGCGGCATAATAGGTCCCGTCATAGACGAGACGTATCACATATTCAGGTCCAGCGGTGATTTCATCCAGCAGCTGCGAAACCAGCGCCTGGGCAGCTGAAAAACATTCCCACAACCGCCAGTGGTCATAATTGGGGAGGACGCGCTGCCCATTTTCTAATTCTCCCATGACGTTGACGTGCTCTGAAAAAGAAGAGAGTTCGCCGATAAGCTGTCGCAAAACTCCGTAGACGGCCCAGGGATGCACTTGCTGGGCTTCAGTAAAATGGAACAGAGTAGGGACGTACCGGTTCAGTGATCTCAAGGCTAAAAGATATACCATATCTCTGGAACCAAACTCTGCCGTCTGAATTCCTCTTTGCCTTTTTTGTCCTTCCAGTTGGTTACCGCGGGCTGCCAGTTGATCTCTGATCTCCTTGATTATCTTAAGCAGTATTTCAGAGCCGGAAATGGCCAGGGAGGGGGGCACAAAGCGCTCTGAAAGCCGTATCTCCTCACCCATCCTCTCGAGCTGGGCAATGGGGAAAAGAAGGTAATCGCCCAGGTGCTCTTTTTCGTCCTCCCAGAATACTTTCAGGAGATAACGAAGCCTTTTAATCTGACCTTGTGGCCCACCAGCATGCAAATCTTTCACCTCCTCAGGGTCAGCCAAGGAAATAAACCTGGTGGTAACGCCTGAAAAATTCTCCAGCTTATTAAGGACGGTGACATTCTCTCCGGAATTACTCCATCTTTTAATGCCAATATATACAGGTAACGGTTTACCGCCCTCTATCCATACCTCATTAAAGGGGCGTGCCTCAGAAACGGCATTGTCTGGAAGAACAACATAGGTCCCATCAGGAAAAAGAAAAGAACCTTTCAAAAGGTTAAAGGATTTGGTCCCCAGTGCTGATTTCTGGATTTCAACTTCACCGATGCCCCAAAAATTGGGCGTGATGAAATCATGCAATGGCGATAAAAGAGATTGAAAAGACCGATCAAGCAGTTGAAAATGCTGAGGCTGTAAAAAGAGACCTTGATGCCAAAATATTGGTTTCTGGATATCCATCATTTCCTCTTCATATCTTGAATCTCTTGAGGGCCCAAATAGAGATCAATTTTCAGTTTCTCCGGGTTTTTTGACATCCTACTGAGTGGAATTTCATAGAGTCGAACAACACGGTTTTTTTCCAGGAGATAATAACCCGCCACAAAGCCAACATATGTTGTCCCCTCTGCGCGGTCTAAGATCTCAGATAAATCCTGTCCAGGGTTGAGAATCAACATTTTATAATAGGTTACGCTGGAATCAAAACGGCTACCCTCCAGGAGTTTCGAGAGACCGTCTTTTTCATCTGCGAGTTGATTAAATGCGTTTGGGTCTCTAAGCTGATAAGTGCAAAGAACAAGGGTATGAGGACTTCCATCATAAAGATTCAATCTCGAATCTCCTTTGAGGTGAATCGTAATCTCCCCTTTTCCATACGGATAGCGCGGAACTGACGCACATGAACACAATAAAACAACGACGCCGAAAAGGACTAGGACTTTAAAAGATTTCTTCATGGTACCCTCCTGATCTTGATACTATATAATTTTTGACAGACCTTTTCAAACTCTCTTAAAAACTCCTGATCAATCCCACCATTTACAAACGACATTTTATACGCATTCAATTTATCCTTCATCATCTCAAAAAGTTCAGCCTTACGAAACGGTCCGAATTTCAAACCGGTATCTGTTGATCTTTCCAACTTTTCAGGATCAAGTTCAGCAAGAATTTGACCGACTTTGGTATGTGTTGCCTGTTGGAAAGCCGTGTGGGCAACCAAGAAGGCCTGGCGAATCTGATCGAGGTAGCTCTGAAGCGGATTAGATCCTTCATCACCCTCAAGTTGAGAACCGATGATCAGTCTTATTGTCTCCAGCTGGGCTCTCTGGCCTAACAGCGCAGTCTGGATATCACTGATAATCTTATTCACCGTATCAAAAACTGTGTTGAGAGACTGGGCCAATTTCCTCAAAAGTTCTTCAGGTGGTAAATCAGATACAGAGATCCTCTTCCCCAGCAGGAGAAAAAAAAGCCGGGAGAGTTCTTCTGGCTCAAAGCCCGAAGATGTTTTCATCTCAAGGCCAAAACTTTTAAACTGCTGAATGAGCTTCTCTAAAAAAGCCAGTTTCTCGGTCGCCCGAACACCCTGCAATTTTTCCTCAAGATATTTTTCGACCATTCCTTCAGTATCTCCGGGTTTTGATTGGGTAATAGCCCTAATCTCAATGACCGTTCCGTCTATAGGAATTTGGAAATCATTCATTTTACTTTTTCTTCCTGTCTTCAGTTTGTTGAGGGCCAAGGATAATCGTCTCCGTCATGAGATCTATTTCTTCCGGCTTTTTGCCCCCCTTCTTCTCGGGGTCTGACTTTTTAATTCCCTGAGTCGAGATGATAACCGTATCGGGGATATCCTCTGCCTCCTTGCCTCCCTGCAATGGAGCGGTAACCTTTTCTTCTTGCTCATCTCCAGCAGAGAGGATGACGGTTTTCCCCAGTTCGGCCTCCTCTTTGACAGAGGCGGGACCAGACCTTTCCTTCAAGCATTCAGGGTTAATGATGACGGTCTCTTTTAATGCTTCCTCCTGCTGCAGAGGTGGGGAGACTGGTCTTTTCGCAGAACCGGTGACGGAAAGGATGACAGTATCCGGAAACTCTTCTTTTTCTGGCTTCGCTGTCGATTGCCATTTATTCCTTATTCTCACCAAAATATCGTGAATGACTTCATCTTCCCGAGGAACAACCTGTTCTAAAGGGTACTTGAGACTGGGCTCAATGGACTCTCCCTGAAACAAAGTCTCCTTCACTCCTTCTCGGAGGCTGAGGAATTGCTGCCAGAATGCTTCTTGAGACCAGTGGGGATGGTATTGAAACCCCATCCCCAACAGATTCCATCCCAAAGCAAGGGACTTTTCCCATATGTGATACCAAGATGTGGGAACTGTTTTGTCGTCCGGATCCCAGAAGGTATTTGCTGGCGAGAAGGTTGTGCCCAACCGTTCCTTGATAAAATTCTCAGGTTGGAAATCAGGATCGGAAAGGGAATGGTCTGCTGCTTCTTTCAGAGTTTGAGAAATCATGGAAATATCCTGCTTTTTATTGACCAGAAGGCTATAAAACCAGACGAGTCCCAAGAAATAGAGGAACGACTGCGACGGCAATTTTTGATGAGGTTGGCCTTCAAGCAAAGGTCTGATGATGTCGATGAACTGGATCCTAAAATTCCAAAAAAAAGGAAGGAGACTTCCATGGTAGGCAAACTTAACCCATATCCTGTCAATGGATACCCTGAGATCAGGATGTTTAAAAAGGTCTGAGCCCCCTAAGAGGCTCTTAAAGACTTCTCCTAAAAAAGAGAGTTTCAGGTATAAAATCTCTAAGAAATGCCTCTCACTTCGATCATAGAAAAGAGGCGTCATCATTGAATCATTTTGTCTTACAGCCTTCAAACAATTTATTCTCCCCAACTCCCGTCTTGCTGCAAGATGGGTTTCGAGTTCGTCAAATTGTGCCCCCGAAATGAGAGATAAAAAGTCCACAGCATTGACTGACATAGCCTCAAAAACAAGCATATAGAAAGGATAGAAAGAAAGGGGAACTACTCTTGAAAGCACCGCATCACCAGGTCCATAGCACTCGTGATTTTGTTGACATTCGCTGCAGGGGAATTGGCTTGCTGGATGGCTGCCACGATCTAAGAGTCCAAATTCCTTGATCAAGGTGTATCGGTCCTTGAGTCCGGGGGGGTCAGCATGATCTGCTTCATAAACATAAAAATTGCCAGTGCCGGCTGAGGCACATGAAGGACAGAATAGATACCGCTTCAAGGAACGGGAATAAGGCCGGAGACCTGAACTAATCAGAAGGTCATCATCTTCACACTGCTCCAACGGAAGCCCGCATCTCGGACAGGGTGGATGAAAAAAAATATTCTTGAATTTACAAAGAAATAAAGGCTGTAGAAGAGTAAGCCTGCCTTTTTCGTTGATCTGATTTTTCAGTAAAACCAGAAAGCGGTCCTGTTTTTCTTCAACATAAAAGGAAAAGGCCTTCTGCCAGCAGTTTTCAACATCCAGGTTCGTAACAGGCCATAATGCATCTCTTGCCAGAAGATACTGATTCCTCTGGATCAGAATAAATGCTTTTTTTAGCTCGCTCTCAGCATCAGTAAGGAACTGAGCTTCAATCAAATGAGCAAGCGGATCAGTGTCATCGATCACCAAGAACGGAAGAACGGTTTTCTCCAGAACTATCTCATCCTGGCTGACCAGAGAAAACTTGATATAAAACCTTCCGTTCCCTGCATCCAGATAAGGAAGCAAAGAAGGCTTGTGCCCATGATTTTTTATTTTACCACTCAACTCCATCAATGAACTTATAACAGCCAGAGTTTCTGAAATACTCTCTTTTCTCAGTAATCTGAGCGATAACGGTTTTTTGATTCAATGAACCGTAAGTGATCTATCAAATTCGAGAATAACCCTCCGCTTCATTCATTTACGAGCAGTAGATAAGCTACCGCCCTTGGTCTTGCATTGCAAGCCCTGAATAAAATTGACCGCTTCGTATGCTAACCTTCAAGATGTCAACGTAACAATATGGCTACGATACAGACTATACTTTTTTAATAAACATCTCTCGAGTTCGAACCAGCAATGTTTAGTATTGAGAGTATCGAGAAGTATCATGACCCTCACCGTAAATAAAAAACCGCCCACGGTGGGGTGACCATCGCAGAGCGGTTCTATAATCGCCACTTTCATCAACAACGGCATTCTTCTGGACATTTGCCCCAAACACATCGCTTTTGCCCTCTGTCCGATATAAGAGGTCTTCGCGTAATACGATTAAGTTCTTCATCTTTAATCACATAGCCGTTAGCAAGAATACGGATATTAACCCCACTATTCAGTTGGAAGCTTAACATACAGAAGTAGTGCCCAATTTATATGGACCCGATGTTGAATTATTTCTTTCCCTATAATTGTACTTTATATAGTACCATTTCCTTCGTGTCAATCCTTTTTTAGATAGGTAATTAACTGAAAATATAATTGTTTATGGGTGGTCAAGTATCTTTTGAGAAATGGCAAGATCAGCGTCAATGAATATCAGGAAGTAGCCTCTTGCATCCGGCGGACAGCCCAAAGGGATTTAGAAGAATTGGTCGAAAAAAAAGTCATGAAAGTCGTGGGCAAAAGTCCGACCGACCCGACCAAGCACTATGTTTTACTGTGACATGCTACTGTGACACGCTTAAGGGACAATAAGGGACATTGTTAAGGGACAAGCCCTTTTGTCTTTTCGGCGGTTTCTGCTTACTTGATCTGTCTAAATATAGGGGTATAGTCCACTAAGCCTTCCTTGCTGAAATCTTTTTCCTGCAATCCCACATTGACTCCCACATCCCCAATGGTGATGAGGGTCTTGTAACCTGTTTGAACATTTTCCACCACTGCTTTCTTCCAGAACCAAAACCCAAATTTATTCTGCCACTCGACATTCAGGGTCTTCCAGAGTGCCCCTCCTTTATCATAATACGTTATTTTTAAAGGTAACCAACGGTGCTGGTCGATCCAGGAGATTCTTTTCCCATATTTTATCTCTTGATTAACAGGAATGCTCTCAACCACATAACACTCTTCACCTTTATAATCCTCATTGCTCAAGAGCGCGTGCTTTTCCTCTCCCGGATTTATTTCTACATAATCGGCAAGACAAAAATCTGTTTCCGCGACAGGTCTATGGCGTTCAGGATTTAGAACTTCCTTTGCGTCTCCAGGTTGCTCGCTATACCAGAATACCTTTCCCTGATCCTTATAATTCCAGGTTAAAATGATCTTCCCCTGGTAATCTGATGGTTCAATATATCGTGTGATTGTCTTAT
>Ga0315289_10002290_pt1 | contig 29474 bp, 29 predicted proteins | sample YL17G11_40_MG_FD_203452 | JGI IMG/M metagenome (GOLD analysis project Ga0315289, IMG submission 203452) | Sediment microbial communities from Yellowstone Lake, YNP, Wyoming, USA - YL17G11_40 | ecosystem: Environmental > Aquatic > Freshwater > Lake > Sediment | place: USA: Wyoming | collected... | reverse complement strand
AGAACGTGGGCCCGATAGAAATCGTTCGCGTCGACAACGGCGACGTCAGGGTAGATCGGCTTCTCTCGTACACTCCGTAGCGGGAAACCAGAAAGGAATACGGGAGCAGCGCCAGCGGCGCGGCGACCACCAGGGCGGCGCGACGGGCGACGTTGGGCCTGCGCCTATATTGGGCGCGGCCTCGCCTGAGGCCGCGAAGTCTCGCGGGGTCGGGCGACCCCGCGCCCGGAGGTAGCCCTGCACCCATATCATGTTGGGCGCGGCCTCCCGCCTGCGGCGGGCAAGCGCTGAGGTTTACCCGCCGCAGGCGGGTTGACTCGCCTCTGGCGAGCCGCGAAACCCCGCGGGGTCGGTGACCCCGCGCCCGCTCATTCCCGCCCTATCGTCACCAGGTTAGCGGTAGTGGTGGATTCCACCGCCGCGAGGGCGGCGGCGACGGTGCGCAGGCCGTCCTCGCCGTTGATCAGCGGCTCCAGGTCGTCGCGAATGCACCCCACGAAATGGCTCATCTGCGCCCGCACCGGGTGGCTCTCGACCCCGGCGGGAATGGTCATCCAGCGGTCGCCCATCTCCTCGATGCGGCTGAGCCACACCTGCGCCTCGGGGCTGATATTGCTCGCGAGGGCGCTGCCGCGCGTGCCGTAAACCGCCAGGTTCAGGGCATAGGGGCGTTTGGCGCCGCCCGCAACCAGCACCCTTCCGATGTGCCCCGCGGCGGTGCGATAGATTGCCGCCACGCAGTCATCATTGGGCATCTGCGGACAGGCGAAGTGGTTGCCCATCGCCATGACTTCGGTGACCTCGCCCAGGAAGTAGCGCATCAAGTCCACGGCGTGGCAGCCGCCGCCGAGATAGACGTGCCGCCCGACGCGCGGATCGAACCGCCACGGGCCGCCGACCTTCGAGTAATCGTGTTGGTACTCGGCGCCGACATAATAGACCTCGCCGAACTCGCCCTCATCTCTCATGCGCTTGAGGACCTGGAATGCGGGCGTGAAACGCACCAGGTGGCCGATCATGAGCTTGCGCTGCGCGCGGCGCGCCACCTCGACCATGCGCCGGCATTCCTCCACCGTGGGCGCCATCGGCTTCTCGCAAAGCACGTGCTTCCCGGCCTCAAGCGCGGCCGAGGTCTGCTCGCAGTGGAAGTGATCGGGCGTCGCCACCACGATGAAGTCGAGCGCGGGGTTAGCCACGACTCTGCGGAAATCGGTCTCCGCTTGCTCAGCGCAGAATTCCCGCGAGGCGGCCGCCAGCCGTTCCTCGTCAACATCGCACACCGCAGCGACGCGCGCGCCTGCGGTCGCCGCGATCGCGTTAGCATGGGACCAGCCCATGCGCAGCCCGATGATGCCGGCTTTCAGCTCGTCCATCTAGACCTCCAACCCGCTCATGTCATTCTGAACCCTTCGACTTCGCTCAGAGCTTGCCCTGAGCAACGCGAAGGGGTAAAGTGCGTGAAGAATCTTGGTCGGTACGAGACTTGCCCGCCACAGGCGGGTGAACTTCGCTGCGCGGCTAGTGCGCTCCGCGACCGCCGTGTCCCTAGGTCGCCCTTGGCGACCGGGATGGCGGTCGCAGACCTAGCCAGCGGCCGAAGGCCTAGCCACTCAGCATGACATTCCTTGCACCTATACTCGCACCTGAAAGACGACCTCCCGACCCGCCGGCAGGCGGTGGAAGGTGCGCACCACCTCGCCCTGTTCCTCGGTGAACACGTGCAGCAGCAGCTCCCGGTCGGCCTCCCCCACTATCGCGCATTCGAGGGTGCCGTCGCCCTCGCGGTAAGTCGCGCGCCCCAGATCAACCGCGTGGCGCGCTCGCGCATAGTCGCTGATTTCGTCATAGGGGACGAAAATCTTCTCGTAGCCCTCGAGTTCCCGGATGATACCGTGCAAGATTCTGCGCCATTCGGCAATCCCCAGCGAGGCGATGCGCTGCTCGTGGGTCATGAGCACCCCGAACACGAGGTTGTCCAGGCCGCGGGCGATCATGGCCGCGCCCTGCTCGATCGCGCCCTCGAGGTTATTGTGCATGCTCTCGTTCCAGAACACGGTCTTGCCGCCCAGGAAGTCAACGCTGCCGGCGAGGCCGACCGCCGGGTTATAGTGCGACAAGACGTCGAAGAACTCGGGGTAGTCGGGCATCTCGTCCAGGATGTATCCGAAATGGCCGTAGGGCCTCGGGAACCAGGTGCGCGCCTCGGGGTCGCGATAGCCCTTGCCGAAGCGAACTTCGGTCATCATGTACATCCAGCCGCGCTCGCGGAAGAACGGGACCGCATTGACGCCGGCCTCATAGAAGTGGGCATTCAGGGTGCGCGAGGGCGTGATGCGCCACGCCGCGAACTTCTCGTCCACGCGCTCGAAGTTTTCTCGCAGCTCTTCCTCGGAATATTCCGTGCCCTCGTGACGCATGTAGATCTGGAACTCGGCGATGTTGCGCGGATCGCGGAATGCGTGGGGCGAGAACTGGGCTTCCTTCGCCGCCCATTTGGCGTGAATGACCGCGACATCGTCTTCGGTGATGTCATCAATGAACAGGCCGACGTTGGGCAGAAACCCGTGGCGGTTGAGCTCGTCAATGTAGTCGAAGCGAAGGGCGGCGGAGTCCCGGGCGCGAGCGAAAATGCTTCCCGAGCCCGAGGCATCGTCTATGCGCACGGTGACAAAGGGCGGCATCGCCAGCATTGCGAATGGCTTGCGCGCCGCCCAAACGATGCTGCGCCAGAAAACGTCGTCCAGCCCCGCGCCGTGACCCAGATGATCGAAGGTCCAGAGCTCAGGCGCGCAGCAGAAGTGGACGATGCGCCCCTCGCCTGCCCCGCCGGCAATCACCAGCGGCGCGCCCGAATCGTCTTCCATCAATACTGCCGCGCCCGCAGCAGGCCGACCGGGCCAGCTCCGCACCGGGTTGGTAAACGGCAGTCGGTCGCTGCGGCGGCCGGCAATGATAGAATGCTCGCGCCCAGTGGTGATGGCCGCGGCCGCCTCGAACGCAACCTGGGCCGCACCGGTGATTACCGGCGCAAGCAGGTCCGGGCAGCGCGCAGCCAGCTCCCCGTCCAGATTGATAAGGCCGACTCCCGACCGGACGACGCGGCACAGGGCGTCAATGTCGGCCGCGGAGAGCTTGCTCGCAAGCCCGGGCTGGCCGATAATAATTACCGCCGGCAAGCTGTCGAGATGCCTGGCGAGGCCGCCGCTGGCCAGATCGGCCACTCGCCGCGGCGCGCGGAAGTGCTGAAGCGCCAGCATCAGCGCTGTCTCCGCGGTGGCGCGAGCTTGCGCGGCGGAGCTGTCCACGACCGCGAGAACCGATCTGTCGGGCATCACAAACTCCCTTCGCCGACGTAGATTCGTCCGCGCCGCGAGGGAATCCTGTTGTGGCGCGCACAATGCATCTTAGACGCGCCAGGGCCCTCGCGGTTCGCTCACCGCGGCGGCAGGTTGTGGGCGCGAAGAGCAGAAAGAAGGGATGCCAGTGGTGAGCGACTATCATGCCTGAGCGAGTCGAGATAGGTCGTGAGGATCAGAAGGGGCCGGAGCCGAAGCGCAGGCTCTCTGAGAGCGAGGCGCGCCAGCAACTGCTGCTGCGAGCCTCTTTGAGCGTCATCGGCCTGGCGGTTGTGGTGTGGGTGGTCGTCCTGGCTGCCGGCCGCATCGGCGCCTCCCGAGAGGCCGCGCGGATTTATCGCCAGCTCCACCAGGAAATGCCCGCCGCCCAAGGCATCGAGTCCCAGATCAGAGCTTTCGGCGCCGCACTGGGCCGGCGCCAGTTGCGCACCCTGGTCGCGGGCCGTTCGCTTGACTACGCCGGACTCACCCCCGAACAGCAAGATCTATTCAGCGCAATGCGACCGCTGACGGAGCCTGATGCGCCTCCCGTGACACCCTATCGGGTGCGCCTCGACCGGATCGCGCAAGGGCGATACGAACTGCGCCTGATCTGGACCGTGCCGGGCTCCGGGCAGGCGGTGTCGGAGAGTCTCACCCTGGGGTGATGCGCTTACGACGCGCGGTAGAGCGGTCGCCACAGTCGCTCGCAAGCGCCGGTCAAGGCATTGCTTATGCCGAAGCGCGTCTGGCTCTACGATGAAGGAACTGCCCCCACGCTGCGCTGCAAGGAGGTGGCGCAGTTCCTCGTCGAGCTTGCGCCTCGCCTTGAAGCTTCATGCCGAAGCGACTTCATCACGCACTGGCTTGCGGCGGGTGGGGAATCGCCATCGAGCCTCGCTGCTAGGATCGCCCGCATCAAGGTCCGCGATGTTTCGTCGCCGCCACGAGATTTCGAGCCCCTGGCTGGTGAGGTTGACTACGAGCGCCGGCGCCTGGAGAACCAGAACCGAGGGCCGTTCGGCGTGGCCTACGACGGGTTCCGGTTTCAAGAGCTCCTGGCGGAGCTCCTCGCGCGGCGCGAGGCCGAGGCCATGCACGTCGCGTTTACCAATCGCTTGCTGGCGACGTGGCAGGCAGACGACGGGCGCTATCACCTGCGGACGATCATCTTGGGCGCGCCATGCGTCATCTCCACCAGCGGCCTGGTCGAAGCGCCGGCCAAGCCCCGCGAGTTCTATGCCGCACGCCAGGCGCTGGGGCTGCGAAATCTCGCCAGCGGCGTGGCTTACGAAGCCTTGAAACAGCAATTCGCCGGGCGATTCCTAGATCACGACGACGAGCGTTTAACCGAGGTCGCAAAGGGTTACGCGCTTCAGGCGGTGGCATACTATCTGACGGGCGAGCCATTCTGCGACAACCCCCGCTGCCGCCTCTACAATGCACACTGGCAAGAGGAGATGCTAGCAGCGCAGCTCGGAGGCGAGCTCTGCGAGCGCCACCGGGCAGCGCTGAAAGAGGCGGGATGACGGACCGTCGGCGACGGCGTTCGTGATGGGAGCGAAGAGTGAGGCCGCGGCGGCCCAAGCCTGTGAGAAACTGAGACAGCTTGGAACAGTCAGCGCTTCAGCCAGGGCGGCAGTTGTCCCTTCTCGATCTGCTTGAAGCCGCGGGCTTCAAGGAACTTGCGGATTTCGCTGGCTTCTTCCGCGGTAGGGCCCTGTCCGGGGGGCAGAAGCCTCGCCTCAGACGTGTAGTGCTGTACCGCATACTGGAGCGTCCGCTCCGCCAGTTGTCGGGGCGACTCGTCGTGCGCAGAAGCCTTTGGCAGCAGGGCCTTGACGCCCGGCAGTCCGATCTCCGCCAGCGCTCTCGCGGCCCATCCAGCCGGCGGGCATGTGCCCTTCAGGCCCCAGAGCCTGTCTGACGCGAGGACTTCAACCGCTCGCGCATCTCGCAGATAGCCCAGGGCGATAGTGACCTCCATTGCGGCCTCTTGCAGCCGCTTGTCACTCCCGATGCGAGGATCGGCCAGCAGGCCATTGAGGCCGTTCACCAGCAGGGGAACAAGCAGACGCCCTTGGCGGTCCCGCAGATCCGAGAGGAAGTTGTCGACCGAGAGCGTGCGCAGCATGATGACCCGCGCCGCGCTCGGCAGCCTGGCGTACAAATCCTCGACATGGCCTGCCCATTCCTCGGGCGGGACCGCGTACGCCAGCGCGTGCAGAAGGTGCATCAGCGAGTTGAAGTTGCCCCAGAAGGACGCGTCGGCCGAGGGCCAGCGGCGAGCGCCTCCAGCAGAGGCGCTCGCAGGCTCTCCAGCCGGAAGATCCGTCCCTGGCGGAGGTCGCTGGCGACTTCATAATCGCCGTGGGCTCGCCCCCTGTTCGCCTCTGGACGGAGCGCGAGCAAAGCCATTTCCCTCTTGATGATGCGCCACATCTCCTGAGACAGCTCCCGGCACCAGGGATTATCGGTGTACTCATAGCTCAGCTCTCGGGTGTTCCCTTGATCCGTCATCCGCCACGTTGTCTTGCCGGCGTCCGTCGCCATCTTCTCCACCGTCCAGCGTGGCAGCGAGAGCACACGGTAGAACTGAGACTGAAAATGCGTCAGCTCCTGCTTGGTGAGCAACAGGGTTGACTTGCTTCGCTGTGAGGCATACTCAATCTCGCAGGTCAGGTGGTCGTCGGCGGTGATCGCAACCGTGACGAAGCGATAGGGAGAGAGCCCGCCTTCGTGGCGAAAGTACATCGTCGGCGCAACGACAGCCTGAACCCCCGGAGACGCCAGCGCGATAAGAAGAACTGCGGGCCCCAGCTTCCTCAGGGACATTGCGACCTACCTCCACGTACTTAGATCGCTGAGCGCCACCAAAAGTTCCTTCCAGGCCGCCGGACGCTCCATGCAGGTGCGGAAGACCATCGGATTTGCATGAACTAGAAGTTGGGCGAACGTCACCCAGTTCGAGGTGTGCAACGTTCGCTCGCCGACGTGACCTGACATCGAAATCAGCGCCTCGTCCGATGCCTCAACTCACGCTTGGAATCGAGCCCATTGAGCCTCGTACCGGTGGAAAAGAACCTTGACAATCACGATGTGATGAGATAAAGTTGGGGTGGCGTCAGAGGGATCCGAAGAGCGGAAATAGCTCAGTTGGTAGAGCATCAGCTTCCCAAGCTGAGGGTCGCGGGTTCGAATCCCGTTTTCCGCTCCATTTTGTTGCCTGCCCGCCGATCTGTCGGGCGCGAAGCTCGCGGGCTCAGGTGGCAGCTTCGCGATGGCGGCGTAGCCAAGTGGTAAGGCGGGAGTCTGCAAAACTCCTATGCACCGGTTCGATTCCGGTCGCCGCCTCCAACCGATTGGCACAATTAGCCGGCAGCCTGAGCTCAATCTGGATCTCCTCGGTGTCGGGATCGAGCTCGATCTTCTCCACGGACCGCCGCGCCCGCGCGATGCCGGCCTCATGGTCAATGATCAGAGGTGGGCAAGTGCTGAAGCGACCAGCGAACTGAAGCCGACCGGCAAGTTCGTTTACCGCGTGACAGCGCCTCCTGGTTTGGCAGACGTGCCTGCGGCCTCCTGAGGGTGCGAGTCGTAACGCGCGTGGCGCCGCCGAACACCGCCCAGGACCACCCAGGGCGCAACTGGAAACCCGGCATTGACCCCGCCCGGGGCCAGATGGGCGTCCACGTGGTGCGGGTTGGAATCCTCGACGTAGAAGACACCTTCTGCGCGCGCACCTGCTGGTCTCGGTCTTCCTTAAGATTTCACAGAGAATGCACGTTGTCACCATATGCCCTCCATCATCCCTGCATGTTGCACGGGTCTAATTATAGTGAAGATGAGCGAAGGCAACCAAAACAGCGACAAGGAGGTTGGCAAGATGAAGCGGACGAGTTGGTTGGTCATTGGGGTCTTCGTGCTGGGGCTCGCGGCGATGTTGCAGTTCGCCCCGGCGGCCAATGCCCAGCAAGGGTGGGGTGAGGGCAGTTCCGCGGGGCCGATGCAGACCGCCCAGCTGCCTGCGGGTGGCCCCGGCGGCCAAGATCGCCCCGGCGCGATGAATCCGGCTGAGATGGAGAAGATGCGGCAGCAGATGCTCGAGCGGATGCTGGACGAGTCTGGCCTGACCGCCAAGGAACAGGCAGCCGCCAAAGAGACTCTCATGGTCAAGCAGCAGGCGCGCCGAACGCTCGAGGATGAGCTGACCAAGCTGCGACGTCTCGCGAACAAGTCCAAGCCGACAGACCAGGAGCTGAAGGATGCCTTGGCAGCGTACCGCGCGGCCATGGCCAAGTACCGCGCAAAGGTGGAGAAGGCGGACGCGGGCCTGATCAAGCAGCTTTCCCTCAAGGGACAAGTGCGATGCATGTCACTGGGCGTGCTTGACAACGGCCTCGGGCCGATGGGCCCCGGACGCGGGCCTGATGGCGGCCGCCGTGGGCGTTCTGGGTTCGGGCCGCCGTCTGGCGGGTTCGGCGGGCCCCGTTAAGGGCGCAGGCCGCGGCCAACCGATGGAAGGCGCCTGCTATGGTGAGGGAAGTGAGCAGGAGGGCGGAATGCCGCTGGACCGCGCCACGGTAACCTGCGGCGCACCCGCACGCTAGAGAGCGAGCACGGCCCTCCTGCCGCCTCGCCGAGATGAGGTGACCCGCATGGAGCGCAACACCGACTCGACCGGCTCGACGGCAGCCCGGCCGGAGCGCGCCCGGCGAGAACGGGACCGCCCGACGTGTCCGAACCGATCTGAAGTGAGAGACGACCGGCCTGAGAAGGAGGACAATCAATGAAGCGCGCGAGCGTGGCGATTGCGGTGATGCTCGCACTGGGGGCGGGCGCCGCGCTGTGGATGCGCGGGCGAGCCCGGCAAGACGCTGATTCCGCCGAGCGGCAGACCGACCGCGTGAAACGCGGCACGGTCGAGCTGACCGTGTCGGCCGACGGCGTGGTGAAGCCGCTGACCACGGTCGTTGTGAAGTCCTACGCGGGCGGGAGCGTGGATGTCCTCGCGGTTGACGTCGGCGACAAGGTGAAGCCGGGAGATCTAATCGCGAAGATTGACCCCACGGACAGCCTCACCACATATGAGCAGGCTCGCGCCGACCTCAACGCGGCGGCGGCAAAGCTCCGCCAGGCGCAAGAGCAGGCGGGCGCTCAGCCAAGTCTGACCCGGTCAGCTATCGCCCAGGCCGAGGCCGGTTACAACTCGGCGCTGAAGGACTTGCAGCGTTTGCAGCGTGCGACACAGCCTCAGACAACCGCCCAAGCGCGCGCTACGCTCGACAAGGCGAAAGCAAACCTGGACATCGCCGAGAAGGAGCTGACCCGCACCCAGGGCCTCAAAGCCCAGGGATTCGTGCCTCAGAGTGACGTGGACACGGCGATCAACAAACGCGATCTGGCCGCGGCTGAGTTAGCGTCCGCCCAGGAACGTTGGGACACATTGCAGGAGGAGTTGGGGGCTGAGCTGGAGTCGGCCCAGGCGAAAGTGGCGCAAGCGAAGGCGGCCCTGGACAGCGCCCGAACGAATACAGTCCAGGACCGGCTGCGACAGGCAGAAGTGGTCAGCGCGCAAGCCCAGGTCGCGCGAGCCCAGGCTCAGGTGGTGAATGCCAAGACGATGCTGGACTATACAACTGTTCGAGCGCCCCGCGCCGGCGTGATCCTGACCAAGCTCGTCGAGCAGGGGACGATCATCACCTCCGGGCGTTCCGCGATTGCCCAGGGCACGGATATCGTCGAGCTGGGGGACCTATCGAAGATGTTCGTCGAGGTGAGACTGGACGAAGCAGATGTGGGTAAGGTGCGACTGAGACAGCCCGTGGACATTCATGTGGAAGCTTTCCCAGACCAGGCATTGCGAGGCGTAGTCACGCGAATTGACCCGCAGGCTTCCACCCAGCAGAACATCACTACCGTTCTCGTGACGGTGCAGATTGAGAACCCGGGCGCCCGGCTCAGACCAGGGATGACCGCCAGCTGCGACTTTCTTGTGGAACGGGTGGCGGATACACTCTATCTGTCGAGCCGGGCAATACGCGATGTGGGGGGAAGCCACATCGCGACCGTTCTGCGGGGAACCCAGCAAGTTGACGTGCCAGTGGAGATTGGGATTGTTGGCAACGATCGGACCGAGATCCTGGAGGGGCTGAGCGAGGGGACGGAGGTAGTGTTGCCTAGCCTGGCCGGCCAGTCGCAGCAGCAGTCCAGTGGTCAACCGCGCTCATCTGGCCGCCCTGGGCCCCCAGGTGGCGTGGGGAGCTTCTTCCGCGGCGGCCGGTAGGACACAGGAGGGGAAAATTGAGTCTGTGGGAATCATTCCGGGTGGCATTCGAAGGGCTGGCCTCGAACCGGCTGCGCTCCGCGCTTACCATGCTGGGGATCATCTTTGGCGTCGGAGCGGTGATCGCGGCGGTTTCGATGACGCAGGGGGCGAAGGCTGCAACCTTGGAGCAGTTCAAGCGGTTTGGCACCAATACCCTGAGAGTAGTCCCGGGCCAGATGCGGCGCGGCCCGGTCGGCGGCGGGATGGGATCGGAACAGACCTTGACCTACGCCGACGCTTTGGCGATCGCAAAAGAGTGCCCGAGCGTCCTGGCCGTGGCGCCGGAGGTAAACTCGATGGCCCAGGTGAAGGCGGGAAGCGCCAATACTAACACCCGCATCATTGGCACCACGGAGTCGTTTCCGCAGGTGCAGAACTACACGCTAGCTGAAGGCACCTTCTTTACCGATCGAGACATCAAGGCCCGGCGCAAGGTCGCCGTGCTGGGCCCGACGGTGGTGGAGAATCTCTTTGGCGCCGGCCAGTCAGTGGTGGGCAAGCAGATCAAGATCAGCGGCATGACGTTTAACGTGCTCGGCCAGTTCAAGGCGAAGGGAAGCGCCGGCTTCTTCAGCCCGGATGACCAGATCGTAGTGCCACTGGCGACTGCGATGTACCGCCTCATCGGCCCCCGCGCTGGACTCACGAGCCGCAGGGACAGTGTGAATTCGATCTCCGTCCAGTTCAGAGATACGAAGGTCGCCAGCCGCGCCGAGGCTGAAGTCGAAGCACTGCTGCGCGATCGCCATCATATCGGCTCGGCGAGTGAGAATGACTTTTCTATCATGTCCGCCGCTGAATTGATCCAGGGGGCGGAGGAGTCCAACCGCATACTGACGCTGCTATTCGGCTCGATAGCTGCGGTCTCCCTGCTGGTCGGGGGGATCGGCATCATGAACATCATGCTGGTGTCGGTAACCGAGCGAACCCGCGAGATCGGGTTGCGTAAAGCGGTGGGAGCCACACCAACGGACATCTTGCGGCAATTCCTCATCGAGGCGCTGACGCTGAGCGTGGTCGGCGGCGCAGTGGGCGTGGGCCTGGGCATCGGTCTCGCGTACTTCCTGAGAGCGGTCGGCATGAATACTGCCGTATCGCTGCCGTGGGTCGTGGTGGCATTCTCCTTCGCAGCCCTCGTGGGCATCTTCTTCGGCATCCTACCCTCCCGAAAGGCGGCCATGCTCGACCCGATCGAAGCACTTCGCTATGAGTGACGAGCGGCTGGAAAGACGACAAGGAGAAGGCATGCGGATACTATTGGTTGGCATGATTGTCACAGCGGCCATATCTCTGGCGGCCCCGCCGCCTTGCACCGCCGCGGACGCCACCCCTGCGAAGCCGCTTTCGCTGCGAGACTGCATAGACGTCGCTCTGAGCAAGAACCCACAGATCGTCTCGTCGGCACAGGGGATCGTCAGCGCAAGCGCAGGCCTGACCCGAGCGCGCAGCTCTTACTATCCCCAGCTCTCGCTCAGTGCAACCGAGGGCATCGCCAGTGGCTTCTCATCCACGACCTCCGCCGCAGGCGCCTCCGGCTCCGGCGGCTCGGTAACTCGCGAAGAACTGGACCTGACCGCGCATATGACTCTCTGGCGACGTGGCCGGCAGGAGGGTGTGGCGGAGAGCAGGGCCTCGCTGCAAGCGTCTGAGCAGAGCCACGTCTCGACCATCCAAAACCTGGTCAACCAAGTCGCCCGCGACTACTACGGAGTGCTCGCCGCCAGACAGCTAATCGGCGTCGCCGAAGCAGGGGTCGAGTCGGCCCAAGTTCATCTCCAGCAGGTCAGGGCGCGCGTGGCGCTGGGCGCGGCCGCCGATGTGGACGTGTTTCCCGCCGAGGACGATCTTGCGCGAGCGCAGCTTGATGTCATTGACGCTCGCAGCACACTGCGCTCGGCTTTCGCCCAACTCAAGAACAGCATGGGGCTGGCTCCGGAAAGTGTCTTTGAGATCTCGGAGGAGCCCCTGCCCGAGGCGAAAACGCTCCCTTCTCTCCAGGAAGCGGTCCGGGTGGGCCTGGAGGGCAGACGAGAGGTTCTGGCCGGCCGTGCCTCCGCGCGTGCAAACCGTTACGCCCTGGCCCAGGCGAGGATTCGTCGCGGTCCCGTCCCCGAGCTTGCGGCAGAGTACGGCCAGGGATACACGCGCTGGGAAGCACGTGATCCCTCGTGGAATGTCCTGCTTAGCCTCTCCTGGCCCCTGTTCGATGGTTATGCCACCAGGGCCGACGTGGCGGCGGCGCAAGCAAGCTTGAGGCGCTCCGATGCGGACCTCCAGCAGTCGGTCAACCAGGTTGGGCTGGAGGTCGAGAATGCGCTGGTGGAGGTAGAGCGCACGCGTGAGCGCCTGGACGGAACCGCGAAATCTGTGGCGGCGGCGCAAGCACGTCTGGCAGCCGCTGAAGGCAAGTACCGACAGGGCGTCGGCATTCTGCTCGAGGTGATAGACGCGCGGGTCGCGGTCACTAGCGCGCGGGCGAGTCAAGTGCGAGCGCGCTATGATTACCAGACCGCCCTGGTCGTATTGCGGCGAGCGATGGGCACGCTGGCGGTGCCGGGGATGCGCGAGCAATGAGCACGAGTCGCATGGTGATTGAGACGATTGCGCTGTGCAAGGAATACCACATGGGCCGGGTGACGGTGCCGGCTTTGCGCGGGGTGACACTGCAAGTGAAAGCCGGGGAGTTCGTGGCGATCATGGGGCCTTCGGGATCGGGGAAATCTACCTTCATGCATCTCATAGGCTGTCTTGACCGCCCGACCTCCGGGGAATACCGCATGGACGGCGCCGTGATGTCCAAGCTCGACGAGTATCAACTGGCCAAGATACGCAATCAGAGGATCGGCTTCGTCTTCCAGAGCTACAATCTGTTGCCCCGGGCGACCGCGTTACGCAATGTGGAGCTTCCGATGTTATACGCGCGCACGGACCGGCGCCGGGAACGAGCAGTTCGAGCGCTGGAAGCAGTGGGGCTTGCTGATCGCATGGATCATCGTCCCAGCGAGCTTTCTGGCGGCGAACAGCAGCGAGTAGCGATCGCCCGCGCCCTGGTGAACGACCCTGCTATCGTCCTGGGTGACGAGCCCACCGGCAACCTTGCTACGGAGCAGGGCGAGGAGATCATGGCCATCCTCCAACGCGTCAGTCGAGAAGGACGGACGATCCTGATCGTGACACATGAGCTGGACATCGCCCGTCACGCTCAGCGCATTGTCCACTTTCGCGATGGGCTGGTGGTGGGAGACGAACGGGTGGACGGTCCGATGCCGGCCGGCTAGCGATGTTTGGCAGATGCGCCGCGGCGGAAGTTGTCACGCTGATGCGCGGCAAACGGGCCCTCCGGGGCGGCACGGGTGTGAGCGAGTTCTGTTGGTCTGGGGTAGCGTATCCGTATGGAGCACAGCCGCCCTCGGCTGTGTCCGTCCAGTTTGGCAGGCGAGGCGCCTGCCGCTCCATGGCTCGGCGACCGGCATCTGGCTGCGGGCGAGACCAACACTCGGAGTTCACACCCGGCGGCACCCGCGATCTTGACTCTCGGTACGCGAACGGGATAATCTTGTGACCGGTCAAAACGCGAGCAAGGCAACGCAGGTGTCCAAAGCGCCTCACATCCTCATTGTGGACGATGACCCCAAGCTCACGGAGGCCGTAAGCTGGTACCTGGAGGCCGAGGGATTCCGCGCGACTCGGGTCGCCAACGGGGCGAAGGCGCTGGAGACGTTTCGCGCGGAGCGCCCGGACACGGTGATCATTGACATCATGATGCCGGGCATGGACGGCTTCGAGTTGTGTCGAGCCATCCGCAGGGAGTCGAAGGTGCCGGTCCTCATGCTCTCCGCCCGCGAGGGTGAGGCCGATAAAGTGCGCGCGTTGAACATCGGGGCGGACGACTACGTCACCAAACCCTTCGGGGCGATGGAGCTGGTGGCCCGTGTCAAAGCTCTGTTGCGCCGCGCGGGGGACGCGGGTGGCACGAGTCTTCAGTTTCCGGGGATCGAGGTGTTGCCGGAGCAGCGCAAGGTGCTCGTTCACAACCAGGAGGTGCAGCTCTCGGCACTGGAGTTCGACCTCCTATTGACCCTCGTGCGCCGCCCCCAGGTCGTGTTCAGCCGCGAGCAGTTCGCCGATTTGGTCTGGAGTGATGACTTCTCTGGCGACCTCAGGCTCGTGGACTCCCATATCTACCGACTGCGGGAGAAGCTGATTCAGGCGGGCCTGGATCCATGTCCGATCGCTACGGTCAGGGGAGTGGGGTATGCCTTTCGTCCCGAGGCTTAGCGTTGGCGCGCGATTGACGCTCGCGATGTTTCTGGTGGTTGTGCTCAGTTGGCTGCTGGGCGGCGCCCTAGTGTTCCAACTGATGCAGAGGGGTATACTACCAAGCAGACGGCCGCACAGAGGACCGCCAGCGGTCTCAGGTAGGTATGACGTAGGCGCTCGCGAGTCCCTTTCTCCTCCTGAGGCGCGGCGGCTTCAGCGCGACACGCGCGAACTGCCGCCATTCCCTCCAAGATCGGGCGACCAGAGACCGCCGCGACGTGGTCCGCCGCCTTTCTGGCGTAACAGCATACTCCTCATTCATGTGGCTGTGGGTCTCGTGCTATCCATTGTGGCAGGCATCTGGCTGAGCCGGCGGTTCACGCGTCCCCTAGCTACGCTGACGGAAGGCGCTCACGCTTTTGAGGGCGGACAGCTCGATCACCGCATCACGCTTGCGGGCGGTGATGAGTTTGCGCGCGTCGCAACCAGCATGAACCAGATGGCGGAGCGCATTGCCATGCAGATTCGGGCGCTCGAAGCCGACAGCCGTCGCCAGCAGCAAATGCTGGCCGATGTGGCGCACGAGCTCCGCAGCCCGGTCGCGAGCATGAAAACAATGGCCGAGGCCCTTCGCGACGGGATCGCGAGTGGCCCCGATCGCAGTGCGCGCGCCTCACAGGCCATCGCCGACGGCGCGGCCAGGATGGAACGGCTGGTCAACGATCTGCTGGAGCTTGCGCGGCTGGATCTGGACGAGCTTCCGCTGCACCGACAGCCGGTTGACCTGCGAGCGATAGCGGCTGACTGCGTACGCAGATTCGGGCAGGCCGCGGACATGGCGGGAATCCGAATCCACCCGGTCGCGGAAGGTCAGTCGGCAGTGGTGTCGGGCGACCCCCACCGCCTCAACCAAATCCTTGATAACCTGATGGACAACGCGATCACCCACGCCGGGAGGGGTGCGGAAGTGCGAGTGACCGTCGAGCCTGGCGACCCTGTTGTCGTCACTGTCGCTGACACCGGTCGGGGCATACCGGCAGAGCATCTGCCCTTTCTATTCGACCCATTCTACCGCGTGGACGCCGCGCGCACGCCCGGTGACACCCACAGCGGGTTGGGCCTGCGCATAGCGCGCGGACTGGCTCAGGCACACGGCGGAGACCTACGCGTCGAGAGCGCGGAGGGAAAAGGGACGCGTGCGGTCCTTACTCTGCCACCGTCGTCAGCCGCTGCCCCGTCAGCAACGGTGTAACAAACCCTCGCGGCAGGGCGGCGGTGCCAATCCGGCTGTGAATTCGGCGCGTCGTGACTGACAATTCCATCGCGGCGGGGAGCCTCCCGCTCGGGCGACATGGGAGCGCGACCACGCCACTTCACCTGGCAGCATTCGGTCTGACCGCGCGCCGGCCGGGGGTTCGGTCGCGCGCTGCGCCGTGCTCAGCGGACTTAAGAGCCAAGCCGGCTGTAGCCTGGCCCCCGAGATGAACGACAAATATGCCGGCACCAGCGGCAAGACGCAAGGGGAGGCAAAAGAAGCAACCCCGGCGCCCAGCGCCGCGAGAATTGTCACGCTATTCACGGAGTGGCCCCACCAGCCATCATTGACTATGTTAATGATTCCCGGTTGCAGCCCGGATCATACCTCTTCTTGGTAGACCGCGGCGACAGAAGTAAGCGAGCGAGGTTGGACCGGGATTGTGCACAGCGAATGGAAAACGCCCACTCAAGGAGGGCTGTCACCCTGAGCCCATTCGACTTCGCTCAGGGTAGACTGCGCGAAGGGTCCCCCCTTCCTCTGCCACGTGGCCGTTGACAACTTGCAGAGACTCTGTTAGTATGTGCTAATAAGCTGACAAATAATGAGAACCCCGACTAACGATCTGGTGAAGCTGTTCAAGGCGCTGGCGGACCCAACGCGGGTGCAGATTCTACTGCACCTCGCGGACGGGAACGTGTGTGTGGGAGCACTGGCGCAGCGGCTCGGCGTCACCCATTCCGCGGTCTCCCAGCACTTGCGGATTCTGCGTGAGGCAGGGCTCGTGGATGGTGACAAGCGCGGCTACTGGGTTCACTACTCGCTGAATCGGGAGCGAGCAAATGCAGCTTCCGTGAAGGTGTCTGCCTGGTTGAGCGGACTTTGCTCGCAACTCGATAAGGCGCAGGGCGATGGTACCGGATGCATCAAACAGGGCCATTCAGGTCCCGCCAAATCTGCAACAAGGAGGTAACAGTCATGGGCAGCAAGATCAAGAAGTGTGAGAAGGGAAAGGACGCCAAGACCTGCTCTCCGGAGCAGATCAAGGAATGTCACGGCGAGGTCGCGGGGCATCCGTGCGAGGGCAGCGGCAAGCCGGTCAGGAAGTAGCATCTCTGCCGGGAGGACGCAGGCGACCGACTGCGCCCTCCCGTTGAAGTTCCCAGGGGTAGCCTGCGGGGCCTCGGAGTTCAGATGACAGCAGCAATGACAGAAGAGGAACAACAAGAGACTCAGCCCTTCCGCCCTTCCCTGCCGCGGGTATTCTGGGCGTTTCTTCGCCGTGGCCTCACCGCTTTCGGCGGGCCCGCGATGATACCCTACATCGGAGAGATGGCGGTCACCAAGAGGCAGTGGCTGACCAGACCGTCGTTCAAGGAAGGGATGGCCGTTTCCCAGACAATTCCCGGTGCAACGGCGATGCAGACGGCCGCGTATATAGGCTTGAGGATTCGCGGCATACCCGGCGCGGCGGCCCAGAGGAGCAGTCAGTGAAAGGCAAGATCGTTCTGCTGGTCGTCATCATCCTTGCCCTGGGTGGCGCTGGGCTGGTGCTCTATCGGAGCGTTTCGGCGGCAAGGTCGAAGACGACCCTGGACACAGCGCTGGCGACGCGTCGGACACTAAATGCGACCGTCCTCGCCACGGGTAGCGTCAAGGCGATCGTGGGCGCGGAGGTGAAGGTCGGTTCCCGCATCTCCGGTGTGGTGAAGCGCCTCCCGGTCAACATTGGAAGCGTGGTGCAGAAGGGCCAGCTCATCGCCGAGCTGGATGACCGGGAAACGAGCAGCCAGGTTGACCAGGCGAAGGCGAACCTGGCGTCAGCCCGCGCCCATCGCGCCGAACTAGAGGCGGGATATACCGCGCAAGTCGTGCAGAGTCGGACGGACATCGAGCGCGCTCAAGCGAATCTCACAGCGACTCGCTCCCGACTGGAACAGGCCCGCACCACCGTTGGCACGGTGCCTCTCGAAGTTACCGCGCAGATCCAGCAGGCGAAGTCCGCGGTCGAGCAAGCCCAGGCCAGCGAAAGCAACGCCAAGGCCCGCTACGAGCGGCTTCAGCGTCTGCTCGATCAGGGGTTCATCGCTCAGCAAGACGTGGATAATGCTCGCACCGAGCATGACGTTGCCGCCTCGCAGGTACGCCACGCCCAAGCGGTGCTGGACGCGGCAAATGCCAACTCCTCCCAGACACAGCTCAAGCAGCAGGACGTGGCGCAGGCCGAGGAGGCCGTGCGCCAAGCGGATTCCGCGCTTCGCATGGCCCGGGCCAACACCGCCCAAGTGCGCGCCAAGGAACAGGCGATAGCGACGGCCAGGGCGCAGGCGATGCAAGCCGAGGCGGGCCTGCGCTATGCCGAAACCCAGCTCTCCTACACCCGGATCGTCTCACCCATTGATGGCATCATCGCCTCTGTCTCCACACAGGAAGGCGAAACCATCGCGGCCGGCCTCACCGCACCGACCTTCGTCACCATTATTGATTTGTCGAAGCTTCAGGTTGATGCCCTGGTGGACGAGACCGACATCGGGCGGGTCAAGGTGGGTCAGACAGCGGCATTCACCGTGGACTCCTTCCCTGACGAGGAGTTCGAGGGCGCAGTGACGGCCATCTATCCGAAGGCGATCATCGACCAGAACGTGGTGGACTACGACGTAGTGGTGACCATCGCCAACCCGCGCGGGCTGCTTCGACCGGACATGACCGCCAATGTGACCATCAATGTCGCCAGCAGGGAGAATGTGCTCGCCGTTCCCAACAAGGCGGTCAAGCGCGAAGAGGGTGCCAGGGTGGTTTACGTGGTCGAGAACGGCGTCCCGGTGCGGCGGCGGGTCAAGACTGGCTGGAAGGACAGCGACTACACCGAGATACTCTCGGGCCTGAAGGAGGGCGAGCGCGTCGTGGTTGGCGAGCCAACCGGCTCGGCGCAGCAGCCAGCGACCCAGCCGAGCCTTCCGCCCGGTGCAACAGGCAGATAGAGGAGGTAAACGCGGATGATCATCGAGATGCAGGAGATCAGCAAGGCCTATGAGATGGGAGGGCAAAGGGTGCCAGCCGTGAACGGCATCTCCCTCCAGGTGGAAGCAGGCGAGTTCCTGGCCATTGTCGGCCCCTCCGGGTCTGGCAAGTCCACCCTCATGAATCTGCTTGCCTGCCTGGATACGCCGACCAGCGGCACCTACCGGCTCGACGGGGTCGAGGTGGGGAAACTGGACGACGACCGCCTCTCCCAGGTTCGCAACAGCAAGATCGGCCTGGTCTTCCAGTCTTACAACTTGCTGCCCAGGATGACCGCCCTGGAGAATGTCGAGCTTCCCCTGCTCTACGGCACGCGGCATCAGGACGGGAAGGCGGCCCAAAGCGCCCTGGAGGCGGTGGGCCTGGGAGACCGCATCCACTACTGGCCCAGCCAGCTCTCCGGCGGGCAGCAGCAGCGGGTGGCCATCGCCCGCGCCCTCATCAACGATCCCGCCATCGTACTCGCGGACGAACCGACAGGGGCCTTGGACACGCGGTCTGGGTTGGAGGTGATGGATATCTTCCAGCGCCTGAACCGGGAAGGCCGGACGGTAGTGTTGGTGACGCACGAGCAGACCATTGCCGAGCACGCCCGGCGGGTGATCAGTATTCGAGATGGGAAGGTCGTCGGAGACGAGCCGGTGGCCCGCCCCAGACAAGCCGGTGACGAACTGGCCAAGCTGCCTCAGGAGGTGAAGAGCTAATGAAGACGTCACGTGTGCTAAAGGAAGCTCGTCGTGCCCTGTCTGCCAACAAGGTGCGCGCGTTGCTCATGATGCTCGGGATCATCGTCGGCATTACCGCGCTCACCATCATCGTGGCCGTCGGGCAAGGCGCTAAAGCGCAGGTGAGTGGAAGTCTTGGCAAGATGTGGGGCACCAACCCGATCATGGTCACGGCCAGCGCTGGGGGACCAGGGGCCGGCCCTCATATGGGCATGGGAGCTGGGGTCGGCAGTCAGACTCTGACCGAGCAGGATATGCAAGCCATCGAACAGGAGGTGCCCAATGTGCGCAAAGCCTCCCCCGGCCTGCTCAAGAGTGACGCCCAGGTGAAGTTCCGCCAGCAGAGTACCACCACGGAGATATTTGGGGTCACACCGGAGTTCCGTGAATACCGGAGTTGGGACGTGGACAGCGGCGACTTCCTCTCAGATGAGGATGTACGCAGCATGGCGCGGGTGGCTCTCATCGGGCAGACGGTGGCCCGGGAGTTGTTTAGTGATGCTGACCCGGTGGGCGCGACCATCCGCATTGATAACGTGGCATTCAAGGTAAAAGGTGTCATGGCGAAAAAAGGGGCCAACCCATCTGGCGGTGACCTCGATGACCGGGTCACGATCCCGATCAGCACCTTTGCCCGACGACTCTACAATGTCACCTATCTCAGTAATATCGTTGTTCAGTTGCAGGATGTCAGTCGAATGCAGGAGACAGGAGTGGGCATTACCAAACTCCTGCGCGAGCGACACCACATCGTGCCTCCCAAACAGGACGACTTCGGGGTGCGCACTCCCGAAGGCATGGTGAAGGTGTTCGCCGGCACCACCCAGACGCTGACTCTGTTCCTCGGCATCGTGTCCGCCATCGCCCTGCTGGTGGGCGGACTGGTGATCATGAACATCATGCTGGTGTCGGTGGGTGAGCGTACCCGGGAGATCGGGCTCAGGCGAGCCATGGGCGCGCGCCGCAAGGATATCCTGACCCAGTTCCTGACCGAGGCGCTGGTGGTCTCCGTGTCTGGAGGCGTGATCGGAACTGCTCTGGGCATCCTCGGCACGCTCATCGTGCGCGTGGCCACGAAGACCCCGGCGGTAGTCTCCTGGCAGGCACTGGGCTTGTCTGCGTTCTTCTCCATTACCATCGGCGTCGTGTTCGGCGTCCATCCAGCGCGGCGGGCGGCATTCCTCGACCCGGTCGAGGCGCTGCGCACGGAGTAGCCCAGAGGGAGCGATGCGATACCGACTCGGCCTCCGCACCGCGCTGCGTGCTCTCAGCGCACATAAGATGCGCACCGGGCTGACGCTCCTCGGCATCATCGTGGGGGTGGCAGCGGTGGTGGCGATGGTGGCAATCGGCCAGGGCACGCGAGCGGAAGTCCTGCGCAAGGTCGAGAGCCTGGGTACCAATCTGCTCGTGGTGAGCGCAGGCCAGCTCAAGCTCGTCGCGGGCCGGCAGCAACAAGCCGGCGCGGTGGCGATCACGCTCACCGAGAAGGACGCCCGCGCCATTGCCGATGAGATTCCATCGGTCGCCGCCGTGGCTCCTGCGCAGAGTAGGAAGCTGCAAGCCAAAGCCGAAGACCTGACTGCGACCACGACGGTGGTGGGCACTACTCCTGATTTCCAGGCCGTTCGCAGCTTTCACCCCGGGTCGGGCGAGTTCTTCGACGAGGAGCAGGTGAGAAGTTCCGCTCGCGTCGCCGTCCTTGGTCAGACTGTCGTGGTCAATCTTTTCCCAGGAAGAGATCCGATTGGAGAGACGATCCGTATCAACAACGTTCCCTTTACGGTGATCGGCGTGATGGAGGCCAAGGGCTTGGATATCAGCGGGAGAGACCAAGATGATCAGGTACTCATCCCGCTGCGAACAGCCCTGCGGCGGCTGTTCAACCTTACCTATTTGAACACCATCTACGTGAGCACTCGCGATAGCCAAAGCATGGGATCGGCGGCAACGGCGATTGCCGAGGCACTCCGAGAAAGGCATCGGCTCCGTCCAGACGCGGCGGACGATTTCACCATCCAGAACCAGTCCGCCATGCTGGAGACGCAAGCGGCGGTTTCCAGCACCTTTACGCTCCTGCTGGGCAGCATCGGCGGTATCTCGCTGCTCGTGGGAGGCATCGGAATCCTCGCGATCATGCTGATCGCGGTGCGAGAGCGCACTCGTGAGATCGGCATTCGCAGGGCGGTCGGGGCGCGCAGAAAGGATATCTTGCTCCAGTTCTTGGTGGAGACCATGCTGCTGAGTGTTCTCGGAGGTGCGGGCGGGGTGTTCCTCGGGATCGTCGCCGCTAAGGTGGTATCGCTGGCCACGAGTTGGCCCATGCTCATCCCTTGGGTGGTGGCCCTGGCGGCTGTGGCTTTCTCGATGCTCTTGGGCCTCGCCTTCGGCGTCTACCCGGCGCGCAAGGCCGCTGGCCTGGATCCCGTCGTCGCGCTCCGGTCGGAGTAGAGCAACTGCCCTCCGTGCTGGCGACGAAGCGGGTTCTTTCGATACGAGAGCATGCCGGTTACCGGGACACTCTCGCATCCAAATCAGCTCGTTCGCATTCTCGTTGTTTCGATGCCAGGATGTTTTCCTCCACCATACCTTTGTCCTCGAAACCTCTCTCTCCGAAAATCGAGGGCGCGGCGTCTGCAAGCCCTGATGGCCGATTCACGCGCACGATTGGCCTGATTCTGGCATCCAGAGGCCGCCAAAAGCTGTGGACGAGGTGTGCCATCTCCTCCCCTATCCTGCCGCCGAAACGCCGATTTTGTTCTCTGTTTCTCTGAAAACTGTGGACTTCGCGCATCAAGTCCGAAACAGGGAATCGCCGTTTTTGAGCACAAATGCGACCGCCCCTCCCCCGCCGGTTTCGATTCCCACGCGGAGTAGCACTCAAGCAGTTCGAACCTGTGTCTCGTTGCTGTCCAGGCGTGCTGGGCGCCAGGCGAACACTTTCCCACGCTCTTGACGCTGCCATTCCCCCAGTCACCTCCCGCGCACTGCAGGGCGGTAGAACACGCTGAGTGCGGCTGAAGGATTCCAGGGCGACCTTGTGACAGAGCGAAGGTTGGATCAAGTAATTGTTCGATATGCGGCGGGCAGCGGGTGAGCGCGGCGACAACAGCATGTTCCCGGAGAAGCCCGGCTGGAAGTGGCTCAGTTTCTCGGACGATGACGGCCTCACCTGGTCCGATCCGGCGCCGCTGCCGTTCGTCGGAGGCGAGCCGATGGAATCGGGGTCCAACGGCTGCGCGCTGTTCCGCTCCATCAAGAACGGCAAGCTCTACTGGATGGGCAACCTGGGTATCTACGGGGAGCGCGCCCGAGGCAATTATCCTCGCACCTCGCTGGTCATTGCGGAGATGCAGGAGGAGCCGTTTGCGCTCAAGCGGGACACCATCTTCGTGGTTGATCAGAAGGGCTGCAATGACTCGCCGGATCTCCAGCTCTCCAACTTCCGGTTCTACCAGGATCGAGAGACCGGCGACCTGGTGATCTTCATGCTGCGCTATTGTTGGCAGGGCCATGACCGGTGGTGGGACTCGGACTACTACCGCTACCGGGTGGAGCTGCCGTAGGGTGCAGGCCACGATAGATTTCCACGCTCATCTGGGGAAGGTAATCCACGGGTATCCGCCGCTGACGATTGATCTCATCCGCCAGATGGAGCTGCCGGCCGATGCTGAGGAGGCCGCGTTCGCAGGGAATGCGCGGAGGCTGCTGGCCAAGGCATCGCAGAGGACCTAAAGGATGCAATCAATGACGGGTCGTGAACGCGTGCTCGCCGCCATCCGGCGTCAGCCGGTGGATTGCATGCTCGGCGCATCGCTGCGCGGCCCCTAGGCCGCCAGGGCCGGGGTGGCGGCCCGATGCGTCGGGCCTAGCCACTAACCACAGGCGGCCGCGTACTCCTGGACGACGCTTCGCGTGTCGCCGTCCCTCATCACTTCGCCGCAATCGAGCCAGATGGTGCGGGCGCAGATATCGGGCAACCGATCCAGCTCGTGGGTAACGAGAACGATGGTGGTGCCGCTAGCGCAAATCTCCTGCAACTTGTGCAACGACTTGGCGCCGAAATGAACGTCGCCGACGGCGAGCACCTCGTCAAGCAATAGCACGTCGGGCGAGAGGTGCGCGGCCACGGAGAAAGCGAGCTTCTGGAACATGCCGAAGGAATAGGTGCGCACCGGGGCGAGCAAGAAGTCCCCCAACTCAGAGAATTCGGCAATGCTGTTATACTGCTCAAGAACTTCCTTGCGCTGCAAGCCGTAGAAAGTGGCGTTGAGGAAGATGTTGTCTCGCCCAGTCAACTCGGGATCCATGCCGGCGCCCAGCCCCAACAGCGCGCATACCCTGCCCTGGGTGGCGATGCGGCCGCTGGTGGGCAAGTAAATCCTGGCAATGAGGCTGAGCAGCGTCGTCTTGCCCGAGCCGTTGCGCCCGACCACCCCGAGAATCTCGCCGCGCTGCATCTCGAAAGACACATTGCGCAGTGCCACGAAGCGGTCGGCGCCGCTGCGGCCGCGCAGCGCCCTGAGGATTGCGCCCTTGAGCGTCACCATGCGCTCGTGGGGCAGGATGAACTCCTTGGTGACGTCTTGAACAACCACCGCCGGCCCGTTGTCGGCCCTGATTGGGTATGCCATCTAGCCCAGTTCCGCGAAACGCCACTGCAAACGGCGAAAGAGTGAGAATCCGAGGACGAAGGCCGCCAGTGCCACCGCGGCAGCAATGGCAAAGTAAACCGGAAAACCAGGCAAGACCTGGTGCAGCACCGCCAGGTAATCATTAGTGCTGGCCCGGGCGCCATCGTAGGGCAACAGCGCACGATAGGACATGAGCACCGGGGCCATGGGGTTGAGCAGATAGACAGTACCCAGGAAGTCCGGCAGCCCCATCTTCCCCAAGCGCGCGATCGCACTTTCGGCGGGGTAAAACACCGGGCTCAGGAACATCCACATCTGCATGATTGACGCCAGCAAGAACCTAACATCGTTGTAATACACGGATAGCGAACTCACCGCGAACGCCATGCCGCACATGAACACAAACTGCACCCCGAACGCGAGGAAAGCCAGAGGAAGATGCGGCCACGCGATGGTCACCCTGCGCACCGTAAAATACGCGGCCAGGACCGTCATGCCCAGCAGGAAATGCACCAGGTTGGACATCAAAACCGACAGCGGCAAGACGAGGCGGGGGAAGTACACGCGCTTGACCAGCCCCACCTGGGTCGCCACCGATGCCGAGCTGTCCAACAACCCCTGGCTGAAGAACATCCAGGGCACCATGGCGACGAAGAGGTACACCGAGTAGTTGCGTCCGCCCAGCGGCGTCATGTAGCGAAAGACGATGACAAAAACCAGGATTTGAAAGAGCGGGTTGAGCAGCGACCAGACGAACCCCAGAACCGAGTTCTTGTAGCGCACCTTGAGGTCCCGGCGCACTAACCCCCACAGCAGTGCCCGGTAGCGCCAGACCTCTGCCCATTCATTCATCGCGAACACACCCCGACCGATTATAGCACCAGCCGCGCGCTGTGGGCAAACGTAGGCAAGCGGCTGTTGCGCGCCAGGCAGTAGTAGCTGAGCGGGCCCAGAGCGCTGCGCATCGCCCCAATTCCTGCGTTCACCGCGCCGGCGAAGGGTGACGAAGACCGCCCACTATCCCGGCGCCGAGCAATGCGGCCGCAACCAGCATCGCCAGCGCCGCCGCCACGCCAAACACCATGACCACCAATACGCCTTCACCCATGACCCGCAGCGCCAAGCGCGCGGTGCTCAGGGTCCGGACCTCCCCGCCCGGGGCGCACCAGAACAATTGCCGGGGCCGGGCTGCAAGGGCCAAAATGTCGTCCCTGATCTGGCCCGGCATGCCGCCGCCGTCGTTGGCGATACATACCTTGTCGAAACGCGCCGCGCGAACCTGGCGCAGCAACGCCCAGTGGCCACCCACGGGCAGCAGTAACTGCTGCGCGCACCCCAGGGCCGCCACCGGCCCCTGGATTTCAGGGGTGACGACCGCGGCGATGGAGCAGCCCGGCGCCAACTCGCGCACCTTGGCGCATACCGCCGCGAATTCGCGCAAGCGGTTGGCCCGTATGGTTTGCAGCACCAGGATACGGCCGCCGGCAACGGCGAGGGGCGCGCCTGGTCGGTGTGAGTTGGCCGGTCTGTGCGCGTGATTCGGGTTCAACGTATGTGGCTCAGAAGAAGATGCGTGTATAGCAGCACGCGATGGGCGAATTCGCGGTCGCCGAATCTGCGAGGGTGGCGGGCACCCAGCCGCGAGCGGAGGGCATGGGGCAAATGGCGCACCGCGGCCAGCAGCGCGCGCAGCGAGATCATCCCGGTACGCGCGAATAGATCTTGCGCGGCCCGCAGCCCAATCAGGCAGCAATGCTGCACTACCAGGTCCCAATCGTGCACATTCTTCCACACGAACAGGAGCCGGTTGCGCTCATAGATGAGCTCCGCCCACTGCCGGCTGTGAAGCGCGCGAATGGTGGCGCCTTCTTCATGGTACATGGCGCTGCGCGGCTCGCGCAGGATTCTCCATCCCTGCTGCCAGGCGCGATAGCCGAGGTCCATATCCTCCCAGTAGAAAGGACGAAACAGAGGGTCGAAGCCTCCCAGTTGGAGGAACTTGGCGCGGTCAAATAGCCCCCCGCCCGCGGGCGCGTCGAGAGCGAAGGTGAGGGCGTGTGGCACTTCCTCCTTGTCGCGATGCAGCCCGCCGCAAATGCTGCACACGTAGGCCCCCACCAGCCCGCGCCGCATGCGATATTGGGCGCCAACCGCAAAAACGTCGCCTTGCGAGAAATGCCCTGTCAGCGGCTCCAGAAAGCCGTCCTTGACCACCATGTCGTTGTTGAGCAGCAAGACCAGGGGTGACTTCGCTCGTTCCACGCCGGCGTTGCACGCATCGCCGAAGCCGCGAGAGCTGGGCAGTCGCACTACCGCCACCGTCGGAAACTGCTGTAGCAGGAAATCCCCGGTGCCGTCGTCGCTCGCGTCGTCCACCACCATGACCTCGTCGTGGTCAGCCACCCCGCGCAGCAGCGGGGGCAGACAGAGGCGCAGCAGCTCCCGCCCGTTGCAACTTGGAATGACCACGCTGACGCCCGGACGCCGAGGGGTTGCGCTCGCCATATCAGGTCCGTTTCGGGGGCGGCTCAATGATACCGCTGCCAATCCCGACGGTGTTGCCGGGTGTATTGGCTGGGGCGGTCCTAAGTTCCTGTCGCAAGATGCCGTATGGTGGCCGCCGGCGAGAAGGACTAACCTGGGCGCAGCGCGTATTGACACGATAACAAGGGTATCCTAGGTCAGAGGGAGTCGGTCTTTGAGACACGCGCGAGGGGACACGCAGATACCGCCGGCAGTGCGTGATGCACCTCAGATGACGACCGAAATGCAAGAGCGGTTGGAATCGGTGCAGCAGCTCCTGGACTTCTTTTCTCGCGCCACCGGATTGAACGCCAGCATCTGCACGCAGCACAAGGGCGAACTCCGCTACTATGGTGGGGCGGGGGCCGAGGCGATGCTGCCTTGCACCGTGCTTCGCAAGGACCCTGAACTGAATGCGCGCTGCGAGCAAAGCAACCTCCACCACCTGCGACTCGCTCATCGCTTGCAGCGCTACGTTATCTACGAATGCCACGCGGGCTTGGTGGATATGGTCGTGCCCATTCTGGGGCTGCCGGTAAAGGCCGGGATCCTCACCGGGCAAGTGCTGCCGCACCCACTTTCCCGCGAGGACCGGGAACGCCTGGTGCAGCGACTCAGCACCCCTCATACCAGCACCGCGTCTCTGCGAGATGCCTTCGCGCGAACCCGTTTCATGCCCGAGCATCGGTTGGAAGGCGCGGCAAAGGTGCTGGCGGATATCGCCCAATACGGAATTGGCGCCGGTGATACATCGGGCGTGGCGCCCTTGAAGACCTATGTCGCGAGCGAGCTGCTAAAACGGCAGGAATGGTCCGAGCTGCAAGGCATCGCCCACATGGTAGGAGTGAAGTCGCCTCCCCGCGTGGTGTTGGTGATCCAAGTCGTGCAGCCTGGCTGGCGAGAGGCGGTGGATTGGCGAGGTCTGCATCGCGCCCGGGAAGTGGTCGCGCAGATGGCGCCCTCGACGCTGGCGCTGGTGGAACGAGATAAACTGGTTGTGCTTTGTTCCGATCTGGAGGGGCTTGAGAGCCGGATTCGCAAGCTGCTTTCTGCTCTGCGCGGCGCCGGCCTGCGGGTCGCGATCGGGGTCGGCCGACCGTGCGATGCGGAGACGCCGGTCTGGCAGTCCTACCACGAGGCGGAGATGGCCCTGGGATACCGATTCTTTACCGACGAGCCCATTATCTTCCTGGAGAATGTCGAGCGCCAAGGTCAGCGCTCGGTCCTGGTTCCCTCCAGCCTTCAGAATCTCGGCATGCTGATCCGACTGGGTGACTCCTCGCGCGCACAGGAAATCGTGCGCACCCTTATCCAGAAGCTGGGGCGCGAGCCCTACTCCGCCTCCTGGGTGTTGGATTCCTCGGTGGAGATCCTGAGCCTGCTGATCCACGAACTGCGCGAGGCGGGCAACCGCTCCGAGGCGTTGCCCGGCATCCTGCGGCACTTCCTGAACAGCGCCAATCAAGCTGCCAGCATCCAGGAGATACTGGCGTTGCTGGAAACGAGCGCCATCCGGTTGATCAACCAGGCGAGAAGCACACCTCGCACGATGGCCCATCTGGTGGAGCGGGTTTGCGAGCATGTCAAGCGCCACCTAGCTGAGCCGGTCACCCTGGAGCGCCTGTGCGCAGAGGCGCTGTTCGTCAGTCCGGACCACCTGTCCCGCATTTTCCAGAAAACCAAGGGCGTGCGGTTCAAGGAGTGGCTGCTCCAACAGCGTGTCGAGCGGGCAAAGGACCTGCTGGCCGCCACCAACGAGGCAATCGCTTGCGTTGCAGCTCGCTGCGGCTATGATCGCCACCCGTGCTTCTGCCGGGTCTTCCGAAAAGCCTCCGGGATGACGCCCACTCAATATCGGCGAGCCCACGCGTCGCCAGCGCTCGCGGCAACGGGTGTGACCGCAGAGAATTCGGCGTGAACCACGGAACGCATAGACCGTGTCGTAGGCGCTCGCAAGCGGCGACGCCCCAAACGTTGCGATGTCAAGAACGCTGGCAGCACCCGTGCGAATCGCCAGGCGCCTGTTCCTATTCTCATCGCGTCGCGTCGGGAAATGCAAAATAGTTGTCGGTAGAAGCTAAGCCCGCCGGGCCGGCCGATGGTAGAATAATCTAAAGCCCGATGGCATGGGTCGAAATATCGCGCCCGGGAGGAGGTGAACCAGCGGGAAAGGGGCCTTCGACATCCATCCACATGCCTGAGAAGAACACTGCTTAGCCATCGCTAAGAGGAGGCGATTAGAGTGCAAAGGAATCGTGGTTTCACGTTGATCGAGCTCCTGGTGGTGATTGCGATTATCGCAATCCTGGCCGCCATCCTGTTCCCCGTGTTCGCGCGAGCGCGCGAGGCGGCGAGGAAGGCGACCTGTATCTCCAACCTCAAGCAGATCGCCCTGGCGGCGATCATGTATGCCCAGGACTATGACGAGGTGCTGCCCGCAGCCTCTAGCACCGGTTGGCAGGCCAGCGCGCACCCGCTGGTTCCCGCGAACCAGTATATCACCGACTTCAACGGCGTCGGACCCACGGACTTCTGGCAGTTGGGCGATCTTCTGACGCCCTACATCAAGAGCGTGGACCTCTTCAACTGCCCGACTAATATTCGGCGCTTCCCGGACTTCACAGTAACCGTGACCCTGCTGACCTCCGGGCCGGCCGTAGGAGTGCTGAAGTGGGGCGACCCCGGCCTTGACGAGGAGAATGGCACCGGCACCTACTGGTGGGGTTGTGGGCATTTCGATCCCAACGTCTCGGGTGCCTATTCCCAGAACGGCACCGTCGGTTATATCTGGGATGCGTTAGAGTGGTTGACCTTCATTACCGCCGACGAGTACCGCAACCCCCAGGATTTCTGGGTCTGCGGCCAGGCCATCGGCGTGTTTGACAACCCGGTGTGGAAGTGCATGGGCGGCTGTGACGACTACGGTTGTCACGAGGGATGGTCTCACGACTACTCCATGAACCATGTGGTGCCGGTCGAGCTGGGCGGCACGGCACCCAGCATCCCGATCTGCATCCCCACGATGTTCGTTGACGGCCATGTCAAGTACATGCGCCTGGGCTTCTACGACATGCTGAACCTGCTGGCCCAGCCGAACCAGATCACCGACTGATCCTGGGTCCGGCTCGCCCGGCGGGGGGCCATGACAGTGAGGGTCGCGCGGCCTCGTGCGACAAGACGTAACGCTAACTGGCCCGCCCCGATGCATATCGGGGCGGGCCTGTGTTTGCTCACGGGTCTAACCCGGATTATGCGTACGGGGTTGTGCTGGCAACGGGCGCGGGGTCGTTCATCCTGAGCAGGTCGAAGGGCTGACCCCGCGGGGTTCTGGGCGCGGGGTCGTTCATCCTGAGCAGGTCGAAGGGCTGACCCCGCGGGGTTCTGGGCGCGGGG
>Ga0315289_10002289_pt1 | contig 29476 bp, 25 predicted proteins | sample YL17G11_40_MG_FD_203452 | JGI IMG/M metagenome (GOLD analysis project Ga0315289, IMG submission 203452) | Sediment microbial communities from Yellowstone Lake, YNP, Wyoming, USA - YL17G11_40 | ecosystem: Environmental > Aquatic > Freshwater > Lake > Sediment | place: USA: Wyoming | collected... | reverse complement strand
CATCAGAGGCACCACCTTGAGGAACTCCACATGATAGAGGGAAGCTTTATCTCAGAAGACCTTTATCTGGAACCAGTAAAGGCCAGCTACTTTGAAGTTACCAACGGGAGTGAGAAATTTGTTATTAAAAAATGGAGAAAAGATATCCACGCACCGCTTACCTATGAACTGATACCCGGTCACATTGCCTTCACTGAAATAAGGCTTTTTGCCCAGTGCAAGGACATCCGTAAACAATTTCAAGCAGAGGTAGAAATCCTTGACAGTGCGGAGGAAAAGATAGACAACTTTGTTAAAGTCGTGGAATCAGTAGTCTCCCAGATGGAGGAAAAGGAATTTAGAAAAAAAGATCTTTATGAGACAAGTAGTCCTGTTGTTTCACATGTTAGATTGGGCGAAGAGGAGATTGAAAAGATACTGAAAGGATGCCAGAGGATATTTACTTCAGATGAGATTAAGAGAATTGAAAAGTTTATCAGGGAAAATAATGAGTACAATGGGGTTATGACTGCCTTAGTTGAACGGCAATTTGAAATCAGAAAATCTGAGGATAAATTGGGTTTAGGGAGAGAACCATCCTTCCAGGTGGGCTAAGGAAGAACGGTGTTTTTGGCTAAAAATATTCCTCTTTTCTCTGGTCCCTCCAGTCTGGCCTGCATTTCTCTTTTGATCATTTCAAATTTTCCTCGATAGGTGGGACTTATATCCTGAGTATTGAAATTCTTGAGGTTAAAAGGATTAATAAATTCTCCATATTCTGCAATGCGAAAATCTAAATGAGGTCCGGTAGCCAGACCAGTGGAACCCACATGCCCAATAATTTCCCCTTGTTTTACCTTAACCCCTGACCTAATACCCTGAGCAAAATTAGAGAGATGGCCATAATTGGAGATATAGGTTGAATTGTGTTGGATGGTGATACAGTTTCCATATCCTCCTTTCCAACCCGCGAAGGTAACTTTCCCGTCGCAAACAGCTTCTACCGGAGTACCCTGGGGTGCAGCATAATCAATTCCATAGTGAGGACGGTAGATTTTAAAGATGGGATGTAATCTTCGACTGGTGAAACGGGAACTTACTCGGCTATATCGGAGTGGAGATTTTAAGAACTGTTTTCGAACGGATCTTCCTTCCGGATCATAGTAACCTTCAATCCCATTGTTATCCTTAAAATAAAAGACCTGATATTCTCGTCCCTGATTCTTAAATTCAGCAGCCAATATCCTTTTTGTATAAACAAATTTTCCGTCTTTATATTTTTCTTCTAAGAGAACTCTAAAAGAATCTCCTTCCCTCACATCCACAAAAAAATCGATATCCCACCCAAAGATATCTGCAAAATCCAATACCAATTGAGAATTGAGTCCTGCCTGAATTGCGTCTTCGAAGAAAGAGGTTCTGATCCTTCCAGCTATCAAGGAGAGTCGAGTTTCAAACTCGATCTCTTGCCTATATGCTGTTAGACCTTGAGAGGAGTTATTTACCACCAATAATGTATCCTGATCAATAGGATATTCTAAGCGCCTAACCGCGCCATTTTTTCGGTCAATCTGAATCTTTATCTCTGAACCGGGCTTTAAGTTTCTTATGGGATACAACTTTTTTGCAGTTTGAATCAGATCAGAGATATTCATGAGAGACGTGCCCAGTCGGCGGAGTATATCAAAGAGGGTGTCATTTCTCTGAACACGGTATGTAATCGTCTCTAATCCTCTGCTTAAAAGAAGAAATCGATCTTCTTTTACAGTGGGGGTTCCCAAGTCTTCAGCAGAGAGAAAAGATATTTTCACATTAAAAATGAGGCCAATCAATATACCAAGAGCAAAAGAGAGAGAAAGGAAGAAAATGATATGTTCCCTCTTCTCATGATGAGGTTGAAGAAATCCTTTACTTACCATTAATCTAACCTCTTTGATTGAGAGACCTTGGGCAAATTATTCTCCAAAACCTCTTTCTTTCCCAAGGGGACCTTAAGTTCATACTCAGGGTAGTCAGGTGGGGTAGAGAGTTTCTTCAGTTCTGGATTCAAATCTTTCAATTCTTTGAGATCGACCTCTGCTATTCGTGCAATATCCCTCAAATCAATTGCTTGAGAGATTCTTACCTTTTCGTATGAAAATGAATCCCTAGGAGTCTGAATGGAGATGCCATATTTCTCTGGTTCTTTTGCTATAAGGGCTGCAGCTATTGATTTAGGGACAATATTTAAGGTCACCTTCTTAAGATGACCCCCTTCTTTAAACTCCCAGAAGTCCCTGGTGCCATATATTTTTATGGCCTTTCGGATGGGATCTTCCCCTGCATTATACCCTGCCAGAGCAAGACACCAGCAACCAAATTGTTGATAGAGATCCTTAAGATACTGAGCAGCGGCTAAAGTGGATTTCTCCGGACTTTTTCGTTCATCAATCCAGTGATTGATCTTTAAACCGTATTTTTTACCAGTAGCACTTGTAAACTGCCAAAGCCCACAGGTAGTTCTATAATTAGCATGGGGATCAAAATTACTTTCGATCATGGCTAAATAGACCAGCTCTTCAGGAATTTCCATCTTCTGAAAAATCTCCTTCATTAATGGGAGATATTTTTCTCCTTGGCCTAAGGAGTGAGTAAAAGATCTCTTGCCCTTTGTCTGAAAATTTTTAATAAAGTATTCCACCCTTAGATTTGCCTCTATGGGAAAAGAAATATTTTCTCCTAACCAGCTTATATCCTTATCGTTCCAAACCAACGATGACTCAAGCTCCTGAGAGTTAACCATGAAAGAAAAAAGAAACAGTAATATTAGTTGAATAAATGATATTTTTTTAAACATAAGATAATGGCAAAATTTTTATTGGTATAGAGTGTGGCGCAAGAAGAATATACAGATCCAGATTGTTATGTCAAGAAAAAAATGTCAGGAATGTAGTTTACTAACCGTGGCATGATGTACGCTATCCTCTGATCCTTCTCCGAACGTAAATCACCAAACCGATGAGGAGAACCAAGGACGGTTGGATGATCACGGAGGTCCAGAAAATGATGCGGCTCTGCTTCACGGTTAAGAAGAAGGTTGAGAAGGGATAGACCTGCTCTTTCTTGGGACGAATGGAGATAAGATTTTCCTCTCCCACCAGCCAGTTCACCGTGTTGAGAAAGAGATCCTTATTCCCCAAAAGGTTTACATAAAAGTTACTGGCAAAGCGTGAACCGCCGAAGACAGCAATTCTTCCTGCTTCATTTCCCTCTTTTATTACTGGGATAATGGCTACAGCTGCAATCGGAACAGGCCCATTTCTGTCCTTTCCTTTCTCAAAATCAAGTTTGCCTTGCTCTATCATGCGTCTATCTGTTTTAGTGTAGCTACCTGGATCAGTCCTGGCCAAGGTTTTAACCTCTACCTCTGGGTTCAGATCTTCTCTTACATCCACTGACCGAATCAGGGGCATAATGGTAGCACCCTCAAAATTTCTGGTGATCCCATGTTTACGGTAACTACTGATAATGGGAGAGAGGAAGTCGCCTCCGAAGAGACGGCTTTTCTGATCTACCACCATATCGTTTCCGAGGATGATGCCGTAGAAAGAAAGGAAATTTACTAACTTTGGTGCCGTGTAGGGATCAACCATAAATAAAGCCTTTCCTCCTCTGTTTATATAATCAGAGATCATCGTGAGTTCCCTTTCAGTGAGATCCTTTTTGGGACCACTCACCACCAAGAGTGATGCATCTGGTGGGACAGAACGCTCCTGCATGAGGAGGAGCGGTTTTGACTCATAGTTCTCCACACTAAGAGCGGAAGCCACCCTACTATATCCCTTCCTTTCATCAGTATCTTCTGGGTTGTTCTCCTCATGACCCCGGAGGAAATAAATCCGTCGTATCCTCTTTTGAACCAGGCTGATGATCCCATTGGTGATGTTTTCCTCAGTACAATAGGGATAAACCTTTCTCTTCCCTCCATACTCAATTGCAGTGGCACCATACGCGGTGATACTGTACTGCTCTGCCTTACTCGGATTACGATCCAGGTTATAGAATTCGTATTTGAATCTGGGGCATTCTGAAGCATACTGGCGTAACACGTCTTCAAATTCGGACTGTTGATCCCTCTGATAGAAAACAGTAACTTTCACCTCACTGGTGAGACCTCTGAGCAAATTCTTCGTAAAGGGGGAGAGGGTGAATCTCTGAGCTGGGGTTAGATCAAACCTCTTATTGTGGTTCCAGGAAATTACCTCGATAAGGCCGAAGATTGCTAAAAGTAGAAAACTGCTTACAATAAGATTAAACCAGTGTTGAGTGGAAGATTTGAGGAGTTTCACTTCAATCCCTTCCATCTCCGGGATTCAAGAGAACGGAGAGTGAGAAAGAGGAAGAAGAAAGAAAAGAGGATAAAGAAAACAATATCCTTCGTGTCGATTACTCCGCGAGCAAAGTTGTAGAAATGTTCGAAAAAGGAGATGTGGTGGAGTACCTGTGCTAATTGGGGACTGGCCACACTCTCATTCCAGTCAATCAGCCAGAAGAAGAAGATAAATCCTGAAGAGACCAGTGCGGCTACAATCTGATTCTCAGTTAAGGAAGAGACAAATATCCCGCAGGAGATAAAGGCTGCCCCTAAGAGGAAGAGACCAAGGTAACCGGCACACAGCGGTTCAGGCTCAACAGTATGGAACAAGGCAAGGACAAAGGGGTATAAGAGGGTTAAGAAAAGCATGAGGATGAACACGCATAAACACGCCAGGTATTTTCCAGCGAGTATCTCGATATCCCGCAATGGGTAGGTTACCAAGAGCTCAATAGTCCCCAGCTTCTTCTCTTCAGCGAACAAACGCATGGTCAAAAGGGGGATGGTGAGTAAAAGGATTAACCGGATGTCGTGGAGGAGAAACTGCCAGAGTCCCTGGGTCAAGCTCTCCCCTCCCCAGACCACAAAGGCAGCAAGATCGCTATAGTAGAGATACCCAGATATGATCAGGAAAACAGTCAGGACTATGTAGGCAATCAATGAAGTGAAGTAGGAACGAATCTCCTTTTTGAAGATGGGTAAGAAGTTCATCACGCTCCTCGATCTTCTTCGGTAACCAGATGGATAAAGATATCTTCAAGACTCATACTCACCGTTTTCATTTCCCAGAGTTTCCAGTTATTTTCGAGGATCAAAGGAAAAAGATGGTCTCCTAGGTAGACATCCTTTTTGGCATCAACGATATAACCATAGGTGTCTCCAGGAAATACTTCCTTCCTTTCCACATCCAGTATCCCTGGTATTACCTTCAATCTTTCCATCACCTTTGGCGATGGACCTCGAATCTTAAGGTAGGTTCGTGAAGACTTCTGGAGTCGATTTACCAGGTTTTCAGGTTTATCGACTGCAATGATTCTCCCTTCATGGATGATGATCACCCGTTCGCAGGTGACGCTTACTTCAGGGAGGATGTGGGTGCTGAGGATGATGGTTCTCTCCCCTTTAAGCCCCTTGATCAATTCTCTCATCTCGATAGTTTGTTTGGGATCAAGACCAATGGTTGGCTCATCCAAGATGAGTACTTCAGGGTTATGAATCAAGGCCTGAGCAATCCCCACTCTCTGACGGAAGCCCTTAGAAAGATTCCCTATCAGGCGATGTGCTACCTCCTTTATCCCGCACTGCTCCGTCACTTCAGCTATGGTACTCTTCCTCTTTCTCTTTTCTACCCCTTTGGCCTCGGCGACAAAATTGAGGTAGGCATCTACCCTCATATCTGGGTAGAGAGGCACATTCTCAGGAAGGTAACCTATCTTTTTTTTCACCTCAAGGGATTTCTTCAATACATCCAATCCTGCGACCGTGGCCTTGCCCTCGGTCTGGGGAAAGACGCAGGTAAGAATACGCATAGTGGTAGTCTTTCCTGAGCCATTGGGGCCGAGGAAGCCTACAATTTCACCTTTCTCCACTTTGAAGGAAACATCCTCAATCCCCCGGACCGTACCGTAATATTTGGTAAGCCGCTCCACTTCAATCATGGTATATTTTCTATACCATACTCTTGCCCATTTTCAAAGCCAACCCTCATGGTTAACCTTAAGTTAAGGAGAATTAGAAATAGCAAGTAGTAATCAACGAATTGTCGGTAGTCAATTGAGCTTGACAAAATACATTCCATATATCATGAATATAAAAGTGATTTTAGCAGATAATCACACTATCGTAAGAGCCAGAATAAAAGCTATTTTTGAGGAGAAGGGAAAAGATATTATTAGATTAATTAGTTTACTCTATCGTTATACCCATTACATTTTTTAAATATTGAAGGCTATGCTCCACGATCGGGATACTATTCAAAGAGAACTGGTCAAAGCCACAGCAGAAGACAGGGTGTTTGTAGATGAGAAGACCCTTGAGAGATATTCTCGGGACCAGAGCTTTACCCCTCCTCAAATGCCCGACATTGTGGTGATGCCCTTAATCAGGGAAGAGGTTCAGGAAATTGTAAAAATTGCCAATCGTTACCTTATACCGATTGTCCCTTATAGCTCCGGGAAAGACTTCTTTGGCGCTGCTGTCCCTTCGATGGGTGGGATTCTCCTCAGTTTAGAACGGATGAAGAGAATCTTGATGATCAATACAAAGGAGTGGAATACCACAGTCGAGGCTGGTGTAACCTACAGAGGACTTCAGGAAGAGTTGAGCAAGGTTGACTTCCGTATTACCGCTCCTCTCTTTACCCCTCCTTCTGCCTCTGTAGTTTCAACGGTCATTCAGAGGAATCATCCTACTACTGCCACTGACTTTAACTATGGAAATGAACTGATCATGGGATATGAACTGGTGCTTCCTGATGGAAATTATTTCAATGTGGGGAAACAGGCCGTAGGCGGCCCCTGCCGCTATGTGGCCCAGCCAACTGGCCCTGGCCTCAATTTCTGGAGGCTCTTCCAGGGGGCATGTGGGACACTGGGGGTTATTACCAGTATGGCCTTTAAGATCATGAAAAAACCAAAAATACGAGATGTCCATTTCTTCAGCTGTCATGATATTGAACAGGCAATTACGGTTATACGGTCCACCCAGAGAAAAGAGCTTGGTTTAGAATGCTTTGCACTGAATGGATTTAATCTGGCAACATTCCTTCTTTCAGATACCCCTGAAGAGAATGAGAAGCTTAAGGCTGGCTCATACGTAGGCATACATGGTGCAAGAAAGTGGAATGACTCTCAAAAAAAAGAGTTTAAGCAGCTCCAAAGGGTAGCTCCTCCTTGGACAGTCATAATCATCTCAGCCGGATTTGACCGGAGGGCAGAAGAAAAGATTGCCTATGAGGATGAGGACATAAGAGAGATCACTAAGGGTGCTGGTTTATCCCCCCAAAGGACAGTGGGTGGATTAGATAATCTGGGAGAAATGATCTTACATGATACGATGATGCCTCAAAGGATGCAGAAGAGATTTGGTTTCAAGGGCGCAATCCAACCGTTATCTTTTTATTCCCCAAATACTAGAATTGGTGAATTTGAAAAGATTATAAGGAATTGTGCACGAAACAATCAATATGGAGAGGATGACATGGGAGGGTATCTCCTCCCCATTGAACGAGGAAGGGCAATCTTCTGCCAGTTTGATCTCCATTGCGACCCTGATGATTTAAAAGATATAAAGCAGGTGAAGGAACTTCATCGAGCAGCAAGTGAGAAACTTGTTGATGAAGGGGCATTCTTTGATCCACCGTATGGGATCTGGTCAGAGATGATATATCAAAGAACAGGAACCTATACTGAGTATCTCAAAAAGTTGAAAAAAGAGCTTGATCCGAATTTGATTATGAATCCGGGGAAATTATGCTTCTAAGAAAGGGGTCAAGGGGATAAGGGGTCAAGTGATTACATTACCTTTGTTAATATTTTATTTGTGCTTGATCCCTCGAACCCTTGAATCCTCGAACCCTGCTTGGCAACTAAGCTGAAGAGGACCTTATGTTCGAACTGGAAAAGGAACTTGCGGAGTTTAAACGACAGGCCTGGAACTGCTTCCGCTGCAGCATGTGTAAGCATGTCTATCCTTGGCACTTGAGATCCGAGGAATTTTATCAGATCTGTCCCAGCGGTGCGAAACGTAAGTTCGATGCCTACTTCTCCCAGGGAAGGATGGACATTATCCGGGCCTACCTGGAGGGTGACCTTAAGGATTCACCGCAATTTCTTGATATTATTTACCAATGTACTACCTGCGGGGCCTGCGAATATATCTGCTCCCGCATCAATAACCGCTTCCCCCGGAGGAATATCGAGGCGTTCCGTGCCAAACTCGTTCAAGAAGGTAAGGGACCTCTCCCAGAGCATAAGCCCATGATTGACAGCATCAGAAACTACAACAATCCCTGGTTGCAGCCCCGAGGCCGAAGAGATGCCTGGGCAAAGAGGCTCAAGGTAAAAGATTTAACCAAGGAAAAGGCAGAAGTTGCCTATTTCGTTGGATGCACCTATTCCTTCCAGTATGAGATCAGAAAGGTTGCCTCACATACCGCTAAAATTCTTCAAAAATGCGGAGTAGATTTTGGAATTTTGGGAAAGGCTGAAGAATGCTGTGGTAGTCCGCTACTGAGAATAGGGGTGAGAGATCTTTTTATTGAGCAGGCCCACCATAACATCAAAAACTTAGAAAAGAGTGGTGTTAAGACGGTAATCACCTCCTGTGCTGGTTGTTTCAGCACTCTCAAAAGGGACTATGAACGTTTAGGGCAACTTCCTTTTCAAGTACTCCATGCAGTAGAGTATCTTGATCGCTTGATTAGTGAAGGAAAATTTAGGTTTCAAAAAGAAATCAAGAGAAAAGTGACCTACCATGATCCCTGTCACCTGGGACGCTGCAGCCGTCTTTCTGTGCCAACTGTTTTAGATACAGGGGTCTATGAGCCTCCCCGCCGGATTTTGAGGGACATTCCTGGTATAGAATTGATCGAGATGGACCGAATAAAGGACAGCTCATGGTGCTGCGGGGCAGGAGGGGGTGTAAAGTCTGCCTATCCTGAATTTGCCCTGTGGTCAGCGAAGGAAAGAATTCGAGAGGCTCAAAAGACCGGTGCTGAACTCATGGTTTCTGCATGCCCTTGGTGTGAATCCAATTTAGGGGAGGCGCTGGAGCTGGAAGGAAATCAGATGAAGATATGTGATATCTTGGATCTCGTGACGGAGGCAATCTAAAATGGGAGATGATCATAGTTCCTTATTGAGGAATCTGCAGAGCATCGTTGGTGAGGAGTGGGTTTCAGATGACCAGGCAATACTCGAGAGCTACGGCAAAGATCCAGGCTTTAATACGGTCTTAAGAAAACATCAAAAGGACCCCAACATGCTCCCCGAACTGGTAATCCTGCCGGAGACCACTGAACAGATCCAGTCCATTATTAAGATTGCTAAAGATTACAGGAGATGTGTAATCCCCATCGGAACGGGCAATAACCAGACTGGATTTTGCATCCCCATCCGCCCCAAGACGATCAGTGTTGATACCAAAAGGATGAACAGGATACTCAAGATTGATGAGGTCAATATGACCGCTATCATACAGCCTGGCGTAAGTTACGCCAGACTGCAACAGGAGACCATGAAGAAAGGTCTCTGGAATGGAGGGACTCCACTTGCCCCTTCCAATCATCACCTCATCTCCCAGATCCACGCCTTCTATGGCCTCTGGCAAAGCGCCCTGAAATATTCTATGGGCATCCGTGCCCTTGTGAATCTCAAAGGGGTCACCTCGGAAGGGGATATCTTAGAGACAGGATCAGCTTGCCTTCCAAGGGCAGGGAATTTCTGGTGGTATGGGCCGGGCCCTGATCTTAAGGGGCTGCTTGAATCAACTACCACCGGAAGTATTTGGTTTATTACTGAGGCCACCTTGAAACTTTTCCCATGGGCTGGAGGAGACTGGCCAAACGAAGAGGTTATTGACCGGCCTCCCCTCCCGGCTAATCATCGTATATACTTCGTGGAGTTCAGGAAGTGGGAGGATATGTATCAATTCTTTTATGAGGTATCTCACAATGCTATCGGTTCTCATATGAATCTGTGCAATGACACCTTTAACTCCTTCAACACCCAGCCCACAATTGAAGAGACTGAAAGAAAATTTAAAGAAGGATACTTTCCCAAGTTATTGGTCTATGTGATCCTTGCTGGTGTATCCTCAACGAAACAACTTGAGTTTGAAGAGCGGGTGCTCATGGACATCGTCAGAGATACCAACGGAATATTGAGAACTGATGAGCTTAAAGAGGTTCTTTCTACCTGGCATGGGGATGCATTCCGATCTGCCACCTCCATGCGCATGGGAAGACGTGGTTCTTATCACTTGGTGAAGATGAGCGAACTACCATTAAACTGTGTTGAGGAAGTTTATAAGGATCATATGTCCCTGGTTGAAGGGACTGAACACTACATGACTGATGAAGAAATACCTTGGGTGTATATCCATGATCGGGGATACTGGTCTTTGAATGAAACTGATTCCTACTTTGATCAAAATGATCCCAAAGAATGCGAGAGGACAATGAAGAGGGTAACCACCGGACTCTTCCGGATGGTCACTGATGAAAATAACCGCACTGGCTGGTATATCTGTGGTCTTGAGCCTTTAACCACTCTCTATGGTCCTAAGATTGGACCCAACTTCCATCTCTTATTAAAAAAGATCAAGATGGTCTTCGATCCTACGGACACAATGAACCCAGGAAAGCTTATTAATATTTAATAAGGAATTCAGGAAATGATTTAAGAAAATCATTTTTTATCAATAAACATATTGACAAATGCAAGCAAGACATATATTTTATTTGCATTATATAAATTGATCATATAGGTTCTCCATTGCCAGTTTCAGAAAAGACTAAAGAAGTCATCCTGAACGCTGCTAAAGAGCTTTTTGCCCAGAAAGGTTTTTTTAGAACCACATACGCTGATATTGCCCGCCATGCCGGTGTTAATCAGGCAACCGTTTATCGAGGATTTAAAACCAAAGAAAATATCTTCAGGCTTCTCCTTGAGGAAGAATATAAGGCCATATCCGAAGAAACATATCAATCGTGCAGTGGAGATGAAACAACCCTCGGTAAGCTGAAAAGACTTATCACCACCAACCTTAGGTTAACCACCCAGAGCCGACTTTTAAAATACATACTTCGTGATGAATATAGCCAGTTTCGAAATTTTTTTAAGACCAAAGAAGAAAAGGCTATACAAGAAATTTATTCTATCATTGAAAGAGGCATAGAAAGAGGGGAAATAAAAAAAGAGGACCCAGCTTTTCTGGTATCTTTGATTCTATCATTTCGTTTTTGTCTCCTTAATCTCTATAAAAGTGAAAGAGTTCCTCTTGAAACTAAATACAGCCTGGATCATCTGATTGAAACAATCAATAATGTCTTTATTGAAGGGTTCATCAAAGACTTTACCAAAGAGAATAATAAAGAATAATACCTAATTAACAATGTAAGGAAAGGAGAAGGATTTGGAATCAAGCACTAAATTTTTACAAAACATGATCCAGTGTTCCCTGCTTGAGAAGGGCAGGGCAAAGCCCTTCTACCCCAGCGACAAAAGAGAGATGACCCCTGAGTGGGATAGAGATAAGTGTATCCAGTGCGGACTTTGTTACGTCTATTGTCCTGATGGCGCCATTTACAGGACAGAAGATGATTTTTTTGAAGCAAACCTGGATAAGTGCAAGGGATGCGGTATTTGTCACCGTGAATGCTGGTTTGGCGCTATCAGCATGGTAATGGAGGATGCCTGATGGATAGATTCAGTCTTTATGTCCCAAACTTCCTTCCATTCAAGGAGTACTTTATCCCGAGAAAAAATCTGGCTTGTCCTGGATGCGGGCTTGCCCTTGCTGTTCGCCAGACCTATAAGGCCTTGGAAGAAGAGATGAAAAAGGCGACCTGGCAGTTTTCAAAGCAGGGAAAGTTCTTTGAATGTACGCCTGATACATCCGAACCTGGAAGAACCGAGGTTTCCATTTTACGGGTAAAAAAGGGGAAGGCAGACCTCCTGCTTTGTCTTGACAATGAGGCAGGGGGCAATTTACCTGAAGCAATCAAAAAACCAATACCTGCCATTGGAGAAGGCTTTCAGTACGTGGCTACAGCCTGCCCCAGTTATCCTTTCGATTTTTATGAAAAACTGAAAAAAGGGCTGGAGGTTAAGGGGAAAACGTATATCCATATTCTGTGTCCCTGCCCCGTGGGTTGGCAGTTCGACCCAGAACTAACCGTTAAAATCGGTCGTTGGGCTGTGGAAAGCAGGATTTTTCCACTTTACGAGGTGAATGGAGGATCTTATCGCCTGACCGTAACTACGCCTAAACCGAGGGCTGTGGCGGATTATTTAAAGATACAGAAAAGATTTGCAGATCTTTCAGAAAAGGATATTGAAGCAGTTACTATTACCGTTGAAAAAACTACCAGAAAATAACTGATGTCATTCAATCTGGCTAAATGGAAAGATAAGAGGCTCATGTAATTTTAGTTACATATATCCCTGAAAGGAGAGGGAAGATGGTAGATATACCAGACAATAAGGAGCAATGGAAGAATAACAGCCAATCTATGTTTGAAACGATACTTCAGGAAGTACCTGAGGGGATGAGGGATGTTTTTCGTGGAAAACTCATGGAGATTCTCAAACAAAAATCGAAAGGTGGAGCAATAGAAGAGAACCATGTTATGGAGGTTGTCCAAGAGATAGTTCCTGAACCATTTAAAAGTAATATACTCAAGGCATTTTCCCTTATAGGCGGCGTTGATATGAACAAGGTTGCGGAAATAATCGAAAAGTTTCCCGGTGGTCAGGAAACTCTTATCCCTATACTGCATGCTATACAGGCTCAATTTGGGTATGTGCCCTCAGAGTCTCTGCTCATGGTGAGCCAGAAAAAATCTACATTTTTGAGCACCTTGTATCGATTGGTTACCTCTTATCAGGCATTTCGTACTGAGCCACCCTCAAAATATACAGTAACAGCATGTAATGGGAGTGGATGTCATGTAAGAGGCGGTGGTATGATTCTCAAAGAACTCGAAAACAGAATTTCGGGAAAGGGTACCCAGATCACACTTGAGAAGGTCAGGTGTCTGGGTTGTTGTGATATCTCCCCTGCCCTTATAATCAATGGACAGGTGTATAGTGGCTCCGAGGCCCAGGCCAAGATCTCTGAACTTTTGAATAAATAGAGGAGCAGTTATATGGAAATCAAAAAAGTTAGTGACCTGGAAAAGATCAGAAAAGAGGGGATGAATTTAATCTGTTCACCGATGACGCGAATCACTGTAGGGACAGCAACCTGTGGTTTAGCCAAAGGAGCAGGAAAGATTTTTGAAGCCTTGAAATATGAGGTGAAGAAACAAAAGGTTAAGGCTGATGTTGTCACTGTGGGATGTAATGGTCTCTGTTATGCAGAACCAATTGTCGAGGTGATTCGTTCCGGCAGGCCACGCATTACCTATGGAAATGTTTCAATTGAAAGGGTACGTGAGTTGGTTAAATCCATCAGAACCGGTAGACTTCTCAATGACCTCGTCCTCATGAGGCGTGATAGAGAGAAATCACCTGTAGGAACTGGATTTATTCAGTATACCCAGGGGAAACTCCCCAAGGCATTTGCAGGTATCACGGAATACCGAAGGCTTGGGTTTTTTAAGAATCAGATGAAGCTTATAAGCAAAAATGCCGGTACTATCAGCCCTGAAAAAATTGAAGAGTACATTGCTATGGCTGGATATACAGCCCTAGCAAAGGCCCTGACGAAGATGAGCCCAGAAGCGGTCGTTAAGGAAGTTACTGCCTCAAAGATCAGGGGGCGTGGAGGTGCTGGGTATCCCACAGGGGCCAAGTGGCAGGCATGTCGTATGGCTAATGGTGATAAAAAATATGTGGTATGTAACGGCAGTGAAGGTGATCCGGAAATTGGAATGCACCGAAGCTTTCTGGAATCTGACCCTCACTCAATTATCGAGGGCATAATTATCGCAGGCTATGCTGTTGGGGCACAGGAAGGGTATATTTATGTAAATGACAGGTATCTCTTGGCCATGGAAAGGATGGAATCGGCAATCAAACAAGCAGAAGACTTAAACCTCCTCGGTGATAATATTATGGATTCTGGTTTCTCTTTTTCCTTACAGGTAAAACGAGGAGGTGGTGCCTATATTTGTGGAGAGGAAACTGCTCTGCTCAATGCCCTGGAAGGGTCCTTTGGGGAGCCGCAATCAAGGCCGCCTTATCCTGCACAGAAGGGACTTTTTGGGAAACCCACTGTTGTAAATAATCTTGAGACTTTGGCAAATATCCCCTTAATTATATTGAAAGGGGGTAAGTGGTTTTCAGGGATTGGAACAAGGTTGAGCACAGGTACGAAGATTATAGCCCTTTCAGGCAACATTGCTCAAACCTGCTGGGTTGAGGTGCCCCTTGGTATGAAAATTAAAGATATTATTGATATATTTGGTAAAGGTATAGCCAAAGGCAAAAAGATAAAGGCCTTTCAGACAGGTGGTCCTTCGGGAGGAATTCTTCCTGCCCGATTACTTAACTTGAAACTGGATTATGAGCAGTTGTGCAGGGCGGGAAGCCTTCTCGGTTCAGGAGGTCTCTTGGTTATGGATGAGGATACCAACATGCTTGATATGGCCAAATTCTTTACAGACTTTTTTGCTGATGAATCTTGCGGTAAGTGTACTTCTTGCAGAGAAGGGGTAAAACAACTCCAGTATATTCTTTTAAGCATTATAGAGGGGCAGGGCACCGAGGGACATATCAGTCTCATGAAACGTATAGCTGCAGCAATGGCAGATACTTCAGCCTGTGCTCTGGGAAAAACTGCTGCAGTCCCCATTATTTCTGTGATGAAACATTTTCCTCGGGAAATCAAAGGGAGACTGATCAAAAAGGGAGCATAAGAAAATTGGGCTTAATAAAGTGAGCAAAGCAAAGATAGGGGATGAAAACTATGGTCACAATAAAAATCAATGGGAAAACAATAAAGGCAGAGAAAGGAACATCAGTCCTCGAAGTGGCCCGTGCCAATGGCATCCATATTCCTACTCTCTGCTATAATGATGCTCTTAAGCCATATGGGGCCTGTCGTCTCTGTATCGTTGAGATACGTAAAAATGGCAAGACTTCTATTGAGACCTCCTGCACCTATCCCATAGAGGAGGGGCTGAAAGTAGTAACTGATAGCCGCCGTATCCTTGAGGGTAGGAAGATGGTTGTTGAGTTGCTTTTAGCTCGTTGCCCTGATGTAAAATCGATGAGGAAACTGGCAAAGGAATATGGAATTAAAGATATCCCACCGGAAATGAAAAAGGAGAGTGATGAGTGTATCCTCTGCGGACAGTGTGTTCTTGCCTGTAATGAGGTTGTTAAGGCTGGAGCCATACAATTTGCAGGGAAGGGTATGAATAAAATAGTAGATTCTCCTTTCCATAAGCCAGCAGAAGATTGTATTGCCTGTGGCTCCTGTGTCTTTATTTGTCCCACAGGCGTGGTAAAGAAAAACGATCTTGGGTTAACCCTTTCGTCATCTCCTGAAGGACAAAAGCCAACTTTCCCAAAGAGGGAAATTACAAACTGGCAGGTCGAACACAAACTCAGGGAATGTAAAAAGTGTGGCAACCCCTTTGCACCAGAACCCCATCTTGAAAAGGTAAAACAGGAACAGAACCTCCCTTCAGAATTTTTTAACATCTGTCAGTCCTGTCGACAGTATCCAGTCATTGATGAAGACAAATGTTTGGGATGTGGAGGCTGTATGGAAAACTGCCCCATGGGTGCTCTGGAGTTCGATGATAAAGGTGGCTATGATAAGAAAGCCCATGTTTATACCCAGAATTGCACTGCCTGCCACAGCTGTGAACTCATCTGTCCTGTCCAGGCCATCAGCTAAATGGGTATAAAGCAGAAGGCAAGGAGGAATAACTATGGTCTATGATCTCGCCATTGTTGGAGCAGGCCCTGGTGGTCTCCATGCTGCCAAGTGGACAGCAAAAAAGGGATTAAGGGTAGTTTTAATAGAGAAGCGTAAGGATATTTCCAAGGTTACCCGCTATTGCAGTGAACATCTCATCTTGGATGAAAACTATAACGGAGATACCCTTAAAGTAGATCCTAAGCTAAGTAAATTTATTTCCACTGCCAATGGTTATGAAGTTGGCTACAAAGGGGGACTTTGTCCAGTCACGGATAAATACTACTATTCCCCCTCACGCCATGCCGTCCATTTTGCCTGGCCAGATAAAAGGCCCTTCGCGTATAAATATGACAAAGGTGAGTTCCTGCGAGGTCTGATCGAGGAATGCTTAAATCTTGGCATTACCTATCAAAATGAGACCACTGCCTATGATGGCAATGATTCCCATGAAGGGATTGAACTTAAATGTGTGAGCAAGGGAAAAAAATCAAGGATCAAAGCAAAAAAATTAATCATTGCTGATGGGGTTAACACACGTATGGCACAGGCATTGGGATTCAACCGGGATCGTGGTTACATGGGGTATGCGCTGTGCGAGGCCTTTTACATGTCAGGTGTTAAGGACTACAACCCATCAGAATGGAGAGGGTGGTGGGGTCGTGTGTATGGATCAAATCTTGCTCCACTTATGGGGACAGGACCTGCTGGACACTTTGAAGACTGGGCAGACGTGATTGTGCTTGGCAGTCAGAAAGAGTTACCTGAAAAGGTCTTTGAATACTTCACGAAAAAGAGCCCTCTCGCCTATATGTTTGAGAATGCCAAGGTAGAAGAAAAATACAGTTGTTCTGTAAAGGCATTTACCTCTTTAAAAAAGCCATACAAGGGGAATGTTCTCGTTATTGGAGATGCAGCTGCCTTTGTGGAAGTCCAGGTTCAGGGTGCACTCAATTGTGGGTTCAGGGCAGCAGAGGCCGTTGCCAAGGAACTGGATGGCAAGAATGGTTTTGAGGAATACGCAAACTGGTGGCTTAATTCTTTTGAATTTAATTCTGAAGGGATGATGAGGGTCACCCAGGGATATGCCCTGATACCCACGTATGAGGACGATGAACTTGATTATCTCTTCTCCCTCTGTGATGGAATAACCCTGCCTGGGACCTGGAGTCAATACAAATCACCAAAATTAATGTGGGACACCATACTTCGGGATCCTGAAAAGATAAAGCGTGAGCGTCCGGCTCTTTTTGAGAAAATCAAGAAGGTACGAACAACTACCATCGGAGAAAGCATTTAGATTGGAAAGACCATCATGATCAGAGTTGATGTTAACACATGTGTGGGATGTGGAGGATGCGTTGATCTGTGCCCGATGACCGCAATCCGGCTGGTAGATGATCGGTCCTTAGTTGATCCTGAACTCTGTTCAGAATGCGGCATCTGCACAGAGGTGTGTCCGCTTAAGGCACCCCGGAGAATAGAATAATGTCTTATGATCTGGTTATCGTAGGGGGTGGTCCGGCTGGTTCAATGGCAGCTGCCACCGCAGGAGAGGTCGGACTTAAGACCGCGCTCATTGAGAGAAAGACCCATCCGGCTAAAATCTACCGGATCTGCTCCACCATGTTCGCCATCGAGAGTGACTGGTACTTTGGTGACAGGATGTATTTCAACCAGGATGCCAAGAAATTTGTCTTCCCAGAAAACGCCCTCACCATAGATTACGATGGCCCCTATGCCCCTTTCTACATCTGGCGGCATCTCGCTCCTGATGGTCAAAGTACGGTGGACCAAGGGGACTATGAAAAGCAGAAAGCACTCGGTCCTGAAAAGGGCAGACTCTCACTTTGCTATTCTAAAGGACACCTGATCAACAGCCTGGTCGAAAAAGCCAAGCGGAACCGGATAGAAATTCATACAGGACTGAACGTCATCAATGCCCGGAAGGAAGGTGATCAGGTGGTGGTGAAAACTGCCGAAGGCAAGACCTTTCGCGCCCCCTTTGTTATCGCAGCGGATGGGGTCAATTCGCGTCTGGCTAAGAACCTGGGTCTGAACTCGGAGAGGAAATTCTTTGGTACACTCGCCTGTGTAGGACTCTTCCTGCGAGGATGTTTGATACCGCAAGACCAGTTTGTATGGGCCATGTACTATGGCTTCCAACAGAATACCCCCTTTGTATTAACCTTTCTTCCTTCGGTTTTTTATGATGAACATGATCCTAAAGGCCACCAATTTATCATTGGCGGCCTCTTGGACAAGCGGGTTGATTATATGGCTGAGATAGATTACCTCATGAAAAAATCCCCCTTCAGTAAGTTCTTTGAAAAGAAGGTGGAGATATGTTATCGTCTCGCCTGTGTTGAAAACGTCTGGTCCCCTGCCCGGAGCCCTTACCGCAATAATGTCTTATTTGTAGGTGATACGGTATGGACACAGGAGGCTGAGGTGACTGGCTCCATGCTGGCGGGAAACAAGGCTGTCCATGCCATTGCCACTGCTTACCGGGATAAGAAATTAAACCGGGAAGGAGTTCAGAGCTACCTTACATGGTGGAAAAGGTCCTACCCGGGTTTTATGGACTATCGCCATTACATGCAAGGTTTTGCGTCACTCATTCTTTTGGAAAAAGAGGACTTTATCTATATGTTCAGGAAGATTGATGAGCCCCTTCCCCACAGTTTAGACCCGTTTAAGTTTAACGAATACATGGCCAGGGCCTTGATGAAAAAGATGGATGAGATCACGAAGGAGAATCCAGCCTTCCTGCGGAAGATTATGCAGGTAAGTTCTATGCCAATTGAAGATGTATGTCTGCCCATAGCGCGCCAGGGATACCCTAACTGTTAAAAGGAGGAGATGTATGGTTCCTGAAATACCTGTAGGCTGCATTCTCTTAAAGGAAGGTAGGGCAAAACCGTTCATCCGTGGGATGAAGCCAAAGGCCCTGCCAGAATGGGATCGTGATCGCTGTATCAAGTGTGGTATCTGTTATCTCTTTTGTCCGGATGGGGCCATTACCAAGGTGGATGAGGGATATTTTGACGTTACCCGGGAGTACTGCAAGGGGTGTGGGATCTGCCAGCAGGAGTGCTGGTTTGGGGCAATATCCATGGCTGAGGAGGAATTCTGATGGATCGTTATAGTTTATATGCCCCACTTATCTTGGGGAAAAGAGAGTTTTGCATTCCAGACCCAAATGAGGTATGCCCCGGATGTGGAGCTGCCCTGGCACTCAGGCATGTCTACAAGGCTTTAGGGCTTCCACAAGAACTCAAAGCAAAATGGAAATTTCCTGCCCAGAATAGAAATGGAAGAGGCGCCCTTCTCAGTCTAAAGAAGGGAAGGAGCGAAGATAAATATCCAATCGAGATACTCATCGATAATGAGGCTGACCTTTCTCTTGCCTTTCTTTTTCAAAAGTCTGAGCCGGAAACGAAAGTGGCTGAAGGATACGCTTATGTAGCTACTGCCTGCACGAGTTACCTATTTGATCTAATCGATAAGCTTAAAGCAGCCCAAAGGGCCAAAGGACCTGTCTTTATCCATATCCTTACCCCCTGTCCGGTTGGATGGGGTTTTGGTCCTGATCTCACGGTTAAGATCGGTTTCTGGGCGGTGGAGACAAGGATCTTTCCCTTATATGATGTATCGAGAGGGGCCTACCGGATCACCATAAAGACACTCTCCCCCCGACCTATAGTCCACTATCTCAAGGCACAGGAACGGTTTAAGGATTTATCGGATCGGGAGATTGAATCCCTGAGAGATAGAGTTGAAGAGGCATACAGACGCTTGGAAGAACTGAGCCAACGTACTGAGGTGAATCTATGACCGAATTGGAAGAACCCAAGTTTGCAGATAGTGAAGCTGAGGATCTTTTCTCACGGATGATCCTTGCTGTACCTGAGGCCATGAAGAATATGGTGAAACCCATGCTTCTTGGCTTGGCAGGGCAAAAGGCAGGGGGAGGACCGATAACAGTCGAGGCATTAAAAGAAATGGTAGAAGGGCTGCCCGAACCACAAAAGTCAGTATTTAAGCAGGTTGTGGCTGCCAGGAAAGGCCTTGATCCAGAAGTGATTAAGGCCATGATTGAGGAGTGCGGTGGTGACATCCCCAGGATTTTCTTTAAGATTATGGAGCGCATGAAATATATTCCTCAGGAGGCAGTAAGAGAAATAGCCAAACAAACAGGGATATCCGAGGCACACCTCTTTCACTTGATCACAACCGGTAAGGCATTTTCCCTATCTTCTTCCGCTCACCAGGTTACCCTATGTGCCGGGACAGGCTGTACAGTCAAGGATAAGTCAAAGAGCCTTGAGACTATTGAAAAGCTGGTCACAGATGCAGAACCTAAAGAGGTCTTGCTTAAAAAGGCCCGTTGTCTCGGGTGTTGCGATTTAGGGCCTTTAGCAGAGATTGATGGTAAGAGATTAGCATTGAATGTGGTTCAAGCCCAGATTGAAGCATTTTTGAAAGGTTAAGGCATGAGAATCAAGGATATAAAAGGGATTGAGTTAATGGCAAGAGAGGGCTTAAAAGATCTTAAGCCTGAGAAAATACGGTTCACGGTTGGAAGCGCTGTTTGTGGCCTGAGCAGGGGGGCAAAGGGGACTCTTGAAACCTTGAAGGAAGAGATTGCAAAATCAAATCTCAATGCAGAGGTAAAGGCAGTTGGCTGTAATGGCCTTTGCTTTACCGAGCCTGTCGTAGAGGTGATCTCTCCAGGGATGTCGAAGATCACGTATGGTTCTGTTACTCCGGAAAGGGTTCCCGAACTGGTAACAGTGGTTAAGAGAGGAGAGGTCATCAAAAAGATGGCCCTCTTTAAAACCACACGGCATCAGTTCCTAAATGGTAAAACAGTTGAATACGGAGATACAGCTGGCATCATTGATTCTTCAGAGTTTACTCCGCTTAAAGGCCAGGTAAGGATTGTTATGAGGAATGCCGGTCTCATTGACCCTTTAAGTGTGGAAGAGTATGCGGCAACTGGTGGCTTCGAAGCTTTAGCCAAAATACTCTCAGAGAAAAAACCGGAAGAGGTTATCAGAGAAGTTGAATCTTCTGGTTTACGGGGGCGGGGTGGCGCCGGTTTCCCAACCGGTCTCAAATGGAAAACTGCTTTAGAAACCCCTTCTCCTAAAAAGTACGTAGTGGCCAATTGCTCTGAAGGAGATCCTGAGGTGGGGATGCACAGATCACTCATTGAATCTGATCCCCTTAATGTGATCGAAGGGATGATGATCGCTGCCTTTGCCATTGGTGCAGATGAAGGATACATCTATGTAAGCGATAAACTGGTTTCCGCCGAAGAAAAGCTCACGGTGCTGATAGGTAAACTCTCTGCGATAGGCTTACTCGGTGAACGCATCATGGGTACTGACTTCTCATTTACCATTACGGTAAAGCGAAGTAGCGGGGCATATGTTTCAGGTGAAGAGACCGCCCTTTTAAATGCTCTCGAAGGTGATATGACTGAACCGAGACCACGTCCACCCTTCCCTGCCAAGAAGGGGCTCTTCGGGATGCCCACAGTCGTAAACAACGTAGAGACATTCATGAACATCCCTGCCATTATCCTCAAGGGAGGAGACTGGTATGCCAGTTATGGTGTTGAAGGAAGTCGCGGTACCAAGGTTTTAGCGGTAACCGGTGATTGTGAACGTACTCTGACCGTTGAGGTACCGCTCGGCACAAAGATTAAAAATGTGATCAGGATGGCTGGGGGGGTTAAGGGGAAGAAATCCCTCAAGGGGTTCCAGATCGGAGGACCAGGGGGAGGGATACTCCCTGCTCGCAAGATTAATCTCCCCCTTGATTTTCAAAAGCTCGGGAAGGAAAAAACCATGCTTGCCTCTGGACTGGTTCTCATGGATGAGGATACAGACATGGTGAAAATGGCCCGCTTCTTCATTAAGTTCTTCGAGGAAGAGTCCTGTGGTAAGTGTATCCCCTGTAGAGAGGGGTCACACAGGGTAGGTGAGGTACTGGATTACCTCATCAGGGGTATGGGTGAAAAAGGTGATTTAGAATACCTCTTAAGCCTGGAAGGTCCGATCAATGATACCTCTGCCTGTGCCTTAGGAAAACTGATGCTGGCACCAGTATCCTCAACCATCAGAAACTTCCGTGAAGATTACGAGAAGAGGATCGGAGGATAACTACCATGCCCTTGATAACCATAAATGGCAAGAAGATCAAAGCTTCAGAAAATGTGACCATCTTAGAAGTAGCTCGTGGAAACGCGATCTTCATCCCCACCCTGTGTCATAATGATGGCCTTACCCCTTATGGCGGCTGCCGACTCTGTGTGGTTGAGGTAGTCAAGAACGGGAAAACCACGGTAGAGGCCTCGTGTACCTACCCGATAGAAGAGGGTCTTACAATAAAAACCAATACAGCAAGAATCAGGAAGGCACGACAAGTGATTATCGGGCTTCTTTTGAATCGTGGTCCAAAGCCGCTCGTTATCCAAGATCTTGCTTCCGAGTACGGCGTCACTGGACCCTTGACGAGGTTCTCAGTTGAAAATGAACACTGCATCCGCTGTGGTCTGTGTGTCCAGGCTTGTCGTGAGATAGTACAGGCAAGGGCTATTTGCTTTGCGGGCATGGGTTTTGAACGGAAGGTAACCACACCGTTCAATGAATCCTCATTAGACTGTATTGGCTGTGGCACCTGTGAGCTCATCTGCCCAACCAAGTACATTGATATGAAAGACCTGCCTGAGGCTCAAGAAGTTACTCCTTCCGACCATCAAATCATAGGGCCAGTGAGGAACTTTGACACCTGGAATACTGAATTTAAGGTAAGGGTTTGCAACGAGTGCGGGAACCCATTTTACTCTGCACAACCCTTGAAAAAATTTCAAGAGTCACAGAACCTGCAATCGGGGTTCTTTGATGTCTGTCCATCGTGTCGGATACCTCCTCACGTTGATGAGGACCTCTGTCTCGGTTGTGGTGGATGTGTAGTGAACTGCCCGATTGGGGCAATCCTGATGAAAGAAAAGGGTGAAGAACAGAAGCCAACTATCTACCGGGAAAACTGCACTGGCTGCCACTATTGCGTGGATATGTGTGTGGTGGGGGCGATAACCATAGAAAACAGGGAGTAGGTAATGTTCGATTATGATGTAATCGTAGTAGGATGTGGGCCCACAGGTCTTATGGCAACTTCAGAGTTAAAGGCACGAGAAGTGAATGTTTTAGGGATAGATATGAAGACGAGGCTGGATAAAAACTTCCGTTCTGCCTCAGGCTTCTTCTTCGATGACCAGGAGTTTAACGGTGAGTGCATACGGTTAGAACCCAAGGGGGATAAGACCCGCATCCACTATGAAAAATGTGGATTTTCTCTTGACTATCCTGCCCCCATGGAGGCGATCCATAACTCATACATGGTGTCTAACTCTGGGAAAAACTACCAGATAACTTCTCGGAACAAACCCCTTTACCATATCTTTAATCCCACCACCTGGCTTTCCGCTCGTTACCATAATGCAAAAGAACTCGGCGCCAGCTTTCTTACAAGAACCCTCGTCATAAAGACGAAGGAGATACCTGGTGGGGTTGAGGTGATCTTCCGGAAAGACGGCAGAAAGGGAAAACTCACCTGCAAGAAACTCATCGCCTCTGATGGGTTGCAGTCCCGGATTACCCGGGAATTGGGATTCAACCGGAACAGGGGGGTAATTGGTATAGGGCCGACTATTGAGTATGAGATGGTGGGGGTTGAGTGTCCTTTGCCTCGGGGGGATCTTTTTATCTTTGGAGAGAAGAATCTGGGGCAAAAGACAGGGCAGATCTTCATGGTCCCGAGTCCCCGGGGTAAGGATGCCTACCGGATAGAAACTGCTACTACCCCCCCTGCCATCAAGAATTATCAGGTCATTGAATACTTTACTAAAGAAAGCTCACTTGCCTGGTGGTTTAAGAAAGCGAGCGTTGTAGAAAAGAGTGGTGCAGTAGTTGAACTGTTTACTCCTATCAAGGTTCCTCACCGGGGAAACATCATCCTTGTAGGCGATACGGCAGCCTTTGGGGAGGTCCTCTATCAGGGTGCAACCATGTGTGGGTATATGGCAGCAGTGGCTGTGGAAAAGGAACTCAGAGGCCATAAGGGGTTTGATGAATACACCCAGTGGTGGAACTCAACCTTTGAATGGAACATTGACCCAAAGAAAATGTCAGAATATAGCAAGCGGTTTCTCTTCACCCGGTACATGGGAGCGGATACGATGGACTACCTCTTTGACATAGCGGCAAAACAACCCCTCATTGCTGATGACGCCAGGGCCAATGTTTATGATTTCGCCAAAACTGTCATAGATCATCTCCTATCGTTTCCGGAGGTAAGGCCTGATGTGGCAAAAAAGTTGAGGTTTATGAGGGAGGCAGATATAGGTTTGATGGTAGCTGAGCTCGCAAAAGAGGCCCAGGCGCTGAAGAAATAGAAGGGGAGTTTAGTATCCGTTAATCTTAGAAACCCTATCCCCGGCGAGATGATGCTCCCGGGGTAGGGTTTTATTTTTGTTCCCCTGGCCAGAGAATTTGATAGAATTTGTGGGAAGGAAATTGAGGCAGGGTTAAGGATGACTAAAAAAGAAGAGATGTCAAAAAACAAGGCCATGAATCTCCCAGACGGGATCCCCATTTTGCGGTGGGAAAATGGTGTTTCGAAAAAGTAAAGGAGGATTGCCATGAAGAAATTGTCTTATCAATTCATTGTTACCCTTTTTTTCTTCGCGTGTCTCATTCCTGCCCGCTCTTCTGTTCTTGCAGCAGATGCGTGTTATCTGACGGTTACTGTCGGCTCGGAGACGAGGCAGATTCTGGATACCGACTGTGACGGTATTCCCGATGAAGCCTGTCCTGACTGTATGCCCGGTTATGAAGCTGATAACTGTCCCACGACAGCAAATGGTCCTTCCAGGGGGACATGCAGTGCAGGCAATAAGATCGGTGAGGGATGCACTAAAAACATTGAGTGCGGCTCTGGCGGTATCTGCAGCAAGAACCAGGAGGATAGAGACGGCGATGGGTATGGTGATGTCTGTGATTTTTGCGAGGGCAATGGATTCCGGGACTATGACGGAGACGGCATCTGTGACGGCGATGACAACTGTACCGCTGTTCCAAACCCTGACCAGGAGGACAGTGATGGAGACGGCAAAGGTGATGTGTGCTCCAAGGGTCTCGACAAGATTGCCCCTCTCGCCACCTTTAAAGGGAGCTGGTATGAGATTGGCCGGCAGGTGGGCCAGACCTATCCTAACAATATTATTGAGTTTGGCACGATCATGGGAGATGTCCTTGAGGGTTATGGTCCTCCTGACTGGACGCCCCAGAGGTACTATGCTGAGATTCAAGACCTTGTCCCTCAAAGTATCAAGGATCATCTGCAGGGTATGGCTGTGGGCCTCAGCGAGATTCTTCCCGTTAGCTATGAGTATGCCTGGGATATGGTGCTCACGCAGAACATGGCAACAGAGCTTTTGAATATGACGAACATGTCTTCTATCCCTGAATCGCCGGGTGCGGCTGCCTGGATACGGGGATGCACCGCCTTTGCCGTTTCATCTCAGGCAGGGACTTTTATCTGCCACAATACCGATGCGATGACCATGGGATATAACATGAGTGCGGTGATGTACTGGCAGCCGAACAACGGGGACAATGCCTACTTAACGATGGATCCTCCGGGCTGGGCAGACGTGGCCTTTGCCCTCAATGATAAGGGCATTGCAGTCACCATGAACGCCGGCAGTCCAAATGTAGATGCCCTCATCGGGCTGCCGAATAACTTTATGATCCGCTCGGTCATGGAACATGCTTCAACCCTTGAGGAGGCGGTACAGTATTTCCAGAACTTCATTGAGAGCGGAAACTACTTTGGTACCGGTGGGGCAATTGTCCACCTGGTGGATTTTAGCCAGTCCACCATGGCAAAGATCCAGGTTCGGTCAGCGGCGATCGATGTATCCTACGGACAGGTATCGCAGTACGGAGTTAACTACATCGGCTCCACCAATCACTATGTGGGCGATTTCAACCCGGAACCAGATTACTACTACGAATCTTCATTTGTGCGGTATGACCGGCTTATTGAACTGTTAGAGAATACTCAGACCTTTGATCTGGATGCCTGCTGGACTGTGCTCAGCGACACGAACGGCGGACAGCCCAATACCAATACCATCTCCCGGAAAGGCGGCTTTGGTGGGGCGAGCACGGTATTCGGCACGGTACACAGCGCAGATGGATTGTACTATGCCCTGGGCAGGCCTGATGCCTACCTTGCGGAATACGGAGAACCCCAGTTTGTCAGTTTCGCCGACCTGCCGGGGGTAAGAGGTTTTATTGCTTTGCCGGGGTCAGGCAAGGTCACGCTCAGGTGGAATACAGGACTTCGAGCCCGGAACGCCGGCTTTAACCTGTACCGGGCAGAGACGCAGGGCGGAGATTTTGTAAAGATGAATACTTCCCTGATCCAGCCGGAAAAGTCCTCTCTCATGGGGGCTCAGTACGAGTATAACGATTCCTCTGCGCAGAATAGGAAGACCTATTACTACAAGCTGGAAGAGATTGATCTCAATGACGTATCCATTGTACACGGAACAGTCAGCGCCACTCCGCTGCCGGTTTATGGCAGCCGGCAGTAGCAGGCGCAGTCAAAATTAATCCACGCGGCAGGGGCATTTTCGTCCCTGCCGTTTTGTTTCTCTCCTTATCCTATTCTCTCCCGGTTATCTGCTTGCTAAAAACCCCATTCACCTCGTAACATCTTCTCCCGGCACACGGGCGCGCTGGAAGGTGTTAAAAGGGAAGTAAGTAGATGCCAACTGGAACATCAAAAGCCCGTAAGCCCCTCCTCGATTTAATAATGCCCAGGGCATCCATCATAGTGTGCTCTTCAGAATGTGACCAGGCTCTTAAAGTTGTTTATATATTCTGCCATTGGTTTTATTCTTTCGGCTATTGCGAGCAGTTTTTTATAAGGGAACGTAAAGGTTAATTCATCTTCACCGAGGCCGGCAAATACCCGCCAGGCTGTGTCACTTGCAGAAAAGGAGGGATTTCCACTCTTAAACGGGTACCGTATATTAAAGATACACGAACCCGATCCCCCGAACCCCCTCGTAAAATCTCCATAGTAAGCGACGCAACGGTTTAAAATGTCTGTCTGGTGAGGTGTAACGAAAAGAAAGACCAAATCAGGATCACCCACCTTGGCAAGTGGTCCTACCACAATTCCTTTGCCCTCTACTTTCGGGTGCGGGAAGAATTCTTCGATCTTATTGTAATATTCAATAAGCGTAGCGGTATCTTTCTGAAGAGGATATACACTGTTCTGTTCGATCATGAATTCAAGGTACTTGTCCCGGGGAAGGTTTTCGCAGGTGCCGGTTCCGGTGAGAGATTCAAAACAGCCTACATTCTTTTCCGTCACATAACAAACAAACCCGCCCCTGAGAACTTCTCCGAGAAGCGTGCACATGCCAGGAATAACCTGTCCCTCGTACTGAGGGATATCCTTGGGCACTTCCTTCATCGCCTTAACTCCTATAACCTCTTTTCTGACCTTCAGATCCTCTTTGAGCGTGTAAATGAGTTCTTCCTTCGTCATGAACGTCCTCCTGATCATCTATGGTTAAATCGTTAAAAAATTGGGGTAGGTACATCCTCCCAAGCAGTTTTTCCGTAAACCCGGGCAGCTTCAATGATTCTCCCCGAGAGAACATCAAGATCAAGATAACCCACTGCAGTTCTTCCGGTATTCAATGCGAAGAGGCAGCGGTTCGATAGTATTTTCCCCTCTTTCCTTTCTTCCTGCACCAGTACCACCCTGCGGTATGGGCAGTTGCTACACTCCAGATTGGGGTCGTTAATGCCCAAGGGGCAATGGTGTCTACGGGCCATTGCCATTGTATGACCAGCTGGCATCTGGTGGTCAAAATGCATCGGTGGTTGCATGAGATGTCGGAACGGATGAAAAACCCAATCGCTTATCATCTGAAGGGTGTGGTGTCGCTTATACAGTTGCCAACGCTCTCCGGTATTCGCAATCATTCCTTGCATCACGTAATCCACGGGCATGAGATACCCTACGTACGCTTTGTTTCGATCCAAAACGAGGCTACCAGAAGCTATTTCCTGGTTTGCACTCAGAATACTCGCAGTCTCATTCAGAAATTTATTGTCTTCGGGCAGCATGGAAACGACTGCTACATTCCCCTTGATGCTTACCGGTAACTCTGCAATGGTCAACGCACGGAGGGTAAAGCTGGCGACTAAAACAACGGCGAGTGTTGTCACAGGGAAGATAACCGGCATATAGGGCTTCAGGTTATATCTTGCGGCAATAGAAACAATTGGTCGTTCAACCCACAGAGGAAAAACCATTCCGGTTTGTTCCAAATACCTACGATATGCATCGCCATACTTGATCGTCATGCGGCGTTCTTCGTCTCTGGCAAGAAAGTAGTAAAGGACGATCATCAGGGCAAGTGTTACAAGAACCAGGAACCGAGGCCAGAGAATCGCCATACCGATTCCACAAATAGTCAGTCCCACATACTGCGGATGTCGTATTAATCGATAGAGACCCCTGCGGGCCACACCGCTCTTGAGGATCTTCCCCAGGTAAACCTGTAATGCGCAGATAAGGAAAATTACAAAGCCGAACACAAACAACACAGATCCGAGGATTCTGATACTCTGCAAAAAAAGAGTCGGTGGAAAGATCATGTGTGGAAGATAGAAACCTGTCAGCCATCGAGTGGCAGAAAATCTTGCCAGGAAGTGAAAAAATGGGTTAAAGACCGAATAGAAAAAGAATGCAAATGGACTGATCATGATCATAATCTCAAACGCAATAACGAAGTAGACGGCAATCCCTCCGGCGGAAAGAATCTTTTTGATCCAGTGTTTAATATTCTTCATCATTTCCCTCCCTTCTTTAATCATAAGACAAGAATTGAAACTATTGTTCCTATCAGGACTATCCAAAGGATATCTACTCGTAAGATCAATGCAACAAAAGCAGCGACCGCAAGGAGAACGCGGGGAAGATCCCATAAGACGTTCGAAGCAAAGCGGATCGTGACTGATAGGAGAAGTCCTACAAAGGAACTCAATATGCCGCTCATCACTTCACTAAAATAGCGCGAACCCTGTAATCTGTCAAAATAGGGGACGGTACCTGCCAGGATTAAAAACGATGGCAAGAAGACACTTATTGTAGCAACCAGTGCTCAGAGCGGTCCAGAAAGCAAGTAGCCTACGAAAGTAGCAGTAATTACGATCGGTCCGGGGGTAATCTGTCCCAATGCAATGCCATTGAGGAAGGTAGTGCTGTCCAGCTAAGAGCGTACCTCGACAACTTCGTGGAACATGAGCTGAATGGACGCAAAACCGCCACCAAACGCCAATAAGTCGATCCTGAGCATAAGGGCAGCAAGCTTGAATAACCCGGGATCAGTGAAGAAGAGTATAAGGAATCCGACCGCTGCTCCCGAAACAATCAACAAGACATGGG
>Ga0315289_10002287_pt1 | contig 29482 bp, 30 predicted proteins | sample YL17G11_40_MG_FD_203452 | JGI IMG/M metagenome (GOLD analysis project Ga0315289, IMG submission 203452) | Sediment microbial communities from Yellowstone Lake, YNP, Wyoming, USA - YL17G11_40 | ecosystem: Environmental > Aquatic > Freshwater > Lake > Sediment | place: USA: Wyoming | collected... | reverse complement strand
CGCTTGAACTCCACACTAAAACTTCTCTGATTTCTCATAACAGGGTCCTTTCTCCTCTCGGGATTATACTCCGACCCTGCCTAAACCTTCCTAACCCATTGTGTCCAGTTTCAGGGGTTCACTCCAATTGATCCGCTTGCCTTCTAATCAATTCATCTATACATGGCATTTATAGCTTCCCTTCCTGTTCATAGTGCTTATCATTTATCTATGATATTGTTTGTACCGGGGACCAATACATCTGCTAGTGAATATACCTCTTCTGCTTGGGGTACATGCATCTGTAATATCTATTACCTCACTCTTGACTCTTCTCCATGTGAGTAGACCCAATTATTATACCATTGACCTCTCCTCCGAAAACAGTAACATGGCAATGTAGAGTCCTAGCTATGTGTTCGCCCTCAGCGGCTCTGGGTAAGACTGTGGGAGGACGAGATTATGGCTAGGGAGCGGATTCACTTGCACCATAAGAGGTATTCTTTTTGGTTCAGTTAGCTTGTATCTTTGATACTCGGGTTAGAACGTTCCAAACCGCATTCTTAATAGAAGCAGCGCATGCATCATCGTATTCTTGAGCGTGACCAGCCCCACCATCTGGCGCCTATGAGCAGGTCGAACATGCAATTGTATTTGACAGCTAATGGCGAGATGAATACAATGGCATAGATATGAACGCGACGGGATACGGTATAGACGATTGGAAATCCGCCCATGCAATACTGAATAATGAAACATTCTTTGCTCCTCTAATCAACAAAGGTATAAGACTGCGCGAACTCGGAATTCGTGAAGGCGCGTCCCTGCGTTTTTGGCGTGATCGTTTCGGGAATTCAGCCATTGTTAGCTCAGGCTGGAAACCCTCGATTCTTTTCGGCCAGGGTTTAACTGAGACCGTCCGCTGCTATTCCGAGGCTGACAAGTAACCCCATGAGTAATGTCCAGAGAATTGCCAGGAACACTACCCTCTTACTTCTCTCCAACGTCGCGAGCTTCGTTATCGGTTTCTTTTTCACCATGTACGTTGCCCGCTACCTCGCGGCAGAGGGCTTCGGCGTCCTATCGTTTGCCATGGCTTTCACAGCGATTTTTGGCGTACTGACAGACATCGGTCTACAAACACTGATGATAAGGGAGATCACGAGAGACAAGTCCCTAGCCGCCAAATATCTGAGCAATATCGCTGTGCTCAAGGTCGTGCTTGGCATCATCACTTTCGGGCTGATTGCTCTGACTGCACAGCTTGCGCACTATCCGGCGGAGACTGTTAGAGTTATTTATTTGATTGGCCTTTCCGTGGTCTTAGGGGCTTTCAGCACTATGTTCTATGGCCTCTTCCGCGCCCACGAGAGGATGGAGTTCGAAGCTCTGGGAGGGGTGTTGGGCGGCGGGCTGGCCCTGGCCGGAGCCTTTTGGGGCATAAGCCATGACTTCAGCGTCGTCGGTTTCGCATTGATATACTTTGTCGTAAGTGTAATCACCCTGGGATACTGCTTTGTTGTTTCGGCCTGGAAATTCACCCTGCCTAAAGTCGAAGTTGATTTGGATTTCTGGAGGCAAATGTTCAAGCAGGCGTGGCCCTTTGCTTTGAGCGGCGTCTTCTTGACGATATACCTCTGGATGGACTCAGTAATGCTTTCCGCGATGAAAGGCAATGAAGCAGTCGGCTGGTATAATGCCGCTTATAGATTGATTTTAATTCTAGCGTTTGTTCCCACGGCATATTTCGGCGCTGTCTTCCCGATCATGTCCAGATTCCACATCACCTCAAAGGAATTCTTGAGATTCATACATGGGAGGTCTCTGAAATACATGCTTATACTTGGAGTCCCTATAGGCGTAGGGACAATGCTTCTGGCAAACAAGATAATACTTTCGATATTTGGCTTAGAGTACCATCCCTCTGTAATTGTGCTTCAAATACTCATATGGGCGACGGTATTCTCGTTCATTAGTGGAGTTTTTACTAACCTGTTTCAATCCGTGAATAGGCAAATGGTAATAGCCTGGGTGGCTGGCAGCGCGGTGGTTCTAAAAGTAGTCCTAAACGTAGCCCTGATTCCAGGACACAGCTACGCTGGAGCAAGCATTGCCACACTGGCGACCAGCTTTATAGGGTTAGTTCTTAACTTTATCTGGAGCTCGAGAATTGGATATGGTATCTCCTTCAGGAATACTATGGAGAGCATCGTCAGGGTGTCGGTCGCTAGTGGCATAATGTGCGTACTCATCTTCTATCTTAAAGATTTCTATATTCTGGCTGTAGTTCCCATGTCAGCCTTACTCTACTTTGCGGTGCTATATATGATCGGAGGCATAGATAAAGAAGATATGGTTTTGCTGCGGTCAATTTTGGGAAGGCAGTAAGCTATGGCATGTTGCATCTGAGTTGATGTCGAAGCTGGTTAAATACTGGATCAATAGCAGAGTCTAGGCAAAAGGCAATTATTCACTATTCTATTCTTCTTTACTTCGCAGTATTATTTGCAGAAATACGCTAGCCCTGTAATTGAACTATACCGGCTAATCTTCTCTGCCTTGAACCCGTGTCTGGTCAAAAACTCTACAAGGTCATGAATACTATTGTTAGTGCCTTCAAAATCATGATATTCTATGACTATCTTCCTAATCCTATCCAAGTACTCCTTTGGAGTGTTATACAGTATTTCATACTCAGCACCTTCACAGTCGAGCTTCAGCAAATCCACATTGGCAATTCTGTTATTCGCAAATACATGTTGCAGTGTTATGCAGTCGGCCAGATCGTATTTGCCAGAGTGTTCTGGGAATAAGCTATGTCCACCAGTGTTTAATGAACTCGTGTACAATTTTCTTTTTCCCTGAGGGTATGCTATGCCTTGGTTAAATATATAGACATTGCTTAAGTCATTTAGCCTAATGTTTCTTCTCAGAATTCTGTAGTTGTTGCGCTCTGGTTCAAATGAGAACACCCTTCCCTCCTTAACCATTCCAGCTGCCTTCATTGTAAAACACCCTATGTGAGCACCCACATCTATCACAAGTGCAGTCTTTGCCAATTGAAAATCATCAAATGGGTAGCTGTTAACATCAAAAATCTCCTCTATTATAAGTCTATCAAATGAGGTACTTCGATATTTGATCCTGAGTCCGCTTATCCTTGTCTCTCCCAGTAGAATAGGAAGTCTGTTCTGCAAATAGCAGTAGTACTTGCTCCAGACACTCCCGAGAAATATTGATATTTTCTGCAAAGGCATTCTAGTTTTATCAGATTTATACAACCAGTCTCTCAGCTTCCGAATATCACCACCTCCTCAAAAAATGATTGGTATATATTCTATATATAGATTCTACACCATTAATCAATAACAAACATTCTTGGTCTCAATTCGGTATCGATTGAGACTTGCATAGGCGGGACAACCATCGTACAATACGATAGGGCGCTATAATGAGGATTACATTCGTGCTTCCTGCATTTTCGGCAAGACCTGTAGGTGGCTTTATGGTTGTTTACGAGTATGCAAACCAACTGGTTGCGCGAGGGCATCAGGTAACCGTAGTGCATGGCGGAGCGCTGTATGAAAGCAAATACCATCGGTTCACCAACCTCTATCTCTGGCTGAGGGGGAAGACGAGCAAGTCCGCTGAATTGGTCTCAACGCCAGAATTACGTTGGTATCCCCTGGACAACCGTGTTAGGATGCTTTGTGTTCCCAAGATCAGTGCATCGTATGTTCCTGATGGCGATGCGATATTCGGAAATCTCTTTACAGAACGGGACTATCCGCCAGAAAAGGGCAAGAGACTATATCTTATGCAAGGCTACGGGGAATGGCCTGAACTAAAGGGACGAGAGGATGCGTTCTGGCGAACGGAAACCGACAAGGTCGTAATTGCGCGATGGTTATATGAGAAAGGGCTTGAGCTAGGTGTGCCTGCAAACAGGATGACTTACATTCCCAACGGGATTGACCACGGAAAATACAGAATTATCCAACCCATAGAAAAGCGCCCTCAACGAATAGCCATGTTGTATCACACCACATTCTGGAAGGGCACTAAAGATGGGATTGAAGCGCTGGAGTTAGCTCGGAAGAAGTTGCCGACATTACAAGCTGTTCTCTTTGGAATTTTCCCTAGACCAAAGGAATTGCCGGCTTGGTTCGAGTATCGCTGTGATCCACCTCGAGAGGAACTGGTTAAGAACATCTACAATGGAAGCAGTATATACTTGTGCCCAAGCTGGGTCGAAGGATTTGGACTCCCGGCTGCTGAGGCCATGGCTTGCGGTTGCGCTGTGGTTTCCACTGACAATGGGGGTATACGAGACTTCGGTGAAAATGAGGTCACAGCCCTGCTCTGTGTCCCCAGAAATCCAGAGGCGTTGGCGAAGAATATCATTCGCTTACTTAAGGATGATGCGTTAAGGATAAGACTCGCGAAGGCTGGACACGAGCGTATCCAGCAGTTCACATGGGAGCGAAGCACAGACCTACTGGAGCAGTTCTTAGAAGATATGATAGGACGGCGAAGCCTGCAGGAGAAACGGTGAATGAGCGTATGAAACGCACTTTTAGGGCGCTAATTGCTGAGAATGAGCGTCTTGGCAAAGCATGACCTCCAATACACCACATGTCGGCCTTGCTCTACTTCGGGGTGCTCTATATAATCGGAGGCATAGACAAGGAAGACCTGCTTTTGCTACGACAGATCACTGGCAGACACTAAACACTTCAGTACACTTGCTTTGAATCGGAAGGTAAGGTGGAGGCACACATGAAGAATGTTATCAAGATGCTAGGGTGGTCAATAATAACCCTCAACCTAAGGAATGTTGCCAGCATACTATCTGTAGAACTTAATCCCTTTTCTTCAAAGCGGAAAAGGCCTTTGGTAACTAGACATATGAGATACACAAGAGAAGTCCTAAAAGGAAAATACTTTGAGATTGGCGAATATACTTATGGGATTCCAATAGTTAGTCCGTCACTAGGCAGTAAATTGAAAATTGGTAAATTCTGTTCTATCCCATGGGATGTCAATGTAGAACTTCGCGGTGATCACAGAACTAACCACGTGACAACATATCCATTTCATATCTTCGTTGACGATTGGCCTGGGGCAAAAGGCTTAAAGGAAGAAGAGGTTGGAGCGGTATCTAAGGGTGATGTGATTATAGGCAATGATGTCTGGTTTGGATTCGGAGCAACCGTTCTATCCGGTGTAACCATAGGCGATGGTGCCGCGATTGGCGCGAAAGCTGTTGTCACAAAAGATGTGGAGCCTTATGCCATTGTTGCAGGTAATCCAGCTCGGGTGATTGGAAAAAGATTCGATGAAGAGACAATCCGTAAATTGCTGGAGATTAAGTGGTGGGACTGGCCGATTGAGAAGATAAATAGGAATCTTCACGTCATTTGCAGCAGTAGTGTGTCGAAAATGCTGGAATTGCGATGAATTAGCTGCTACGATGCGATCCATGATAGGGTGATTAAGGAGTTCTCGTGAGAAGATTCTTATCTGCTTTTGCGTATCTGAGAGGGCTGGCTACCAGAGCTTTGGTGTTTCTTCTTTTCCCGGTTTTTGGAAAAGGGGATTCGCTTAGGCATCTTAGAAGCTTTAGCGACTATGCGCTAGGTCCTATCCAGAGGGACGAGGCTTTGTTGCTCTATGCCCTCGTAAAGACGGTTGACCCGAAGACGATAGTCGAGTTCGGATTCTTCCGGGGACATTCCGCCAACAATTTCCTCAGAGCAATTTCGTCCGATGCCAGATTATTCAGCTATGACATATCTGAGGCTTCCAGGAAGTTGGCAATGAAAATCAATGACAAAAGATTCAAATTCATTTTCAAATCTCAGACTGAATTTGAGCCTTCCGATGTTGATAATCGGCTGATTGATTTAGTTTTCTTTGACGCAGCTCACGATTTTCAGCTTAATGTGGCGACCTTTGAAAAATTAATGGGGTCTTTGAGCGAAAGAGCGTTGATGGTGGTACATGATACAGGAGCGTGGTACGGGGATTTGAAGGGATTAAAGACCCCACAAGGGCATTTTACGAATGGGTCGGCTAGTTCGGGTTACATTCACCAGCCTGGAGAAAGAGCGTTTGTGAATTACCTAAAAGAAAATACGAAGGATTTTGATCAGATTCACCTGCATTCTACCTCCACGTTTAGACATGGCTTGACGGTGTTGCAGAGAAATGCTGGGCCACTTCCCTTGTAGTTCTGAGCTTTCTGGAACTATCAAATAGCATGAACTACGACAATGGCGAAATGAAAGTGTTGGATAAACGCAACGTATTCATTGCAGCGTATCATATCGTCCGAGACAAAGGATTTTGGGCGCTTGTAGGCCGTCTGATCCCTAGTCGGCTACCTACGGTGCATTTCTATCTTCCATCTAACTTCAGCAACATGGCCAAAATATTGACGTGGCTCGAAAGTCACGCCGAATATGACGTATATTCCTTCGATGTATTTGATACTTTGCTACGTCGAAGGATAGACCCGCCCGAGTTGATCAAGCGCCTGACAGCAGAATATTTATCTACCTGTTTGGCTCAGCATGAAATCAATATCAGTCCGGTTGAGATATTGGCGCAGAGGAAGGGCTGCGAAGAACGCCTGCTGCAGGAAGCCCTATTAAGAGGCAGGGATGCTGACTATTGTCTGGATGATGTTGTTGCAGGAACACTGAAGGCGATTAAAGCGGATGGAACTCTTGACAGCGGTGAGATTGTCCATTACGAAATAGGTCTGGAGAAGAAAGCTGCCCAACCAATGCCGGGGGCTCTTAAAGCACTCAGTTATGTCAAATCAATCGGTAAGCGCGTTGTATGCATATCAGACTCCTATCTATCGGCTAAGCAAATGGAGGCGATACTGGAAAGTCAAGGTTTAATGAAATACGTAGATAAGCTCTATGTATCATGTGAGATAGGGAAAAGGAAATCGACAGGGAGGCTGTTTAGTTATGTTCTTGAGCAGGAAGGCAGGAACTTAGTCCATATCGGAGACAACTACAATTCTGACAAGCTCATCCCGAGAAGGCTGGGCATAACAGCGCTGTGGTTCCACAGCAGGAGCGAGCAAGGCAGAAAGAAGGAGCTAAAGAAGCTGTTACACGGCAAGAACAGGATGAACTATGTGAACGCGATAATCAGGAGCCCTGATCGGCAAAAAAGCGAGTTGCAGCGTGTGGGCTATGAGGTTCTGGGTCCTGCGTTGACGGTGTTTGTACACAATGTAGCTGAACAAGCCAGGAAAGACAAGGTAGGGGCGCTGTTCTTCGTTGCCAGAGATGGCTATGCCATGAAGAAAATATATGAGATTTTGCAGTGCACTATTTATGCCGAATCTGGTTTGCCACTAGGCAAATATCTATGTTTGGGCAGGTTGCCAGTGAGACTGGCCTCACTGCATGAGTTGAGTCTCCCAGATATTCTGAAGGTCTACGGGTACATAGCAAGATTCCCGGGGAGAAGCGTGAGCCTGGGAGATATTATGGGCAGCTATGGGTTGAAGCCCGACGCTTTCATCGACATTGCAAAACAGTATGGTTTGGATTTGAATGAACCTATTATTAATCCAGCCCAGGATGAGAGATTGCACAAACTCCTGGGAAGCAATGAATTGAAGGAGATTGTCAGGAGGAAAAGCGCCGAAGGAAGGCAACTTTTGCGAGACTATCTTGACAGCATCGGTTTCATGGGGGAAAAGAAAGTGGCGGTGGTAGATGCGAATGCCGAGGGCCTCACGCAAGCCATCCTGGACAGGATTTTCCACAATGACACAAGCTACCCGGCCGTGAGCCGCTATTATTTCAATCTACTTAACTTAAATATAAAGAATGTAGCTGCCACTCAGCTGGACCTATCCCAAGCTGGAGGAATAGTCAGTGACTGGCGAAGGGACTCAAAGAATGAACAAGGGCCATTTCAACTTCTGGGCATGTTTATTGAGCTATTCTCACACCCGAATCACGGCGTTACCGTGGGCTATGGAAGGGTCGGCAGCAGGATAGTGCCGGTATTTAGAAAGACACCGCAAGAAAGCGAGTACCCTTTGACCTCTCGAGTGTTACAAGGGATTTTATCTTACGCCCATGACTACGGCGTCTATTACAGACTGCATAATTACAGATGTGAACAATTGTTGGAAGATATGAAAGGCGATATCAAGCAGTGGGTAGTGCACCCGCCCAAAAGGGATGTAAAAGTCTTAAAAGACTTCTTCCTGACAAGCGATTGGCCGATACAAAGCAATCACCGCTTGATGGAGCAGATAAAGGGGTGGGACATAGTAACAATAAGAGGCCTTCGCAGGAAGGTAACATTATCATGGTGGCCTGAGGCTACACTGACGTTAGCACCATTATCTCGACTGAGCCTTTTTCTGTATCATTTATCAACATACATAAGACAGAAAGCTGGCCATTAAACAATCGATATGTTGAGTCCGATATTTTATAATCGCTGGGGAGTATCTGTGAAATGAGAGACTTTATCAGGGGAATGCGGCTAGTTTTGAATTACACGATAGGTCCAATCTACATAAATGTAAAGAAATCTTTTTTGATATTATCGATAGAGCTTAACCCCTTCTGTAAGAAGAGGCGTCGGCCCGAGATCTCGAGATACGCGCAATACACAAGAGACATCCTAAAAACAAAAAACCTTGAGATCGGTGAGTATACTTATGGAGTACCGAGAGTCGAAACATACGCATCAGGGAAAAAGTTGAAGATTGGCAAGTTCTGCTCCATTGCCGGAGGTGTAACGATACAACTTGGTGGGGTTCATAGAACCAACCTAGTGACCACATATCCCTTTAAGGCATTTCCTGAGGAGTGGCCAAGGGAAAAATTCTTAAAGTCGGAGGAGGTCAGGGCTATATCTAAAGGTGATGTAATCATCGGCAATGATATATGGATTGGCGCCGGGGCAACAATCCTATCTGGCGTAAAGATAGGAGATGATGCCGTAGTCGGCGCCATGGCTGTTGTTACAAAGGATGTCGAGCCGTACTGTATAGTCGCTGGCAATCCATTATTTAAGTATCAGCCGACTTTATTGTGAAGATGGACAATTTAGAGATAGAAAGCACTTCCATATGAAAGCTGTTGCGGCATATCCCTTAAACATCAGAATTCTACCACTTGCGTTTGTGCTGTTATGGGGCGAAGGCGCCTACAATAAAGCCGGGTGGGTGAAGCAAAGAATCCATACTTTGTCATTGAGGTAAGTATAAATCGCTCAAGTTTCGAATGCTTAAGAAATTGCGAAGGCTGTGTTCTAATAGCCGGTGATACTAATACCGGGGTAAGGTCAACCAAATCTATAGAGGACTAAGAGTGAAAAAACGAATCAATGCTGCAGGTTATGATGTGGACAAAGCACGAAACGTCGGTTTGCTTGATAGCTATCAGGAGTGTTTCGAAAGTCTTACTGACAAGGAAATCAAGTTATTAGAGCTGGGAGTCCTTTATGGTGCCTCTTTGAAAATGTGGCGTGACTACTTCGAAAAGGGAATCATTGTAGGACTGGATCTTAACGTTGTTGACGTCGATGATCCAACAGGTAGGATTCGTGTCTACCAGGGAAGCCAGAGGGATACCAAGCTACTTGATCGTATCGCTTATGAGCAAGCTCCTGAAGGTTTTGATGTGGTAATAGACGATTGCTCACACATCGGCAGATTTACCCGCACTAGCTTCTGGCACCTTTTCGATAACCATCTGAAGCCAGGAGGCATATATGTCATCGAGGATTATGGGACAGGGTACATGGATGACTGGCCTGATGGAAAAGGTTATAATCGAAGACCTCGCAGCCCATGCTCTTGGCTGTCTTCCCTCAAAGATGATGTGGTCGAAAGTATTCTGAGTAGATTGGCAACCTTTTCGCCAATTAAGCTTCCAAAGCTATTCCTCATATTTACAATGTCTAGAAGCATCCCAAGCCATAATTATGGTATGGCAGGATTTGTAAAAGAATTGATTGATGCATGTTGTTTGGGGGAGATAGTTAGTCCGAACCGAGGTAGCGGACGTTATCGCCCTTACAAGATACAAAGGATACACATTTTCTGGAACCATGTGATCGTATTCAAGAGTGTTAAATTGTAAGTAAAAATTCTCCTTGACAATTGTCATCTCCGAAGACTAGATTCCTAACTGGTAGGTTTGATGACGATACGATACGCAAATTGCTGGAGATACGATGGTGGGACTGGCCCATCGAGAAGATTAATGCTAACCTGGAAATTATCTGTAGCGACAGAATTTCTGAGATGCTTCAATTGAAGTAGTTTCTCTTGCGGTGTGTTTCATGCTCAGTGCTTCTGTGCTCTGCGTGGCTAGAGCACAGAAGCAGGCAATCCAGGGAGAAATCTTGTTGACAGTTCTCGATACTATTCTGCCCACAAAATTGAGCTTGAAGCTTGGCTCCATTACGGGCCGCCAAAAACGGAAAATCTACCATCAATCCTGCTGCATGACCCTTGGCACCGTAAAGGTCGTGAGGCACTAAGAGCTATCGGGATAGTGTATATCCAGTATGTCGCCCAATTCGACCTGAAGCGAGCTATCGTAGTTACTATGCAACTTCAATTATATTAAGAGTGCCCAGGACGGTGTCCGCTTCACCATTTTTCAGATAAAAGATTAATCAATCTTCGGGAAGGAAAATAAACACTTACATATCAGACTAGCGTATGATAATATTATATGGGGATAAAATAAGCGAATCGTGCATCAGAAGAAGCTGGGTGTTTATACTCGGTAAGTTCGAGACTATAGTGAAGCAAATTTTCGGTTGTTAGTGGCGGGCCATGGCGAGTTGATTCCAGTAGCTGATTTATCTTAAGATTGAACAGGGAGTTCTTAGAGTATGGAGTTATTAGGTAAGAGGGTTTACTCAATCCTGAGGCTGTTAACACTGCTTCCTCACATTGTTCTGTTTTCAATTTCGTCTAACCGCTGGATAATAAAGATGGATTTGGAAAGATGGAGGCAGTTGGTAATACGGACCCAAAAACAGGCATCTTATTATCAATTGTGTAAGGATTTTGTACAAATAATGACAAGTCATCCGGAATTTCGAAGCCTTTTCTATCACAGAATTCGCAAGCAGTACCCCATACTTACTTATGTTATGTCAAAATGTCTTTGTGCTCCTCAGAACGCTCTCTACATTATGACACCGGCATCTAGCATCGGGCCTGGTTTGTTTATAGTACATGGTTTCAGTACAATTATTTCAGCAAAATCTATTGGTAGTAACTGTATGATAGGACAGCAAGTAACTATAGGTTTCACGAGCATGGACCCAAATGATTGTCCAACTATCGAGGACGACGTCGCTATTTTTCCAGCCGCAATTGTGATCGGAGGGATTACAATTGGAAGTAATTCAGTAGTTGGAGCAAACGCTGTGGTGGTCAAGGATGTACCCAAGAATTGTACTGTAGTAGGCGTTCCCGCCTACATTGTAAAAAGAAATGGATTACCTACCAGAGAGAGCCTCTAGGAATTCATCTTGAAATCAGAGTGATTGAGAAACACTGCGTATGGCTCATACTGTGTAGGCAGTGACCTGAAGGTTAGATCGTGACATCTCCCGTTGAGTTTGCTTTAGTCAGAGTGTCCACTAGGGCTGTTGTTACAAAGGATGTTGAGCCGTATTGTATAGTCGCTGGCAATCCAGCCCGAACAGTCGGGAAAAGGTTTGATGATGACACGATACGCAAATTGCTGGAGATAAGATGGTGGGACTGGCCCATCGAGAAGATTAATGCTAACCTGGAAATTATCGGTAGCAACAGAATTTCTGAGATGCTTCAATTGAAGTAGTTTCTCTTGCGGTGTGTTTCATGCTCAGTGCTTCTGTGCTCTAGCCACGCAGAGCACGCTGGAGCAGGCAATCCAGGGAGAAATTCCGTTCAAAGTCCGTGATATCAGTGTGCCAACTGGATTGAGCCGAAAGTTGGCTCCATTACGGGCCGCTAAAAAGGGGAAATCTCCCACTAATCCTACTGCATGACCCCTGGCACCATAAAAGTCGTGAGGCACTGTTTTGATTATCTCGAAGCCGGATTGTTTCAGAAAATTCTCGACTTCCGATTTCGAGTATCTATACTCTGAGAAATCATAGGACATGCTCTTCTGGCGAAGTACAATACGTACTAGGATGCGTACCATCCTGTCAGGCAGAATGCCTGCTATGTTCCCTGCAGCGGCGAGAGGGGCAATTCTCTTGGATTTGCCCCAATTTGACCTTAGCGCGATGAAAGACATAGGCAAAGCATTGATAAGAGTCCTGAGGGGACGCCTTACAACTTTTCTCAATGTATTGACTGTGGGCACTGAGACGAAGATCAGCCCACCTGGCTTCAGTACCCTGTGAGCTTCCTGCAAGGCCTGTCCCGGGCCTTGTTCAAAGTGTTCGACCACACCCATGGATATGTAAGCATCGAAGGAGTTATCGGGATAATGGATATCTAATATGTCGCCCGATTCCACCTGAAGCGAGCTGTCGTAATCTTTCAGCTTACTTATCGCCAACTCATTGTTGTCTATGCCCACGATGTCATAGCCCAGTTGCTTCAGGTAAATGACCCATTTGGCAAACCCACAACCCCCGTCTATTACTCTACCTTTCTTGGGTATGTAAGCCAGAAACAAATCCCTGGCTGGCGTTTCCAGGTCGCAGGCCTCCAGTTCCTGTTCAACGGTTCTGGCAGTCCACATACTTTCCCAGAGGTCGCTTTGAGGCTGGCTATGAAAGTAGAATTCCTTTTGCACTATGGTTCCCTTCTTGATTCTGGTTTTGCCAATTCGAGGCCCGCACAATCGGTTGCAAACGTCAAACACTGTCATTATAATGAGAAAATATCCCAGTGGCTATACGTGCGGGGCTTTCTGTTTCTTGATGGCTGCCGTGGTCCAACCACATTGAGGAGACCCAGAACGTCACCCCAGACATACTTGGTCTGGAGATTAAATGGAAGCGGTTACACCAAAAGTCAGTATCATAATCCCACACTATAACCAGGTAGAATGTCTGAACAGACTGCTGCCGACCGTGGCGAATCAGACATTCCAGAATTACGAGGTCATCATAATAGATGATTTCACGCCCGACAGGTCGGCACCGCAGTATATCAGAAGCCTCATCAAAGACTACCCCAGGATGCGTCTGGTTGAGAACATGGAGAACATGCGTTTCGTCAGAACTTGCAACAGGGGAATCGAGCTAGCAAGAGGAGATTATGTCTGCCTTTTGAATCAAGACACCGAGGTGAGGAGCAATTTTGTCCAGAGAAACGTCGAAATCATGGATGCCGACCCCTCGATAGGTGCTCTATGCTGCATCGTAGTGGACAAAGACGGAAACAACTGGTTCACCGGAGGGCGTTTTAAGAATGGATACCCGGTGAACCTTGCAGATGATTTTCGTGGAATACGCACAGTGGATTTCGTGGCAGGAACAGCCTGTTTCTACCGGAAAGAAGTATTCAACAAGATAGGGCTTTTTGACGAAGACTTTACCATGTACCACGAAGATGTCGAGTACGGGCTGAGAATGAAGGCTAAAACAAGCTACAAAGCTTGCACGTTTGCGGAGAAGCTGGTTGTCCACTATGTCGTGCCAAGCATACCTCGCCGTGATCTCTACTACTACATCAATAGAAATCATATCATGCTTTTACGGAGATATGGCAAGAGATACATACCGAAGATAATACTACTGTATAGCTTGCGGCAAGTAGCAGGCCTGCTGTTTGTCTCTGTGGCTAGACTGGATCTGACCCGTCTTGCATGTGCGGCGTACGTTATCAGGGGAACGCTGGATGGCTTAATAAGAGGGCAAGATTATTAACTGTTCATAATTTGATGGAAACAATGATATATCCCAGAACCGCCATCATCATACTGAATTGGAACGGAGTTGCGGACACTGTGGAGTGCCTAGAATCGCTGAAGAAGATGACATATCCACACTATAGCATCATTGTGGTTGATAATGGGTCGGATGGAGACGATGTGAGGATCTTGAGAGAGAAATTTGGGGATTATGTTCATATTATTGCGAACGACCGTAATTACGGTTTTGCTGAAGGTAACAACATCGGGATTAGATATGCCTTATCCAAAGGCACGGACTATGTATTTCTACTTAATAACGATACGACGGTGGCTAGCGACTCACTTGATGAGATGGTCAAGGCAGGAGAAAGCGATGCAAGAATCGGCATCTTGGGGCCCAAGATATACTTTTATGATAAACCCGACATTATATGGGGAGCTGGAGGGAAGATAAACTGGTGGCTGGGAGCTATCAGGCTTCGTGGATACGGAGAAGTGGATGTTGGTCAGTGGGATAATTTGGCAGAGCGGGACATATTATCCGGCGCTGCGTTGCTCATTAAGTCGGAGCTATTAGAAAAGATATCACTGCTAGATTCATCTTTCTTCTTCGGTTTCGAAGATTTCGATTTTTGTATCCGAGCACGCAGAGCAGGTTTTAGAGTAGTTTATGTTCCAAAAGCAAAGGTCTGGCACAAAGCTGGGGCATCAAGGCGCAAATTAGGAAGTCCTGCTATTAGAAAGACGGATAAAAGAATAAGAGCAGACTGGGGAATATTTGGGGTCAGAATTCGCTCCAAGTTTTTCCGCAAGCATTCCAGGAGACCGCCCTTTCCTGTACCCCTCGTACTCTACTTCCTGGTGTACTGGCCTTTAAGAGGCGCGGAGTTATTCATATATAAAAAGGTTGCTTCCTTCTTGGCATCTTCAACGAGAGGCTCAGGATAAAGTAGGTCGATATTGAAAGAGCAGCCTGGCGTGGCGCCGTAACACATTTTCTGCAGTGATTGGGTCGTTTTTGGCCAAACGGACTGGGTAGGAAGGTCAGCGACACCTGACCGCCCGATTTTCGTCAATTCGTTCCCTTCTTCGGGTGATGCTGTCATGCTACCGTTGAGTAGTTGCATTATTCTCATGGACTTGGTCATCATAGCGCTTCTCACTGTCAGTTACGTTGCTGGAATATGATGGCCACTTTGTCTTAAAGCGAGTTTTACTCCCTGAACGCAGCCAACAAAGCTGAGCCAGCTCTCTTTTGAAGGTCTGAGCACTAACCTCACAAGGCAACTGAGCGATATACCAAAAACAGCCCACCAGAAACATGCCCTGTTTATCGGGCGGTTCATGTTCCTTGTCACAATGTAGTGATGGTTGGCAATGATGGAAATGAACTGTTTTCTCGAATCAATCCTTGCGCCGGGGGATCGTTTGTGAATGAATATTGCCCTGGAGGTAGCTGCCAGCATATATTTCTTCGCAACCCTCATGCAAAGCTCCTGGTCCTCACCAACAGCGTATGGGAAAATCTCGAGATTTTCCTCAAATCTGTACTCGAGCAATACCTTTCTCCTGAAACAGTTACACCCCGGTAGAGTATCAACGCGAACAAAGGGGGCACGTGTAGTCGATCTAGGGAAATCGCTTCTAAATCCTGACGCTAGGACTCGACCCTTTCTAAATGACTTGATTAGAAACACAGTTCCGATCAGATCTCTCATCCATTTAGCGCCTGACCAGATGAGATACTCAATGTTGCTTTGTTCGAAAATATCCCTACCATATCTCTCGATAACGAGTTGCCGCAGCCTTTGGCTGAATTCATCTCCCTTATTTACAAGCTCTTTAAGATCTCTGGGAACCCCCAGGCCAATAGTACCAATGTCCTTCAGGTCCCATCCACCCACTCCGGCTGCGCCGCCGATACGCTCTGCGGTATCACCTAACAATATCTCGGTAATGATCCTAACGTAATCAACGTGTAGTATGACATCGTCATCAAGGAAAAAGACAATGTCCCCAGTAGAGCGGTCAATGCCTGTATTCCTGAGCGATGATGTCCCACCACGTTCTCGCCGAATGTAGATACATTGAAGTATCTCCGGATGCTTCCATTGGTTAATGTACTCCTTGGTCTCATCGTTAGTTGAATTGTCTACAATAATTACTTCGTCTGGAATGCGAGTCTGAGCAACTAAAGTATCAAGACATTCTTTCAAATCTGGCACTCTGTTCTTTGTTGGTATGACGACAGATATCTTCACAATCGCCCTTCTTTTCCGCCAGCAGTTTCAAGGCTATGGTTAGCGTAATGTGTCTTAAACGCTTGTCTATTCGCTCCACCACCAAGATAGCATGGACTGCAATGGAAATATCATTCCCACTGCCTCGAAATCTCCACTGTTTTGTCCGTCGAGCCGTAGTCTACCACGATAATATCAGACGGATTATTCCTTGTGACAGACTCCAGATGCTGCTCAATGGTTCTCTCAGCATTCTTAGCGCAGACTATTACGGAAACGCCCAAGAGCGAACTCTGTTATTGACCTCGTGCGAATTGAGCTATGTATTTCTTCAAGGCCTTGACTAACCTATCATCCCGCACCACCACCGCCCGACTAACATCGAGTTTAAATAAGACCTCTTCTAGCCTCTCAACATCGTAAACCGCAGTTATTTTGCCTTGCTTCTCCAATTCTTGAACGAAGACTAATTGGTGATCGTCAATCGCTTCATCGTATCTCTCTAACCGGGGAACTACTACTACTGTCGCTCCCTCCTGCAAGACATTCAGTATTGTCCCGACTCCACCATGAGTTACAACAATCCTTGCCTTCTGGCATAATAGCTTTACTTCATCCTCGGTACCAAAGCCAAAATGCTTTGCGTTTAGGGGGATATACTTCGTCCCCCCAATCTGCATGATGACCTCCTCATCAATCTTACCGGCAACCTTGTCCATTTCCCTAACGAGGCGTTCAAACCCCGTAGGATGCATGCCTACAGTGACAAAGATCAAATTACTGCCCCCTCGTACGTGGCCTTCTTGCCATACTTGGGAAGAAGGCGTTCCCACTGGACCAAGAAGACATCGGCAACTGGATATATCAGCCTCCCCGTACCGGAGGGTTCAATAACGCGTGCCCAACTCTCAACGAATATGGTCTTGATTCTAAGGATCTTAGCCAGGTAGAAGGCTGGTATAGCTATCTCCGAGCCTGTGGAGACGATTAGCTTTGGTTTCTCCCTGAGCAGAATCCTGAACATAGACATAAAGGCGTGGGCCATAACTAAAGGATTTGTGCCGATGTTTCTCAGCAGGTATTTTTGCTTCAGTCCCCGAGTTCTTGCCGAATCATAGGTGATAAAGAAGGTTTCATGGCATTCGAAAGCCTCCATTAATTGGAGCATCTCCGACAGATGGCCCCCATGGGAACATACCAGGCAGATTTTCATGTCAACCTCTTGCACACTATTACCATATTGGCTGATTCAACCCTGGTTTTCTTAATTTCGAACTCGGCCATTACAATGACCCATATCAATGGCTTTACAATATACCTGTATGCCTGGAGTGCAAATTTCGTTAGCTTTGATTGGCGCTCATGCGACCAATAAGACATAGTAGGCTGAATTTGCTTCGTTTTAATCAACTGGGAGCCAAGGCGATACAGCATCCAGTCAATTCTAGCGCCCAAGAAATGACAGCGCCAATATGTAGCTATGGGAGAGAGATTCGCGCTCCTCAACTTTGCTATAAGCTGAGGCTTCGTATAATGCCTCACATGGTCACGGTAGAGTGCCGGGTTAAATGGTTCTTTCGAAGCATTAGGCGTAGATACTAAAAACAAGCCGTCCTTCTTAAGTATGCGCCATACTTCCGAGAGAAAAAACACATCGTCATCAACATGCTCGATAACTTCGTGAGCATAAGCAAGATCGAAAGCTTCATTCTTGAAAGGAAAATCCTTTCCATTATACAGCACGACCTCAAAGTTGGTCGGGCTCTGAGTCATATTCGAAGCAAGAATGCTCGTCTCAACATCTACATCCAGACCTACCGTAGTAAGTCCCAGCTCGTCGGACACAAACCTACTCAGGTCACCCAGCCCGCAACCGATGTCAAGCACCAAACCCTGTGCAGGAATATACTTGGTGTATTTGGACAAAATGTTAGCAAATGTCATTCTAGGGACTGTGTATAGTGCCATTGCCCTGCCTACTTCAGGATTCGTAATACCTGGCCCCACTCGTAATTCAGTTTGAACCTTTTGATAAGCTTGAAATCGGATATCCTTCTCAGACTCTGTACCTGTCTGCGCCTTTTCAGAAGATTTCTGATGTTCCTAGCGACAGAAAAGCAAGCCCTCAACTTTGCCCAAATATATCTCGGGCCGCGAATCAGACAGTATCCAATAATCAGAGCCTCAGTAAACATAAGGAGCGGCAGGAGTGCTACCAATGTAGGAGGCTTCAAGTAACAGAGGATTGCATTTAAGCGGCCATATTCGAGCCAGAACATTTTCTGGTGAGTCATCTTAAGCTTGTACTCATGATAGACAACCGACTGGGGAACACAGTAGATTTTATATCCCATCAAGTTGACAACCCAGGAAAGGTCAACGTCATCATAGTACATGAAATTATCCTCATTAAGTCCACCCATCAGTTCTACTATTTCTCTCCTGATAAGAAAAGAACACCCGCTGACACCAGCAACCTGAAATGGGTCTTGAGGCAAGCCGCCATCTTGCCTGTTGAGCTCTCTGACGAAACCAAGGCCGGTGATATGTATATTCAGCCCCATGACGCCGACTTTTCCCCTATCTCTATACAGCAGGCTTTTGGGCGTTACCGCGCCGGCGTCAGGGTTAGCATCCATAAACTCCACCATGGCCCCCAGCCAGTTTTCCTCAACCTCGGTATCAACATTTAGAGGAGCAAGATATTTTCCTTTGGCATGAGATATTCCTGAATTGATGCCTCCAGTGTATCCCAGGTTCTTCTCATTTGCTACTACGAGTAAGTCAGGAAACGTTTGCCTAACATATTCGAGACTACCGTCGCTGGATTTGTTGTCGACCAGTATCACCTCGAAATCAGGAAGGCTCTGAGCTAATACAGAGCGAAGACAAGCCTCAAGATAAGATATGCCATTATAGTTGACGACTATGACTGAAACTTTAATCTTGTTGCTCTGCATGTTCTAATGATACTATAGACTCGCCCCCATGGCAAAGAGGCTGCCTTTAGCTTACAAAATGTTGTCAGTCTAGTCTCAGAATCTCCATGCCAAGCCCGTCCCCATTCGCTATGAGCTGCATTCTCCCTTGGGTCAATCAAGGTCGTTACCCTTTTCAATATTTCAATTAATGATTACGTACGAGGCCCGATAATCGAGCGGCGTTGCTGTGAACGGCTTGAACTCAGAGCTTCTGGCCATCCGAACCAACAACTACCGAAGAGCATTGATAGAAGTGCTGGGAGAGATTCTCTTTTCACTTGCTGGAACTTTGCAGGGAGACAATCCCAGAGACCAGCCTTTCCGTAAAATTCCCGGCTCCCGAGGGCAGGACATGAACAGCATCACGCATCAAGGGTTCTGGGAAACTCAATTGCACGCTGGAAAGATAGTGTATTCGCTCGCTCGTAGCGGCAAAGCCCGATTCCCATTGCCGGACTTTGGCAAAATAGACCTGAAAGACTTGGTCTGCAAACAGTCCCTGATATGTTGGGCCATCGACCATATAGACATCGAACCCATTTTCTTCAGCAAGCTCTCTGATACGCGCCAGAGCCCTTTGAGCTGAATCAGAAACATGGAACGGGTTTCCGCGGATGAATGTTATCTCTTCCTGCGCACTTTGTTCAACTAGGCCCGGGAACGTGTTCCAGTTCAGGAACAGGCCATCGCTCTGAAGTACAGTATGGTTCAGACTAGGGAAAATGCCAGCCCAAAACCACTTGCCCCCGAGTATCCATTGGGACACTGAGTTCGCCACGGCTATCGGCGCGTAGCGCTGTAACCATAGGTTACACGTGTCCCCAAAATCGAAATACATCGGCGGGTCTAACTTCTTCCAGAAACACCACTCCAATGGTAGAGCCGCCACAACAGCTGGCGAGGGGTCGATGTACCAAGTCTGGAAGAAATTCACCAGGAGTACGTTCTTCGGAGGTCCAAATTTCGTTATGTATGTGTCTAGCATCCAAGCATCGTTTATGGCCCCATTGAATCCTTGTGTGCACAGGTTGATAGAAGTACCCCCGAGCCCGGCACTGATTACGGCAGGATCTACCCCGGTAATCCCAGTTGAGTCTCCCAGAATGAGCCAGTCGACTGGCTCATTCAAATCCAGTAACATTTCCCACTTCTTTGCGGCAAGGTCCCAACCGGAATTGGCGTAATAGTTTCTGTAACCAATTGCCACAAGATTAAACAATAAGGCAATTGTCAGGACGCCCACCAGTAAAAGGACTATCTTCTTTCGACTGGATGGCTCAATTATTTCTTTGGTCGTCCGTTCATGGCCCTGCCTCTGCATGTTACACTCCCACCTGGAGAGATCGCGCTTTACTAAAACCTAAAATATATGAATTGGATTGACCCGCGAACGCCCAGAACCAAGATGCCGATCAACAGGAAACTGTACACTGGTATTTGAACCCACGATTTGAGCTTCGTCACTTTGAGCATGTCACCACTGAAATATTGTAAAAGTTCAACGGCAACCAGGGGCAAAGAGAAAAACACCAAATCGTATGCAAATTGCAAGGTATTCGATCCGACAGCGCCGCTGACATTAGTAAGCATGTAGAAGACTTGATCTACCGAAGTTGAACGGAATATTGTCCATCCAATAAATGTGAGGGTGAACATTACAAGCACTTTGCCAACTACGGTTGGATATGGACGCAAATTACCTGGCGAGTCCGCAGACTCCTGATCCTTACCCAGAATACGATAAATAATTAGAATCACCCCATTGTACGCGCCCCACACTACGAAATTCCAGGCAGCCCCATGCCACAAGCCCACCAGCAGCATGGTTAAGGCCAAATTTCGGTATGTAGCAAGCCGGCCTTTCTTATTGCCTCCTAGTGGGATGTATAGGTAATCACGAAACCACGACGACATTGAAATATGCCAGCGTGACCAGAAGTCTCTTGGATTGCGGGCGAAATATGGCAGGTTAAAATTGAGCACCAGGTTAAAACCCATGAGCTTGCAAAGGCCTCGTGCGATGTCAGTGTACCCAGAAAAGTCACAATAGATTTGCACGGTAAACGCAAGTATGGCAATTAGAATATCAAGACCGTGATATCCCGCGTAGTTATTGAAGATTGGGTCAGTAATCCGCTGACTCAGATTATCTGCAATCACCATTTTCTTGAAGAATCCCCACAGAATTAGGAAAATAGCGGCCTCTATCTGTTCTGCAGTAATCTTCCTTTGTGAGCCGATTTGGGGCAGCAGGTTAGCCCCACGTTCGATAGGACCAGCTACCACCTTTGGAAAGAAAGAAACGAAAAGTGCGAAATCGAAGAGATCGCTAGTTGGAGCTAGTTTCCCTCTGAAAACGTCGATTGTGTAACCCAAAGCCTGGAACATGTAAAAGGAGAGGCCAACCGGAAGCAGGATATTCAGGGTAACGTGGTCGACATGCAATCCAAAGAGGTTTAAGGCTTCTACAAAGTTCTGTGCGAAGAAGTTGAAATATTTAAATAATCCAAGTATGGCCAGGTTGGCGATGATCGATGAAACTAGAAGGAGCTTTCTTGAAGGCGGTTTCTTGCCGCTGTAGATGCTTCTAGCTGCGAAGAAGTTGACTAGGGTAATGATAGCTAACAGACCCAAGAAACGCCAGTCAAACCATCCATAGAACACATAGCTCCCAATGAGCAAGAGCATGTTCTGCCATTTGTGATGGTTGCTGAGCAATGCGTAGACTGCGTAGACTGTGAGGAAGAAACCAACAAACACAGCCGAGTTGAACAGCAAATTTTGGCTCCTTGGTGACTTGCTGATACCAAGTATAATATGGTTGTACGTTCTCAGCAAGAATGGCACAGATGAGCCTTGGGAATTATCGGATGCTTGTAGGTCGCTGCTGTGTTCGTGAGGTGGCACGAAAACGATGGCAGAGACGATATGCCCCTTTCGTGAGTTTTCATAGATCACCCCGCTGAACGGTATTCCATAGAATCCAGCGATGCTCCTACTTAGGACAACTGGTTCTTATTAGCCTCCTGCCGTCGTCGGTTCCCCATACTGGTTGGGTAAAAGGAATACACCTCAGCATACTGGTTAGATTTGCTCTATTTACAACATTATGTTATGATGTGTACGAGTAAACGTGCTTATGGGTTTCCAAAGATGAGCAACACCCAGCAGGAGAATCAGATCGTGCAGAGCGACAGCGAGGCAACACTGACGACTCAGATACGTCAACCTGCTCAGATCATTGCCGCCATTTCTTGCTTCAATGAGGAACTCTTCATTGGCAGTGTAGTCCTTAAGACACGAGACTATGTTGACCAGATAATAGTCATCGATGATGGCTCCACAGACAAGACTGCCTTGGTGGCAGAAAAGGCTGGAGCCAAGGTGATAAGACATGGCTCTAATAGGGGCAAGGCCGCAGGCGTCAGTACGGCTTTCGAGCATGCCAAGAGGACCGGATGTAAAGCCCTGGTCCTGCTGGATGGCGACGGGCAACATGACCCAGCGTACATCCCTTCTCTGATCTCACCTATCATTGAAAACAAGGCTGATATGGTGGTAGGGTCTCGCTACCTAGAGATCAAGAGTTCTATCCCTGGATTTAGAAGGTGGGGACAACGCGTGTTGACTTCTCTCACCAACCTGGGTTCAGGGGTTAAACTGACCGACTCCCAGAGCGGCCTTAGAGCCTTCTCTCCAAAAGCTATACAAGCATTTTCGTTTGTTGAACGAGGGCTCTCCGTGGAATCCGAGATGCAGTTTCTGGCAAGGGACGCTGGCATCAGGGTAACAGAGGTTCCCATAAGCACCGGATACTATGGCAAGGCGAAGCGAAGCCCGCTGGCCCATGGAATGGGCGTACTAAATAGCATAATGGGATTAATCAGTAGAAGAATACCCCTCTTCTTCTTCGGCGTGCCAGGACTGATAATGTTGGGCTTTGGTTTTTGGGAAGGATTCCGGGTAATACAAGGGTGGGACACTTACCATGATTTTTGGTTGGGCCCTGCGCTGATAGCTGTATTGCTTTCCGTAGTTGGCGCCTTGAGCCTGTTCACTGGGATCATTCTGCATAATATCAAGTCTTATGTTAAATGAGAAGGCTGATATGCGTAGCCGTGTGTCCGATAAGTATCCTGAACAACTTGGCGGTTCGTCCACTTCATCCCACAGCGGCCATCCTCTTTGATCGCTGAGAACGGCGCTTCTCCGTAATGCTTATTCCTCGGGCCATGTTTCTTACCAGCAGTTGCCTCCCAATGTCCTGGATACCTGGCAAGAACGCTGAATTTTATCAAACAAACGGAGGTCAGCGTTAATGGTATTGTCGCGGAGCCATGACCAAGGCGCTTTCTTTCTCCCTGCTTGCCATCTGTGGCCCTATCAGCTCGTGCAGTAGCACAGCCAGCGCAAGTGGCTGTGGCGCCACGCCTCGGCCTGGACGACCTTTAGCCCAGGTTCAAAACTATACTTTCGCCAATCGAATTCGTGGTTCCCAAAATTGCCCATAATTAACGAGGGAAGCCAGTGAAGTGTGCGCTTACTAGAAGTGGACTTTTGAGCCATTCGACAGGAAAGGGAACGCATAACTGAACCGGCTCGACTACAGGGATGTGTCTGTGAAGCTGCTAGACACATCCCTAAGCGGAGAAGCGAACCCCAAAACATCAAGGAGGAACAAGCTGAGTCCCTTACTTCGAGATAGCCAGGCACAGGGCCCATCACAAAGTAAAAACAAGCCCCTGTGACCCATCAAAATAGAGTGGCGACTGTGGCAAAGAAGTGCGTCACATTTACAACTATCTGGCCCAATGAAGCAACGAGGTCCTCACCACGCGGCTGGGTCACATTGCCTCCCGATACCCAGGTGCCGAGCACGCCATCGATTATCACCCCTGTTTTCACCATAATGTCAGCTATTACCGGTGGTACGAGCTCGAACTCAGACTGAGCCATTGCCCTGCCGGTCAGGGCAAAAGCCCCGAGGAAGGCCGATAGGGGTATTGCTATTGTAAGCCAACGCCGCATATTGGATCGCCCTTGTTCATATCCTGACGCTACAATCATACCCCTGAGGATGGGCTCTGTCAAATGTCTGTTGCGCAGTGTACAGGACATTAGTGACACATTAGCTCCTTTCTTCGGGTCGTCTTAAAACGCTCAACGAGCTTCTGCGGCGTCGGGTATCCCAGGGGGTAAGGATTGGCGAAGGGCGCCCTCAAGTAGCAGCGGTTAAGTGAGATCGGGGAGAAACTATAAACGGGTGCGCGATGCCCAGGCTGCTACGTATGGTAAACTCGTCTTCCCTGTTTCTGGTGAGGGGTAATGAAAGTAAGGGAAGCTCCTTGGCACGGTTGGAAGGCCCTTTGACCGCTACGCAGTGAGAAGCAGCGCCCTCGGCCGCTCTGCAGTATCGACGATACACAGACGGCAGGTGGCTCAGAACAACACCGGTACCACAGGAAATCGGAGCCTGCCGACATAGCTCACTTACTGCCCACCAAGCTAAAGCGAGGTAACCCATATAACTAATTGCCCGGTCATTAACCGAGCATACACGGACAAGCCTGTAACATCGGTAGGGACGGTAAAGTAAATGGTATCGGTGACACTTTGCCCCATCTTGAGCCCGAACGTGGAGCTAAGGCCACCACTGATCAGGCCCGACTTCCCGCTATAAATGAAACCGTTTGAGTCCCTCAGTACAAAGCTTATCTCCCCGACCGTGAATTCACTTGTGCCCCCATTCATGATTGTAATGGAAACGGCTACGTAGGTCGACCCAGGAGGCGGTTGACACCATTGCCCGATGATAGCGGGGATACACGCCGTCCTTGTAACGCTGTTGACACGGATGTATTCACCGCCGCCGGTTGCCGATTGCCCCACTTGGAGCTCTATTGTAGCGGGGATAGTTGGTACAGGGACCGGTGTTATCGATGGGGCAGGCAGACCGCCCGTAGGAGTAGCGGTGGCTACCGGCGTTGATGTTGGACTAGGCTGTGACACCCGGGCTCTAGCGCATGAATAGATGCCGAATGCGACCAGAAGAAGCAATATTAGCACGACCACAATCATGACAGTTCGCCCCCACGGGCACAGGCCACGCCTGGGCGGTGGCTCCTTTCGGATTTGCGGTGCTGCTGGCTGAGCTATCTTTTTACTGGGCGCTGGCGAAGCCTTCAAGGGCGCGAACGCCTCGCAAGCAGCGGTATCCTTTCTCACTTGCATGCCGTATGTGATACCAGCATGTCTTGCAATTAGACAGTGAAAAAATTTATCACCAAGCTTCGGTTTGAAATTGCTGCAATTGCCGCATACATTACCGCTCATGTATCGCCCCTTTCACGTTCAAGGCGAGGAGGACTTCAATCTATGGAGTACATGCTATCAGCCAGGTGAACCGCCCGATAAGAGACTGGAGAACTGGGCAAACCAAGTCACAACGGTCTGGGCGATAGTCGCCAAACTGTTTACTGCATCCCCGCCCGCGGGTTGCGCCAACACATTACCCGCGACAAAATAGCCTAGAACACCGCGCACCGTTTGAAGTGCTCTCACCAAGATACCGGATAAAACGTCGGCGGAATTGCCTGTTACTTGTGCTGAAGCCACACCAAAGTCCCATACTAGGACTGCTACAGCCAAGGACAGAATTAACGCTACTAGGTATATGCGCCTCATATCGCGCACTCTCTGCGCTCCCTTCACTACACAGTGTACAGGGTTAAGTCGTAAGCTGTCAAGAGTGAATCTTGCGACTCGAGATGTTTGGAACTCAGATGTTGCCGGCACCTCTTGTTCCAACATATACCATGAATACGGTCAAATATGCCGAGAGGGCTAAACACCAGTCTAGCCCTCTCTTGATGAATACACTCACTTAATGCATGAATCGCGGTTCCGATTACGACACCCATTGCCCAAGATAGGTGCCTCGAAACCTTCAACAATAATACCAAGGCTTTGTGCCCCAACAACGATCGCCTACGGATTTGGAACGATGTTGGTTATGGGCGCAGCAGCATTCATCGGAATGCCGTCCGGGGCGGGCAGCAGGGTCATGAACTGGGCTACGAAATCTAACCCAGTGTGGATGATCGTCGCAATATCGCCGACCACCGCCTGCCCTTTTTCCGTCTGTATGGAATTCAGATATACGAGGCTCCATTGGCCGTCGGCCGCCTTGGTCCACAGGACGGTTAGGTTGACGAAGTAATCTAGCAGGCACTCAACCAGGGTTAATGGCTTTAGTATTAGGGGCCAAAACATCTTGTATCACCTCCTTTCAAGCTCGTTGGACCCCCTTGGGATGGGCCCAGCGATATTTTCCTTTAGTACTATGGGGATATAGTACTAATGTAGTAGAAGCATAGCAACTTTAGTACTACTTGTCAAGTACCTCCGATGGCATTAAAGCGGCTTTGCACATAGGATTGACTTAACATTTCCTCCCATTCTAGTTTTCTGCCATCGGAGCAGTATCGTGATTAGCTCACTTGGCCTATGTATCGACAAACCCGTGACAAGACATGTCTGGCCTCGACGATTTTCCAAGTGCCACCCACTGGGCGCTAAGTGATGAAATCGCTGTAGAGGTTGTCGAGTAAGCACAGGGGTGAAGTCCTTAGCGTAGGCACGCTCTTGATGGTGGCATCTCAACAAGGACCCGGAGATAAGCTGAAAAATGTTGCGCGGTTGAGCGGTTAGCTACAGGGGAAACCACCTTTAGCCAAGGGGCAATCGGTGGAGCCAAATAGCGATGGCCTAGGGCATATGGCGATTGAGAGCGATGTGGACAAGCTGGTTGACAAGAGGATGAAGAACCGTGGTACGAGTTGGACGATGAATCGGCACGAGAGATGACCAGGGTCACAAGCCTGAGAGAGATGGGAGGGTTTCGTTCCGGGACAACTGGCAAAGACAAGGAATCAAGCAATGACACGCCTGAGAGAAAGACCCGTAGAGAGTACTCTCCTTTGAAAGAAAACCGAGGAGCATATGCTGAAGGGACTCTGTCTGCCCTATATGAAGCATGACAACACCACCCTGGGCTCTGGTTCCGAGATACAGGCTCATGGAGCTTCGGACGCTTAGCCTTATGATTGCTGCACGGGATTGCCACCGACCGCTAGTTGAAAGTAACTATCTAAGAACTTGGTTGACAGTCTTCAGGCGAAAGGTTAGAATCCATATCATGGCCGAGTTGCCGGAGCTATCAGCGCTGATAATCCAGGCCCAGGCTATTGCTCGGAGGATGTTCCCCTGGCTCATCCCAGGGCTGTTGATACTACTGGCGTTGGTCCTTCGGTTTGTGCATCTGCTCTATCCCAAGTATTACCTGCTGAGTCCGGATTCTTACTATTGGCACTGGTCGGCACTGAGAATAATGGATGGCCAGGGCTCGCCGCCTAACCCCCCGCCTCTGCTAACCTTCCACAACAGTGCGATAGCCTATCCCCTGGCTTACATGGGCGATGCCGTCAGTTTTGCCTTCCATGTATCTCATGCTGAAGCACTAACAGTCGTATGCAAGGTTTTCCCGCCCTTGTTTTTGGGGCTAATCGGCTTGATTGTGATGTACCTAGTCGCTGCCCGCATAAGTAATCGTCGAGTGGGATTGTTTGCTGCCTTCACGTGGGCATGCATGTATCCAATTGTCCTTATAACGTCGGCCGGATTTATCGACAGGGACGGGATTGAAACCCTTTTGTTGATGTTAGGTGTAGTGGTATTCTATCTAGGTAAAGACTGGCACTTTCGTGTAGGCAGCAGGGATTTAGGGTGGTTAGTATCTAGCTTAACAGTGCTTGCGATTATGGCTATGCTTTATCTATGCTGGGGCATTGTCGGCTGCATTATACTGATTGCCATAATAGCAGCGTATTTTGTTGTAAGCCTAGTAGTGGCGTTGATTTCGAGCATCAGGACGCAGCGTGGCACAAGGCTCAGAATTGCATCGGCCCTGGGCAAGACGAACTGGAGAGGGTTCGCCTTCATAATTGTGTGCAGCGCCGTGGGGTTATTAGCATACCATGCTGACTTCTCCTATTGGACGAAAGCCTTGTGGTATATGGTCCAAGGCATGGGACAACGCGGAGGATCGGCTGAGCTTAACGGTGCAGCGCTGAGTGACTTTATGATTTTCTACCTTTTCCTAATCCCAATAGCAATCGGTTTGGTAGTTGCTTTGTACTCTGCGTGGAAATCGCGAAGCAACGTGGCTCTCCTCATGTGCACCTGGACGCTCTTACTTCTAGTTCTGAGCCTGTTCTCCAGACGGGTGTTAGTCTTCGCTGCTGCGCCTGCTTGTATACTATCGGGCATCGGTCTGGCCTTTGTTTGGGGCTGGGCCAAATTAGACCAGCCACGTCTTCCTAGCACAATCGGGGCAATAGCGATCCTGTTAGTCCTTGTGGTAACTTCCCTCGGAACCTCTTATGCTGAAGGGAACGGCAAAGTCGCCGCCGCCGATGCGGAATGGCAGGACGCCTTAACATACCTCAGACAGGAGACCCCTCAAGACGCCGTGATAATGACACAATGGAGCTGGGGGTACTGGATATTGGATTTGGGACAGCGGATACCATATGTGGACAATGGCTATTACGGATATACGTCCACAGAGTTGCGCGACGTGGGCGTTGCATATACAACCTCCGACCCATCAGTGGCCGCGGAGATAATGCAGAGAGACGGCGTCGATTACCTTGTTTTCTCCAAGTTTGACTCGGATGTGGCTTCTACTATTGTAAGCTGGGCTGGGCTTGAAACGCTAGAGTCGTTCCCTGAGGACTCTCTATTTTCTCGTAGTATTAATGGTGAATTCGAGTTGGGAGGGGGGCTGCAGGTTGTTTATCGTTCTAAGCCTGATTCAGAGGTAGTAGTCTTGAAGCTCATTCAATAGGAGCGCCGCTAGGGTTCGAGCCTCGAAATCATTGTTTTGCTTCCCGTTTCTGCTTTCAGTTTCTTGCTCAGATGTGCCCACCTTCTCGGTTCCCAATTCTGCATATTTAGTCAGCGCGCACTCTCACTTCTTCCCCTGGTTGTCTCAGAGAATGATTGAGGGCAAGGGTTCTTCACCAGACCGCCCATTTGATACCCTGTATACATTGGACAGGGGGCTGGCCTTACCCTGAACAAAACCATGTCTCCCCTGATGATTACCTGATTATCTGCAGCATACACGGTGATCCTCAATGGAGGGCCTCATGGTCGTGTACCGCTTCATGCCCAATTCCGAAGTGGTCATGTTGCAGTTAACTCGATCTCAACTGCCCCCCCGATCCGTGGATTTTCCGATAGTGCAGACATGATTTGTATGTGGTAATGTAACACCCGGGAGGTTAACCGTGAAGCGGATTACGGATCGCCTGGGTGTCAAGATTGTCGGAGGTCTGCGAGA
>Ga0315289_10002286_pt1 | contig 29484 bp, 27 predicted proteins | sample YL17G11_40_MG_FD_203452 | JGI IMG/M metagenome (GOLD analysis project Ga0315289, IMG submission 203452) | Sediment microbial communities from Yellowstone Lake, YNP, Wyoming, USA - YL17G11_40 | ecosystem: Environmental > Aquatic > Freshwater > Lake > Sediment | place: USA: Wyoming | collected... | reverse complement strand
CCAGACATCACACAAAATCTTTGAAGAATTCAAAGCCGAGACAAAGAAGGTATCAAAGCTTGCCCCAGCATCGTCATCCACCAATAAAACCGGCTTCCGGCCAATCGAAATATGAAAAGTATCGGAGACAGAATAAGGTCCTGTCCCGGTCATCTCCAAGACAAAATTAGCCGCATGGCCCGGAGGACAAGTGGGTTTAACCTCAAACCGATAAGAAGAAAGGGAAGAACCAGAGCCTCCCGGAGAAATGTCGGGATATGTGGAGTTGGAAGAGGTTACAGTGATATAAGGATCACTGCAAATCAAATCTGCAGAGACCTGAATCGCCTTTTGGCTTCCTTTGTTCTCTAACACCACCGTCATGTCGCAGGTCTCACCAGCATCAGGTTCACCATTCCCATTTCCCACAATTTCGTTAATAGCATTTGACTCGTAAACCAGAGCCGGAGCATGAACCAAAAGATTCAAATCACGATAGGTCCAGCTCCCATTGGTCGCAGTTATATCTAACTGAAAAGCGACCTGGGTGCTGTCCTCTATTTGCGGAGAAACTGTAAAACCAAAATCATCTGGGCATCTCACCGTATCGTGAGCCGGCATGTTGCCATAGGTCTCTTGGTTGTCAGTTAAAGTCATCCAGGGATTGGTGGTGCTCACGGTGGCAACCACGTTAAGGGCAGTGGAGTCTCCAATGTTTTTCAGAACAATGGGAAGCTCAATGGTCTCTCCAAGATCGACATCCCCATCGTTATTGCCCAGACTCTCGCCTAAGCTATCATCATCCACATACCACCTATCAAAGAGGATATAGGCTCCACCAGCCACGGGGACGTTGGATTCATAGGGCAAAGCATTGTGTGCGGTAATGGTTATCTGTGCATTGCCCGGAGTCAAGGGGGAAGGATAAAGGATCACCTGACCTGTGGAATCGGTTCGGCCAACCTCATAAACCTCCGTATCCTTCATTAGACAAACTAAAGCATCCTTCACCGGTTGACTGTTGAGATTTACCGTAACCGGGAAAGGTGCACCTCCCAAAACCACAACGGCAGGATGGGTCACCTCCAAACTCTCTGGGATACTGGTCCACATCTCCATGGTTGGATCACCAAAATAATGGAACAACTCGAAGGTCAGTTTGGTAGTGGACAAATCGGAACCCCAAGGGTAGCCGGAACCACTGGTGAGATAATGTTTGTCATACATCCAGAACTTTCCGAAGTTGAGCACCGCCCCCATCCTGAACAATGGGCTGTAAATGGGATGCGTGGAACCAGCATTCGGATAAGATGGATCAAAATTGGTCCACATACCATCATAGAGTCCTTTGCACAATTCATCGTTATATCCGCTGTAGCTTACCCGGGTAGCTCCAAACACGCCTACTGCCCCTCCACTTGCTTTCCTTTGAAAGGCTTCACAGAAATAGACTGCACTGGCAGGCGTTCCCGATCCACTGGCATCGGTTTCATTATCAAAGTGACCGGTCTCACAATTTAAGCTGAACACCACCGGCAGTTTATCCCCGTTAGTAAGAGCATTGACATGCGATACCACGTAATATGGGTCGCCCCATCCACTTACATCGCCATGGTCCCGATGATTCACTATGAAGACCCCATTGTTTATGGCATTTGAGATCTGGGTGGCATTGCCATTCCAGGTCAAACTCGGCGGGAGCGGATCGCCGTAGTAGTAACAACAGGGATTGCTTCCTGCGGTCTTGGTGTAACACCTCTCCACGTTATAACCTTGTGAAACGAGAAAATCTCTTACCACCTCGCTGGTTTTTATAAAAAATCTATCCTCCCAGTTATCAGAATCATCATCCTGAAAATAGCCAGCAACCAAGGCCTTATTGTAAAAACTGGTGGGAGCGGAAATCGGATTACGCTCATATTGTAGAATTTTTCTGAAAACCACCCCAGCTTGAGAAGCGGAATCCACCGATATTCTTCCCATATATATATCCGGGAACCAATCACTTCCATCCACTGTGGAGTAATACAAATCTGTGCCGATCTTGTAGCCGTCATAAGGGTGTGTGGTTCGGTAAAATACTGGAATAAATTCGGCATCTCCGACAAATAGAACAAAGGAGGGTCGCGGATTCCAAGTATTGTAAGCGGTCTGAATGTAGTTTTTTATTGAGGTAGTATCAGAACCAGTTTGGGTGGTGCTTTTCACCCAGGTGCGGATTCCGCATGAATTCTTCCATAAGGCTAACGATTCTGCCCAAGCCTGAAAATTGGGATGGGTGATGATCAAAAAATCGCAGCCGGTATCGGTTTTTCCACCTAATTGGGGAAAAGAGCCCAAAGAGGAATAATTCAAAAGAAGATCTTGATACAAAGGCTCAAAATATGGGGATCGAAAAGATGGATCGATAAAGACCCCGCTCCCCCCTGCAAAGCTGATTCTCACTCTCATATAAGAGCAGACCTTTAACTCCTTGGTGGCAGGATTATATTGCACCGGGAAAAGAATAAACAAGGAAACGGGACAGCCTCGAATAATCTTAGGCGCCTCCACAAATGCCATTCTATCGGGGTACAATTCATTTAGCTTGTAGAAATCCACATCTTTGATAAACTCCGGCTGAGGAGCTCCCACCTTGTCAACTGGTTGTTCTTGCACTGGATAAACGTTATAACCAGATAGAGTTTGCTCAGTATACTGTAACACTTCAATTTGAGGGCGACCTTCTAAAGGCACTGCGATGAATCGCCCAAAAGTGGGAAGCTCTGGCCACCCTAAATTATAGGTTTTCCCTCCACCAGGTATGGAAAGAGCTTGATAGGTTATACCATCCTTCACAATATCTTCAGTGACCATGCCGGGGAAGTTGACTTCGAAGATCAGTTCATTTGTTTTCAAAGTCAAAAGACTAACTTCTGGATAAGCGGAAGCGCCTGCCTGCTGATTGGTAGTAAGCCCGGTCGAGCTAAAAGGAACCCAGACGCCGGACTCAAAGGAACCTGACACACCGAGTGCAAGAGAGAGGAAAATAGTAAAAAATAGAGCGCCTTTTTTCATCCTAAACCTCCTTCTAAAAGGTTAAAAGTGACAATTTGTTTTAGTGGTCTTAAACTAATAAATCCAGCCCAAATTCACTACAAGTTTAATATAACCCATTATCCACTTTTTGCAATAGGAATTCTTACATAGAAAGGTAAATTCTTTAAAGAGCGTTAAGTAGAAGGTAAATTTCTTTGATAAGAATTTCTGCCGAAGGCGGGATTTGAACCCGCATGCCCAACGGGCACTGCGCCCTGAACACAGCGTGTCTGCCAATTCCACCACTTCGGCTTTAATGTAAATATAGCTTAATTACAGTTTTTGGGCAAGGATTATTTTAAATTGGGACAAAAAAATCCTGGAGTGACACAACTATGTTGGAGTGTCAAGCTTCAGCTTGACCTTGAACACCTAAAATTTACTTGCCTGGAGAGTTAGTTTTGATATATTTGATAACTATGCAAAAAGATAAACAGCAGGTTAAGATAATTTCGACTAATCGCAAGGCTCATCATCTTTATCATATTCTGGAAAACTTCGAAACAGGAATTGCGTTAGTGGGGACTGAAGTTAAGTCGCTCCGGTTAGGAAGGGCAAATCTGAAAGATAGTTATGCCATGGTAAAAAACGGAGAAGTTTATCTTCACAACATGCACATCAGCCCTTATGAGCAGGCAGGCCATTTTAACCATGATCCCACCCGCACCAGGAAACTTCTTATGCACCGAAGGGAGATCAAGAAGCTTTTGGGGAAGACGGTGGAAAGGGGATTGACTTTAGTTCCTCTCAAGCTTTATTTCAAGGGAAATGTAGCTAAGGTGGAGCTGGCTTTAGCCATGGGAAAGAAAATTTACGATAGAAGAAAGGACATCAAGGATAGGGAGGTGCAAAGGGAGTTACGCCGAGTACTTAAAGATAGGCAGCGTTAGGTTGGATTAAATCAACTGGAGTGTCAAGCTTTAGCTTGACCTGAACCGTTTATTCTCAGGATAAAGCTCTGCGAGAAAAGAGGAAGAACTCTTTAGATGGTTCACCTAAAGGTGAACACTCCAAATTCTTCTTCCTAATGGATGATAGATTTAGCATAAGAACTGTTGCAGGTTTCAATGAAACATCTGCAAATCCAAAATTATCAAGCCCCCATTGGAATTTTTGATTCCGGGGTGGGGGGCTTGACCGTGGCAAAAAAAGTTTTCCAGCTTCTGCCTAAGGAGGATGTGATCTACTTTGGCGATACTGCCAGATATCCCTATGGACCAAGATCAAAGGAGATCGTAAAAAAATTCTCTGCCCAGAATATAAATTTCCTTTTAAGTCAAAAAGTAAAATGCGTGGTGGTGGCATGCAATACCGCCTCCGCTTTGGCTCTAAACGATCTTGAAAAGGATTGCTCAACACCTATGATTGGTGTAGTAAGACCAGGGGCCTTTGGATCAGTTAAAGCCACCAAGAATGGGAAAATAGGAGTGATCGGAACTCTGGGAACAATTTCCTCCGGTGCTTACGAGAAAGCGATCCATGAAATTGACCCCTTAAAAAAGGTATATTCCGTTGCTTGCCCTCTGTTCGTGGCACTGGCTGAAGAAGGTTATATAGATAAAGATGCCACGTATTTAATAGCTTTTGAGTATCTTGAACCTCTGATCAAAAAGAAGGTGGACACATTAGTTTTAGGATGCACTCACTACCCTTTGCTGAAGAAGGTCATCTCGAAAATCATGGGAAAAGAAGTCACATTGATTGATTCAGCGGAAGAGACGGCAAGAGAAGTAAAAAAGGTTTTAACGGAAAAGGGTCTACTCAAAAAAGCAAATAAAATGCCTTTTCGAAGATTTTATGTTTCTGATATTCCGGATAGATTCGTGGAGGTAGGCGAGAGATTCTTAAAGGATAAAATAACCGAAGTGGAAAGGATAGATATCGAAAAGTATTGAATGAGTCAACGGATTGAGCGGATTAGACGGATTACCTAAATTGGATTGTATGAAATACTGGAATCAATATCAAGTGGATAACTCATGAAGATAGTATTGGCGACGAATAACCAATATAAGATCGAAGAGATAAAAGACATCTTATCCGATCCCAAATTAGAAATTTTGACTTTAAATGATTTTCCGGATTTTCCTAGAGTTGAAGAGACCGGAGAAACCTTAGAAGAAAATGCTATCTTGAAAGCCAAAGAGATTTATAGGTTCGCTTCGCTCACTACAAGTCAGTTCGCTAAGCTGATCTCCCTCGCAGATGACTCCGGTCTGGAGGTGGATGCTTTGAATGGTGCCCCCAGAGTCTTCTCCTCCAGATTTGCAGGAGAGCATTGCAGTTATAAAGATAATAATCTGAAGTTGCTTTCTCTTATGAAAAATATCCCCTGGGAGAAAAGAGGGGCAACTTTTGTCTGTGTGGTGGCAATCGCAAAGGATTTGGATAATATCAGGATCATAAGAGGCGAAGTTAGAGGGATTATTGCCTTTAAGGAGAAAGGGGAGAATGGATTCGGGTATGATCCGGTATTTTACCTGCCCGAGTTGGAAAAAACTTTTGCCCAGCTCTCCTTTAAAGAAAAAAATACAATAAGCCACCGGGCCCTTGCTTTTCGAAGGACAAAAGAGCTAATTCAAAAAGATTTTGGATATGATTGATACCATCACTTTCGACCTGTGGAATACCTTGGTCTCCAATTCGCCTATGGACAATCATAGATATAGGCAAAAAAGAGTGGAAAAAATACGTGGGATACTCCAACAAAATGAGCTAAATATAGAATTTAACGATTTAGCAGAAGCTTATGATAAAGGATTTGAAAAATGTGAAGAGACCTGGAGAAAGAATCTGGACCTTTCCACTGAGGGACAACTTAAAATTATGTTTGACTTTTTGGAGAATGAAAAGCTGAAGAACATTCCCCAAAATCTGATGTCCGAATTAAAAGAAGCCTTCGTTTCCCCCATCTTGGATGAACCACCAGCTTTAATTGATGGTGCAAAGGAAGTATTACAAGAGATTAAAAAAGAAAGCTACAAAATTGGGCTTGTATGTAATACCGGGAGAACGCCGGGGAGAACCATAAGAATTCTTTTAGAACAACTCGGAATGATCAAATATTTTGACGTTACCACCTTTTCTAACGAACTCAGGATTCGGAAACCCGATCCTCGGATTTTTCTTTACACCCTGAATCAACTGAAAAGCCAACCTAAAAACTCCTTGCATGTGGGCGATATTGTGGAGCTGGATGTTCTGGGAGCAAAAAATGCGGGCATGGTCTCTGTTCACTTTAACCCCAATCACACCCGTTATGCTGAAATCAATCCGGATTTCTGCATAAAAAAATTGACTGAATTGAAAATCGTTTTAGAGAGGATAAAGGAATCTTTTGTGACCTAAACAATTGATCTGGTTTTCCGTATCAATACGAACGCATTTATTGGTGGCATGAAACTGTCTCCTTCTCCGTAGCTCTCCCCTCGGGGAGGAAGGTAAGGAGGAGGGGAAACCAAATAGAATGTATCTACGTTAAGAAACCATTCTTTCTTGACGACAATAGCGAACGAGAAACATCGGATTTAAGATTAATCCGGAGGTAAGGAAAGATAACTTTAATTGAATAACGAGAAAGTAGGTGCAAAAACATGAACGGACGAATTGGAATCCTAACGGGCGGAGGGGATTGCCCTGGTTTGAATGCGGTAATCCGCGCAGTGGTTAGAAAGTCGATTCACAAGTATAACTATCAGGTCATAGGAATACTTGAGGGATGGAGGGGGCTTTTAGAATATGGGCTGACTGAGGAGCTGAATTTGGACAAGGTTAGAGGAATATTACACCGAGGTGGAACCATTCTGAAAACCTCCAGAACTAACCCCTTCAAGGAAAAAGATGGAGTAAAAAAGATTATCGAAAACATGAAGAGACTGGGCATGTCCGCTTTGATCGCTGTGGGGGGCGAGGATACTTTAGGGGTGGCGGCGAAACTTCATGATGAAGGGGTAAAGATAGTAGGAGTACCTAAAACTATTGATAACGATATATATGGTACTGATTACACCTTTGGCTTCGATACCGCTATAAATATTGCTATGGATGCGATCGATCGCATCCATACCACTGCAGAGTCACATAATCGGGTGATGGTGGTGGAGGTGATGGGAAGACATACCGGCTGGATCGCCATAGAGGCAGGAATTGCAGGAGGCGCAGATTTTATCCTGATTCCCGAAAAACCTGTGGATTTAGATGAAGTATGCGAATCTATATGCAAACGACACCAAAGAGGAAGGGATTTCAGCGTGGTGGTGGTGGCAGAAGGGGCAAAGATAAAGTTGGATGAAGAACAGAAAGCAGAGGAAATCCAGGTGGTTCAGGATCAAAAGTCTGATGCGTTCGGTCATGTTAGACTGGGAGGAATCGGAAAAGTCTTAGCTTCCGAGATCGAAAAAAGAACCGGCTTTGAGGCCCGTTTTGTGATCCTGGGATACGTTCAGCGGGGAGGTTCGCCTACCGCCTTTGACCGAATGTTAGGAACGAGATTCGGCGTAGCCGCAGTGGATTTCGTGCATGAAGGTAAATTTGGAAAGATGGTTAGCCTGCAAGGGAACAAGATTGTCCCAGTGGATCTAAAAGAAGCTACCTCCAAGACAAAAAGCGTAGATGACGAACTCTACGAAATAGCAGAGGTATTTTTCGGATAAAGCGGTCAACCGATTAACCCTCTCCCCCGAGGGGAGAGGGAAGGGTGAGGGGGAAATTAAGTAGAATGTAGAAAAATCTTATACGTTTGTGTCAGTTCGATAAACATACACGAATCCGTTTAATCCGCTTCATCCGTTGACAGTTTTCTTTATAACCATGCGAAAGTTTTTATCTTCTCTCACCCCGCCTTTGGCGGGATCTGCGATATTCTTCATAATTTTATCCTGGGTTGGTTTTTCTTGGGCAAATGACTTGAGTTCTGTTCACATGCTTGGCATCCGCATGGGATTCTGGAGCGCATTGAATGCAAGAAACGCCCAAACTCCTCCCCCTTATGAGGTATTGACCAAAGTTACCGCTCCCTATGGAGAATTTTTTATTTCCAACGGTTTGAAAAAGGGATTTGCTTTTGAGTTCACAGTCGGGTCTTATTACCGAGGAGAGACCAGATATAACGATTCTTTAGGATACTATTGGAAAAGGGTGACTATTTATCCTATCTCTTTTGGGACAAAATATTATCCCTTGTCCACTCAATCCAAAAACTGGTGGCAACCATATTTGAACACGGGCATCTCATTTGTCTCCGGTGTTGAAAACCTGCGTCTGGGAGAATATGCCGGACCATTAACATTGGTAGGAGATTACACCGATACTTATATGACCTTTGGATGGTTTGGTGGTGTGGGGATGGATTTTGTGCTAAGTCGCCTTTTTGTCCTCGGATTAGACTTCAAATACCGTTGGGTGAATTTCAGCAAGCAAGTCGGTGGACTTAAGGATTATAGTGGACCAGAGGTGACTTTGGGACTTTCCTATATTCTGAAAAACATGTAAGTTTTATCTAATGAGACATCGGGAATCACGATTTAAGAGCGAATTGTTAAAGGGATCTGTGAAAAATTCAAACAGAAAAGGCTTTTCTGGAGTGTCCCGCTTTAGCGGGACCTGAAATTTCTTGGAAGATAAGGAGCTTTGATATGGTTCACCTAAAGGTGAACACTCCAACTTCTCCTGGATAGTATTCCAGATATCTCTTAAAAATACTCATAAAACATTTGCAATTTAGTTTAAGTCTTTTTATATTTGCAAAGCTAAAAAATTGTTGTGGAGAGAAAGAATATTAAATTAAGAAAAGGAGGAACAGATGGGAGTGAAAGTTGGCATTAACGGTTTTGGAAGAATTGGCAGGCTGGTTTATCGAGCCGCCATGGGGAATCGTAACTTAGATATAGTTGCGGTGAACGACATCACAGATGCCAAGACTCTGGCACATCTTTTGAAATATGATTCGGTGCATGGAGTTCTTAACTCTGAGATAAAAGCCGAGGGGAATTTCATCGTGGTGGATGGGAAAAAGACCGAGGTTTTTGCGGAAAAGGATCCTTCCGCTCTCCCCTGGAAGAAGCTGGGGGTGGAACTGGTCGTGGAATCTACCGGTAAATTCAGCACCGGAGCAGATGCTAAAAAGCACATTACCGCAGGAGCAAAAAAGGTGCTACTCTCTGCACCGGCAAAAAAATCAGATGTTCCTGTTCTAACCTTGGTCCTGGGTGTAAATGAGAACAAATATGATCCTAAAGCGGATGTGCTTTCCATCGGCTCTTGCACCACCAATTGCTTAGCCCCTGTAGCAAAGGTATTAAACGACAACTTTGGGATTGTTCGAGGTTTTATGACCACGGTGCATGCCTACACCGGTGACCAGAGGCTTTTGGATGCGCCTCACAAAGACTTAAGGAGAGCAAGAGCAGCTGCTGTTGCCATCATCCCCACCTCCACCGGAGCGGCAAAAGCCCTCTCTTTGGTTTTGCCGGAGCTGGAAGGAAAATTAGATGGAGTTGCTTTAAGAGTTCCGGTCACCACCGGCTCTATTGTTGACCTGACCTGTGAGCTTTCCAAAAACGTCACTAAGGATGACATCAATAATGCCATGAAACAATCCGCCTCAGGAAAAATGAAGGGAATATTACAATATACTGAAGATCCTATCGTCTCGGTGGATGTAATTCATAATCCCCATTCCGCCATCTTCGATGGTCTCTCCACCATGGTAATTGGAAAGAATTTAGCTAAAGTCTTTGCCTGGTATGATAACGAATGGGGTTTCTCCGTGAGAATGGTGGAGATGCTGGAGCTGATGGCAAAATAATAGGGACTGGGTAAAATTAGTTTTGTAGATCGAGTTGCGAACCGGCCTTTGGCGGGGAAGCTACTCGACATTTTATGTAGGAAGAGTATCCGTGTTGTTGGGCAGGCATTTGCCAGCCCGACCTACTCAAGGAGGAAATATGGAAAAACTTACCATTGATGATTTGAAATTAAAGGACAAAAAAGTTTTAGTGAGAGTCGATTTTAATGTCCCTTTGAATGAGAAGTGCGAAGTCACGGATGATACTCGCATTGTGGAGTCATTGCCCACCATAAAAAAGATTTTGCAAGATGGAGGGAAGGCGATTTTGATGTCGCATCTGGGAAGACCAAAAGGCAAAGATCCAAAATTAAGCTTAGCTCCGGTGGCTAAAAGATTGGAAAAGCTTTTGGGAAAGCCGGTCAAATTTGTGAACGATTGCATCGGACCTGAAGTTGAAAAGGCGGTGTCCGGATTGAAATCAGGGGAATGCCTGCTTTTAGAAAATCTAAGATTTTATCCGGAAGAAGAAAAAAACGATCCGAATTTTGCTAAGAAGCTCGCTAGTTTAGGAGAAATCTATATAAATGATGCCTTCGGCACAGCTCATAGAGCCCACGCCTCCACCGAAGGAGTGACCAGATATTTCAAACAATGCGCGGCAGGCTATCTAATGCAGAAGGAATTGAAGTATTTAGGAATGGCTTTGACCAATCCCAAGAGACCATTTGTGGCAATCTTGGGTGGGGCAAAGATCTCAGGCAAGATCGATGTGATCGAAAATTTGCTGGACAAAGTGGATGCTCTTTTGATTGGCGGTGGCATGGCTTTCACCTTTAATAAGGCATTGGGCAAAGAGATCGGTAAATCGCTTTTGGAGCCTGACAAAATTGATCTGGCTAAAGATATATTGAGGAAAGCAGAGGAGAAAAAAGTCAATTTAAAGCTCCCTGAGGATTTCATAGTAGCGCCCGAAGCTAAGGAAGAGGCTCCTTCTAAGGTTGTCGATAAGAATAATATTCCCAAGGATTGGCAGGGTCTGGACATCGGTCCTAAGACTTTAGAGCAGTTCTCAAAGGAAATTGGTAAAGCTAAAACTGTGGTCTGGAACGGACCTATGGGGGTCTTCGAGGTAGACCAGTTCGCCAAAGGAACCATCAAGATTGCAGAGGAGTTAGCCAAGATCAGCGATAAAGGTGCCACAACTATCGTGGGAGGTGGAGACTCAGCCGCGGCAGTGGCAAAAGCAGGATTAGAAAAAAAGCTCACCCACATCTCAACCGGTGGTGGAGCTTCATTGGAATTTTTAGAAGGAAAAACTCTGCCCGGGGTAGCGGCATTGACAGATAAATAATGCAAACGCATTTATTCCTGATACCAAGCTGTTCCCTCTCCCCTTGTGGGAGATTGAGCGAAGCGAAATGCATAGTAGGGTAGGGTGAGGGGGAATCAAGTAGAATAAGAAAATGTCGTGCATTTTTATTAGTAGAGCTTCATAACAGATTAACAGATGAAACAGACTATTTAGCGGCGGTCGGCGGTATGCACCATACGGTGCATACCGGCGGACGGTGGACAGTTTATGCGAACTCCAATCATCGCTGGCAACTGGAAGATGTATAAGACTCAAAAAGAAGCCTTCCAGTTAGCTTCGGCTTTAAAACAAAGATTGTTAAATTTGAATTCGGTGAAGGTGGTATTATGCCCTCCCTTCACTGCTTTGGCTTCGGTCAAAGAAGCTATCGAAGGCTCCAATCTCCTATTGGGTGCTCAGAACATGCATTGGGAAAAAGAGGGAGCCTACACCGGGGAGGTCTCTCCCAAAATGTTGTTGACAATTGGATGCAAATACGTTATTATAGGTCATTCGGAGAGAAGGAATTATTTTTTCGAAACAAACCAAACCGTGAATCTTAAAGTTAAATCAGCGCTTGAATTTGGACTTATTCCTATTATTTGCGTGGGGGAGAGACTGGAGGAAAGAGAAGCAAACAAAACTGAACAGGTAGTCGAAGATCATATAAGAGGGGCATTTAAAGATTTGACTGCCAATTTAGCTGAACAGACGGTAATTGCTTATGAGCCAGTTTGGGCGATTGGCACTGGAAAGACTGCTACACCTAATCAAGCAAATGAAGTTCATCTCTTCATAAGAGAGCTTCTGTCATCCATGTTTGGCAAACAGTGTGCAGAAAAAATTAACATCCTATATGGAGGCTCGGTCAAGCCGGAAAATTCTAAACAACTTTTGGAGATGTCCGACCTCGACGGCGCCTTGGTAGGCGGAGCGAGCTTGGATGCGGATTCTTTTGAGAAAATCGTAAGAAGTGCGATTTAATATAAGCGTAAGAAAAAAAATTACATACCCTTCACCCCTTCGCTTCGCTCAGGGCAGGCCTTAATCCTCTCCCCTTCGGGGAGAGGGGACTTTATGAATTTCCCCTCCCTTGATGGGACAGGGTAGGGGGAGGGTGAAAACGAACAAACTAACAAACTTGCAAACTGTCTTTCTAAGGAGGGATTCTTGATAACGCTTTTAACCATACTGCATGTGATCATTTGCGTCTGTTTGATCCTCGTGGTCTTGATGCAGTCGGCAAAAGGAGAGGGCTTAGCGGGAGCGTTCGGTGGCTCTGGGATCACCGGAGCGGTCTTTGGAGGAAGAGGAGCCGCTACATTTTTGTCCAAAGCCACCACTGTTCTGGCGATAGCGTTTTTCTTAAGCTGTATAGTCTTAAGCTTCTTGTCCCCAGTCACAGGGCGTGGAGGAAGAAAAGCAAGTGTTATTCCCAAAGAGGCGCGAAAACAGGCAACCCAAGGAACAGCACCCGCAACCAACATCCCCGCTCCACCGCCGGAAGGTCAACCCGAGACTCCCCCACAAGGTCAGACCGAACAGCCGCCCCCGGGTGAAGGAAAATAATTTTCGCCAAGATAATTTAAGGTATCTTTGTTCCTTAACACAGTTTATTTATCTTGCGGAAGTGGTGGAATTGGCAGACACACCATCTTGAGGGGGTGGCGGCGCAAGCCATGCGGGTTCAAATCCCGCCTTCCGCATTTAAATCACTGATAGCAAATAGTTCTTATAATAAGATCCTTTTCGTTTTTACGTCCTTCCTTTTCTCGCCTATCCCTCCCGTGACTCGATTGAGCTATGCAAAGTCCGAAGAGAGGATAGCTCCACCCCTAAAAAATCTCAATTTTTTTCTTGCCTCTTCGGTTAAATAGTTGTTGATTATCCAAAGGATCCCGCCTTGCGGGACAAGAGGGTTTGACTATAACGTGAAGGGTTCAATTGGACTTGAATCAAAAGGGATTCATACAAATGCATATGCGAAGCCCCTTCAAAAAACTGATCTTTCTTTCTTTCATTCTTAGTATTATAATCTGGCTTGGTTGCGGGAAAACTTCTGAAAAGAAAGATCCGAAACCTGACTTTGATTTCACTCTTCCCGATTTGAATGGAAAAATTATGAGTTTAGAAGATTTTAAGGGAAAAGTATTCATTATCAACTTCTGGGCGACTTGGTGTCCTGCCTGCGAGGAAGAAACACCTAAGTTGAACGAGCTCCAGGAAAAATATAAAAATGAAGGTTTGGTGGTGATTGGCATCGCACTGGATAAAGACAGCCTAAATCTGGTGGAGCCATTTGTCCGGAAAAAAGGAATCAGGTATCCCATCCTGAAAGGAAATGAACAGGTTCTCAGAGACTTGAAGGATTTTTCCGGGATGCCTACTACTTTGATAGTAGACCCAAAAGGGAATATAAAGAAAAAATATGATGGGTCATTTGATAAGGAGGACTTGGAAAAAAATTTAAAAGAATTGCTTCGTTGAGATAAAAATTTAAGAGAGACCTCACACCCTCACTATTTGGAATGATAGATGACAAATAATTGATCGCAGATATTCGTCATCAATAATTCGTCATTTTTTAAATGAAAGGAACTTTAAAGATATGAAGAAAAAATATAAATCGAGCGATACATACGCGTTCCCTACATTGGTGGTATGTGCTGGAGAAGAGGATGGATTTCCTTATGGAGCAGTAACTGCACCCATCTATCAAACCTCCACTTTTGCCTTTAAGAATACAGCTGAACTTGTGAAATTTCAAAAAGGCGATCCGAATAAATATCTTTACACCCGATATGGAAATCCGACTTTAAGAACAGTCGAAGAGAAAATGGCGGTTTTAGAGGGAGGGGAAGCGGGTTTAGTTGTCTCCTCCGGTATGGCGGCCGTCTCCACCATCGCCCTGACATTGGTTTCCTCCGGAGAGGAAATAATAAGCACAGAGCCGGTCTATGGAGGAACATATAATCTGTTTAAGCATGCCTTCGCTAAGCTTGGTATCAAAGTCCACTTTGTTAATCCTGAAGAAATAGACAAAGCCAAAGATTTGTTAAACCCCAAAACCAGGCTCTTCTTTTGTGAAACCCCGACCAATCCCAATCTAAAAGTGGCGGATATTAAGAAATTTGTAAACATCGCTCGAAAGAAAAAAATCCCGGTGGTGGTGGATAACACTTTTGCTACACCCTATAATCAGAAGCCCCTTGCCTTAGGGGCTGATTTTGTGGTTCACAGCGGAACCAAATACCTGGGTGGACACAGCGATTTAGTGGCGGGAGTAATTGTGGGGGGGAAAAAAGTTATAGACCAAGCCCGGGAAACCATGAAAGTCTTCGGCGGTTGCTTGGATCCTTTGGGTGCTTTTCTTCTTTTGCGTGGACTCAAAACTTTAGCTATAAGGGTAGAGAGACAAAATCATAATGCCACAAAGGTCGCCTCATTTTTATCTAAACATAAAAAGGTGAGTCGAGTTTTTTATCCGGGATTATCAAATCATTCTCAGCACGCTTTGGCAAGAAGGCAGATGCAAGGATTCGGAGGCATGGTTTGTTTTGAGGTCAGAGGTGGCTTGAAGTCTGCCACCAAAGTGATGGATGCTTTTGAGCTTTTCATCAATGCCACCAGTCTGGGCGGAGTTGAATCATTAGCCAGCATTCCTGTCCTTACCTCTCATTATGGATTTGATCAAAAGGAGTTGGAAAAAGCAGACGTCACCCCCGGAATGATAAGATTATCCTGTGGCATCGAGGATGCAGACGATCTGGTAGAAGATCTGAGGCAAGCTTTGGATAAGGTGTAAGGTGTAAGGTAAGGCTCACTTCATGGCGAAGGGGATTTATCAATTATTGATTTATTTGCCTAAGAATACTTCGATTGAGATTGGCAAAAAGGGAAGGTTTAGATTTCCTAAAGGTCATTATATTTACACCGGCAGTGCTCTCAATGGATTGGAGAAAAGGGTGGAAAGACATCTTAAGAAAAACAAGAAACATTTCTGGCATATTGATTACCTATTAGATTTTGCTTTGATTAAGAAAGCTCTTCTCTTCACCAACGGTAAACTTGATGAATGCGCTTTGAACCAAAAGACGTTAGAAAAACCTAAAGCCAGAATTATTGTGCCAAAATTCGGCTCAAGCGATTGCGGATGTCCTACCCATCTGGTATTTTTTGAAAAAAAGTCAAAAATGAAATTGATTTAAATGTTGGGATTTGTTGGGAAACTAAAAAACCTGACTAAAGTCAGTTAGAACTTACACACAGTTCCTAGCCACTTTAGTGGCGTAAGCTATACCCAGAAGATTAATTTAACGGTCGAGTCAAAAAATCTGTCTGTATTGTAAGGGGAAAAAGATGGCAACCAAATTGTATTTCATAGACTCAAGGGTAGAAAAGTTTGATTATCAATATAGTGTTCTGGGGAGATTGGAAAAGACCTTAGAGAAGATTGATCTGAGGAGGTATTTTTCCGAAGGCGAATTAGTCCCGCTCAAAATGCATTTAGGTAATCCGGGTGCGCATCATACCCTCAGACCAAATTTCGTCAGAGTGGTGGTGGACCAGTTAAAAAAAATTGGGACCAAGCCCTTTGTTACCGATTCTGCAAGAGTTAAGGCTTACGAATATTTAGAAGTTGCCAACCAGACGGGATATAACCCTTTGAGCTTAGGTGCACCCGTGATCATTGCAGATGGCATCTTTGGATTGGATTCGGTAAAGGTGAAAGCGGGAGAGCTATTAAAAGAGCTATACATCCCCTCTGCCATCTACGATGCCCCCTCCATGATGGTCTTGACCCACGTCAAAGGACATATTGACTCAAGCTATGCCGGAGCCATCAAGAACTTAGCCATGGGATGCGTAACCGCAGTCCCCAGAGAATGCGGATGGAAAGGTGGGGGAAGAGGAAAAATGCATTTTCACACACAACAAGAGCTGATGACCTGGGATGAGTCTTTATGCACCTTCTGTGGCATCTGTGCCAACAACTGTCCCCAGGATGCGATTGTGGTGGAAGCCAAATCTTTCAAGGTGGATGAAAGCTTATGTTGGAGATGTGGAAGATGTGTCAGAGTCTGCCCGGAGAAAGCTTTATCCGTCCCCATCTCAATGGAAACTTTTCAGATTTCTTTAGCCGAAGCCACGAAGGCCGTCCTTTCCACCTTTAAACCAGGAAAAGTTTTTTATATCAATTTCCTTATGGATATTCAACCCGAATGCGATTGTATGGCCATGTCTGACACTCCGGTAGTTCAGGATCAAGGGATTTTGTTGGGTGACGACATCGTGGCAATTGACAAAGCCTCACTGGACCTAATCGCCAAAGCTCAGCCTCTGCCTCAATCCAAAGCCGAGGGGATGAAGGTGGAGGAGGGTTCGGATGTTTTGAGCATGATCCACAAAAAAAATGCCAAAATTCAGATAGAAGCCGCAGAAAAGATGGGACTGGGGAGTACCAAATACGAACTGGAACAGGTGCATCAATAAAATCCTCACGGATTAAATCCTTTCTGTCAGGAGTTAAGGCGTAAGCCTTTTAATATGTATTATTCATGCCCTTCAAAAATATGTTGAGTGCATCCCGCCGGGCTGAGCTGACCCTTCTGCTTTTAACCTTTTTCTGGGGCATAACTTTTCCTTTAGTCAAAATCGCTTTAAACTTTTGTTCTCCTTTTCTCTTTTTAACCATCAGATTTGCTATTGGCACTTTGATAATTGCGGTGATCTATTCGAAAAAAATCTCCTTTATAGATAAAGCCACCCTAAAAGCCGGAGTCATAATCGGGATTTTTTTGTTTCTGGGTTTTGCATTTCAGACCGTAGGGTTGAAATATACCACTGCCTCCAAATCTGCATTCATCACCGGGCTTTTTGTTATCATGGTTCCTCCTTTGTCAGTCCTGATAGTTAAGGAAAAACCAAAGATTTTTTCTTTGATCGGAGTGGTCTTAGCCCTAACTGGGCTATGGACCATGACCAGACCGACAGGTTCAGAATTTGGTCTTGGAGATTTGTTGACCTTTTTGTGTGCCATCTCCTTTTCCTTTCAGGTGATATATGTGCAGATCTACAACGCCAGGTTTGACTTTGAGAAGTTGGTATTTGTTCAACTTTTGACCACAGTAATCTTGTGCATTCCTTCAATGTTTTTGTTTGAGAGGATAAAATTTGTTTATAATCCCAATTTGCTTTCCGCCCTACTGGTTACCGCATTATTTGCCACCGCCTTGGGAATCACCATTCAGAATCGGATGCAAAAGGAAACCACCGCCACCAAAGCCTCCATCATCTACACCGCAGAGCCGGTCTTTGCCGCGGTCTTTTCCTATTTTATTTTAGGTGAAATCTTAGGATCAGTTGGCATATTAGGTGCGGGATTGATTCTTTCCGGAATGGTTTGCTCCGAGTTAGGCAAAAGATAAAATACGTTAGGGCCGCCCTCCCCCAATTTTTTTTCAAAAAAGCAAATTTTTTTCTTGACATTTCGTAAAATAATGACGATGTTAAAATTGAGATTGAGATTCAGTCTCAATTATACGGTGAAAAACATGAGCCATGCCATCGAAAGTTTTGCCAAATATTTAAGCTCAAAAAATCTCAAATTAACGGAAGAGAGAAAAGTTGTCCTGCGGGAGATCTTTCTTCATCCAGGACATCTGGAGGCGGAGGACCTTTGGCATAATCTGCGCAAAAAGAAGAAAAGAACCTCCCGAGCTACCGTCTATCGAACCTTAGATCTTTTGGTCGACAGTGGCATGGTCAGAAAGGTGGATTTAGGACATGGGCATTCTCACTTTGAGCATGTCTTAGGACATGCTCATCACGAACACATGATCTGCCTCAAATGCGGAAGGGTGCTTGAATTTTCTGACACAAGGTTCGAGCGTTCCATGAAAAAACTATGCGAAAGGGGTGGGTTTAAACACACCTCCCACTATTTTCAAGTCTTCGGTTATTGTAAGGATTGTAGGTAATATAAGCGTACAAAACTTTTTGGATTATACTGTATTTCCCTCTCCCCTTGTGGGAGATTGAACGAAGTGAAACCCATAGGGTTGAGCGAAGCGAAATACATAGCAGGGTTAGGGAGAGGGGGACCGTATCACAAGTAATAATGTCTAAATCAGGTTTACAAACTTTTTTAGCAAAGAATATATGAGGAAAAAAGTGGACTTGAATCAATTAGAAGAAGGAAAAACGGGAGTGGTGGTAGATATTAACGGCGGACATGGTTTAGTTCGTCGTTTAGAATCTCTGGGAATAAGAGTGGGCAAGAAAGTGACCAAAGTAAGCTCCCAGTTTTTGCGCGGTCCTGTAACGGTCAGAATAGATAATTCTCAGGTTGCCATCGGCTTTGGCATGGCAAGGAAGATCATCGTGGAGCTGGAAAAGTGAAGAGCGATTATCCCTCCGATGTCCTTCGAGTCTTCAACAAATGGGCACCCTTCTACGATGTGGTCACTTTGTTAGCATGGAGAATTAGGGAAAAGGTTTTCTCTTTTGCATCTCCAGAAAAGGGGGCAAAGATTTTGGATGTGTGCACTGGCACCGGCAAACAGGCTTTCGCATTTGGTAGAAGAGGCTTTGACGTTGTGGGGCTCGATCTCTCTGAGAAAATGTTAAGGATAGCAAGGAGGGGAAATCGACATGAAAATGTGCGGTTTGCCATAGGTGACGCAGAACATTTGCCATTCAAGGAGAATCACTTCGATGTTTCTTGCATCTCCTTTGGTTTGCACGAGATGCCCTGCTTCATTAGAAAGAAGGTAATCAGGGAAATAACTCGGATCACGAAACCACACGGCAAGATTATAATAATCGATTGGGCTCTCCCTAATGGAAAAATCAAAAAATTCTTGTTCTATCATTTTGTCCGGTTTTTTGAAAGCAAATACTTCCCAGAATTTATCAAAGCAGATTTACAGAATTTAATCGAGAAAAGCGGACTCAAGTTCAGTAGATCCTGGGAGTCGGCGTCTGGATGTGTGAAGATTTGGAAATATGAGAAAGCTTGATGAGGAGAGTTGCATGGTTCGATAAGTTCATCCCCTAAGTAGAGTTAAAAGAAGAGATGTTCCTATGCTCTGTTCCCTCTCCCCTTGGGGAGAGGGCAAGGATGAGGGGGGCAATAAAGGATCTATGATGCGTAAAATCCTCTTGATGGGCAATCCCAACGTGGGTAAAAGCGTGATCTTTTCCAGACTCACCGGAGTCAATGTGATCGCTTCCAATTATCCTGGCACAACTGTTGAGTATACTAAAGGATATATGAGATTAAGCGATGAAAAGGTGGAGGTTATCGACGTGCCCGGAACCTATACCCTTGAGCCTTCATTACCAGCAGAAAAGGTTGCGGTAGAGATGCTGAATAAAGCAACAGAGGAGAAAGAGAACGTTGTTATAAATATTGTTGATGCGACCAATTTGGAGAGGAATTTAAATCTTACGCTTCAACTGCTTAAAAAGGACATTCCACTAATCGTTGCCTTAAATTTATGGGACGAAGCAGGACACGTCGGTGTTTCCATCGACGTGGAGAAACTCCAGGAAATTCTTGGGGTCCCGGTCGTTCCAACCGTAGCCATAACTGGTGAAGGGATAAAAAAGTTGGTGGAGACTTTACCGGAGGCGAAAAAAGGAAATTATCAATTTGAGAATGGTGAAAGATGGCATGAAATTGGCAGAATTGTGGAGAAAGTTCAGGTGGTAAAACACAGGCATCATACATTCTTAGAGCGGCTGGGGGATTTTACGATACGACCGCTCACCGGAATTCCCACTGCAATTATTATTTTATTTCTCACATTTAAAATGGTAAGATTCATTGGGGAGGGATTGATAAATTATCTTCTCGACCCTCTCTTTAATAATTTTTACCTTCCACTAATAACCAAAGCTGTTGACACCTTCCTGCCAATGAAATTCATCCATAATTTGCTTTTAGGCACAACCCCTGACCCGCTTGGGTCATTTGGAGTTTTGACTGCTGGGCTATATATTCCCTTTATTGTAGTGTTGCCGTATTTATTCTCATTTTATTTGGCATTAAGTTTTTTTGAGGATTTGGGTTATCTCCCTCGTCTGGCCGTCCTTCTGGATAACATATTCCACCGAGTGGGGCTTCACGGATATTCCTCAATTCCCGTGATCTTAGGTTTAGGGTGCAAAGTCCCAGCAATACTGGCTACAAGGATTTTAGAAACCCGAAGGGAAAAGATCATCGCCATGGCTCTAATTCTTATGAGCGCCCCCTGCATGCCCCAGACCGCCATGATTGTAAGTATAGTCACTCCTTTTGGAGGCAATTATCTTATTCTAATATTCGGCGTGCTTTTTTTTGTTGCCATAACTACAAGTCTTATCTTAAACCAGCTACTGGCGGGCGAAACGCCAGAGTTACTCTGTGAAATCCCTCCTTACCGCATTCCAAAACTTTCCATTCTTCTTAAAAAAGTTTGGCTCAGGCTGAGTTCATTTATAACATCAGCCATACCCCTTATCATTCTGGGCATCTTTCTTATCGGCATTTTAGATGTATTAGGGGTAATTGGTTTTGCCAGCAGAATCTTAGGCGCACCGCTCTTATTCATTCTCGGTCTTCCCCCTGAAACTTTTTTTGCGATTGTAACTGGATTTTTGCGAAAAGACGTTTCCATTGCCCTATTGCCACCCTACCATTTATCTCCGAAATCTCTCGTTATCGCCTGTATATTTTTAGTCCTCTACCTCCCTTGTATTTCAACTTTCTTTGTCATGACCAAGGAATTGGGCGTTCGAAATGCGTTGAAACTGGTGGCAATTTTACTCACTTCAGGTCTTTTGGTAGGTGGGATTCTTAATCTTATTTTGTGAGGAGCTGAAAACGTCAAATTGCCCACCCATGGAAGAGGGAACGGGTTTACTGGAGTGTCCCGCCTTTGGCGGGACCTTTTTGGTAGCGGACACCTTATCCGTTTTCATGAAGTGTCATGGACGAGGGCGTCTGTGACGAACGAGTGAGCTCTCGCAAAGTTCAAAATTTCAGGGATTCATTAGCTCAATGGGTTTTTTAGTTTCCGTCAGGGATAAAGCAAGAAAAATTGACACGATGGAGATTAAGAATATCAACGAATATAAGAAAGCGAATGAAGAGACCTGAATAATCAGACCTCCTACTGCGGACAGAAGGACCGTAGGCCCCACTATGCTGTTTAAAAATCCCACATAGATAAGTCGCTTCTCCTCTGGAGCAATTTCCAAAAGATAGTTGGTATAACCCATATCCATACCACTCATGGTTGCCCCCAGAAAAAAGAAAATTGCCCCATAAACATAAATTGGGATTTTTGTGGGCAGGTTTAAGAGAAGTAAAAAAGGAGGTATAGCTGAACAGATGGCTGAAAGTACTAAAACCAAACGATTGCTTTTGTTATTGCTTAGACGCCCCCATAAAATATTGGAAGATAGGTATCCTACCATCTGCACACTAAGAAATAGTCCAGCGGTGCTGGTGGGGATAGACAAGAACTTCTTGGCGAAGATGATATAAAATGGAAGTCCCACTACATATGAACCAATGCCCACCCTGGTCCAGAAGAGCATTCTGAACCTTTTATCTCTTTTAAAAATTTCAAATCCCAGACGCAGGTTTTCCCTGAACTTTCTTCTTTGGGATCGCTCTTTTACAGATGGTTCTTTTACCAGCGAAAAGGAAAGTAAGGCAAAGATGATTATAACTGCCGCTATCAAAAACAGAATTCCAAAATTTTTGGGAAAATGGTAGACTCTTAATATTCTCTCTATTAAGATTCCGGCTAAAGCCGCCAATCCTCCGCCGAAAAACATCCTCATCCCGAAGAAACTTCCCCTTTTGTTTTGGGGTATGGTTTTTCCAACTACATCCATGAAGGAGACCCCGGACACCCCACCCCCAAAAGCATAGATTGAGAACAAAAAGAAGAAAATGATCAAAAGATAGGACGGATTGCCAGCTTTTGAGAAAAAGACCAAGATGGCAAGAAGTAAAAATGCTGCCCCTCTCAAAAAAGCTGCTTTGATATAAAGGGGTATTTGATTTTTCTGGTGCAAAGTCACTGCCGCCACTGGCATCTGAGGCAGAGCCCAACCCACCGCCTCCAGAGTAGAGGCTAACCCTACCAAAATGCTGGATGAAGTCAGCTTGCTTACAAAAAGAGGTAATATTGTGGAACCGCTGATGAAAGCCCAGGCAAAATTGAACAAGATCCCATTTGCCACTCCCAAGAAAAAATTTCGCCTGAAATTCTTTTCTAAAAAGTCCTGTTGATTCATAGACCCTACCGACATGGCGAGAAGTTACAAATACAAGACATGATTGTCAAGACGAGTTTGATGGAGCATTGGAAAACTATCAACTAAGGCGAAGTTGGAGTGTTCACTTTTAGGCACTTTTGAAGAAGTTTCTTTCGGTTTGGTCTTTCATCTTTACACGATAAACGATCCCGCCATAGGTGGGACGATGACCGATACGTAGCCGACTTGTAGTGAGCTTGTCGAACTAAACCCAAACCTTTCAACGAAACCAACAGAAAAAAGAGTTCGACAACAACCCCTTATTTTCACCAAATCTCTTGACTGCTTTTTATTTTTTGTTTCTTTGAACTAAAGTATGTTCACAAAAGGTCGAAAAATAGAAAGGAGCAGTTGTGAAAGTCGGGTTTATGCAGTTTTCTCCCCTTTTCGGGAGGAAAGAGGAAAACGTTGAGAGGGTCATAAACTCATTAAGGGGGGCTAAGGCTGACCTCTTGGTTCTGCCGGAGCTTTTTAGCACTGGCTATCTCTTCTTAAATGCAGAGGAACTCAAGAGGTCAGCCGAAACTATTCCTGATGGTCCGACCGTCTCGAAACTTTCGGAATGGGCAAAAAAGGAGAATACGAATTTAGTTTTCGGGATTGCCGAAAAGGTAGGTGATAAACTCTTTAACTCCTCAGTATTGATAACCCCAAAGGGAGACTTTTTCGTTTATCGAAAGCTTCATCTTTTTGACAAAGAAAAACGGCTGTTTTCTCCAGGCGATAAAGAGTTGGAGGTTTTTGATATTGGCGAAGCCAAGATTGGAATGATGATCTGCTTCGATTGGATCTTTCCGGAGGTGGCAAGAACCTTAGCCCTAAAAGGTGCGGACATAATCTGCCATCCCTCGAATTTGATGCTTCCCTATTGTCAGGATGCCATGGTTACCAGATCCATAGAAAACAGAGTCTTCACCATAACCTCCAACAGAACCGGGACGGAGAAGATCGAAGATCCCGCCTTCGGCGGGAGAGGAAAAGAAGAGCTTACATTTACTGGTAACAGTCAAATAGTAGATCCAAAAGGAAGAATTTTAGCCAAAACTAATGCTTTTGAAGAGAAGGTGTGTGTAATCGAGATAGACCCCTCTTTAGCTAAGGATAAAATGATAACAGCCAACAATCATATTTTTGAAGACCGAAGGACCGATTTTTACCTGTAGTGAGCGAAGTCGAACTACTTATAGTGAGCGCCCAGACTGGTACCCGCATGGGCAGAGACGAACTACCTGTGGTTAGCGAAGTTGAACCGTTAGAAAGGTAATTTATGTTGACAGAAAAGTCTGACACTTCTAATATAACTAAATTTTCTGAAAAAAAGAAGGTCAAGTCCGCCAAAATTTTGGTCATAGATGATGAGCCGGAGATCACCGATATAATCGAAACATTCTTGGAGAATGCTGGCTATGAGGTAAAATCCGAAAACTCCAGCGTAATCGGAATCGAGAGAGCAAAGGCTTTTATGCCAGACTTAATCCTTTTAGACATTATGATGCCCTTCATGGACGGATATGAAGTCTGCAAAGAATTGAAAAGAAGCGAGGAGACCTGCAAAATACCGGTAGTCTTCTTAACCGGCAAAGATGCCCGAAGCGATGAAGGGAAAAGTTTCAAAGTGGGCGGGGATATGTTCATAAAAAAGCCCTTCAGCTGTGAAAGGCTTTTGGGGATTGTGAAAGTGGTTTTGCTTAGCATTAGCAAATGAAATAGACCATCTCGAAATTGGTTGATGACAGGGTCGGCGTAAGATTAGCCTACAAAGTTAGAATATTCGGGGGCATACCAGCACCTAACCCCGCCTCCGGCGGTACTTAAATTAGGTGCTGGTTTTTTTTCTAAACATCCCTATTTTTTTAAAAACTGCGGAATTCTTCTTCATTAAACACATAGCCCCTCATCCTTGCAGATTCATATGAATGCTTCGCATATTTTTCAAAAACCCTGCTTGGATGTTCGATATGTGTTTATATGAGATTCTACTTAGCAGGCCATTATTAAGAAGTTGCAAGCCTCCTTCTTTTGCCAGCATTACTTTCTTTTATTTATATACATCCTTTCTGTATTTTATTTTGAAGATAGCAATGACCTCGTCTTTGTCATCGATTTCATAAAGAATTCTATATTCCCCCACTCTAATCCTCCAATGTTCCTGATTAGTTAGTTTTTTAACTCCCAAAGGGCGAGGATTATCTTTCAAAGACAATATTAGTTTTTCAATTTTATCAAACATCTTTTCTGGAATTTTATCCAGCTCCTTCTCCACCCGCTTATCGAGTTTAATTTGATACATTTCTCTTAGCCCTTCGCCTTTTGAGATAATCCTCAAAATTGACAAATTCTTTTGCAGAAGCTTTCGCTTTCAGCAAATCTTCTGCATCTTCTAAATCCTCAAGCAATTCCCTATATGCTGGATGATCTTTGGCTTGATTCCACAATCTTCTGTTAATAATCACATCTTTTTTTTGATTTGTTTTTGTTGTTTTCATGCTAACCTCCATTCAAGTTAACGGATACTTAGTTAGTCAATATGATAAGGTTTTTATTTCTTTTGTCAATTAAATTACCCTGCCCTAAGATTTTTCAAGAATTTTCCCGTAGCTAAATTGTTGATTATAAACTTAACTTGAGGACTTCTATCATCTGTTGATGTATTTTCCCATTGGAAGCTAAAATTTCTTTCAAGTAGATATTAAATGGTCCTCCTAAAAAATCGGTCACCTTGCCCCCAGCTTCTTCGACCAACAGGCTTCCCGCAGCCGTATCCCACGGGGAAAGTTTCAGTTCCCAGAATCCATCGAACCTTCCCATAGCTAAGTAGCACAGGTCCAGAGCGGCCGATCCTCCCCTCCGCACCGCTTGAGCCTTTTTATAAAAATTAGCAAAATGATCCAGATTATTGATTTTGCTGGTTCTGATGTCGTAAGGAAAACCCGTGGCTAATAAACTTTTGGATAGTTGAGTGCTCTGGGATACTGAAATTCTTCGCTTAATTTTGCTACAACATAAGAAAGCCCCTTTACCTTTCTCTGCCACAAAGAGTTCATCCAAATTCGGATTATACACTACTCCCAAAATGATCTTTCCATTTTCCTCCAAACCGATGGAGACGCAATAAATAGGAAGTCCATGGGCATAGTTAGTAGTTCCGTCTAAGGGATCGATCACCCACTTATAGATCGACTTTGATTTTTTATTGCCAAAGATGAGCTCTTCGCTCTCCTCAGTTAAGATGACGTGATCAGGAAAATTCTTCTTTATAATCCGTAATATGGCCTCTTCTGAGATTTTGTCCACCTCGGTAACCAAATTCACCTCATCTTTATAGCCGATATTTTTGACTTTTCCCCGATGCTTGTGCAAAATTTCTCCACCTTTCAAGGCGGCTTCGACTGCGATCTTTTTAAATTGTTCCATTAACATTAAATTCCCCTTCAACTTATTTGACACTTTACACCGAAGTTGAGATTATTCTATCCACCATAAATACCACTCTTTGACTATATCTATCTAAAAATACCAATTTTCTTAAACAAATCAAGAAAATGTTGCTTTTTGTGATATGCGGGTTCTTTGATGAGATGAACTGATATACCGAAAAACTGCAAATATCGAAACGTTATTGTTTTGAGATTTTATCCACAAGAGAACAAAGTGGCATATTTTTCGCCTTGACTTCAAAGTTCTGGCACGTAATATAAATGGTGAGAGTGGACAAAAAGGTTGCGGCGGACGGCGGACTTGTCCTGAGCGAAGTCGAAGGACTGCAGACGTTAAAAATATGGCTACGTTTAATTTACTTTCAGATTATAAACCCAAAGGGGATCAGCCTGAGGCTATTTCTCAGTTAACCCAAGAGATCAAAGAGGGGAAAAAATATCAGACCCTTTTGGGGGTGACCGGTTCAGGAAAGACCTTTACCATTGCTAATGTGATAGCTAACGTGGGAAAGCCAACCTTAGTTATTTCCCATAACAAAACCTTAGCCGCGCAACTCTATGGCGAGTTCAAAGGTTTTTTCCCTCACAATGCGGTGGAGTTTTTCATAAGCTATTATGATTATTATCAGCCCGAAGCGTATGTCCCGGCATCCGACACTTATATTGAAAAAGATACCTCCATCAATGATGATATCGATAGATTGAGATTAAGGGCAACAAGCTCTCTGATGGAAAGGGATGACGTGGTCATCGTGGCATCTGTTTCCTGCATCTACGGGATAGGTTCTCCCAAAGATTGGAGAGAGCTTCTGTTATTCTTGGAGGTAGGACAGGAGAAAGAGCGCGACCGGATTTTGAAGGATCTGATCGACATTCATTATTCCCGCAACGACATCGAATTTGCTCGGGGAACATTTAGAGTTCGAGGAGATACCATCGAGATTCACCCCGCTTATGAAGAGACGGCTATAAGACTGGAGCTTTTTGGCGATACCATAGAGAAAATCTCGGTAGTGGATACGCTCCGAGGAGAAATCATAGAGGAAAAGAAGAAAGTAGCGATCTATCCAGCCAAGCATTTCGTCACCACGTATCCCCAATTGGAGAAGGCGATCAAGAACATTGAAATTGAATTAGAAGAAAGACTCTTTTGGTTCAGGTCTCAGGGAAAGCTTTTGGAAGCCCAAAGGCTCGAGTCCCGCACCCGCTTCGATATTGAAATGATGCGGGAGATCGGCTACTGCACCGGGATCGAAAACTACTCCCGTCATCTCTCAGGACGGAAGCCAGGCGAGCGACCCTATGTTCTTTTGGATTTCTTCCCCAAAGATTTTTTGATGATCATAGATGAATCCCATCAAACTGTTCCCCAAATTCGGGGGATGTATGCCGGGGATAGATCCAGAAAAGAGGTTTTGGTGGAATATGGTTTTCGCCTTCCTTCGGCTTTGGATAATAGACCCTTATTCTTTGAGGAGTTCGAGTCGCTTATAGACCAAGTCATCTTTGTATCTGCCACTCCCGCAGAATACGAGTTGGAAAAGTGTAAGGGAGTGGTGGTGGAACAGCTGATCCGACCCACTGGTCTAATTGATCCTAAAATTACCGTCAAGCCATTGGCAAAACAGGTAGATGATCTTTTGGAGGAGATCAGAGTGAGGGCACAAAGAAAGGAAAGGGTTTTGGTCACTACTTTAACCAAAAGAATGGCGGAAGATTTAGCCGATTATCTGGCTCAAATGGATATTAAAGTGCGTTATCTTCATTCGGAGATCGATGCCATAGATAGGGTGGAAATTTTAAGAGATTTGAGATTGGCGGAGTTTGACGTTTTGGTGGGGATCAATTTATTGAGGGAGGGTTTAGATTTACCAGAAGTTTCTTTAGTGGCTATTTTGGATGCGGATCGGGAAGGCTTTTTGAGATCGAAGACCTCGCTTGTTCAAATTGCCGGAAGAGCCGCCAGAAATAAGGCCGGTGAGGTGCTGATGTATGCTGATACCATAACGGATTCTATGAGAAAAGCCATCGAGGAGACCAATCGGAGGAGAAAAATTCAAGAGGAATATAACAAAAAATATGGTATTGTCCCTCAGACGATTTATAAAACGAGAGAGGATATTTTGAAGACCACCACCTTTGCCGATTCTCGCACCACGGTTCAAAAGAAAGAAGAAAAATTGGATTTCTTAGAGAAACTCTCCTTGGAGGATAAAATCAGGGAGTTGCAAAAAGCCATGAAGCAAGCCGTCTCGAATTTGGAGTTTGAGAAGGCCGCTTTCTTTCGAGATGAATTAGCTAAATTAGTTAATAAGAGAGGAAAAGGAAGGTCAAAGAGTAAAAATTTTTAGGGAGACGAAAATGTCGAAAAACTCTTTTTTATTGTCCTTGTTAATAATTGTTCTTTTCCTGTTTCACTTAAGTTGCGAAGAGAAGACCACCAAAGGTGGTGAGCGAACAGATTTTGAGGCGATAAAGGCGATCATTAATGAGAATCCCGACATTTTTTTGGTGGATGTTTTTGACACCCACAAAGACACCACGGTAAATCCGATTTTCTTTCGGGAGATAACCTCCAGGGACTTTGATCTGGACACCGCCCGCCGTTACCCCGCAGATTCTTTACACCTCGTCGACTATATCCACGCCGCCTGGGGAGATAACATAAAAGGAATTCTTCATTACTTCATTGATGGAAAAGAATATACTAAGTCATTCACTGCTCATTCGGTGATGTCAGCTTATTTTGAGAAATGGGGGGAGAATTTTGATCCCCATAGGGGATGGCTTTTAAAGAAAATCAGCAGTAACGTGATCACCTCGTCGGATACCAGCTCCCGGCAAATTTACACGTTACGGATAACTTCCAGCGGAATGGACACCGTTTTGAGCGAAATTATGGTTTTGAATCCTGTAAAAAAGGAAAATACCTTAAGTAGGGACAGCACCTTACATTTCGGAATGGGCGAGAAAGTTACTTTTACCATCGAGCCTAAATATTCTGACAACGTTCTTTTCCTTCATGTGGGCGAGGATGGAAATTTTAGAAAAATCCCCTTTGTGGACAATGGGGATGAGACTTTTTCCGCCAGCTGGACTACTACCACCGATTCCAATATTGCCAAAGGCTATAAACATGCCTTCGTGGATGTGATCAGGCGTAAGGCATTAACTGATACCACCGCAAAATATGACTCCAAAGCTTGGGGGATTATTTATAGAATAAAATAAAGTTAATTAGTAGGTTGGGCTGTCGCAAGACTGCCCGACAATGAGAAATGTCGAGTAGCTCCCTACGGTCGCTTTCCTCCGCTCCATCCGTTTCATCAGTTGACCGTTTTTTGCGGCGGACTGCGGTCGGTGGACTCGTCCTGAGCGAAGTCGAAGGACTACAGACATCCTACCACTTTTTTTCTGTCTTCGCAATATAATAATGTCAGTAGTTTGCAAATAGGAAATGTCAGGTTATGATCATCCATATGGATGATAAGAGTGTTAAACCTGACCATGAAAGAGGCGGAGAGATATAAAGTAAT
>Ga0315289_10002285_pt1 | contig 29489 bp, 23 predicted proteins | sample YL17G11_40_MG_FD_203452 | JGI IMG/M metagenome (GOLD analysis project Ga0315289, IMG submission 203452) | Sediment microbial communities from Yellowstone Lake, YNP, Wyoming, USA - YL17G11_40 | ecosystem: Environmental > Aquatic > Freshwater > Lake > Sediment | place: USA: Wyoming | collected... | reverse complement strand
TTTTGATCCTTTCATTTTTGCAACCTTATTTCTGAAATGGGTTTTGTTTTATTAATAAGCAACGAAAACGTTCGGAAAAAACCGAACAAAACATAAACTAAGAAAGATAAATAATTCTTAAAAACAATTGTCCTTATTATATGTTGGCGAACTTTTTTAAAAAATAGAAAAAGAGTGTTTTATTCGGAGGGGTTTGTTACTTTTCCCATGAATAAAACTGCACCTGTTTCTTTTTGTTGTATTAAGAATATGAATGGGTGATCAGCAATGAATGTATATGTTTTTGGTTCAAAAGCCGTGCCCTCCATTACTATTGCTGTTGCGGCAGCAGCCTCGGTTCCTTCTTCATTTACCTCAACAAATGCTTTATGAATTACTTTACTTATGAAAAGATAGTTTGTTCCATCCATTCCTGAGAAATCAGCAACACCAAAATTAAAAGCATCTTTTATTCCCATATCAGATAAGATATCATTTAGGGTATATTCTGTTTCTAATTCGAATTTTGGAATTTTTAGCACATTTATATTTGTCTTGGTTAAGCTGTTTTTCCAGTCTATAAAATTTACTGCAGTAAGTTGTTTTTCTGCAAGTGTTATATTGTTTTCTCTTGGGAGAATTATCATCATTGATAGATCATTACCCTGATAATCAAGTTCTACTATTTGTAAATCCTCTGTTTCAGTATAGTTAAATTCTTTATCTTCACCAGTATAGTTCATCATATCAACCTTAACTGTTTCACCTGGACTTGTTTCAAAATCTGTTTCATAAGTATATTTGGGGTCGAATTGTTTCTCCCATAGTCCCTTAAAATATATTGCGTTTGTTAATACTAGTATTGTAAAATCTGATAGCATTTCTGGTTTTATCATATCCTTGATTTTATCATTGGTTTGTTCTTCTATCCAATTATTAATTGTATTTGCTGCTTCCACATTTTTTGAGAAATTAAGTTCGTTCGCCTCAGCAATGTAATAACTCTTTAGAAGGTTTAGATATTCATCTAAAAACTTGTAGTCTTCATTTGCCCAGAAAGCATTAGCAGTATTAACTGTGTATCCTTCTTTATTTTGATTTAACAAGTTATAAAGTCTGCCAAAAGACGATTCTGTAACTGAATCATTTTGTAAAATATTTAGAACATTTTTCATTTCAACTGCAGTGTTTCCATGTGCTCCTTCATATGCCATTGATAGTGCTGTAAATATGCTATATGGTGAATAGAAAACATTTGATTCCTCGTTTTTAATTATTTCATCGTAAAACGCAAATGAAAAATCATTAAGGGAGTCTACAAGTGATTGGACACTTTCAGTAGTTGCATACGTTTCTACTGCTACAGGTTTTTCAAATGTTATTACATCTGAATTATTTGGGGTGCTGTAGAATACTCCTACAAAAACTGCACCTATAAGGATTGCTATAACTCCAATTGGTAAAATATTTTTTTTATTCATCTTTTTACACCATTTAACTGTATTATGTTTTGTAGTATTTAAAAGCCATTAATTTGTTTGGAAAAAACCGAACGATGTCTATTTTTGGCTTCTTTACGTTCTGTAGAAAAATTTATATGAGTCTCGTTCTTCTCTGCTAAAAATAGCTGTGTTCGGTGGGAGTTTAATGAAACAAACTGATATTGAATTAAAAGTATCTGAAGCTTTTCAACAAGACGTAGGTTATGGAAGGGCACGTATTGATAACCAAACCCGTATAGATCTAGATTTATCAATTGGAGATGTAATAGAAATCCAGGGAACAAAAACCACCGCAGCTGTAGTTTGGAGGGCACATCCTACTGATGAGGGTAAAAGAGTAATTAGAATCGACAATCTCACAAGGAAAAATGTCGGGGCAGGATTAGGAGATCGTGTTAAAATAAAAAGAGCTGAAACCAAAGAGGCAAGAGAAGTTACTTTAGCCCCACTTATATCTGAAGGCCAACAGATCCAGTTTGGTGCAGGTATTGAAATTTTAGTAAAAAAAGGTCTATTGAAACGCCCTATCTATAAAGGAGATAGTGTCGTAATACCTGGCATTGCACTGTTCGGTAGTTCGCTCCCATTTGTTGTAATTAATACTTCCCCAAACGGCATCGTTTTAATAAGTGAAGAAACAATCATAAACGTTAAAGAAGAGGCTGCAAGAACTGTTGAAGTCGAAGGCCCAAGAGTTAGTTACGAAGACATTGGTGGGCTTCACGACGAAATTCAAAGGATCAGGGAGATGATAGAGCTTCCACTGAAACATCCGGAGCTTTTTGACAGACTTGGTATCGACCCACCAAAAGGGGTTTTGTTGCATGGGCCGCCAGGAACAGGTAAAACGCTTATAGCAAAAGCAGTGGCTAACGAATCAGGTGCAAGCTTCTATACAATCAATGGGCCTGAAATTATGAGTAAATTCTATGGGCAAAGTGAAGAGAACTTAAGAAAAATATTTGAAGAGGCTGAAAAAAACGCTCCTTCAATCATATTTATTGATGAAATCGATGCGATTGCTCAGAAAAGAAGTGAAGTACATGGTGAGGTAGAGCGTCGTGTTGTATCTCAACTATTAACACTAATGGACGGACTGAAAGGCAGAGGAAAACTGATTGTTATTGGTGCTACAAACATTCCGGATTCTATTGATCCAGCGTTACGAAGACCTGGAAGATTTGATCGAGAAATACGGATTGATGTTCCAGATAGAAACGGAAGGAAAGAGGTCCTCCAGATTCATACCCGCGGCATGCCTATGAGCAAAGAAGTTAATCTTGATGAGCTGGCAGACATCACCTATGGTTTTGTTGGCGCAGATCTCATGGCTCTTGCTCGAGAGGCTGCAATGAATACGTTGAGAAGGTACTTACCAGACATAGACTTGGAACAACCCATTCCTGTTGAGATGCTTGAAAAAATGGAAGTTACAATGGATGATTTTAAAGATGCTCATCGAGGAATTGAACCTTCAGCACTGAGAGAGTTTTTTGTTGAGATCCCAAAGGTATCATGGAACGATGTCGGTGGATTGGAAGATGTGAAACAAAATTTGCGAGAGGCTGTTGAATGGCCTCTGACTCATTCTGACATGTTTAAACGCATGGGAGTTCATGCACCCAGGGGAATTTTACTCTATGGGCCACCAGGAACTGGAAAAACGCTACTTGCAAAAGCTGTTGCACATGAATCAAAAGCAAACTTCATTTCAATAAAAGGACCTGAAGTCATGAGCAAGTGGGTTGGAGAAAGTGAAAAGGCAGTCCGTGAGCTCTTTAAAAAAGCACGACAGGTTGCACCAACCATTGTTTTCCTAGATGAAATTGATTCAATTGCACCTAGAAGAGGGACATACAGCGGTTCGCATGTAACAGATAGTGTTGTAAATCAGTTGCTTACAAGTATTGATGGTTTAGAAAGCATGGAAGGCGTTATTGTTATAGGCGCGACTAACCGGCCCGATATAATTGACCAGGGGTTACTGAGACCTGGAAGATTTGACAGGCTTATTTTGACACCCGCACCAGATAAAAAAGCAAGATTACAAATACTCAAAATACACACAAAAGAAATGCCTTTAGAAGACGATGTTAATATCGAAGAATTGGCAGATGCTTGTGAAAATTATTCTGGTGCAGATCTTGAGGCGTTGTGCAGAGAAGCTGCAATGCTTGCAGTAAGAAAAAATATCAACGCCAAAAAAGTGGAGAAGAAACATTTCACCGATGCTATGAACAGTGTTCGTGGTTCACTTACCCCTGACGTCATAAAATTCTATAGCAAAATAGCTGAAGATCTTGGTAGCGGCATAGCCAAAAAGGATAAAAAAGAAAAAGACATACAATATTTGTAGGCATATAAAATAAAAAGCATGCTATAATAAATATGAACGGAGGGAAAAAATGAAAGTAGCTGAAAATGAACTTAGAGGGAAATCCGTTATGAGTGAAGAGGGATTATACCTCGGCATCTTGAGAAATTCTACTGTTGACGAAAAAACAGGAACATTATTGGATATTCTTATAGAACCTTCAGAAGATGTTGACCCAAGGTTGTATCATTTGGATAACCAGGGCCATCTTGTGTTCCCGTTTAGTTCAATAAAATCAGTAAAAGATGTTATTGTAATTGGAAATTAGAGTACCGCAAATTGCGTTGTACTCTTTTTTATATTTTATTAAAATTGGTTTGTATTTTTAGTTCTTTTTTGAGATATAATTCGGTCCAAGGGGGACCCCTTCATTTCGTGTGGAGATTATATTGTGGGGTATATCATTTATAATAATGTTTAAAAGACGTAGTATACCTTCGTAGTTATGAATTTAGCAGTATTTGAATATTGCTATTTTTAAAATTATAAATATAGAAAAATATTAGGATATTAAATTAGGATGAAAACACTTCCATAGGAAATGAAGGCCCTTCCCTACTTCAATTCCAACAGATAGAAATAAGGGTTGAAATTTTACATAAAACTTAAACATAAAACTTAATATACTACAATCAATTACGAATGGCGAGGGAGAAAATTTTACGAGCAAAAATACAGTAAACAGTGATATCTTTGGCCATCTTTTGAAGTCAGGCGGTCTATTCGTAAACAGAGAAGCAATGCGCTCAACTTACATGCCTGAGATACTTCCTCACAGAGAAAAAGAGATCAATGAATTGGCTTCTGTTTTGGTGCCCGCGTTAAGGCGGGAAACACCATCAAATGTATTTATTTACGGAAAAACAGGAACGGGAAAAACTGCGGTTGCAAAGTTTGTTGGTAAAGAGTTATTAAAAAAAGGCGAAGAAACTGGCATAAGTGTCAACTTTATCTATATCAACTGTGAAGTGGTTGACACACAATATCGCCTCATGCAAAATATCGCAAATCATTTTATTGAAGAATGGTCCGAGCGCATACCTTTTACTGGTTGGCCCACCGATGAGGTATATTCCAAACTGAGAACCATGATAGATGAACGCGAAGGGGTTACCGTTGTCTTTCTCGATGAGGTAGATAAGCTCAAAGGGGACGAAGCACTCTATAATTTGTCTAGAATTAACAACGATCTTAAAAAATCCAAAGTTTCAATCATCGGGATATCAAATGATTTGAAATTCACTGAGTTTTTAGACCCTCGTGTAAAATCAAGCCTCGGAGAAGAAAACATGATTTTCCCACCATATGATGCTGGTGAATTGCAGGATATTTTGGAACAGCGTGTAGATATAGCACTAAAAGAAGGATCGGTTGATGAAGACGTAATTCCGCTGTGTTCGGCATTGGCCGCACAAGAGCATGGTGATGCACGAAGAGCATTGGATCTTCTTAGAATGGCCGCTGAACTGGCGGAGCGAAGCGGAGCACCAAAGGTAACAAAAAAATTCGTTAGGCAGGCGCAGAGCAAAATTGAAATCGATCGCATAAAAGAAGTTGTTCGCACGCTGCCGACTCAATCCAAGCTTATTTTATTGGCTATCCTTTTGCAAGAGAAACACAATGAAAAATCAGGTAAGACTGGGTCAATTACAACAGGAGATGTATATGATATCTATGAGGATTTGTGCAAAAAAACTAGAACGGATTCTTTGACCCAGAGAAGAATTGCGGATCTGATATCTGAGATGGATATGCTTGGAATAATTACTGCCCGTGTTATTTCTAAAGGAAGATACGGACGAACTAAAGAAATTAAGATGTCATCATCAAACGACATCATTGGCATTTTGCAAGACGATGAGCTATTCAAAGAGCTTATAAATTACAAGATTCGTGGACAAGCACGTTTGATGTAATCATTTTTTATTTTTATTGGAAATTAGATTGGCACAAAAAAACAACATTAATTTTCATTTTGGTCATTCATTCTGATCATAGTTTCCCTTTCTGCTCGTTTTGGTGTATATCCTTTATGTATCAGATGCAAATACAATGCATCATTGTATAGCTTTTTTTGATTAAATGTATTCGTTTCCTTTTGAGTATCTATCATTTTATCATCATTTTTCCAAATGTTTTATTTCGTTTTCGTTCTACTATTCTACTTTATGAGTTATAAACCTTGTTTGACGGTTGTTACCAATTCTTACCAAAAAAGACAAAGTGACTTTTGCACTGATTTCAACGATTCCAAAAGTGTAGCAAAAACCTTTTCTTAGAAATTACAAATTACAAGGTGGGGGAATCGGGCACATTTCTGTGTTTACCGGCACCTTTCTCTGCGTATTTGGCTCCCCTCATGTTCCAAATACTTAATCTTAATTCGAGGAATCGAGTCCAGTAATGGAAGACCCATCCTTTACGACGGTCCAAATTCCCCCAAAATTGTAATGTGCTTTGAATAAATAAAGTTTTATGATTTTTCAAAAAAACAAAATTGTACAATTATACAAAATGATACAAAACGATAAGAGTTGTTAAATAAGACATATAAATAAAAAAGACACAAATAATAATCATGCAACAGTTTAAACTAGATCATACAGCGATAACAAAGATAGCAGGACTCTGTGGTATCCTAGTTCCTATCGTCGTATTCGTATGCATTGGTCTATCTATGGCACAGGCACCATGGTTCAGATGGACGCAGCATGCTTTGAGTGATTTGGGTGTTGAAGATTTTTCCGCGATATTCTTCAACTACGGCATGGCAATAGGTGGCATTCTTATATTCATATTTTCACTAGGATTGATAAAAATCCTATCAAACAAAATAGGAGCATATATTCTTAGTTTAAGCTCTCTAGCGCTTATTGGGATCGGACTCTTCCCTGAAACTGTTTTCCCTATCCATTTTATTATTTCCACATCTTTCTTTGTATTGCTTGCTCTCTCTATGTTAATTATTGGACTAAAGATAAAACAAGATCAGTTTGAACGAGATATGGGTTTACTTGCAACCATTTTTGCCGTACTGGCCATCAGCTCAACCGTTTTTTTACTAATCTTGGAAGGCGTTGCTATCCCCGAATCTATTTCTTGTTTTCCTGCCTTTATCTGGTGCATGATATATGGAGTAAAAATGACATTCGGGCAAAGCCGCCCGTTCGTTTTTAAAGAAAAACAATCTCCGAACTAGCTATAGTATTACAAACAGGAACAAGACTCCCGCAATAATTGGTTGGTGTAGTAGGTAGATGACTAGAGAGTGTTGACCCATCCACGAAAACGCTGAAATAGGTTTGTATTTTGAAAGATCAGGCATACGGTATCTCCTTTTATTGTCCTTGTAGATCCAATGGCCCATTGCAATACCAAGTAGGCATATGCCAAACCAGGGGAATATGGGGAAATAGTCGACTGTATAGCTATATATGTTTGTTTGGTGCATTCCTGTGGCTAGATGTAATATTGTTGGATTTTCCATAGGATACATTGTCATAGCAATACCAACGAGTATTACTGTCACTCCTATCAAAAAAGTATATGTTGGTTTCATTTTGAGAAACAGGGCGCTTAAGATAATACAGAAACCTATGCAATGTAACACACCAAAGAAAATGGGCCTGTCGGGCATGAATAGTAGCGTTACAGTCGTTAAGATCATTCCTAGGCTGAATACTTTCAATCCCCTCATGATGCAATGCTGATTGGATTTCTTTTGGTCGTATGATGGTTTAGCAATTTTTCTGTTATAACTTACAACCAGACAAATACCTACTAGTAAAAAGAACAGAATAGGTACAACGTTTTGGAATTGATATATCTGTTGGTTAAGAGGAACAAAGCCAAAATAATCTAGGTCCCAAAGTAAATGTAGGAAAAGCATGCCAAGAATAGCAAACCCTCTGAGCAGGTCTAATTCTATAAATCTATCAGAGGTAGATTTGTTTAATTTTAACTTATTGAAGTTTAGGTTAAAAGATCTATTCAGGTTTATATTGACAGTCATTTTTCCTTCCATCTCCATAGTTACATGCTACTATGAGCCTTGTTAACCTTTGGCACTAATCATATTTAAAGCTATCGTGTTAAAATGACAAAATGAAAAACGGTCAGCATATCTGACAAGCGTCTAATATATCAGATAAAAAATTAATGGAAAAAAAGCAAGAGATTTTTCGAGCAAAATTTATAAAGTGTAATTATTATTGCAGAGAAGGAGGGAATCAACTATGGTAGATGCACCAAAGAAGAATTTAGAAGGAAAGACCTGTGCCGATTGTATCCACTACAGAGTGGATAAATTTAATCCTAGAAAGGGAACATGTTATGGGCGTTCTGTGTATGTAGCAGATGCTTGTAATTGTCTCACGCCCAAGGCGTAAACACTTTAATTTTACACTAGGAGATCTTTACTTACTTTTATTCTATTTAGAACTTCATAATTTTTGTTATTTTACAAAATTTTTCCATTCTGACATTTTGACGCAAAAGGTTTATATAGATTCATTGACAGACATTAACACGCTTAAAATATTAATATGGAAGGATGTGAAAGATATGAAACACAACCATAGTAAAATTGGCGAATATGGGATAAGATGGGAGCCAGTCGAAGGCCACAGAACAAAAGATGGGAAAAAGACCCCTCCGCATTTGAAAAAAGTAGAATTCAAGTGGAGACGCAACAACTAAACTGTCAATAAAATCAATCACTTTTCATTTATTTTTAGAATATATTGATATATTGAATTAGTTGCCTATAGTGATAATTCTCCTTTTCTAAGCGCTTCAACAGGAGACAGCTTTGCTGCTTTTTTTGCTGGAAATGCAGCAGCCAAAACAGACAATATTATGGGCAACAACATTGCAACCAAAATTGTAAGCCAGTTTATAATAAAACCAATTTTTAGTTGCGTCCCGGCAATAAATTGTACATTAAATCCATACCAGTTCACAAGATTCATAACTATTATTGATAAGATTATTCCCACTAATCCTGCTATAACTCCTAAAACTAGACCCTGGTAAAGGAATATTTTAAAAATAACCCTATCACGAGCCCCAAACGCCTTAAGCGCTCCAATCTCTCTTGTTTTACGTAGTATTATGGAATCCATAACATACTTTATTGCCGCCCCGCATAGAAAGAGCGTTACGGCTATGCTCCCCCACAACATTATGGTAACTACATCCTGCATTGAACCAGCGATGTAAACAAGGAAGTCATGCCAACTAAAAACATTTAGATCCGGAACAATATCTTTAACACTCTCTTTTACTGCTTCAGAGTATCCCACAGGATCCAATCTTGTGAGTGGCTCGGGTGCTTTAACTAATATGACATCTCCACGATTTTTGTCGATCGTTATAGGATTAAATCCTCTAAATGTGCCTACTCCAGGTACTGTCCAGTCCTTTCCAGTTATAGTTCCGTATCCCTTTATCTCTCTAAGGGAATCCGCATGCATAAACCACATCAAAGCATCAAGTGTTGGCGTACCACTTTCATATAAACCTACAACTTTGACAGTAACTACAGCATAGCTGGTCTCTCTTCCAGACATTCCCAGAGTAAGAAACAGAGTCTTTCCTACACCCACGGAAGGATGAATCTTTGCTACTGTTGCTCCTACAATTATAGGGTAAGGTTCTTCTTCTTGCATTAGTCTCTGTCCTGAACCATAGGTGAAGTCAGGCAGAGAACCAGGCCCTTCTATCTTAATATAAAGTGGTGTATGTCCTCTTAGAATATGGTCACCACTATTAAAAAAACGTCCTTCAACTATCTTATCTTTTATACCTGAGATTTTTGCATCATCTGATGGGTCTATACCCTGTATTGTACAGGCGTCAACCGCTTCTCCTGCAGTACCTAAGCCATATGTGCCTTGTGCAGTTACCCTTATAGTAGTTTCATAGTCTGGCAACTCTCTTTCTATTTTTTTAGCAATATTGCCGGCATCCTTCAGTTCTTTTTCGGTACCATACAGATCCCTTATGTTGCAACTCCCATCTGTAATAACGGCATCAGATGTTATTACTTTGGTGGTATCATCCACCACTTGCATCATATAATTCAAATAGGCATTCTCTAACATGAAAGAGGTCATTGTCAATGCAATAACAATGACTATGACCGTGTAGATACGTTTGTGTTCCTTCAACTCCCCCCAAGCCAGACGTCTGCTAACGCTCATTGCTGCTTCCTCCTTTGCTTATTATTGGCGTTTCTGCCTAATTTTTTCAAAGCACCATCAAAGCCCACATGATTCTTTGCAGTGTCTCCAATAATCTTACCATCTTTCAAAACAATCGTTCTTCTTCCGTAGCGGGCAATATCCATATCATGGGAAACAAATACAAAAGTCGATTTCCTTTTTTCATTCATTTTAACAAGTAATTTCATAATCTCTCGACTATTTTCTGAGTCCAAAGCACCCGTTGGTTCATCAGCCAAAACAAGAACAGGATCATTTATCAGTGCCCGGGCTATGGCTACCTTTTGTTGCTCGCCACCAGACAGATGTATTCCCTTGTGATCAGTGCGATGCGCAATTCCCACCTCTTTCAATAGACCATGGGCCTTTTTTTCTAATTGAAGAGCATCCTTTTCCATTATCCATCCTGGTAGCATCACATTCTCCAAAACAGTCAATCTTGGAATCAGATTATAATTCTGGAAAACGAAACCTAGTTTTTCCCCCCTAAATAGCGCAATTTCCAGTCCGCTAATCTTTGAAGTATCCTTTCCATCGATGTATACTACTCCAGATGAGGGTCTATCTAAAAGCCCCATGCAATGAAGTAACGTCGATTTGCCGCAACCTGACGGCCCAATAATTGATACAAACTCCCCTGAATAAATTTCCAACGAGGCAGCGTCTAATGCTTTTACTTCCACTCCATACTCATTATACTTTTTACTTACGCACTCTAGTTTTACTATGGGTTTACTTGCCTTGGGCATCGTGTCTCTAGTTAAAAGGAAGGAACCTATATAAATATTTGTTGAAAAATATTAAATAAAGTATTATTTAAATGATAGAAAAATATGACGCCCTTCTCTATCCAACGTAATGAGATGTCTCTTTGTCAGAATTCTTCTTCACGTTTGGCTTTGCTTCGAGTACATCAATTGCAAGTATTACGTGTAGTGGGATAATTCTAATCTTGCCTGCCATTTTATCATGTTTTTTGCCAAGTTCTATCAAAAGTCCAACTTCATCTACACCGATTGACATGAATCCCTTGAATATGCCCTCGGTTTCAAGTGCATTGTCTCTTCCGCCAAGAGAGGTTATTTTATACTCTGATCCTTCCGTTAATTCTATTTCTAATTTTTTATCCATTAGCTTCCCTTCTTTTGTTTTTCAATAAGTTTCTGCAAGTGTTCTACCGTCTTGCCGTAATTCTCAATTGCTACTTTTAGATGAGCTTCGACAAAGTTCCAGGCTTTTTGAAGGTTTCCATAGCGCAAACGATAGGCCTTTTTGTTCTGTTTGGCTGTCTCATCAAAAATTTTAACCTCCTCAAGAATGTCAAATCCTTTGAGTTTGTTCAGATGTCTGTACACCGTCGGTTTCGATATTTCAAGTTTCGCAGCAATATCCTCAACAAACCATGCTTTTGTAGGATGTTTTAGAAAAAAATCTGCAAAAATCTTGTAAGGAATTGCCGGATCCGACCCTTTGGACAAATATCCTATCTGTTCAAAAAACATTTTTGCGGCAACATCTAGGTCATCTTCGCCGACTAGTGGAGTATTACTAACAATCTGCATTTCAAATGTCATACTAAAAACCTCAAAGTAGAATGGAACACCAACTTATAAGATTTATTTAACTACGTAAAGACAGAGAGGCAAATTAGTACAATGGGTGCCTTAAATCATATGACTGACAAATATTTGTCAATCTCCCATTTTGTGACCTGCGTGCGGTACTCATCCCATTCTTTGCGTTTTACATGTAAAAAGTTGTTATAGATATGATCGCCCAAAATCTCTCTAACAAACTCACTTTTGCTCATAAGTGAAAGTGAGTGACCTAGACTTTCGGGTAGTTGATCAATTCCATGATGTTCTCGCTCTTTTTCTGTGAGAGCATATATATTTTTTTCAACAGGCTCAGGGGGCTCCAGTTTTTCTTCAACCCCCTTCCATCCTGCTGCAAGCATGACTGCAAACTGCAAATAAGGATTACCGGATAAGTCAGGATTTCGCAATTCGCACCGCGTGCTTTTGCCTCTTTTTGAAGGAATTCGAATAAGTGCACTTCGGTTTCGGTTTGCCCAAGAAATATATGTTGGTGCTTCATATCCTGGGACAAGTCGCTTATATGAATTTACCGTTGGATTGAGTACCGCACAAATTTCTTTAACATATTTTAAAAGTCCTGCGATGAAATAGCGTGCAACCGCGCTTAATTGATTTTTATCATTCGGATCGTAAAATGCATTTTCGCCATCCGGAGTAAAAAACGAATGATGCGTGTGCATTCCAGATCCATTTACACCATACAGTGGTTTAGGCATAAACGATGCATGCAGGTTATGTTTGGTAGCAATTACTTTTGTTACATACTTTAATGTAATGACCCTATCCGCAGTTGTCACTGCATTATCATATCTGAAATTTATCTCATGCTGGCCATGTGATGCTTCATGATGAAATGTGTATGTTTTTAGACCCATCTCTTCAAGCGCAAGTGAAATATCGGCACGAACGCCCTCTGCCAAATCTCGGTGCGATAAATCAAAATAGCCTGCGTAATCATTAGGTACCAACGTTGAGTTTGTACCATCTTTTTTAAACAAAAAGAATTCGCACTCAGGTCCGGCATTGTAGAGATAACCTGCTTCTTTTACCTTGCTTACTATTTTCTCTAATGCATATTTGGTGTCACCAGGAAACCGCTTACCGTTCGGCTCATAGATGTCACAGTTCAATTTCGCAGTTTTTCTTTGCTCTATAGTTTCAGGAAGAATTACAAAACTGCTCGGATCTGGTTTTGCAATTTTGTCAGATTCTTCAATGGTTGCGTATCCTGCTACAGATGACCCATCAAAAGGTATTCCATCTTCCAGTGCTTCTTCCAGTCTACTTGCAGGGATAATAATATTTTTTGGGGTACCAAGAATATCCACAAATTGAAGCCTGATAAATACTATATTCTTCTCTTTAGCAATATCCAAAACATCATTATTAGTTTTAATCTGAGCTTCCAATTCCATCGTTGCGCCTCCAATTTACAAAAAAGAATTTACGTTATATTGAATGCATTTGCCTTATTTAATATTTAACAAATTTTTAATTTCATTTTTAAAATCTTAAATGCAACGACTCTTTTTGGACACTGCGATTTGAGAGTTTTGATGCCAGATATTGTTGCGCCATATCAACAAAAGACGAGGATAAATATTGTATAAATGTATAAAAAATTTAAAAATTTTGTACATTGTATAGGATTCTACAAGATTAATAGCAACAAAGTTTTAATAAGAATTGATGATACGTTGACCACTAGAATTGGGAGGACTATTATGGAAAAAGATGTCGAAGTGTTCATGGAAAAAGTTAAAGGAAAAAATCCCGGTGAAAAAGAATTTCATCAGGCCGTGCAAGAAGTAGTAGAAAGCTTAATGCCATTTATCCAGAAAAACCCCAAATATAAAAAATACAAGATTTTGGAACGAATGGTTGAACCAGAGCGAGTAATTATGTTTCGCGTTCCTTGGCTTGATGACCGCGGCGAAATTCAAATAAACAGGGGGTACCGTATTCAAATGAACAGTGCAATTGGTCCATACAAAGGGGGGCTTCGTTTCCACCCAAGCGTGACCTTAAGCATCTTAAAATTCTTAGCATTTGAACAAGTGTTTAAAAACAGTCTAACCACATTACCTATGGGCGGTAGCAAGGGCGGATCTGACTTTGACCCTAAAGGGAAAACTGACAACGAGGTTATGAAATTCTGCCAGTCGTTTATGACCGAGCTGCAACGATACATCGGCCCCGATACTGATGTCCCTGCAGGAGATATTGGTGTTGGTGGTCGTGAAATCGGATTCATGTTTGGGCAATACCGAAAAATCAGAAATGAATTCACTGGTGTTCTCACTGGGAAAGGACTCAACTGGGGTGGCAGTCTAATTAGACCTGAAGCAACAGGATATGGTGCTACTTACTTTGCTCAGGAAATGCTGAAAACAAAAGGAGAGTCTATCAAAGGGAAAACAGTAGTGGTTTCCGGTTCAGGAAACGTGGCTCAATATACTGTTGAAAAAGTTACCCAGCTTGGTGGAAAAGTAGTGACACTTTCTGATTCTTCTGGTACTATCTATGATTCCAAGGGAATTGATGAGAAAAAACTAGCCTATGTCATGGAATTAAAGAACGTACAGCGTGGTCGAATTAAAGAATATGCAGAGAAATTTGGTTGTCTGTACGAATCAGGTAAAACTCCGTGGCATTTCAAATGTGATATGGCATTTCCATCGGCAACACAAAATGAAATCAGCAAAGAAGATGCGCAAGTGCTTGTAGATAACGGTTGTATTTGCGTAACGGAAGGAGCAAATATGCCAACAACACCTGAAGGAGCTGAAATTTTCATCGAAAACAAAATACTCTTCGGTCCGGGAAAAGCAGCAAACGCAGGTGGCGTTGCCACCAGTGGTCTTGAGATGTCTCAGAACAGCATGCGAATGTCTTGGAGCAGGGAAGAAGTGGATAAGAAATTGCAGTGGATTATGTCACAAATCCATAACTCCTGCGTAAAATACGGAAAAGATGGCAACTTTGTCAACTACATCAAAGGAGCAAACATCGCAGGGTTCGTCAAAGTTGCTGATGCAATGATTGATCAGGGACTTATCTAAAGAAGGAAATTATCCTTCTTTCTTTTTATATTTCACAGAATTTATACTTAAATAACCCGCTCTCCCTATTACTAAATTATTTATATTGGATTAGATATCGGGCGAATGCAATCATTCGAGTAAAAGAAGGAGGCTAAATATGACAAAAGAAGGTTATAACCCGTTTAAAGCGGCACAAAAAGAAGGTTTTAATCCATTTAAAATGGCTCAGCAACAATTCGATAGAATTGCCGATAAGCTAAATTTAGATGAACCAATCAGAGAGCTTTTAAGAAATCCTCTGAGAGAATACATTTTTGCGATACCAATCAGAATGGATGATGGCAGTATGAAAATATTTAGAGGATTCAGAGTACAACACAACGATGCGCGAGGTCCATGCAAAGGAGGTATCCGATTCCACCCACAAGAAACACTCGATACGGTTCGCGCTCTTGCCATGTGGATGACCTGGAAATGTGCTGTTTCTGACATTCCTCTCGGTGGAGGTAAAGGCGGAATAATTTGCGACCCACACAATTTATCGGAAAGAGAGCAAGAAAAACTTTGCCGAGGATGGGTTAGACAAATAGCAAGGGATATCGGACCAGTTCGAGATATACCCGCACCAGATGTCATGACCAGCGGTCAACATATGCTTTGGATCATGGACGAATACCAAACCATCATGGGCGGTCAATACCCAGGACTTATAACCGGAAAGCCAGTTGAACTCGGCGGCTCACTTGGGCGTACAGAAGCAACAGGTTACGGGGTAGTTTACATACTACGAGAAGTATTGAAAGAGATGAAGATGGACATCACCAAAACAACAGCATCTGTGCAGGGCTTTGGAAATGTGGCCCGCTATGTCGTAGAACTATTTACACAATATGGTGGAAAAGTTATATCTGTTTCATGCTGGGATCAGGGTGACAACTGTACCTATAGTTATGTTAAAGATAAAGGGGTTAATGCAGACGAACTCATTAAGATCACAGATCGATTCGGCACTATTGACAAAAAACAGGCAGAAAAATTAGGATATAAAGTTCATAAAGGCGAGGAATGGCTTAAGCAGGAAGTAGACGTACTTATTCCAGCTGCTCTAGAACATGCGATTACACAGGAAAATGTCAATGAGATTAAACCTAGCGTTAAAATAGTCGTCTGCGGGGCTAATGGCCCAGTTACTCCAGAGGCTGAAGATGTACTCGAAAAGAAAGGTATAACTGTAATACCAGATTTTCTTGCCAATGCTGGCGGCGTTGTCTGTAGCTATTACGAACAAGTGCAAAGCAACCAAAACTACTACTGGACAAAAGAAGAAGTACTCGGTAAACTCGATAACAAAATGACAGATGCATTTTACAAAGTCTGGGAACTGGCAAAGCGTAAAAAAGTTCGGGTAAGCGACGCTGCCTACATGATTGCGATTTCGAGAGTGGCCGACGCATGCAAAATGCGAGGCTGGGTGTAATGTAAGTTATGAACATCTCGTTCAATGACAAAGAAAAAAAGATTGTATCATGTATTGAAGAGATAACAGGTGTAAAACCAAAGGTCGATCAAGAAAGCACTGTCAAGAAGGCAGATAATTTACGAAAATATCGAATTAAAAGAATTCTTTTGCTTTCTTCTTCCTATGATTATTTTCTTTTAGAAGAAGAGGGTAGATTAAGCAGTCTATTTACAGAAAGACATTCCTACGACGAAAGCGAAACACCCCCAGAAATAACCCATATAGAATCTGGAGAGGAATGTTTAAAACTCATAGGCGAAAATAATTTCGATCTTTTGATCATTTTCAATAAACCAAAAGACAGTGATATTCATACCCTCTCAACAAAAACAAAGTCTATTTCCAAAGTTCCAATCGTATTGCTGGGGAACAATATCGCTGAACTATCCAAGATTGTAGAAAAAGATAAGGGCGCAACAATAGATAAAACATTCACTTGGAACGGCGATGGAAAGATTATTTTGGCAATAGTCCAAAGTATTGAAGATTCCATTAACTTGGAGGAAGATAAATCTATTTTTGAAGAATGCAGGTGTATATTGCTCATAGAAAATTCTATCCAGTTTTATTCTACATTTCTTTTAGTAATCTACGACGAAATCTGGGATTTTGCAAACAGCGTAATGCAAGATGACATGAATGTTGAGCAAAGAATCTTAAGATATAATAGAAGACCCTACGTTGTTTATGCTCTCGATTTTGATGAAGGCAAAACCCTCTACGAAAAATATAAAGACAATCTCCTATGCATCATTACAGACAACCAACAGGATAGTGGTAAAAAGAGAGGCAAGCAAATAGGTTTAGAACTTGCGTCTAAAGTGAGAAAAGAAAAACCCAGTTTGCCTATAACGATTCAATCTTCAGAACCGATCAGCGTGGGTAAGTCTTTGGATAAAGACATTAAACTCATTTCTAAAAATGCGCCCAATCTTATAATTTCATTGAAAGAATTTTTAAAAGAGTGTCTAGGTCCTCAGGAAATTGTTTTTGAAGATGATAAAGGCAAAGAAGTATCCCGAGTACGCAATATGAAAGATCTCGGAAATGCCATGTTATCAATAAAAGGAAACATGCTAGTAAAATATGCAAAAAGAAATGATTTTTCCAAATGGTTAAAAATAAGAGGAGAAATTGAATTAGCAGAAAAATTCCTTCGGACAGAAAAAGAAGAGATCAAAGACGGTGAACACCTACGAAAAAAGTTGCTAGATATCTTTGAGGAATACCGGTACTCTCACACCCAAGCTACTGTAACAAGTTACCAACGCGACACTCTGGAAACACAAACAAATATAAGTCGCATCGGTAAAGGTGCTCTTGGAGGAAAGGCAAGAGGATTGACATTTTTAGCAAAACTTGTATCAAAGTATATTTCTGACGAAATGTTCCCAGATCTAAAAATTACCGTTCCTAGAACAATAGTTTTATCAACTGATGTGTTTGACACATTTGTCCATCAAAATAATTTGATAAGTCCTGATCTTTACTACATCCCAGATGAGCGTATCGCTGCAAGATTCATGGGTGCTAGCTTGCCTGCAACTGTTCTTGGTGATCTTCGTTCTTTTATAAAAAAAACAAGAAAACCACTGGTTGTCAGATCATCTGGAGTCCTTGAAGATTCGCTGTTGCAATCTTTTGCAGGCATATATGATTCCATACTACTACCAAACGAATCTTGGGAAACAGACTATCGATTTCAAGAAGTCTGTAATGCGATAAAATACGTCTACGCCTCAACCTATTTTGAGAAGGCAAGAACGTACATAAAATCTACACCTAAAAATATTGGTGACGAAAAAATGGCAGTACTGATTCAAGAAGTCGTCGGAACCAAACACGAGAGTTATTTTTATCCAACCATTTCAGGTGTAGCAAAATCATATAATTATTACCCGTCAGGCCCTTGCAAACCTGAAGATGGGATTGCATATCTGGCTCTTGGTCTAGGAAAAGCTATCGTCGATGGAGGATGTACCTATTGCTTCTGCCCAGAACGTCCAAATGTTCCGATGTTTGGAACTCCAAAGGATTTCATAAAATATTCCCAGAAAAAGTTTTATGCGTTAAATCTAAAATCAATATATCAAATTGCAAATAGAAACGAAGAAACATCATTAATTAAGTTGGATACAGAAGTTGCTAAAAATCATGGTGTTTTAGATAAAATCGCCTCTACATATTTAATCAAAGATGATAGCCTTTATCCGGGAATTTATGACGAAGGCTCTATTGTCATAGATTTTGGCCCAATTACTAATTATGATGCCATTCCACTTGCAAAGGCATTGAAGCTTCTTCTCCTTATTAGTGAGATTTCTTTAGGTTATCCTGTTGAAATTGAGTTTGCCGTTAATCTTAGTGAGACCGAATCTCACAAAGCAGAACTGGTTATACTTCAGATAAGAAGCATGTTACCACCAGGAAAGACTCATGATATTGTCATAGATGAATATGATTCAGCCAGAGATATTTGTTATAGTGAAAACGCCCTCGGCAACGGAATAATTGATAATATAAGAGACATTGTGTATGTTAAATCATCTTTTGACATGTCCACTTCCAATCTTGTAGTCGGCCAAATTCGAAAAATTAATAGTAAGTTGATGGGAGAAGGAAAACCATTCATTCTTATTGGGCCTGGGCGATGGGGTTCAGCAGATCCGTGGCTTGGGATACCTGTTTTCTGGAGCGATATTGCTGGAGTTAAAGTGATTGTGGAAACCCCGTTTAAGGAAAGAACAATAGACCCCTCTCAAGGTTCGCATTTTTTTCATGATTTGATTTCGTCTCAAGTAGGATATTTGATAACTAAGGATGGTAAGGGAAATATCGATTGGAAGTGGCTTGATTCTCTTCCAGTCGTCGAGGAAACGCAAGATATTAGACACGTCATAGCCCCTTCACTTGAGACAAAAATTGATGGAAAATCAGGGAAAGCAGTCATAAGAAAAAAAGATAAATAGATTAAGCTATGGGGCATAAAATGGAAACAACGCGGGAGATGGCAATGGATCAAAAAACCGATCATAATAAACATCAAAAACAGGATGAAAGGATTAGCGGATCCTCTGCCGATAATACAATGAGTGAACTTAAAGAAAGAGTGAAAGAGTTAAACTGTTTTTATAGAATTACTAACATCGTAAAGAATAGCAAACTATCCATGGATGAAGCTTTGCAACAAATTGTAGGGGAGGTGCCTCCTGCTTGGCAACACCCAAATTTAACCTGTGCACAAATAACTCTACATGGGGGAAAGAAATTCAAGACAGCCAATTTTAAGGAGACAGAATGGGTCCTCATAAGTAATATAGTTGCGGATGAGGAAAAAATAGGAGCTCTAGAGGTTTACTATCTGGAGGAAAAAATCCCAACAGATGAAGGGCCGTTTCTAATGGAGGAACGGAGGCTACTCGATGCAGTCTCTGATCTCATTGGACAATTTATTGAAGAGCGGCGAATTAGAGAAGAGCTAAAGCATCAACGCAAAAAATTAGATACTGCTGAAAAAGGCAAGGCAGCCGCAGAAAAAGAATTAGTTACAAGAGAAGAAATCCCAGAAAAAAAACAGGATTGGGAAGTCATCCTTAATCTTCTTACAAAAACAGATCCAAGAACATTACTGCGAATTACAAGAAAGATGATGTATTATCTTTTCAGAATAGAAAACGAAAAAATAATAAATCTGCTCAGTAAAATTACTCCTGTTGACAAGGATTCAAATTCAGTAGAATGGCGTGGTATCAATATGCCAAATCCACGACAGGACCTTGATGCTTTCATCGACATTCAAAAACAGGTATTCGAAATAGCAAAGGAAAGTATTCCTGCAGAAGCCATCTCTAACTTGTTTGCGAACTGGATGAAACAGGACAAGGCGCGTCCTTTACTGTTAACATCACAAAAAACAGGTATACCTTTGGTAGAGATTACCGATGAACTCATCAGATTTTTTGGTCAAGCAGATGCCGAAACTGCAATGTCTCCTGAAGATGAAATGAGCATCAAGACAGCGTTAATCAGACGATTTTTCACGGAAAGATTAGAATATGTGAACGTTGCAAAAATTTTTTTTGAAATAGAAGATTTTGTTTCGCTATTGGAACATGTTGTAGGTCCTGCTCAAGGCTCCGGTAAAATGGGAGGTAAAGCCTCCGGAGTTTTGTTGGCAGAGAAAATCATAAAAGAACAGATGAAAAAGGACGATGTTCTCAAAGATATAGCTTTTACCAAGAGCTGGTATATCAGCTCCGATACAATATTAACTTTTATTCATTATAATGATTTAGATGAAGTTTCTCATGTTAAATATCTAGATCCTATTGAGATACGTCAAGAACAACCATTGTTGGAACAAATTTTTAAGAACTCCTCTTTTCCTTTTGAAATAATTGAGGGGCTGCGAAGAATTATCAGAGATTTTAAAGACAAACCTATTATTGTACGTTCCTCAAGCCTTCTTGAGGACAACTTCGGCTTTTCTTTCTCAGGGAAGTACAAGAGCTTATTCGTTGCGAATATCGGTACAGAAGAAGAAAGACTTAATGCGCTCGTGGATGCAATTGCAGAGGTTTACGCTTCAACTTTCAGTCCAGATCCAATAGAGTATCGACGAGAAAGAGGGCTACTCGATTTTAATGAAGAGATGGGCGTATTAATTCAAGAGGTAGTAGGAACTAAGGTTGGACCTTATTTCATGCCAGCTTTTGCAGGTGTAGCTTTCAGTAGGAACGAATTCCGCTGGTCTCCAAGGATAAGCAGGGAAGACGGTATGATCCGTATAGTTCCAGGGCTAGGCACAAGGGCAGTAGATCGAGTAGGAAACGATTATCCAATTCTAATTTCACCCAAGAGACCTAACCTGCAAGTCAATCCATTGGTTGAGGAGAGGATAAAGTACTCCCCAAGATACATGGATATCATAAACCTGGAAACTGGCGTCATCGAGACTGTCGATGCTGTGAGTCTCTTCAGAAAATACCCAGACGAATTCCCAAAATTAAGCGATATTGTTTCCATCCATGAAAGTGGGCGGCTCAATCCGCCTAGCGTTCTTTTTGATCCAGAAAAAGCAGATATGGTTGTAACATTTTCAAATCTATTTGAGAAAAGTAATTTTCTAGAAAAAATGAAACGCATTTTGTGTTTACTGGAAGAAAAGATAGGAACTCCTGTTGATGTGGAGTTTGCTTCAGACGGAGAAAAACTTTACATACTTCAGTGCAGACCTCAGAGCCAAGGTAGAGGAATGGAACGACAACCTGTTCCTAAAGATGTCCCAGAAGACAGAAAACTCTTTTCCACAAAAAAACATGTAACGACAGGGCAAATAGAAAACATCGAATACATCGTATACGTAGTTCCAGAGGAATATGCAAATTTAGAAAAAAGAGAACAGATGCAAAAGGTTGCCAAAATAGTTAATGAGCTCAATAGCAAACTTCCCAGGAGAAAGTTTATTCTTATGGGCCCCGGAAGATGGGGAAGTAGAGGAGATATCAAACTAGGCGTGCCGATCAAATACGGAGACATTAACAACACATCTCTATTGGTGGAAGTTGCCAAAGAAAAGGGAGATTACACTCCTGATCTTTCGTTTGGGACGCACTTCTTCCAAGATCTTGTTGAATCTGAGATAAGATATCTGCCTCTGTATCCTGACAAGGAAGATAGTATATTCCATGAGGATTTATTGCTAAATTCAGAAAATAAATTGTTGGAAATCTTACCTACTTATAAAAACTTAAAAGATGTCGTACGCGTCATAAAAGCATCTGATATAATTTCTGGTGGTACACTCTCGGTAATAATGGATGGAGAAGCAGGTGAGGCACTAGCCTATTTAAAGCCGCCAGATCACTTGAGTTGGCGCACGCAAAAGATAGAAGAGATTGCTGAAGCACTTGACCCAGAACTCTATGGAATCCAAGCTATGTACCTCATTGGAAGTACTAAAGATGGCAGGGCAGGTCCAACGAGTGATATCGACCTCTTGGTTCACTTCAAAGGGACTGAAGAACAAAAAGATAAACTTATGGCCTGGTTTGATGAATGGGGCAAAAAATTAGCCAAAGAAAACAAAGAGAGAACAGGTATCGAGACTGAAGGATTATTGGACGTTCATATTATCACCGATGAAGATATTAAAAACAGAAACTCTTGGGCAACTCATATCACTTCACCTTACCAATCTGTGAGGAAAATTCCACTAAAAAAGGAGTGTTAAGAAACCGCAATAAGTTCTCTAGTTGCATTCTTTAAATTGTCGGTATCGAATCTTATAAGAGCAAGCTCTGGTCCGTCATGAGCTGCTGTAAATGAAAACGTTTTTCCAAATTTTTCCTTCCAATGTCCCGCTAATCTTGCTGATTCATGAACATGACCATGTAGAGTCAAAAATGGTTGCTGTTTATTGATAAATCGCTGTATAGCTATGCTACCGACATGAATATCCATTGGGGCATGATCTACTAGCTTTCCATGTAAATCTGCTCTGTCGAGAAGTGAGTTATAGGGCGGCGAGTGGAGGAGAAAAATAGTCTTACCCGGTGGTGAATTTTTGGAGAGTTTATCTAAATCTTCTGAAATGGTCGCGTACTTTATTTCATCTGCGGGTACATCGGCTGTTCTTTTTCCTTTTTCAGGAGAAATAGCACCTACATCTACATATCGTGAAACATCATATCGTTCCCAATCTTTTAGTTGAAATGGTGTAGGGGGCACATATGCATAGCCTGATACATACAGCTTTCCATACTTGACGGTTTTATTGTGTACATAATCGATTAATCCTTTTTTGTCTGCAGACTCGAAGAAATGTTCGTACACTCTCGGGTCGTCGTTACCAAGGATTATGAAAATTTTTATGTTTTTATTAGTATAATTTTTTTTCTTTTTTATGTTTGAAAAAATTTCATTATCAATAAATTTACCCATATCTGAATCTAGTGAAAATTGATTTGGGAGAAGATCTCCACCTAAAAAAACCGCATCAGGTTTTTCCTTTAGAATTATTTCGAATAAACTTTCGTAACGTTTGTTTTTCCCGTGCAGGTCCGATACAAATATGCAATTCAATCTAAACACCAATCAAATTTTTATTATGCAATTCATGGTAGAGGTTTAATAGATTTTGCATAGTCATTCCTTTTTAAGATATCATAAACTATTAAAAAGTGTCTTAAATACAGATTATCACGGAAAAAACAGAGTAAGATGTGTTTAAATGTACCAGATATTAGAAAAAAAGGTATTGTCAGAGACTGTTAAATTGATGAAGATAAAAGCACCACTGGTTGCAAAGAAAGCTCAGCCAGGCCAATTTATCATTCTACGCATCGATGAAAAAGGAGAACGCATACCATTAACTATAGCAGATTTTGATAGGAAAAAAGGGACGATTACGATTATCTTTTTGGAAGTAGGTAAAACAACAAAACAACTAGGGGCACTCAATGTTGGGGACTCGTTAGAAAATTTTGTTGGGCCACTTGGTCTGCCTTCAGAAGTCAAGAAGTACGGCACTGTTGTTTGTGTTGGAGGCGGAGTAGGAATAGCACCACTATATCCTATTGTAAAAGCATTAAAAGAAGCAGGAAACTATGTAATATCAATTCTTGGTGCAAAAACCGAAAGCCTCCTTCTTTTAGAAAAAGAGATCCATGGGTCTAGCGATGAATTCTATATCGCTACTGATGATGGATCAAAAGGTCACAAAGGATTTGTCAGTGATGTTCTCCAACAAGTCATCAACAAACACAAGGTTGACATGGTGATGGCTATCGGTCCGATCATTATGATGAAGGTTGTTTCTGATCTCACCCGAAAGTACAACATTAAAACCTTGGTGAGTTTAAATCCGATTATGGTCGATGGTACGGGGATGTGCGGCGGATGTCGAGTTTCAGTTGATGGGAAAACAAAGTTTGCATGTGTTGACGGACCTGAGTTTGACGGTCATAAAGTTGACTATGAGAATTTAATGCTTCGGAATCGACGTTTCATGCATGAAGAAGGAGAAGCATGCAGGTTGGCTGATGTTCAATGAGCGTAAGAAAAACAAAACACGAGATGCCAGAGCAGCTACCAAAAGAACGTATTAAAAATTTTAAGGAGGTACCCTTGGGCTATAGTAAAGAGATTGCTATAGATGAAGCAAAACGTTGTTTGCAGTGTAAAAATAAACTATGTACTAAGGGTTGCCCTGTTGAAATTGATATTCCTGCTTTTATTAACTGTATTGCCTTGGGTAATTTTGATAAAGCTGCAGATGTAATCAAAGCTAAAAATAACCTTCCCGCAGTCTCAGGTCGTGTTTGCCCATATGAAAACCAATGTGAAGGCGAATGTACATTGAAAAAAATCGGAGAACCCGTTGGGATAGGTAGATTAGAGCGGTTTATTGCCGATTACGAACGAGAAAAAGGTGCAAAAATCCCAAAAAAACCAGAATCGTTGGACAAGAAAATCGCCGTGGTTGGTGCCGGCCCTGCAGGTCTCACTTGTGCAGGCGATCTTGCTAAAATGGGTTATTCTGTTACAGTTTTTGAAGCACTTCACGCCCCTGGAGGAGTTCTAATGTATGGTATCCCTGAGTTTCGTCTTCCGAAAAAAATCGTTGAAGCAGAAGTAGACTACATTTCTAAACTTGGCGTAGAGATAAAATATGATGTTGTAGTTGGAAAAACAATAACTGTTGATGAATTATTACAAGAGTATGATGCGATTTTTATTGGTACTGGCGCAGGGTTACCCGAATGGTTAAACATACCTGGTGAAAATTTAGATGGAGTGTACTCAGCAAATGAGTTTCTAACTCGAGTTAACCTAATGAAAGCATATGAATTCCCTAAGCATGATACGCCTATCAAGATAGGAAAAAGAGTTGTTACAATTGGTGCAGGAAACGTAGCTATGGATTGCGCTAGAACAGCTTTAAGATTGGGGGCAAAAGAATCATTTATCATATATAGACGAACAAAAGAGGAAGCACCAGCAAGAAAAGAGGAAGTACATCATGCTGAAGAAGAAGGTGTAAAGTTTTTCTTTTTAGCTGCCCCGACAAGATTCTTTGGTGATGAACACGGTAAGATAAACGGTATGGAATATATACAGATGAAACTCGGAGAGCCAGATGAATCTGGGCGAAGAAGACCAGTTCCAATACCTAATTCAGAATCTATTATGCAGATAGACGTCGCTGTTGTAGCAATCGGACAAAGTCCTAACCCTCTCATTCCAAGAACGGTAAATGGGCTTAAATTAGGTAAACATGGGAACATAATAACTGATGAAGACGGTCGAACGTCAATACCTGGCTTGTTTGCTGGTGGAGACATTGCAACAGGAGCTGCAACCGTTATTTTGGCAATGGGTGCCGGTAAACGAGCCGCAAGAGCAATAGATCAATACATTAAATCAAAGAAATAGTGCTCACATAAAAGAGCTTTAATAAAATACTTCTAAAAGTAGAATCAACTGAAAAACAATTACCATCACGCGAGTTCCGGTTCTTTCGTATCTTTCAAACGCAACCCATGTCTTTTTTTCATCGTTTTGCAAAACCACTCTATATGTTAGTATCCATGTTAGGATTAGCGATATCGTAAAGGCCCCTCCTCCGATTAGATAAATGGGGCCAAATAGTTTAGGTATGCCAAGACCCGTCCAATCAAAAGCAGGCAGAGGATAAAGTGGGATGAATGCTAAATAAAATAGCAGAGCAACATACATAGAATGCTTTCTACCTATTTTTACAGGCAGTGTTTTAAACCCTGCTTTAAGATCACCGTTATAATCGCCCGCATTCACCATTATTTCTCGACCTATCTCTTGAACAAAAATTGCTAAAGCAAGAGGCACCATTAAAAACAAATAGGAAGGAAAAACACTTGCAGATCCCCAATATGGAATAGCGCCGACACCTATTGCTACCGCTATGTTACCGAAAATTCCATGATATTTTCCATAGTGATTATAATACATCCCTATAATTACAATAACAAGGGTCAGAAATCCGCATCGGTAATTTAGCCCGCCCCCATCCTTTACATTTATAATCAGAGCAATGATAACGGATATAATCATTAGTAATGTCCCTGTTGCATATGCTGTTCTTGTTTTTATAACTCCTGAAGGAAGCGGTTTGTGCGGTCTGTTTACTTCATCTGATTTCAAATCTGTCACATCATTATGAATCATCAAACCTGCCGAAAGAAATGCCGATCCCAGTAGGACCATAATTATCTGAAATAAAGAGATATTTAAATTTAGATAGACAGCGCTGTTTAATGCTCCCACAAGTGCTCCTAGACAACTTATAAACACAATGGGTGGACGGATTACCTTGCACCAGGCCAACAGTTTATTCACAGGCAAGTATCTGTATATTATGAGATAATACTTATGATTGTCCTAGAAAAGAAAAAAGATGTGAAGGAAACTATTTATTGTGCATATAAATTCGATATACGGTTCTGGGGACTTTTGTCATCGAAAACAAAAAATTTGTGTGATTTATGTGAATGAACGGTTGAAGGAATATCTACGTTTGGGTCGTCTTTTCAACGCCGAGATATTGTCACTGATTCTTGTTTTATCCTATGTATTAAGTGCAAAATTATATGGTATTCAGACGGACATAAGAATACTTATTGCGCTATTTTTTGGCGGCATCTTTGCTCATATATGGGGAGGATACAATAATGATCGGATGGATCTTAGCATCGACAAAAATGCTACCTATTGTGCGCATAAGCCATTGGTCTCAGGAAGTATCTCGATAAAATCTGCAAAAATAATCGAATACAGTGCATTAGTTACATTTGTAGGAATAATAATCTTCTCGCTATATCTCTCTAGACCAGCTTTCTTTTCGCTATCGACACTTTATGTTTGCTTTTATCTTCTTGGTGCCGTAGCTCTCGCCGCCTTCTACAATAGGTTCAATAAATCAAATATGTTCATAAACATCACTGGTCAAATGTATGCAACCTTCGTCGTGTTAATTGGGATGTCCCTGGTAGTGAATTTTGATAAGATTGTATTTTTTTCATCTCTTGTCATGGGTTTAAATGGAATCTATCTAAATATCATAGAAGCAGATCTCAAGGATATAGAAGGCGACATTGTCAATGTCCCAAAGGCTCTCGGCGTACGATTTGAAGGAGAAAAAGCATTACACATATTCAAATTCTATCTTGTAAACGAAGGAATAAAAATTGTTATGTTTCTGCTGGTTCTTGTTGTTTTACTCTTAGAAAAAGCGAGTATTTACTACATTGGAATAGCTTGCATTCTTTTTGTTATAAATTACTTTGTAAGAATCTCTATGTTCAAGCATTTGTCTCCAGATCGTGAAAAGATGAAACGGCATATCGCCGTTCAAGAACTCACATCAATCCTTCTGATCAGTACCATGTATATGATTATCCATCCCTTGTTGCCCGTTTTAATAGTCGTGTTCGTTGCCTTGTGGCTTGTTCTCTGGAATAAATTCCTCTGGGGAACCTACTTAAGACCGCAGGTATAATGGCATTTCAACATAGCAGGAAAAAAATGCCTCATAAATTGCGTTTCTTTTTTGCAGCTTTAATCAGACCATCAAAAAGTGGAGCAGGCTTCATAGGTCTTGATTTAAACTCAGGATGTGCCTGCGTACCAACAAAATATGGGTGATTAGATAATTCCATAAACTCCATTAATATGCCGTCAGGCGATTTTCCTGAGAACACAAGCCCACTCTTTTCAAGAGTCTCAACATATTTTGGATTAACTTCATATCTATGTCTGTGTCTTTCATGAACTGTATTTTGGCCATAGAGTTTTTGCATTAGTGTTCCTTTTGTAAGAACCGCAGGGTATGAGCCCAACCGCATTGTTGCGCCGTAGCGCGAATCTCTTAGAAGTTTTACTTGTTCTGGAATAAAATCTATTACTGGATTTGAAGTATTCTTATCTACTTCAGTTGTATTAGCATCTTTCAGTCCGCAAACATTTCTTGCATATTCTACTACTGCCAGTTGCATTCCTAAGCATAAACCAAGGTAAGGAATGTTGTGCTCTCTAGCGTACTTAATTGTTGCAATTTTACCTTCAATTCCTGATGAACCAAAACCACCGGGAACAATAATTCCATCCATCTTTTCAAGAGCAACAATTTTTCTAGGATGTTTTTCAAACAATTTAGAATCAATCCATTCTACCTGAGGTCTAACGTTATTATTCCAAGCTGCATGTTTTACTGCTTCAATAACAGAGATATACGAATCAGAGAGTTTATAGGCACCAATATCAAAGTACTTGCCAACTATTCCTATTTTTACCGACTTAGACTTATCAAGTTTTTTGACTTTTGCAATAAAATTTTGCCATCTTTTCAAATTATTTTCTTTCCTTCTTAAATTTAATTTGCGCAGTATTTTTTTACAAAGTTCCTGCTCCTCAAAAAGAAGGGTAACCCCATATACATTATCAATATTGGAATCAGAGATAACATCGTCGCCGTGAACATTACAGAACAGTGCAATTTTTTCTTTTCGTACGTCGTCAAGCGGCTTTTCAGTACGGGCAATGATAAAATCAGGTTGTATACCAATTTCTCTGAGTAATTTTACTGAGTGCTGTGTCGGCTTTGTCTTTGCTTCCCCAAGTGGCTTAAGAACTGGTACATAGGTAACATGTAAGTAGATGATTTTTTCACCTTCAAGCTTCATCTGCCTTACAGCTTCTAAAAAAAGAACATTTTCGTAGTCACCAACAGTACCGCCAATTTCAACCATGACAAAATCGTATTTTGATTCTTGGGCAGGTCTTCTTATTCTCTGTTTAATCTCGTCAGTAACATGTGGAATTGGTTGAACTGTTTTACCAAGATATTTGCCTTGCCTCTCCTTTTCAATAACGGCACCGTATACCTGGCCAGTCGTAATATTTTGACATTTTGGTATATCAATATCTAAAAATCGTTCATAATGGCCTAGATCTTGGTCTATTTCTCCGCCATCTTCTGTGACCCAAACTTCTCCGTGCTCCGTGGGACGGAGTGTTCCTGCGTCACAGTTAATGTAAGGGTCTATTTTTATTGCTGTTACCTTGTAACCATGTAATTGCAATATTTTTCCTATGGAAGCGGTAGTAATTCCTTTTCCTAAACCAGAAATAACTCCGCCCGTCACAATTATATAATTAGCCATCTCCCTATCAACAGGCAAGTAGAATACGTTAAGTGATTTAAATGATTTCG